>Ga0194043_1000938_pt1 | contig 16439 bp, 9 predicted proteins | sample JunL4415m_MetaG_FD_161274 | JGI IMG/M metagenome (GOLD analysis project Ga0194043, IMG submission 161274) | Anoxic zone freshwater microbial communities from boreal shield lake in IISD Experimental Lakes Area, Ontario, Canada - Jun2016-L442-15m | ecosystem: Environmental > Aquatic > Freshwater >...
AGCGAAGAAGACCAGGAGAAGATCGCCGAAGTCGACGAGCACCTGGGGCCGCTGGCCGCGAAGCTGGTCAGCATCATCCGGATGAAAATTCTGCCGAGCCTCGCTGGCGGCCAAGCAGCGTTTGTGATCGACGGCAAGACCACCACGAAGCGGCCCCACAGGTTGCTGCCGGCAGCCGCGGAGCCGCTGCCGCTTTTCGAGCCGGCCATCGTGCTAGGGCTCGACGATCCGAAGCTCTTCCGTGAGGGGATGAGCGACCTCTTCGAACTTTCTGATGAGTTGGTCGACGCGGTGCGGGAGCTGAATCCCGACGCCATGCCAGCTGAATACAGTGTGCCAGAGCCGGTGAAGACAAAAGGAGAGGGGGGCACGCTCTGGTCATTCCCCCTAACCGACAGTGGCTTTGACGAAAAAGTTCAACTGTCGATCGGCGTTACCGATGATGCGGCTGTCTTTTCGCTCGTGCCCAAACAGGCCGGCCGTCTGCTGCTGAAAGCACGTCTTGAGACAGGCTCGCAGCTCGCGAAATTTGAGGAGCCATTGGTGGGCGCCGCAACGCTCGACTTCGCCGGTCTGGTCGAAGTCATTCAGCCGTGGGTGGTCTATCTCACACGATATGGCTGCGCTCAACAGCGGGATGGCAACGTCGATCCCGACTCAGAACTCGGCCCTGACGACGAGAACGAGCAGGCCAAGGATGCGCTCGCACAGGCCAAGGTGTTGTTTGAGGTGCTCAAATCGCTCCGGGTCGCCGTGGCAGAGACAGCGATGCAGTCAGACGCCATGGTCACGCACTGGCGCAACGTCATCCGTGATCTCCCCGCGAAGTAACCTCTTCCCGGCTCCGTCTTTCTTAAGTGGGATAAGTTTTCCAACTTGTCCAATCCGTCTTGCTACCCGCTATGGCACTGCACCGCCGGGCCGGCTCTCCGGCTGCGCGTTCTTGCGTCTTTGTTAAGGAAGGAATCACCTGTCGCGCCGTACCACGCCCCGCACGAAGAGATCGCCGCCCGGGTGGCCGACGTGCTCGATATCAAGTGCAGCCGCGTTGAGAAGCGATGCGCTGCCAGTGCCGCCGACCGCTGGCGGCGCAGCGGCGCCGCCAATGATCATCGGCGCGATGAATGCCCAGACCTCGTCGATCAGGCCGGCGTCGGCAAAGCTCCCCAGCACCTGCGGGCCGCCCTCGATGAGCACGTTCGTGAGCCGCCTCACCGCCAACTCCGTGAGCAATGCTGTCAGCCGCTCACGGAGATCGGCCGCGGCGCCCCGCCAGACCTCGCAGCCGGCCGCTTCGAGGGCCTGCAGGCGGTTTGCTGGCGCGGCCGGGCCGACTGCCACGAGCACGGGTCGATCGCGGGCTGTCCGGACAAGCCGGCTCTTCACGGGCAGTCGGGCCGCGCCGTCGAGCACAATCCGCACTGCCTGACGGGGGCCCGCAGGGCGGGCTGTGAGCAGCGGATCGTCAGCGAGCGCCGTGCCGATGCCACAGAGGATGCCGTCCATCCGGCCGCGGAGTTCGTGCACGATCTCACGGGATGCCGCGGACGAGATCCAGCGGCTCTCACGGGCCGCCGTCGCTACTCGGCCGTCGAGACTCATCGCCCACTTCGCGATCAGCCACGGACGCTCCTGCTGCACGAGCATGCTGAAGGGCGCGATCAGCCGGCGTGCCTCGGCCGCGCAGACCGCTGTCGTGACATCGATACCAGCCTGCCGCAGGGCATTGATACCGCCGCCGCTCACGGCCGGAAAGGGGTCGGGGGTCGCCACGATCACCCGCGCGATGCCCGCAGCGATGATCGCGGCAGTGCAGGGGGGCGTCTTGCCCTGATGGCAGCAGGGCTCGAGCGTGACGGCGAGCGTGCCGCCGCGGGCCGCATCGCCAGCCGCTGCAAGCGCTGCAATTTCTGCATGTGGGCCGCCGAAGTCTGCGTGCCAGCCTTCCGCAATGATTCGGCCGCCGCCACCGGCAGCCTCGATCACTGCCCCCACCATGGGATTTGGTTCGACGCGGCCAGCGCCCCGGCCGGCCAGTTCCAGGGCCCGTCGCATCAGCAGTTCGTCGCGGCCCCCTTCGAAACTGCTTGCGTGCATCGGTTCGGTTGACCTCAGCCCGGTGTCCAAAGCGACTTCTTCTCGCCTGAGGAGCCCGACTGCTCGCCGCCAGGCGTCCAGATCCGGCCAGCGTCGGCAGCCGACGGCTGACCACCGCCGGGCATTTGACCGGCCGCAGACTGGGCGGCCAGTGCACTCAGGTCAACGCCCGCCTCCTGCAGCACCTCGGCTAAGGCCGCGATCACCTTCTTATCGCGGGCATGCTCGCGCTGGAGGTGGTTGAGCAGCCGCATGATGCTCGGTTCATCAGCCCGCGAGAGCCGCACCCGTAATTCGGCGACATCGAGCATGCCGTCGTTTGCCTTGAGATCCTTGGCGAGTTCCCGGAGCTTGCTGATGATGTCGAGCTTCTCAAGGCTCGTCAACGCCCGCTCCTCCAGCACACCATAAGCCTCCCAGCGATCCTCCGGCGTGGCTTCGGCCCGCGCAATGATCGCCCGTGCGGCCCGCACCGCCGCCAGATCAAAACCGGCGTCGAGCGACGTCAGAAAGAGAATCCGCAATTCTTCCAGCGGGATATCGTCGAGTTCTAGACGGTGCCAGCGGAGCGGCGGAACGTCTTCAAGTGGCCGGGCCGAACGGATCATCGCCGGTGCTGCGAGCCCGAGTTTGGTTCGGACTTCGGTCCAAGCGGCCGAGAGTTCGGGCTGGTGGGAGGCCGCCTCACCCTCGCTGATCAATGCTTCCAGACGACGAGCCGCATCCTTGCCCGGTTCGGCAACCGCCTGCCGTGGCGTCTTGCCGAGAAGTTCCGGAAGCGGTGTCTCGGGCCAGACGGCTAGAAAACGCTCGCAGGTCGCTGTTCGCTGGCGGGCGAGCAGGCGGTCGACAGGCGAGGGACCGTCGGGCGTTGTCGGCTCCTTCGCAAGCTCAGCTGGATTCACCCGGTACTGTGGGTTCTGGAGCCAGCCCGTTGGCGACGTGGTAGGCAGCCGCCCCCGCCCCGTGTCGGCCGGTGGAGAAAAGGTGCAGCCTAATAGTTGTTCAACAATCGGTTTTGCATCCGCCAAGTCGGGCTCAAAGCCCTGTAAAATAGCTTCGGGATCGCGGTCGGTCTGCCGGCCAAAGACCAGCAGCGAGGCGAGCAGCCGATCTGGCTGGTCGGCACCAGATGGAGCATAGACCCGCCACACCGAGTGGGGCGGGGCCGCGCCCCGCGAGACCCACGCCGACCGATCGAACGGTGCGGTATCAAGCCGGCCTTCGTGGCGAAGCTTCTCCTCGAGGAGTTCAATGCCGCCGACCGCCTCGCCACCGCCGCTCGGCAGCGGCGCCATGATGCTGATGATCTTCACCACGGGCGAGCGGTCGGGATCTGCTGCAGTCTCCATGGCGATCGCCCGACCGGTTGCCTCGATGGCGTCATCGGACTGCCCCGCCGGGCCCGCCTTGACCGACTTCAGCTTGGCAACAGTCAGCCAGGCTTCCGACGCCTCGTAGGGCCTGGCGAGCATCTCACAGAGAATGGCGATATTTGTAAACAGCTCCGGACTCTCACCCGCGACGCCCGTCAGGCTCCGGAAGGTGGCAAGCGCCTTGGAAAGCTGCCAGTCTCCGGCCGACTTCAGGGCGGTGTCGAATTCGAAGCGATAGGAAGCGTCAGCCAGCGACGACTCAAACGACATCTTGGAACGCAGGCTCGGTGGCACGCCCGCGGAGCCGACGATTGAAGCCAGCGCCTGCCGCTCCTCTTCGGTGCCGAGCGAACGTTCGATCAGCCACTCGACGATCGCCTGGGCGCACCCCGGGTGCCCCGTCTGCGCGGCGGCCTGCACGAGTGTCTGGGCCGACCGAATCAGGTCCGGCGGCACCTCAGCGCCGGCTTGTGCACGTGCCTTGTCGAGCAGCGCCATCGCCTCCTGCACCCGGCCCACCATCGCCTCCGTCACGGCAGCCTGCCCAAGCGCGACGGGATTGTCGGGACAGGCCTCAAGAAACTCCTTGCTGCCAGCGGCGGCCTCGGCAAATTTCTTGTTGGCCAGTTGCAGCCTGGTGCGGTAAGCCATGAGGCAGGCCCGCCCCGGATACCGCTTGATAAGCCGCTCCACCTCCTCCAGCCCCGCCGCGTATTGCTCCCCCGAGGTGAGTCGGTCGAGCTGTTCCAGATCGCCGATGAGTTCGGAGCAGCAGAACTTGAGCTTCTTGCCGGTGCCACCCGGGCACGGTGAATACGGGTCGAGGGGCATGCGGGAATCATCTCCAGTGCGAGGGTGTTGAGATCGTGCCGCAATGTACCACCAGCACCCGTTCGAGGCGAGTTGCCGCCCGCTGCCCGCCGCGACATACTGCCTACTCCTCGCTGGTCTGGGTAGGCGGCCACCAGCGCGGCAGAAATTGGACTGGCCTGTTTCGTTGTCAGCCACACCCGCCCGAGCCATTTTGTGCAGCAGCCCCGAATTCTCATCATCGATTCGGAGGGCAGGAGCGGCCTGCCTTACGCGAAGCTGGCCGCCCGACTCCAGCCCTTCGAGGTGCGGGTGGAGAAGTCTCTCGAAGCAGCCCTCGCGACGCTCTCCCGCGACTCGTGGGATCTGGGAATTGCCACCATCCGCAGCGGACCGACGGCCGATGTGGTCCATGCTGCCCTCCAGCACGCCGACCCGCAGCTGCCGATCGTGGTGATCGACGCTCGTCCGAGCATCGGCACAGCGCGGGCCTGCCTCCAGGCGGGCGCGGGGGAGTATCTCGACATCGCCCGCGCCGAGGCGGAGCTTGAGGATGCCCTTGTCCGACTGCTCACGGCCGCGCGGCGCAAGGCGGCTGAGCAAGTGCTCCGCCGGGCCGTCGAGCGGCCCTACGCCAGCGAGACTTTTCTCGGCGCAAGCCCCGCGATGCAGCGTGTCTATTCCATCATCGACCAAATCGCCGGCAGTTCGGTAGACGTGCTCGTGCTGGGCGAGACGGGCACCGGCAAGGAACTCGTGGCCCGGGCGATTCATGCCCGCAGCCGGCGAAACACCGGCCCCTTGGTGCCTGTCGATTGCGGGGCGATCCCTGATGCACTGATGGAGAGCGAACTCTTCGGCCATGAGCGCGGCGCCTTCACCGGGGCCGACACCAGACGCATGGGCTTGGTGGAATTCGCCGACGGCGGCACGCTCTTCCTCGACGAGATCGGCGAACTCGCGCTGCCGATGCAGGCGAAGCTCCTGCGGGTGCTGCAGGAGCGCCGGGTGCGGCGCGTAGGGGCGCGCCTGGAAAACGCGGTCGATGTGCGGGTGGTGGCGGCGACATCGCGGAACATGAATCAGATGGTTGAGCGCGGGGAGTTTCGCCGCGACCTTTTCTACCGGATCAACGTGGTCCAAATCGACCTCCCCCCGCTCCGCGCTCGCGGCGACGACATCGGCCTGCTGGCAGAGTTTTTTGCCAACCGCGCCGCCCAGGAGATGGGACGGCGAGTCAACGGCCTGTCTACCGACGCCTATCAGGTGCTCAAGGGTTATGACTGGCCAGGAAACGTCCGCGAACTGCAGAATGTGGTGCGGCGGGCGATAGCGCTGACACGTTCTTCCGCGGTCGGCGTGGACGACCTGCCTGATGAACTCGTGGCGGCTGCAGGCCGCAACACCGCTGCAGAAGCGGGAGCCATGGGCTATTTCGCCCAGCGGGCCGACCATGTGGCGAAGTTTGAACGGCACTACCTTCAAGACCTACTCGCGCGGCACCATGGGGATGTATCGGCCGCGGCCCGCGATGCCCGGTTGCCCCGCGGCACGCTCTACCGGCTGATGAAGTCGCACAGTCTCGACGGCGCCGTCTTTCGGAAATGACGGGAAGCTTTGCGAGCAGGCATTCCCTGAACAAGATACGAGCTCGATAATCAAGCCGCGCGTCAGCTGGCCTTCTTCCGCTCCCAGGTCTGGCCCTTCTTATACCGATCGGCCCGCTCGATATATTCCTCGTTTTTTGTGATGCCCAGCACCTTGTCGAGTGCCTTGGTGAACTCGTCTTTGTTGGCGTCGCGGAGCGCCCGATGGTGGGCCAACTCCACCACGCTTAGGCAGGCGGGCTCCGCGAGGTTTGGATCGTCGAGATAAGGCATCACAAACCGGAGCGTGTCGACCGTCCGGATGGCGTTGGCCCGCTCCAACACTCGGCGGCGGTCTTCATCGCGTTGGCAGAGCGTCATCGTCTTCTGAAGAAGCTCGAGCTTCTGAGTGTCGTTGAGCTTATTATCGGGGAGCGGCGCGATGCGAATCAGCGCCCCCAGGAGCAGTTCCCGCTCGGCCGGGTCCTGGGCCTTTCCGAGTAGGTCGAGGAGCCGCGCTGAGACGGTGGCGTCGGGCCACTTGCTTAAGGCGGCCAGGCCGAGATTGTGCTTGGCACCGTTTGAATCGGCGATCAGGCTATCCACGATCGCGATCGCGCTGGCACCCCCGACGCGGCCGAGCGTCGGCAAGAGTGTTTCCTGCGTGGCGTCGTCGCCGGCCTTAAATTGCTCCAGAAAGTTCGCGGCAGACCGCTCTTTGCCGGGGCTCTGCGTGCAGACAGTCACGACTGCCCGCTCCGCCTCATTCCGCTCGCCGCCCGGAGCCGACTTAAGCAGGCCCAGTACCATGCCCACGACCTGCTCCGGGCCGCCCAGCCTGGTGAGTGCCCGCATGGCAGACATCCGCACCAACGCATCGTCGTCGACGGCGGCAGAGAGGAGAACAGGCAGGGCGGTCATGGCCCGTCGATCAGCGAGGATCTCGATGAACGTTGGCCGGAACGCTGGATCGCCCGACTTCGCTGCCTCCATGATCGAGTTTGTCGCGTCGGCACCGCGAAGAATCGTCAGGGCCCGGCGGGCCGCTGCCTTCTCCGGGTCGGCGGCAGCCAGCGACTTCTTGAGCACAGCAACTTCCTGAGGCCCGCCGAGTGAGCCGAGCCCCTGCACCGCAGCAACGCGAACTGTTGCGTCTTGCGAAGCTGCGAGCAGGGCCAGCACGGCCGATAGCGCCGCCGGATCACCCCGCTGCGCAAGGGCCTGAGTCAATTCGGTCTGTTGGGCAGGCGTGAGCTTGGAGAGCAGTTCGGCAAAAGTCCGCGTGGCGGCCTCACCCTTGAGGCCATACCGCACGCGATCGAGGCCGATGCTGCGAAAGCCCGCGTCATCCCGCGCGAGAAAATCAACGGTCATCTGCACTGCATCCTGCGGCGCCGGATCGGCCGCTGCGGCTTCTTGTGGCGGGCTTCCCAGCAGACAGGCGAATGCCAGCAGGCAGCAGGACAGTAGCCGAAGGCGAACGGAAAGCAGACACATATTCGAAGCTCCAGAAGGCTCGTCGGGAAGAGGGAAAGTCGCCCGATCAAGAAGCGGTGGTCGTGTCGAGACAGGCGAGAATGCCACGAGCGGTAGCCAGTCGCGTCGACTCGGTTGTGCTGGCAGCGGCGAGAGACTTGTAGATCGCGAGCGACTCTGGTCGTTTTCCTGTCCGTAGCAATGACTCCGCACAGGCCAGTCGGGCATCAACAATTGCCGCCGCAGCCGCCTTGTCGGCGACACCTGCGGCGGCAGCCAGTGCGAGCACCGCCTCGGGTGAATGGATCCGGCCCAGCGCGTCGGCGGCTGCGACGGCCGTGGGCGAGTCGCCCGCGAGGAGCCCTGCCAGGAGTGGCACGCTGGCAGTGTCGCCGCGGTCAGCCAGCGACGAGATCATGCCGATCTTCAGATCGCCCTGCACCGCGACGAGTGCTTTTCGCAGCACCTCGGCGGCCTCTGGAGCGTTGATCCGCTCCAGTGCGAACCGGGCCATGTGGGAGTGCTCCTTCTCGGGTAGCAGGGCGGCCAATGCCGGCACGCAGGCGGTGGTGCCGATCAGCGAGAGCTTGCGGCAGGTGTATTCCTTGGCGGCCCGCGAGCTGCCCGCAGAGAGCAGGGCGATGAGCCGCTTCTCAAGGTCGGCCCGGGCGGCGTGATCGCCATGGGCGGCGATCACGGCTGCGTCGATTGGCAGGAAGGCAGCGGCATCGCCGCCCCAGTCGTAGGCCTTCAGGGCTTCAAACGGCTTATCGAGGCTCACTGAATCGGAGGCCATGGTCACGCTCGTAATGAAAGGGGAAAGGAAGAGGAGACGGATGAAGCTACAAAATCCAAGGCTCCCGGCGGGCTCGGTCGAGAAGCCGGTTGGCCTCCTCGTCGCCGGTGAACTGTTGAGCTGCGATGTCCCAGTTGAGAGATCGCTCGAGTCTGTAGGCGATGCCGATCATGTGTGGCCCCGTCATCGTGTTGACGGCCAGTTCGAGATCTCGAAACGGCCGTTCGCGGGTCTTCACGCACTCGATAAAGTCGCCGTAGATGCCCCCTGTGCCCTTGTACATCGGCACCGGCTTCGGCGCGCGGGGCTGGCCGTCGCCCACGATCGCAATCGCACCACGGCCGCCGACGAGAGGACCACGAGGTCGCAGTTGCTCCGGACGGTTGTGGTGGATTTCGATGCCTTTGGGATAAGTCAGTGTGACGTAGGCAGCCTCTTTACCGTCGGCAGATAGCGGGTGATACGACACCTTTGTCGGCTGAGTCTCGCGGAGGTCAGTCGCAAAGATCGTGCCGCCGAAATGGTGCGCGCCCCAATCAGTAAGACTGCCGCCAGAATAATCCTGATACGACCGCCAGCTGCCGCCGCCGGTGCCATAATTACCGTCGACGCGACCAGAGTTGTAGGGCTCCCACGGAGCGGGGCCGAGCCAGAGATCCCAGTCGATGTCGGGAGGCGTTTCCTGGGCGGGTAGAAAGCAGAGCTGCGAGGGGCCACCCACGCTGACGTCCACCGACTTGATGGTGCCGATCTCGCCGGCCCAGCACGGCTCGACAATGTCTTTGTAATCATCAAGCACCCGCTGGCTGCCACCAGAAACCACGCAGCCGTAGCGGCGGGCTGCGGCGATCATCAATGGGCCCTCGCGGAGCGTGAGGGTTTCGGGCTTCTGGAGATAGACATCCTTGCCCGCGCGGCAGGCAGAGATCGTCATAATCGCATGCCAGTGGTCGGGGGAGGCGATGTGGACGGCGTCGATGTCTTCCCGCGCGAGGAGCTCGCGGAAATCGATGTAGGCTGCGCAGTCGTTGTTGCCATACTTCCCGTCGACCCGGCTCTTGCCGTCGTCCCGCCACTTCTTCCGCACATCGCAGACGGCGCGATACTGCACGTCGCTCCGGCCGAGGAAGTTGTTTTGGTCGCCGGAACCCATATTGCCGAGGCCAATGCCTCCCATCACGATCCGGTCGCTGGCCGGCGGAGTGGTGGCGTTGCCCAGGGCGGTTGACGTGATCACATAGGGTGCGGCAATCGCCACCCCAGCGGCGGTGCTCGCCGTCTTGAGAAACTCGCGGCGACTACCTGAAATCTGCTTGGCACTGCCTTGAGTGGCGGGGACAGGCTCGCTGGGGCCGGATGTGCTGGGCAGCATGGATTCTATCCTCCGCGACGATGTGAACTGATGAAAGACCGACCGTTGGGCCATTTTAAAAGCATGAAAAGCCCCGTGCCGGGACGCTCAGCTTAATGTCGTGCGTCGGCGAAGACAAACCCGTGAAGCCCCCCGCTCAACGATGGAGTGCCGCACAGGTGACAGGCGCCTCAGCAGCGCGACGGGCCGTGGCGGACAACAAAAACCCCGGTTTCTCAACGGCCTGCACCACTATCGCGCCACGGTGGCGCGACACATGCCTGAGCACGGCCCCTTAAAAACAAGGCTTTTTGATTTGGCACAAGACGTGCAGTTCTGATGAACCAGAAGCCAGTCGCGTGACTGGCAGACCAACGATCGAAGCTCAGTTGCGGGCCCCGACCGCTCCGCTCATTCCGAGGAGACAAGCCATGAAGAAGATCGAAGCCATTATCCGGCATTTCAAGTTGGAAGAAGTAAAGGACGCGCTCAACGCCCAGGGCGTGAAGGGCATGACCGTGACCGAAGTACGCGGCTTCGGCCGGCAGAAGGGCCACACCGAGACCTACCGGGGCGCCGAGTATTCGGTCGACTTCCTGCCGAAAGTGAAGATTGAAGTCGTGGTGGGTAACGACGAGGCCGCGGCGGTGATCAGCAAGATCATGACTACAGCTCGGACTGGCCAGGTCGGCGACGGCAAAATCTTCGTGACCGACCTCGCCGAGGTGGTCCGGATTCGCACCGGCGAGACCGCTTCAGCTGCGATCTGACTCTCCTTCGGCAGGGGCCGTCCTAGCCCCTGCCGGAGTGGGCGGTCGGAGGGTGGCAGTGAGCTTTGGAAAGACAAAGCATGACAAGCTATCCCACAGGGAAGAGAGTGTGATCTGTCTTCACGGTGTGTCGAGACGCTTGATCCAGACGTTGCGAAATCGGGCTGGGCTGCCGTGATCCTGGAGAAACAACGGACCCTCATCCGTAGTGAGCAGGTGTTTCTCGACGCCCTTGAGAAAGTCGGTCACGCCGTGCTTATAGGGCGTGTAGGGAGACCGGGGCTCAGTGAAAGTGAGTTCGTTCTGCACGAGCCGGCCGTTGAGCCAGGCAGTCACGCTCCCCGGCTTCACGATCTTCCCGGCAGCATCGCGGCGGGGGGCAATGAACCGGATGTCGTAGACCTGCCACTGCCCCGTCGACAGGCTAGCATTGACGATCGGCTTCCCAAATCGATAGAGGCTCCCTGCGTCTTGATCCGTCGGTGGCTGCACGCCGAAGGAGTCGTAGATCTGCATCTCGTAGTGGCCGTGGATGTAGAGGCCGCTGTTGCCCTTCGCCTCCGGCGACGTCACAAACTCAGCATGGATGTCGGCGTCGCGAAACAGTTGCTTTGAGACGATGTGGTTGGCATTCTTCTCTGTCGCGTGCACCGCGAGCGCGCCGTCGTCTGCCTGCCAGTCGATCGGCCCGCCCGCCATGCTCGTGAACGTCGCGAGAGCAGCGTTCTTTTCCACGCGGTCCGGCACGAGCACAACCGCACCTGGCGGCGGCTTGATCGGCAGCGGCTTCTGCACGGGATGAAACGCCGGATAGCCGTTGGCCGGGGGGGATGCCTGGTGGCGGAGCGTCCGGTCGGCGAAGTCTGCAAACCGCTGCCAGTCGTAGGCGAGCATCTCGTGGCCGCCCGTTCGCACGTGATACGCCACGGTGGCGCCGATGGGCTTGTCGATGGCGGGATATTCAGTCGTCCCCAGGCCAGTGAGGCCAAAGAGCTTCCAGGCTGGCGCAGCGGCCACCGCAGCGAGAAACTCACCCCGCGGATCGGCCCAGCGATCGTCGACGGCGCTGGCGACATAGAGCGGCCGTGGGGCGATCATCGCAAGCAGCGTGTGCTGGTCGCAGGGGAGATCTGTCTCGCGCTGGGCATAGGTGGCCAGCGCTGGGCAGAACCAGTGGGGAAACCGCGACGTGATCACGTCGACAGTCTCGCCGAAGTTTCGCCGCGAGAGCGCCGCGCCGCCGCAGCCCGAGTTATTTGAGACGACCAGCGCGAAGCGTTCGTCGGAGGCGCCGGCCCAGAGGGCTGTTTTCCCCAGCCGCGAGTGGCCGACAACGATCACCTGCTGGGGATCTACCTCTGGGAGCGTTACGAGCCAGTCGAGAATGCGGGAGACCTGCCAGGCCCAGACACCGATCGCGCCGGTCTCGTCTGAGGCCAGCGTGCCCTCGACCGGCCGGCCGAGTGATTGAAGCCCGCTGGCGGCTCGGCCATCGGCACGATCAGGAAAGACATCGCCGCAGTAGGCCGTGGCCATGCCGTAGCCCCGAGCCAGCATCGACTCCACCGGAAATCGCTGCGCAGTAGTACCTCGCGAGGCCTCGGTGGCCCGGTTATTGACGATGGCAGCGGCCTTGTCATCCGGCATCCAGGCCGTCGAGAGCTTGATCTCCGGGTCGGCATGTTCGGCATGGTTGCCGCGGAAGTTGAGCGTGAGAAAGACCGGCACGCGGTCCTTCGACTCGGGTAGAAGCTTGGGTAGGTACAGAAGCACATCGGTGGTCGGCGCATTGGCCGCATCGCCCAGCTGAAGCGTGGCCTGCAGCCGCAGGGCCGCGACATCTCCGGCGAGCGTGACAGCGGCCCGATCCACCTGGCCGACCACAGTCACGGGCACGCTCGGCAGCCGTCTGCCGTAGACAAACTTTTCCAAGAGCCCGAATTGGTGCGGCCGCGCGGTGTTCTTCCAGGCCTCAGCTGTCGTGACGGGAACACCATCCGGCCCGGCAAGCACAGCGGGCAGCGCGAACTGTCGGACGGCAGACTCGTCGTAGTTTGGCTCAACCGCTCGGGTGTTGGTCATGGTCGCAGCCAGCAGGAAAGCCGGAATGGCGTAACAGGCCAGACGGAAGAAGGTGCGGTGGTAGGCTAGCATGGGTACCGGTACGACCTCAGTTTTGATCGGCGATGGTTGCTGGTTTTTTGGGCGTCAGGGCAAATCAGCTTTGGAGCGGCCTAGTCATCTCCACCGGAATCACCCACTGGTCATATTCCTCGGGAGTGACGTAGCCTAGCGCCTCGGCCGCGGCCTTCAGGCTGGTGCCTTCGACATGGGCCTTCTTGGCGATCTTGGCCGACTTCTCGTAGCCGATGTGGGTATTCAGCGCGGTCACCAGCATCAGCGACTCGTCGAGGTGCTGCTTGATCCGGGCCAGATGAGGCTCAATGCCGGTGGCGCAGTGCACCCGCATCGAGTCGCAGGCGTCGGCCATCAGATCGGCCGACTCAAGCACGTTGTGGATCATCACCGGCTTATAGACATTCAGCTGGAAATTCCCCTGCGAGCCCGCGAAGGCCACCGTGGCATCGTTGCCAAACACCTGCGCACAGACCATCGTCATCGCCTCGCACTGCGTCGGATTCACCTTCCCCGGCATGATCGAACTGCCCGGTTCGTTCTCCGGGATCGAGATTTCGCCGATGCCGCACCGCGGCCCCGACGCCAGCCAGCGGATATCGTTAGCGATCTTGAGGAGCGCCATCGCGAGCCCACGCTCCGCCGCGCTCATCTCCACCAGCGCATCGTGGGCGGAGAGCGCCGCAAACTTGTTGGCCGCCGACACAAACGGATGGCCCGTCTCCTTGGCGATATATGCCGCCGCCACGTCACCAAATCGGACATGGGAATTGAGGCCCGTACCGACAGCTGTGCCGCCGATCGCCAGTTCGTAGAGGCCCGGCAGGCTGCGATTGAGGCTGGCGATCCGATCATCGAGCTGCGCCCGCCAGCTGGAGATCTCCTGGCCGAGCGTGATCGGCGTGGCGTCTTGCAGGTGCGTCCGTCCGATCTTCACAAGCGCACTATGCCGCTGCTCCAGATCGGCAAACACGTCGCGGAGCTGTCGCACTGCCGGCAGCAGCCGATCGTGGATCACCTCGACGGCGGCAATGTGCATGGCGGTGGGGAAGGTATCGTTTGACGACTGGCCGCGGTTGACGTCGTCATTGGGATGGACTGGCTGCTTTGAGCCCATCACACCGCCGGCGATCTCGATCGCCCGGTTTGAGATCACCTCGTTGGCGTTCATGTTTGACTGCGTGCCGCTGCCGGTCTGAAAAACTACCAGTGGAAAGTGGTCGTCGAGCTTGCCCGCGATCACTTCGTCGGCCGCCTGCACGATGAGCCTCACCGTCGCAGCGGGTAGCTGGCCAAGTTCACCGTTGGCCAAGGCCGCGCATTTCTTCAGGGTGCCGAGTGACTTCTTGACCGACCGGCCCCACTGGAAGCGATCAACGCCGATCTTGAAGTTGTCGCGGGAACGTTCTGTCTGAGCGGCCCAGTAGCGGTCGGCAGGAACCTTGATCTCGCCCATGCTGTCGGATTCGACGCGGAACGACTGTGGATCGGTGTGCACGGCTGCCTCAGGGAATGCGGAGAATGGAACGGGATTTCGATTGTCCGGCCAGACCATTGGGATATCAATGGGAGGGAAAGATTCGCCTGCCGATCCCGGCTCTGTCTTTATGTGGGACAAGTTTTCCAACGTGTCCAATCCGTAGCGGCTCCACCCCGCTCAACCCTAACGGAAAAGAAGCTTCCGTCGGCCGTCGGCAGCGCGGGCCGGCGCGGCAACGGGTGTCGCGGGCGGCTGCGGGCGATTCTCAAGCGTGAGTGCGAGCCAGCCGTCGCTGCTCACCGCACTCACTGCCTGCACATCAGTGAGCCGCGGGTTGTTGGCGATCTGCTCGGGCAGCACCGCGATCGGCCGTTCCTTCGGAAACACCTTGCCGAAGATTGTCCGCAGGGCGACCTCCATCCGCCCTTCACGGCCAGGGCCGCCCAGCTGGACGGGCCCCTCGCGCTCCAGAAAGACCTGCTGCCCCTGGCAGATCGGCCTGTAGGCGACCCGCACAACAAGGTCGTACCAGTCGCGGCGGCCACTCTCAATCGCGTCGAGAGCGATATGCACGTGCACCAGGCCGTCTCGGCACTCCACGCGGAGCGGTTGCGTTTTGGCAAACGTCACCGTGACATCCTCGGGTAGTTCAGCCGGAATCCGCGGCTCCACGCCGATCTGGAGGCAGACCCGTTGAATCAGTTCTTCAAGCGTGAACTGACGCCCGGCGAGTTCGAGTTGGTCCAGCGCGTTGTTGGCCGAAGATTCGTGCACCTGCAGGCTCAGCATCGCGTCAGCTGGCGCCCTCGGCCGGGGTGTGTGGGCGGCCAGTTGCGTGTCGGCCGCCAGCCGGAGCCGCATCGTTGCCATCGCGGACGTCGTCTGCATCGCGATCGGCTTCGGCTCGAGGCCCAGCCGCACGAGCGGTAGCCAGAACCGACTCCGCACGCGGTCGGCCATCTGGGCAAACTGTGGCTCCGATTGCGTGTCTACCTCGCGGCAGGCGCGGGAGACAATCTTGTCGATCACCTCGCGATTCGCCTCGGGCATCGCCTCGGCCTGCTGATTGCGGGCCATATTGCGGACGAGCGAGCCCATCACTGGCATCGCATCGAAGCTCGTCTGAATATTATCGACGCGGGAGCGGTTGCTGGCCTGACCGGCGGCGCTACCAAACAGCAGCCCGGCCGACGAAATCTTGATCGGCTTGCGAACCGTGAACGCCGAGGCACTTCGCGCGGTGACCGAGACTGCGCCTGCGTCTGTGGTGGCACGCGATGCGATGTCGCCGTGGACCTCGAGGTTAAAGCAGATCTCGTCTTCGTCGGGCACGAGCCGGAGTGTTGTCGTGCGCTCTACCCGGCGGGTGCCTCGGACATCGCGGCCCATCACCGTTTCCTGAAACGGCCCGGTATCGACGGTTGCCCCCGGGAGCAGTTTCTCGAGGAGTCGCTGGTGCACTGCGACCCGCACGTTGGGAGCGATGTAATGATCTTCCACCGCTCGAGCCAAACCCCGGGCAGCCGATGGATAAAATCCACAGATAATGCTGAGCGAGTTTTTCACAATCAGAGCGTCGGCCATGGTTGTCGCGGCCTCAAAACGCTCAATGCCGTCGAGCAGCCGGGCGACCTCCACGACGGTGCGGCCCGTGGCCTGTGCGGTCATTGCAGCGGCGGTGTCGTTGGCGGTAAGGCCTTCAGGCTTCTGCTTGAAGGTCGCGAAGAATGCCGTGGTCGATCGCCAGACGGCCACTCGGCGGGCCACTGCGAGGGCGGCCCGACGGGTGTGTGTTGCAAGGCTCGAGTCGACGGTGGTGTCGGCCAGCGACATTCCGGAGAGCACGGTCTCGCCGAGGGTGATCAGGCTGGCATCGGCAGCGGCGTCGCGGGGGCCGCGTGTCTCCTGCACGCCGTCGAGCGCGGATCGTGTCTGGAGGATCCAGCGACTGATCGGCTCGCCGTGGGGACCGCCAGGAGCCGCAAGCGTCGCCAGGTGCTCGAGTTGCTGCTCCAGTTTGACAGGGTGCGGCCACTGACTGATGTCTGGTGGGAGCGTGTCGGCCAAGGGGATGCTCGTGCCATGGTTCGCAGCCCCGGGCAGGTGGGCGAGCCGGCGATCACCACCCCGCAACCTCTCAAAGAGCCGGCCGCCGGGCGGTGTGGTCGCTGCCCGAGGCTCGGCGATGCGGGAGTCGTTGCGCCAGTCGCCGAGCCAGTTGCGGCGGCGGTCGGTCTCTGGCGCGGGTGGCGCGATGACAGTGATCGCATCCGACCAGTTCGCGCCATCGGGGTCGGTCCACGGCTCACCGGGGAGCGGCGGGGGGCCGATCACGCCTGGCAGCACCGGACTGGTGAGCGGTCCCGACTGGCCGGCGGGTGGCCCGAGGGTGGGGGCTTTATTCCTGGGCACGACCACGGTAGCGGCAGGATGCTGGGCGAGCGATTGTGACCAGCTCTGGGCCGCGGGGCGGGGCGGCAGAGGGGCGGCAGGCTGTGACGCCTGAATCTGCGTCACCATCGCCTTCGATGTGTCAGGACCTCGCGGCAGGGTGTCGGCGA
>Ga0194043_1000941_pt1 | contig 16394 bp, 14 predicted proteins | sample JunL4415m_MetaG_FD_161274 | JGI IMG/M metagenome (GOLD analysis project Ga0194043, IMG submission 161274) | Anoxic zone freshwater microbial communities from boreal shield lake in IISD Experimental Lakes Area, Ontario, Canada - Jun2016-L442-15m | ecosystem: Environmental > Aquatic > Freshwater >...
TGTCGGGGCTGCCGTCGGTGATCGAGTGGACGTCGGTGGTGGCACCGCCCACGTCGACCACCACGAGATCGCCGACCGCCTGGGCGAGCAGCTCGGCGGCGATGAGAACGGCGCCGGGCGTGGGCAGGATGCGGCCGGTCACGAACTCGCCGATGCGCTCCATGCCCGGCGCGTGCGTGATGTGCTCCTCGAATGCGTCGTGGATGACCGAGCGCGCGGGGACGATGTCGAGCTCGTCGATCGCGGGGTAGACGTTGCGAGTGATCCGGACGCGGAAGCCGGCAGCCTCGAGCAGCTGCTGAGCATCGGCGCAGACCACGGAGTTGCCAGCGTAGACGACGATCGGTCGGATGGGCAGCTCGCAAAGCCGCCCGGCGTTGAAGAGCACCGTGTCGCAGTCGCCGCCTTCGACGCCGCCCGCGAGCAGCACCAGGCTGGGATCGGCTTCCACGATGAGCGCGAGGTCGGCGTCGCGTAGCTTGCCGGCGGTCTGGTACTTCACGACCGCTCCCGCCCCGAGTGCCGCCTCGCGTGCTGCCTGCGCGGTCATCCGCGTGGTGAGCCCGTGCACGGTCATGCGCAGTCCGCCAGCTGCCGAGGAGGTCGCCAGCGTCACCACGGGGTCGATCGGTCCGAGCTGGGCTTCGAGCTGCGCGCGGGCTGCGGCGACGCCGATGCCGACGTCGCCCTCGGCGACGGAGGTGGGCGCGAAACCTTGGGCGACCAGCCGCGGCGCCGTGGCGGGATAGTCGGCCAGGCCGGAGAAGGCGCTGAGGACCGTGGTGGTGGAGCCGATCTCGGCGACGAGGGCGTCTATGTGGTGAGGCGCGATGGTCACGTGGTCTCCAATCGGTGTGGCTTGAGATTACCCTATTGGATCGGCGAACCGGGTCGTTCCAAACGCGCTCACACCGTGATGACGACCTTGCCCTCGGCGTGGCCCTCGCCAAAGAAGCTGATGGCGTCCGCAGCTTGGCTCAAGGGATACGTCCGGCCGACGACCGGCTTGACCTTCCCGGACTCCATGAGGTTCTTGAGGACGAGAAGGTCCTGCTGATTGGGGCGCTCACTGCATACGTTGATCTTCTGCGGCACGACCAGTGAAAGCAACGGCGCCTTGATCATGAGTACGCCCACGCTGGCGAACACGCGCTTGTAGAACTGGCCGCCGTTGGGCACAAGCGTCCCATCGCGGTTCAGCGCACGAAGAAGCTCTGAAAGCGAGTGCTGCAACACGTTGTCGAGGATGAGGTCGTAGCGCTCTGCGCCCTGGGTGAAGTCCTCTCGCGTGTAGTCGATCACGTGGTCGGCACCGAGCGACCGAACCAGGTCGAGCTTCGACGTGCCGCATACACCGGTCACCTGCGTGCCAAACGACTTGGCGATCTGCACTGCAAACGTGCCGATACCGCCACCCGCGCCTACGATGAGCACCTTCTGCCCCGACTTGATGCCGCCCGAATCACGCAGGGCCTGCAGTGCGGTGAGCCCGGACATCGCGACTGCTCCGGCCTGCTCGAAGGTGATGTTGCCTGGCTTAGTCACCAGGTGCGCTTCTGGCGCAACTGCGTACTCGGCGAATGTGCCCGCGCCGCGCCCAAAGACCTCGTCGCCGACCTGCAGGCCCTTCACGTTCTTGCCGACGGCCTCGACCACTCCGGCCAGATCACTCCCGCGAGTCGCAAGCTTCGGCCTGCTCAGTCCGAACGCGGCTCGAACGATGTACGGCACACCGTGGACGCCGGCCCAGTCGGGCGGGTTCACCGAGGCCGCGCGCACGCGCACGAGTACCTCGTCGTCGCCAGGGACGGGCTTGTCGGCATCCTCTAGCTTCATGACAGACTCGGCCGTGCCGTATTCGTGCTGGACTATCGCCTTCATCGCGCCCCCCCCCAATGGTAACGGCGCGCTCCAAGCAAGTGACCGCGTCGCCTGACATGCCGCTCCCCTCGTCGTAAACTCCGACGTGCCAGGGACCGCGAGTGAACGACCCTAGCCGGCCGTTCGCGCCTTGGGCCGAGGAACCGAGCGCGCCTCTCGGCGTTCATGTGCGATCCCTCCATGGCAAGACTACACTGTCCCCTGCTGAGGCAGATGCTACTCCGATGGGAACACACCCATCGGAGTTTCCGAGCGAGAGGGATTGTCATGCGTTGTTCGCGCACTGGGCTCGTTCTGATTACCGCATGCGTGCTCGTGGCCCTGGCAGGGTGCACGAGCACTGCCACGCCGCCCAAGTCCTCTGACTACGACAAAGGCTACAAACTCGGCATGGAGGCCTACACGTACGGGCTGCCGCTCCTTGTCACCAACACGACGTTTCTGACCATGACCAGCGTGAACGTGTCACAGGGCGCATACGGCCCGGTGAACCAGTTCAACAACGTCCGAGGAGTGAATACCGCCTCCAGCAAGGCCGTCGTGGCTCCCGGCTCCACCGGTCTGTCGTCGATCGCCTGGCTGGACCTGACCAGCGAGCCGCAGGTGCTCCACGTGCCGGAGGTGAAGGACCACATCTTCGTCCTTGCGCTCATCGACCCGTACACCGAGAACATCCAGAACTTCGGGAGCGCCAGCAACACCGCGCCCGGAGACTATGTGATCGCCGGTCCGGGTCAGCAGGACGCAACAATCCCGGCGGGCGCGCAGCGGTTCGATGTCGACTACTCGCGCATCTGGATCATCGGGTCGACCCAGCTCAAGGGCCCACAGGACGTGGCCACCGTCAACCAGATTCAGGACGGCTACACCCTCACTCCCCTCAGCAAGTACGGGACGGAGTACAAGCCGCCCGTTCCCACCCAAGCCGAAACTTCGGCCACGGTGTTCGCGATGCCCACCGGCATGGCGTTCTACGACACGCTGGGCGAGCAGCTCAAGCTGTTCCCGCCGCCCGCCGCCGATGATGCCCAGCTCAAGAAGCTTGCCGAGGTGGGCATCGGCCCGGGCACGACACCGTCGACGGACTCGAAGCTCAGCAGCGAGACGGTCCGGGGGCTCACCGACGCCGTGGCGGCCGGCTCGGCCCAGATCGGCAAGGACACCAAGAAGCTTTTCGCCGACGGCTTCGACAAGCACAACGGCTACCTGCTGGGCGGCTTTGGGAACTACGGCAGGGACTACACACTGCGCGCAGTCGTCTCGCAGGTCGGGCTGGGCGCCTTCGTCTCGGAGCAGGCCATGTACGCCATGAGCTGGAGCGACCACGACAAGACGGCGCTCACCGGGTCGACGGAGTACGTACTCCACATGGCGTCTCCGCCGCCTGTAACCGAGGGCTGGTCGCTCACGGTCTACGGCCTGACGGGCGCGCTCATGGCCAACCCCCTCAACCGCTACGCGTTCAGCAACACCTCAACGCTGACGGCGAACGCCGACGGCTCGATCGACTTCTACCTGCAGTCAACCGAGCCCACCGACTCGGCGAAAGTCAGCAACTGGCTGCCGGTGGAGGAAGGCCAAGGCTTCGAGGTGATGTGGCGGTTCTTTGCACCACCGGTCGACAAGATCGACGGCATCTTGGACGGCAGTGGCTGGCAGCCGCCGGCTATACAGCCGGCGAAGTAGGCGGCAGCGAGGGCCCGTCGTGCCCAGCAGATCAGTAGTGATATCGCAGCTGAGCGATTCGCAGTTCATCGTCTTTGATGCTGTAGACGATGCGGTGCTGGTCCGTAATCCGCCGCGACCAGTACCCACCCATGGCGTGCTTGAGTCCTTCGGGCTTGCCTACCCCATCGAACGGCGAGCGCTGGATATCCTTGATGAGCGCGTTGATTCGCTGGACGATCTTACGGTCCGCCTTCTGCCAGTAGAGGTAGTCTTCCCAGGCATCCTGGTCGAACACGACCTTCATTCCAGGAGCTCTCTCTCAGTGCCTTCCCCAGCTTCGAGCCTGGCGATCGACTCGAGCAGCCGGCGAGCGTTCTTGGGGCTTCGCAGCAGGTATGCCGTCTCTTCCATGGCCTCGTAGTCGTCAAGGGAGATCATGACCACGGACTTCGACGCTTTGCGCGTCACGATGATGGGGGCGTGGTCCTCGCACACCCGGTCCATCTGGCTCGCGAGGTTCGCGCGTAGTGTCGTGTAGGGGATAGCGTCCATGTCTTCCTCCAAAGTCCAACTGTACAGGTAATGGTACAGCTCAGCAACTTGCGGGGCAAGGCATCACCCTGCTTTGACATCACAGTCTGTGATCTCAAACAGCACTGACACGAGGTAACCCATCACGAGCGGCCTTGCCATATGTGACCCGTAGTGCAGCGACGGCAGCCACCCGGAACCCACGGCAACGGCGGCGTCGCTAGGCGAGACGTCGAGAGAGGGTATCTTGGGCCGTCAACATGTCTCTCATGCGAACGAAGGCCTCTACAGTGGCCTGTCCAGAACCTCCATGATCGGCCGAGCAATCCACACCTTGCCCCATGATCGCCCTGTGAACTCCTCGAGCAGACCGACCGCCTCCAGCGCCGCGATCGCCGCGCGCGCGGTGGGATCCGACACTCCGAGTCGACGCGCCGTCGACGCCGCGCTCGCCACCGGAGAGCGGAACAGCTCGTCCACCAGCACCAGCGACTTCACCTTCCCTGCAACCAGGCCGCGGTAGTGCTCTCGCATGTCGGCGAGCTCTCCAGCCTGCTCCGCGGCACGGCAGGCAACCTGCTCGACGCCAGCCAGGAAGAACAGCAGCCAGCTGCGCCAGTCCGCATGCGTTCGTACCGCCTGCAATGCGTCGTAGTACTGGTTCCGGTTCGCCTCGAAGTACGCCGAGAGATACAGGAGCGGTTGCGACATCCGCTCCCGCTCCACAAGGAACAGCGTGATGAGGAGCCGCCCTATACGGCCATTGCCGTCCAGGAAGGGATGGATCGCCTCGAACTGCTCGTGGACGAGGGCGCACTGCACCAAGTCGGGCAGGCTGTCTCGATTGTGGAGGAAGCGCTCCCACTCGCCGAGAGCCACGTTCATCTCTTCCGGAGGAGGTGGGACGAACGCTGCCGTCTCAATCGTCGATCCGGGCGGGCCGATCCAGTTCTGCGAACGACGGAACTCCCCTGGCGTCGCGTGTCTTCCGCGAACGCCGGTCATCAGTATCTCGTGCATCTCGCGTATGAGGCGAAGGGAGAGCGGCAGCTCCTTCAGGCGCGTCAGCCCGTGCTCCAGCGCCGACACATAGTTGCGCACTTCCCGCACGTCGTCGCGGGAGACCTCCACTCGATCCGGCTCGATCTCGTCAAGGAAGAGGTCCGACAGGCTCGCTTGTGTGCCTTCGATCCTCGACGAGAGGACTGCCTCCCTGCGAGCGTATGGATCAATGAAAAGGTGCGGATTCGGGAGCTGGGATCCGACGCCCGCGAGCCGGCTCAGCGCGGCGTCTGCACGAGACAGCGCCACGACAAGTTCGGTATCCCAGTCGATCCGGGGTGGCAAGGGCGCGGGCACGAAGGCCCCGTAGCCGGTCTCAGTGCGGACCGCTTGGCCAGCTTCGGGACATGCATAGTCCTTGGGGTCCATCCCAGCACACTCCCAAAGTCCAGTTGGAGAGGATCCGTTGCTTTGCAAGTATTGAACCATATTCTTGCAAAGCGGTTGGATCTTTGCAAGTTCCCGGGTGTGGATCAGCGGCCGGGAGATCAGCCCACAAACCTCACGATGCGCTCGACCAACTCCTCGTCGCGATCGTAGCCGGGGTCCGAGTTCACCATGACCACGTACTCGAGGATCATCGCCGCGACCATCTTCTCCACCAGCTCCGCGTCGCCGACGGGAAACTCCCCTGCCGACATACCCGCCGAGACGAACTCGCGGATGAGGTCGCCGTTGGCCTCGCAAAACGCGTCGGCGGCGATCTCGTACTCCTGCATCCACTCGTCCTCGGTGGTCTCGTTGATGTGTGTGCGCGCCGAGGAGATCACGAACTTCACCAGCGCCTCCACCTTCGCGCGGTTGTCGGGCAGTTCGGCGATGCTCGACTTGAGCTGAGCCTTCTGCAGCGCCGCCTGCTGCTCGACGATGTAGCCGTACAGCTCGCGCTTGCCGGGATAGTGCACGTAGATCGTCTTCTTGGAGATGTGCATGGACCGCGCGACCTCGTCCAGCGACGTCTTGGCGTAGCCGAACCGGCTGACGTGCTTCTCAAAGACGTCCGCTATCTCCTGCTTGGTCGCCACCGTGCACCTCCCCTGCCTGCCGAGCGGGAGATGATTGTGGACGCAGTTGGCGTCATGGAAACTCGGGGTGGCGGGAGGGTTTCCGGGAAGTGGGGCCAGACACCGTCTAGGGCCTAGCCGTACGAAATTTGACCCTTCACGACTTTCACTGATAGCCTTTGTTTCACCAGTTGGTGAAAGAGGTGTTTTCAGTGAAAGAAGTCGAACTCCTAGAGTCGCTACCGAGTGCGCTCGAATCATGCCTCAGGAACGTGCCAGGGTCCAGCATCAAATCCGTCAAACGGGAAGTGGGTTACCCGAACGGGATGATTGCCGATCTGGTCGTGAGTCTTCGCGTCCTCGGGCAAGCACGCACGCTGGTGGTCGAAGCCAAGGCCACAGGCCAACCAAAGCGAGCGCGCGAAGCGGTAGATCAGCTTAGCCGTCTAATGCTCACGCAGACCACCCGGAAGGCCTATCCGGTGTTCGCGGCGCCCTTCATCTCGGACGTCGCCGCTGCGATCTGTCGGGAATCCAACGTGAGCTTCTTCGACTTGGCAGGCAACTGCTGGCTGTCACTTGAGGATGTCTACGTCGAGAGAGTCTCGCCGCAAAACCCATACAAGGAGAAGAGAGGCTCGGTCGCGCTGTTCTCGCCCAAGTCGTCGCGGGTGCTCCGGACACTGCTGAACGAACCGAAGCGCAAATGGCAGGTCCAGCAACTGTCGAAGACCGCCGACGTGAGCATTGGCCTGGTTTCGAGGATCAAGCGAGCCCTGGAAGAGCGAGAGTGGGTCGCCACTGGCTCCGAGGGCATCGAGCTCGTCGAGCCGGAAGCGATGTTGCTTGCGTGGGCAGACGCCTACTCATACAAGCAAAACGGAGTGTCGGAGTTCTACTCCCTCGAGTCGGTGGCTGATGCCGAGGTCGCCGCCGCGGAATGGTGCCGGGAAAGCGGCGTGCTATACGCGCTCACCGGTTTCTCAGGCGCCCGCCTGTCGTCTCCGCGAGTCCGCTACAACCGAGCAAGCATCTACGTCTCTTCAAGAGTCGACAGTTTGGCGCTGAATACGCAACTCAAGCCGGTCGACTCCGGAGGCAATGTCTTGATACTCAAGCCGTATGACGAGGGCGTCTTCAACGGCTCTCAGACCCGATACGACCTTCGCACAGTCTCGCCCATCCAACTCTTCCTAGATGTGAAATCCATGGCGGGCCGTGGCGAAGAGGCCGCCGAGGAAATACTGGTCCGAGAGCTGAGGCCGTCATGGCAATAAGCCAGTCCGACTACCCGCCCGATGCGGTCGAGGCCGCGAAGTCAGTTCTCGTGGAACTCGTCCATGTGTTGGGCGAGTACCGTGACGATATGGTCATCGTCGGCGGCTGGGTGCCGCCCCTCCTCATGCCGGACGGTACCGGGCACGTTGGGAGCACGGACGTTGACGTGGCCTTGAATCATCTGGCTGAGACGGATGAAACGTACGCTCGGATCAGCGAGTCGCTAAGGGCGAACGAGTACCGCCAGGACGAAGATCAGCCGTTCATCTGGTACCGAGAGGTCGATGCCGGAGGCGAGAAGCCCGTCACAGTCGAGGTGGACTTCCTGGCCGGAGAGTACGGCGGCAGAAGCAAGAAGCACCGCACTCAACACGTACAGGACCTTCGGCCGAGAAAGGGTCGCGGCGCCGATCTCCTCTTCGACGAGGTGGAGGAGAGGGACGTCGAGGCCATGCTGCCAAGCGGAGCCATCGATTCGGTAACCGTCAAAGTAGCCGGTGTCGCACCGTACATTGTTATGAAGAGTTCCGCGCTAGACACCCGAATCAAGCAGAAGGATGCCTACGACATTTGGTTCGTACTGGCCAACTATCCGGGAGGCGTGAGCGCGGTGGTCGAAAAGTTCGCCCCCTTTGCAGACCACGGGCTCGTTCTCGAGGCAGTCTCAATACTCGAGAGAAAGTTCGAGTCGCCGAACCATTTCGGCCCCACGTCAGTTGCGGAGTTCCTTGAGCAGTCAGGCGAGGAAGCTGAGCTCACAAGACGTGACGCCTTTGAACGCGTTCAGGCGTTGCTGGAGGGTCTCCGGCGAGCACGAAGCCAGCACGACTAGCTGTAGTTCCCGCGGACGTTGTTGTCAGCTGCGCATTCCGGCCCAAGCCGATCTTGTACGAAGAGGGAGGGATTGGAGCGGCAACTCTTCGGAAACTCCGAACAGTTCGAACCCCGTCAGCCCACAAACCTCACGATGCGCTCGACCAACTCCTCGTCGCGGTGGTAGCCGGGATCCGAGTTCACCATGACCACGTACTCGAGGACCATCGCCGCGACCATCTTCTCCACCAGGTCCGCGTCGCCAGCGGGATACTCCCCTGCCGACATGCCCGCCGAGACGAACTCGCGGATGAGGTCGCCGTTGGCCTTGGAAAACGCGTCAGCGGCGATCTCGCAGTTCTGCATCCACTCGTCCTCGGTGGTCTCGTTGACGTGTGCACGCGCCGAGGAGATCACGAACTTCACCAGCGTCTCCACCTTCGCTCGCCGACTGGCTACCGTGACCGCTCGATGATTGCCGCGACCGCATCTGCGTACTGCCCCCAACCTGCGCACCGCACGCTTTCAAACCGGTCGACAGCTGCAACGCATGAAGCCAGCTCGGGGCTGAGCCAGCCGAGCAGTTCCCCTGCAGCGCGATGCTGGCTCTCGAGATCATGCCAGTGCCAGATCGGCTCATGATGCGAGACCCGATTTCGGAGCTTCCGCACGGCATTGGCGCGGCGCCCCAGCTCCGACCTCGAACGGATGCGCCGAGGAACGAGCGGGAGCGCGGCGGCCGTCAGTTCGGGCCAAAGCACGCCATCATACGAACGGCTCAGGAGAGCGGTCCAGAAACCGAAGCCCAGACCGCCAAGGCAGCCGTGTCGCGTTGTCTCGGGGCCGGTATGCCCGAGTCGACCGGCCAGATCTAGCACTATCGCCTGTTCCCGCGGGAGCAACACCGAACCATCGAACAGCCAGTCTTCCCCGCGCACACGCGTGACAGCGAGGTCGAGGGCATTCCTCAGGCCGATCTCAACGCCCTGCATGGCGGGATAGAACGCCTCCGAGAGCGCCGTGTTCCACAGGTAGCGCTGAACCGTATGCAGGGGAGAATCGTCCCCTGCGTGCTTGTAGGCATCCAGCCGGGCGCACGACACCGCCTCGCCGAGTTTCGCCACGAATTCCTGGTCGTGTTGCACGATCCCCCCACCGTGATATAGTTGCGGAGCAGTCCCCGGGCGATCCTCTCCCAGCCATCGAGCTGGTGATGGTTCCGGGGCTTTCCTTTTCCCCTCGCGACAACCATACGAACATATGTTCGTTGCGTCAAGGAATCGCGCCCAGCGGATCAGCCGACATGCCCGCCGAGACGAACTCGCGGATGAGGTCGCCGTTGGCCTTGGAAAACGCGTCGGCGGCGATCTCGTACTCCTGCATCCACTCGTCGGCGGTAGTCTCGTTGATGTGTGCACGCGCCGAGGAGATCACGAGCCTCACCAGCGTCTCCACCTTCGCCCGGTTGTCGGGCAGCTCGGCGACGCTTTGCTTGAGCTGAGCCTTCTGCAGCGCCGCCTGCTGCTCGACGATGTAGCCGTACAGCTCGCGCTTGCCGGGATAGTGCACGTAGATCGTCTTCATGGAGATGCGCATGGACCGCGATTGTCCGGCAGCGTCTTCGACTGACTGCATCGGCCGACTTGACGAAGCGAACACCTGTTCGTATCCTAGCTATTGACGTCGGGCCGCCGGGGTGGGTAAATGATTCATAGATTACCCCTGTGCTTCGGCGCAGGGCGCGAAACCGCCCTTCGAGGCGGTTTCTGCTTTTTTGGGACCAGGGGGGTGACTGTGGGAGACAAGAAGGGCCGGGCGATTCTCTATGTGGACGGATTCAACCTGTTCTACGGTTCGCTCAAGGGGACACCATACCGGTGGCTCGATCTGCGGCACCTTGCCCAACTCATGCTGCCCGATCAGGACGTCATCGCGGTCAAGTACTTCACGGCGACAGTCGACAGCCCCTCCGGAAGCGTGAAGCAGCAGCTCTACATGGCAGCTCTGGAACAGTCGGGAGTTCAGATCTACCGAGGCCACTTCTTGTCTCACGCGAAGCTGCGGCCGTTGAAAGCAGCGTGTGCGCAGTGCGGCAAAACCAAGGTCGAAGTGATCATCACGGAGGAGAAGGGCACCGACGTCAACCTCGCAACGCATCTCGTCTACGATGCTTGCAGTGACGCGTTCGATGTCGCCGCCGTGCTGTCAAACGACTCCGACCTTGTGACGCCGATCGCGTTCGCCCGCGAGAAGTGCCGAAAGGTCGTCGGCGTCATCAATCCACAACGCAACCCCGCGCGTGCACTGCTGAAGGCCGCCAGCTTCTACAAGAAGCTCAGGACCGGCGTCCTCGCGGCGAGCCAGCTCCCGTCGGTTGTCGAGCACGCCGGACGGCGGCTCGAGAAGCCGCGCGGCTGGTGACTCAACCCGTCCACTCCCACACGTCAGCCTTCACGCGCTCGTAGTTGGCATCGAGCTCGGGCTGCATGAGCACGAGCGCGGCGATGCGGCGCACCATCTCGGTGACGTAGCGCGCCTCCTCGGGCTTGAGGTCGCGTCCGAGCAGCGCGCGCTCGCGGTACGAGAGCCACTTCTTGATGACCTGATAGCCGCCGATCGTGTAGCGCCACACGTTGGCTGGCACGCAGCGCCAGTACGCGACGTCGTTGAGGTAGATGTCGAAGCACGTCTCGCCGAGGAGGGCGATCGCGGTCTCGGTCGACATGCCGAGCGACTCGGCGCCCTCGGCGATGGCTGCGCGCTCGTCGTCGGTGTAGGGGCGCTCGGTGAGCTTGCCTTTTGACGGCGTAATCACGCCTTCGCGCTGTCGCAGCCCCCACTGCGCCGTGATTCCCAGATCCTTCTCCGAGAGCACCTGGGAATCGGACGACGATAGCGGCCCGAGACCGCCCGGTACCTGGTGCTCGAAAGCACTATCAGCGTCCAGGAGTCTAGAGATGCTCACTCCGAGACGGGCTGAGTCGCTCAATTCTGAAGCGGCCTTGGGCAATGGAATCCTTGGCCAACCGGATGCGATTCCGTGAGCATTCGCGTGCAGGTAGGCAGGAGAATAGCCGACGGCCAGCGAGTGCATCCAGACAAGGCGAGAAGCAGCGAGCATGTCGTCTAGTTCGAGTTCCCCTGCATAGCGCAGAGCCCGCTCACTCAGATTCGGCCGTGCGACAGCCGCGCTAGATTCGAATAGGGACGCTGTACCGGCGGTTGGCGCCAGAACCACCGGGAACGCGTAGGCGTCCTTGTGAAGAGCGTGCTGATCGATAGCACCCGTCGCAAAGCTGACGGCCGCGCCATCGCGCTCCTTTGGCGCTCGTACTCGCGCCAGAATGAACTCCCCGCACTCGGCCAGGTGTGACTGGTAGTCGGGCCTCGGCTCATTCCACAGTGGCCTAGCCGCATCGAGATACGCCCACTTCCAGTCGAGCGGCTTGACCTGGAATCGCCGGATTCGCTGCGACGAGAACTCCGTTGAACCTAGAAGGCGACGGCGCGCGGCTGCGGCGTCGAAGCGCGCCCAGTCGCGCTTCAGTCCGTTCAGGTCTGCAGGAAGGTCAGCCAGGTCCGTCTCTGCGGCGAAGTACGGTTCAATGCGCAGGGCCAAGCGGCTCGGGTCGTCAGCGATGAGGGTCTCGCCACGATTCTCGTTGAGGCCAAGCATCGGGGCGCTGGCACTCAACTCGACCAACTCGGGCCAACTCATGTAGGACTCGTCTACCTCAAACGGCTTGAACGACAGGTTGTTCTCGATCGTCGGAGTCAGCTGAGAGTACGCCGCGTCGAATTGCGGGTCGTTCAGCGTCTTGAGCAAATGTGTCCGCCGAGCTACGGCATCCGACTCGTTGATATCGCTTCGGTAGAGGATGCACGCCAACTCATCAGTGGTGCCACCTCGCTTCACCCAGGTCGAGATCGCGACGCCCTGTCGAATCCCGGGGGAGAACCCGGGCACGGCGAACACCGTCTGGCTCGTCCGCCCGTCAGGTCCGTACTCGGACATACCGCGGTCACCGTGCATTCCCTCGATCCAGAAGGCATCAAAGGTCTCTGCGAGTCGTTCTCTGACAGTCACATAGGAAGGACCGGCCAGCCACGAGTCGTTTGAGATGAAAGAGACAACTCCACGGCCAGTCATCACACCAATTCGATGGAGTGCAAGGGCGAAGAACCTCACATAGAGATCGTCGAGCTTGTTCTTCTTCACGCCCCAGTGCTCTCGTCGCTCCTTGAACGGTTGGAGTAGGCCTGCTTCCTCGTCTTGCGCGACACTAGCGAACCCGTTGTACGGCGGGTTCCCGATCACTACGAGAATCTGCTCTTCTCGCTTGATCCTGTCGGCCGCATCCCGCTCCTCGGCGAACTCCGGGAACAGCATCGTCGAGTGCATCTGCCCCTCGCCCGCGCGCTTGTCCTTCGGCGGCGCCAACGTTGTCCCATCGCCCCAGCCAGTCAGCGCATTCGTCAGGTAGATCGCGGCGCGCTCATCGGCATCCCTCAGCGGCACGCCCAGCTCGGCGAGCAGGATCCCCATCTGCAGGTGCGCGACAACGAATGGCGCCGGCATGATCTCGAAGCCGATGATGCGGTTCATCGCAGCGCGCTTCACGTCCTGGCGCGTGAGCGCGTCGGCGCCCTTTGCGGTCAGCGTCTCGTCGATCTTGCGGAGCACCTCTACCAGGTAGGCGCCGGTACCGCAGCAGGGGTCGAGGACCACCACGCTCTCGTCGGCGAGTCCATCGGCGATGCCCAGTTCCTCGCGAAGCACCGTGTCGACGCGGGCGACCATGTACTTGACCACCTCGTCGGGCGTGTACCAGACGCCGAGCTCCTTTCGCAGCTGCGGGTCGAAGGCCTCGAGGAACGGCTCGTAGAAGTACTGGACTGCGTGGTCCTCGCGGAACTTCTCGAAGAAGGCGGCGCGGTCGATGCGCCAGATGACCTCCTCGGCCCACTCGAGAACCTCTGAGATGGCCAAGTCGCGCAGGCGACCGGGGTTGGAGAACTGGTAGAAGAGCTCGGCGACCATGGGGACGTGCAGCGTCTGGCTCGCTGTCTCCCACTGGAAACGCTGGTCCCACGGGATCGGCACTGTGTGGTCCTTGTCGCGGGCCCAGAGCACCCAGCTCGCGAACATGCCGTAGAAGAGCGTCTGCACGAGGGTGGAGCGGAAGAAGTGGTCGCCCTTGTCGCCTTCGAACTTGAGGCCCAGCGAGTCCTCGAGCTGGCTCCTGAGCTGGTCGAGAGCGGGTAGCTCGTGGCGCTGCTCGAGGCGCAGGCGCGCGGTGCGCGCGTAGCTCGCGAGGAACCAGGCGATGTCCTTGGGGTCGGAGAGCGGTGCGTTGTGGAGGAGCACTCGGCGCAGGAACTCGGTCAGGCCCTCACCGGCCTCCTCGGCGAACTTGCGCGGGGTGGCGACGTGCGCCCAGAAGCTGGCCTCGTTGGCGGCCAGGCGGCAGGACTCCAGCTCGCGGACTCCGGTGCCGTCGGCGGCACGGCCCACGAGCACGAAGTCGCGCAGGTTGGTGACGAGCACCAGGCCGTAGCGCTCGACGTAGCGGGCGACCTGCTCGGAAGCGGCGATTGCGAAGGCGTCGTCGGCGGTGCCTTTGACCTCGATGGCGCCGCGCGCGGGGAGCTGGCCCTGGAGCGGATCGGTGGCGATGTCCCAGCCCTTGAGCTGCTGTGCCGTGAACAGCCCGCCGTCGGGGATGCCGCCGCCGGTGTTTCGCAGGTTGATGATGGCGCTGACCTTGGGCTTGAGGCGCGACCCTTCGGCGTTGAGGAGCTCGGCGAGTGGGCCGTAGTAGCTGGTCTCGGCGACGCCGGCACCCGAGCCTCGGATGTCGCGCAGGTGCGTGAAGTACGCCTCGACCGAAACGCTCAAGAAGAGCCCCCTCGATATTCGGAACTGCTACGCGGACAGCGTACCAGTGTGGTCAGCAACTCACTCGCCTGAAACGCGATTCCTCAACCCCTCAACCGGGAGGAATGCGAATGACTTCCCTTGCCGATGCTGCTCAAGATACCCGCGGTCAACCAGGTCCAGAAGATCTGCTCGTGCTGTGGCGTAGGCAACGTCATGCGAAGCTCGGTGGGATTCAATCGTGAAGATCGCTCCCGAGTCACCGATGGCGCGACCTAGGAGGGCCCGCTGCCGGTAGTTCAGGGTGGGATCGTGGCGGAGTGTGTCCGACAGCTCTCGGTCCTCGGCTCCCTTCCGGTCCAAGTACTCCCACAATCCGCGGACCGCCTTCTCGATCGCGTGCACGTGGAAGTGAACGAAGTACGTCATGTCGCAGTCGTCGAGCTCCGCGTAGAGATAGGCGCGGTCGTATGCAGACCGCGCCCCCAAGATCACGCGCGAAACGGACAGGTACTCGAAGAGCCAGTAGTTCTTCTTCAGCATGAACAGATAGAAGAGAGCCCTGGCGGTCCTTCCATTTCCGTCGGCGAACGGGTGTAGATAGGCGAGCCAGAAGTGCAGGACGGTTCCTTTGATGACCGGGTGGACAAACGCGCCGGTGTCGTCGTTGGCGTACCTACACAGCCGCTCGAGTTCCGCGGGGAGCTGAGATGCTTTGGGCGGAACGTGGAGTACTTGCCCAAGCTCGTCGTGGACAAGGATGTCGTCGCTCTCCCGGACTCTCCCAACGTCCTCCGGATGATCCAACGTGCCCTCGGTGAGCATCGCCTGGATGCGAACGATCAGGTCTGGGGTTACAGGTTCGTCCCTCAGCTCGTTCAGCTTTGAGACCGCGCGGTAGTTGTTGACGATCATTCGCTCGCCGATGCTCTTTGGAGGCCTGCCCGTCCGCAGCATCTCCTTGGCGACGCGTCTGGTTGTTGACGCGCCTTCGATGCGGCTGGAAGCAATCGCCTCTTCCATGAGCGAACTCACGAGATACCGTGAACGCGCGTCCGGCGAGCCAACGGTGCCGGAAACGGTCACCGGTCCACCGGCCTGTTGGTCGATTACGTGCAGGCAGCGTTGCACTTCTTCAGTGAGAAGGTAGCTGAATCTGTCGCCGTGAACGTCGACGACGGGAGTCTGGACTCGCCCAAGGCCTCGCATCAACTTCAAGAACCGCCATGCGTCCGCGGGATCGACTCCCTGCGGGATTGCCTTGTACTTGAAATCGTCCCAGTACAGGTACTTCTTGTTCGCCTCTTGCACGAGTTGAGCAAGGACCGGCTGGCCGGACTTCATGAGCAGCTCAAACGCTTCCGGTCCCAGTTCTCCCGCGGGAGCAGGTTGTGGCTTCTTGGGCATCTATCAACTCCTATCAATCTGGAACGTATTGATAGTAACGCGTGTGACCGTTTCTATCAATCTGTTTTGAGTTGATAGTTACTGATAGATCAAGTTGCCAGTAACAGAGAGCCCCTACATCCCCCGCTCGCGCATCATCTCCACGATGCAGCTCGCGACGTCGACGCCCTTGGTCCTGCGGCCGAACCCGGCGTCCATGCCCCACCCGCGGGCCTGCTCGTCGGTGACCTGCGTGCCGCCGGCGATCAGCAGCAGCTTGTCTCGGACACCCTTCTCCACGGCCAGGTCGGCGAGCTTCTCCATGTTGGTGCGGTGCATATCGCCGTGCGTGATGATCGTCGAGACTAACACCACCTGCGCGCCGTGCTCGATGGCGGCGTCGAGGACCTTCTCGACCGGTACCGACGTTCCCAGGTATGTGCAGCCGAAGCCCCACTTCTCCAGGCCGCCGTGCTTGATGTCGATGATCTCGAGCATCCCCACCGAGTGCTCGTCCATGCCCACGGTCGCGGCGATGCAGCGCACGTTCTTCTCGGCGACGAAGGCTCTGATCTCCTCGTCGGAGAGCGGCACGACCGGTTCCGGGATGACCAGCTTGGAGACATCGATGGCCACGTCCAGCACGCCCTTGATCTCGACCAGCGTGCCCTCGGCGGGGTGCATGACGCTTCGGTGGATGACCTCGGGGCAGATGAGGTTCATCTTGCGGCCGATCTCGAGCGCTGCGGCCTCGGCGATCGCCTGGGGCACCGGCAGGAACATGGTCACCGACACGATGCCGTCGCCGGCCCACTCGACCTCGGGGGTGATGAGCCCGGCGGCGCGTGCCTCGGCGGTCTTGGCGAGCCGCACGTTGACGTTGTCCTCGGGAT
>Ga0194043_1000944_pt1 | contig 16328 bp, 16 predicted proteins | sample JunL4415m_MetaG_FD_161274 | JGI IMG/M metagenome (GOLD analysis project Ga0194043, IMG submission 161274) | Anoxic zone freshwater microbial communities from boreal shield lake in IISD Experimental Lakes Area, Ontario, Canada - Jun2016-L442-15m | ecosystem: Environmental > Aquatic > Freshwater >...
ATGCCACCCAAGCCCAAATCAGCTGCGAAAACAGTAGGGAAAGCGTCATACGCTAAAACGGGTGCTAAACCCCTTGCAGCGCCTGCGTCTGTGCCCACAGCCGCAACCGTCTGCGTCAGTTATTAGTCGGACAGCTGCACCGCTGGCAGGGCAGGGTGCGAAGCCAATTCAGCGGGCTGTTACACCATTGCCGTCGCCGCTATCGCCCCAGCCAGCTATCCGCCCCTATGACGGGCGAGCCTTGCGTAAGCGATACGGGCTGAGTATTTGAGCAGAACAGAAATTTCAGTCGCTACTTTCAGTCTACGCTGGTCGTTGTCTTTGTCGACCAGCATCAGACGCCATCAAGCAGATGCCGCAACGTCTGCCAACTTTGTTGTGAAAGACCTACACGTTCGGGCAGCGCAAAGCAGGCTTTTTTGGATCGGCGCCAACAAACCTGACCCTTGAACCAATGCGCAAAGTTCGCTTTTTCAAAGAGGCTACTGAGGTCAAGCGTTTTGCTTAATTCCTCGTTTACTATTTTTAGACTTCTGCTGTAGAGGTCAGGTTTATATCCCAAGAAGGCGGGGTGCCGACCGCTGTGACAATCTGCTTGTCCGGGCTGTATCTTTAACTGCTCCCAGGCCGTAGCAAAACCGGCAGAGGCTGCCATCAACATGAATGTGACATCGAACTCCTTGGCTAATGGAGGCTCCCGCTTTTCTGCACACAACCGGCCACACCTCAGAGGAAAGTCGTTGTAAATATCTGCATAGAAACTCATGATCGCGTCTCGTATTGGCTCTCTGTTCGCAATTATGAAGCTCTTTGCCGTTGGCGAAGTGCAATATTCGTGCTTTTGAAAGATTTTGTAGTTGGCAATCCAAGTCTGGAGTCCATTGTTAATCAATTATGGATGATTGCCAACAGGTCGGACTTAGCAAGGGTAAGTACTCATACTTATCTCAGTCAATGGGTGCACACTTGGCGATTAAATAGCGAACACATTTTTAATAGAAGGCAGTATGAGTTTTCGGCCCAAGCAGTTCCAACGGTTCAAAGTGGCAACGAGCGCGCCCTTGTGACGGAATGGTGTTTTGCCCCTGCCTCGGTGGAGTGAGTTGGGGTACTAGAAAAAGACTAACGATAGATTTCAAACTTACAAGGGGATAAACGTGAGAGGCATTGAATCATTGCATCGACGAGCCATGTTAGTGACTTTTTTTATCGCCTGTATGGGAGCCCATAACGCCATCGCTCAAAGTACTTTTCCAACGAAACCGGTGACGATTCATGTGCCGTTTACAGCAGGCGGTTTCAGCGACACAGTCGCTCGCTCCGTTGGTGCTGGTTTGTCGACCCTTTGGAATGCGTCCGTTGTGGTCGAAAACCGACCCGGTGGTGGTGGCTTCATCTCCGCAGGCGTCGTGATCAAGTCGGCTGCGGATGGTTACGTCCTGTTCTTGGCGAACGTGGCGACCAACGCCATCAATCCAAATGTATTCCTGAATCCACCTTTCGATGTCCAAGAGGAACTTGAGCCAGTGATTCTTGTAGCGCGAACGCCTAATCTCCTTGCGGTAGGCAACGAGCAGTCGATCAAGTCGGTCAAGGAGTTTGCAGAGATCTCCAAGGCACAACAACTGACTTTTGGCACTCCAGGTATTGGCTCTAGCGGCCACTTGAGTGCAGAGATGTTTGCGTCGCGTGTGGGCGTGAAGTTCCTACATATTCCATACAAAGGTAGTCGACAAGTCTTACTAGACGTAGTGAATGGTAATTTGCAGTTTGTTATTGACAATGTACTGACTTGGGCTCCACTGGCAAATGCTGGCCGGGTGCGACCCATCGCAGTGACCGGCCTTAAACGTTCACCATTACTGCCTGATGTGCCTACATTGGACGAGTCTGGCTACCCTGGTTTTGAGGCCAGCTCGTGGTTCGGCATCGCCGCGCCCAAGAATACGCCGCGAGAGATTATTGCCAAACTCAATGCCGATATCAATGCGGTGATCAGTACCCCGGACTTTCTGGCAAAAGTCACTGGTGCGGAAGTCGTTGGCGGCACTGCCGAATCCTTTAAAGCTTACATCGCAGCAGAACGAAAGCAGTGGGGCCAAGTGACTCGCTCTATTAATCTGACCTCTGATTAAGAGATTGACAGATGAAATTTACGATTGGAAATGGTAAGCGCGTGACAATCAGCTTCAAAATGGCACGGACCCGGAAATTCCTGCGCGGTGCATCAACCGAGGAATATCGCCGTAATCGTTGATGGCTAGATGTTGTGTAGAGCAGTTATCCCAAATCACAATATCGCCCACACGCCATTTGTGGCGATAAACGAATTCCGGTTTCGTCAAATGAGCATAGAGTGAGGTGAGCAAAGATGCACTTTCCTCATCAGACATACCCACGATACGTTGTGTGTGGCCCTCGGTTACGAACAGGCATTTGTGCCCGGTGATAGGATGAGTGCGCACGACCGGATGCTCTACATCTGGTGCGACATCATCGACCTTGCCTGTAACTGGGGGAGCCGCGAGATTGGCGCGTCGCCGCAACGCCATATGGTGAGTCAGGCTATTGAGCGCTCTTAGCCCCTCTAGCCGTACTTTTATCTCGTTTGGTAACGCTTCGTATGCCGCCTTCGTGCTAGTGAACGCTGTATCGCCGAGCGGCGTGCCATCTCGCTGAGGTACTTGTAACGCGTACAACACGGTATACATATCAGGCTTGGCAAGATAAGAGCCGTCAGTGTGCCATAGGGCACCCGCATCCATTACGCCGATAGGGTTGCCATCACGGCGAATATTGGATACCACAGTGAGTTCGTCAACTCCCTCTGGCTTGTACTTGGTGAAGAGCGATACTCTCAAAGGCGGGCCAAGCCGCTTACTGAATGCGACTTGTTCCTCTGGTGTCAAGTGCTGGTCGTTTAATACCAAGACCGCGTGCTCATGGAGCGCGTTACGCACCTGCTGCATGTCTTCCTCAGCTATTCCGGCGTGAATATCTATGCCCTGAAGCTTCGCACCAAGGTTTGGGCTAATCGGGATAGCAGTTGTAATTTGATGTGTGCTCATTAGTCATTCCTTAGGAAGTGCTTCGGTCTCGCTACTCAGGACGCAGCCGTTGTCACACCAGATTTATGCAGCGCGGCTAGATCGGCGTCGGACATACCTAGAACCTCGCGCAGTACAGCGTCTGTATCACGCCCCAGACGCCGTCCGCCATGCTTCACTTTACCAGCGCCCACGCTCATGCGGAAAGGCAAGTTTTGCATGCGGACTGTGCCTAGGTCTTCGTCATCTATAGTGACCACGCTGCCTAAGGCCTGGTACTGTGGGTCGTCGATAACTTGTTTGATATTGTAGATTGGTGCCATTGCGGCCCCAGCTTCCTCAAAAGCGGTCATGACGGTAGTTTGATCGCGCGCAGCAATCCAGTCCCCCACCAGTTGGTCGAGCTCATCAGCGTGTTTGGCGCGACCTGCTCCAGTACTGAACCATGGCTCTTTGGCAATATCCGGGTGGCCAATCAAGCCCATCACCCGCTCTGCAATGGATTGTGACGCAGTAGACATGGCCACCCAATTTCCATCGCGAGTCTTGTAAGTGTTACGCGGGGCATTATTCACGCTTCGGTTACCGCTACGAGCTTGTATGGTACCCATCTGGTCATAGATAGTGGTCTGTCCACCCAGAAGGTGATAGATCGGTTCTATCAGAGCAACGTCTATCATTTGCCCTTCGCCGCCTTTGACATCGCGCTGGTAGAGAGCCAACATCACGGCATATGCCGAAGTAAAAGCCGCGATGCCGTCGGCTAGACCGAACGGCGGCAAGGTGGGTGGGCCATCAGGGAAGCCATTGATATGTGCGTAGCCACTCATGGATTCAGCCAGCGTACCGAAACCTGGGCGCGAGGAGTAAGGCCCGAACTGTCCGAAACCCGTTACACGTAGCATGACCAACCTAGGATTGATTGCATGCAGGTCTTCCCAGCCCAGACCCCAGCGCTCCATTACCCCGGGTCGGAAGTTTTCTATTACTACGTCACTCTTGCGCACTAAATCCTTAAATATATTTTGAGCCTCGACCTTGGATAGATTCAATATGATATTTCGCTTGTTGCGGCCATAGAACTTGTAGTTCAACCCTGCTCCATTTTTTGACGGACCCGAGCGACGTAAACCGTCACCCGAAGGGTGTTCAATCTTGATGACTTCAGCCCCCCAGTCCGCGAGTAATGCGGCACAGTATGGGGCAGCGATAATGGTGCCGCAGTCCAGCACTCGTAAACCTTCGAGTGGTGCCCGTTTATTTTGTGCAGTTGTTGCTGTCATTGCGTGAGCCTTGTGCCAGAAGCAAAATCACGAGCGAAGTTGCCACCAAGAATGGCCGCAAGATCAGGTTTAGAAAGAAAGTCACATTCGGTACGAACGAATTCCAGAGCCTCAAGATAACCACAGGCGCGTTTCACCACTGGATAGTTGGAACCCCAAATGATGCGGTCTGCGCCGGCAAACTCGTAGAGTTCTTTAAAACGCGCGCGAGCCGTCGGATACGGGTAACTTTCAGTGCCGTTAGCAGCTTCGCAGAAATAAGATGCTTTAATCCAGACATTGGGCTCTGTAGCAAGCTGGCATAATTCTCTCCATTGGCGAAACGCAGTCTGCACAGTCATCCCTGGTTCGATGCGAATGTTCATATGGTCAACGATAAAGCGCACATCGGGGTGGCGTTGAGCCGTTTCGCGAAACTCAACATTCATGAAGGGCGCATGAATACAAACAGGGAAGTTAATCTTGGCAGCACAGTGCAAAAAATCGTCAAGCGCGCGGTCGCGTAACCAATGCTTAGCAGTCTCCAAGAACAGCGTCAGACGTAGCGACAAAACATTTGTTTGGGCGGCATAGGCGCGCAGCCTAGCATCAGCATCAGGTGCGATGGGATCGAAACGGCCGACCACACCTAAGATCCTATCCGGTCGCGCAAGTGCTCCTTCGAGAGAGTATCGATTGTCATCGCCCATTGCCGAGGCAGTAACTTGCACGAGACGGTCGACGCCCACCTTATCAGCCTCGGCACAAAGCTCATCCCAAGTCAGTGGGTGCATCGCCGACGCATTGACATATGGACGATCAGCTGTAGGCTCTTGTTGGTAGTGCGTGTGCGAGTCAATGACCATTTAGTGACCTTTGTTCTGTCGCGTTTTCATGCAAGGAAAAGATGGATGATCTAGGGTGTTGCTTAATTAATCTTATATTGACACCCTGTAGGTGAGGATATGCCCGTAAAGTATTCTTGTCAATCTGTCGTTTTTCGCAAGTACGTTGCTAAAAATAGCGAAAATAACATAAGCTATTTAAGAACACACAAGGTGCAGAGTTTCAAGAGCGAGTAGCTCAGTTTTGTAGGTAATCAGGTAAGCTTTCAACGTCTGAAATTTTCTTTGTATTCGCCAAGTGATCGAAAACTCTTCTACTATCGCAAGATTACGTAAGCGGGTGACTCCATCTAGCAATGTGGTCATAGCTCCTGATGAAGTTGTTGTGAATAGAAGTCCGTCCACAGATACCAAGAGCGCGGCCAGAGCGTTAGAGTTGTTTCGCCTGTTTTCAGTAGCTCGTCGAGCACTGACGCTTACTGAAATCGCTGACCAGCTCGGTGCCCCCAAATCCAGTTGTTTTCAATTAGTGCGCACGTTGCAGCATCTGGGCTATCTTTATGCGCTGGGCCCGCGAAAAGGCTTCTATCCCACGAAGCTTATTGTGCACCAGAGCCAAACCATCGCGCAGCATGACCCGCTACTTCAGTTGATAACGAAGCAGCTTTTGCGCCTGCGTGATCAAACCTCTGAATCGGTGGTGGTGGCGTCTCTGCATGAAGGCGCAGCGATGATTATCGAGCTAGTAGAGTCGCCGCAGGGCATTCGCTTCACCGCTAGAATCGGCGAAAAACGGTCGTTGGTGGACAGCAGTATTGGCAAGGCCTTGCTGGGGGGGATGAGTCGCGAAGAGCGCAGCAAAGCGCTGGCAAAGCCAAAGATGGGTAAGAATGAAGTCAAAACAATTGCTATTGACTTGAAGTCTTTGGATAAAGAGCTCGCTTCTAGTGCCAAACGCGGATGGTATGCATCGAAAGATAAGCCGCTTGTTGGTGTTTCTGCCGTTGCGATACCGGTAACTGTGGGGGGAACCCTGTTGGCTGTTGCTGTGGTAGGCCCTAGTGCCAGAATGTCAGCCAAAATTGCCGAGCACGCCTCAGCGCTTCACGAATGCTTCACTATCGACTAAAGCCACGAGTTGCTCTCACAAACCAAATTGATTTAAGGGAAAACCCTAAATGTCGATCATTTTTAAATTTAGCATAACGAACTAAAATTCAACCGGCTGAACTAGCTATACGGCTCAAACTGCTATTCGATCATACTTAAGCACCCAGGAGATTAGTCCCATGGATACACGAGCCAATCAAGAGGCAATCAGTCTCCAAGTGGCCTTCGATGTAGGGGGTACTTTCACCGATGTTGTCATAAGTGTGAGTGATGGTCAGATTTTGCAATATAAAGTTCTGGTCGAGCCAGATTCAATTGGAACAGAAGTTGCCAAATGTATTCTGCATGCCGTCGAAAAGGTAAAGGCCACAGCAATTTCTGGAATCGTACATGGCACGACCATATGTTCCAATGCAGTGCTGGAAGGCAAGGGTGCAATCACCGGTTTAATAACAACAAAAGGTTTTCGAGACGAATTAGAAATCCGCAGATTGGCCAGACCTGGTGTTTACGATATCGAGTGGAGACGAACCCCTCCACTGATCCCTAGACGTCGTCGGCTGGAAGTGACGGAACGGTACTTGGTGAATGGGGAAGAGGACATAGAATTAGATGAAGACGAACTACACGAAGTGATTGCCAGCTTCGCGCAGATGAAGGTCGAAGCGATTGCGGTTTGTTTTTTACACTCTTTTACAAACCCCGCGCATGAACAGCGAGCGGCTGAAATAGTCCGTAAATGCCTGCCTGATGTTAAGGTTTGTGCATCCTATGAAGTCCTTCCTGAGATTCGCGAATACGAACGAACTTCAACTACCGCACTCAATGCATATCTAATGCCAGTGGTTAATCGCTACTTGGATAAGTTAGAAGCAGAACTGCATAAATTTCATGATAAGCCTTTGGTTATGCAGTCCAATGGCGGTTTGATGGGTGGCTCTCATGCTCGGTTAAAACCTATACACATGATCGAGTCTGGTCCCGCAGCGGGTGCTCTTGCTGCCGCTGCCTTCGCCAAGGCAATGCACTTAGACAGCGTCGTTGCTTTTGACATGGGTGGTACCACTGCTAAAGCTTGTCTTATTGAGAAAGGGTATGTGTCCGAGTCCGGTAGCTATGAAGTGGGTGCCGGAATTAACGAAGGCGGGAGGTTGGGTAGGGGTTCAGGTTACGCGTTGTCTGTCCCCGCTTTTGATATTGCGGAGGTAGGTGCGGGGGGAGGGAGTATGGCATGGCTAGATGATGGTGGTGCCTTGCGCGTTGGACCACAGAGCGCTGGAGCTAAACCGGGGCCAGCCGCCTACGGCCTAGGCGGCGCTCAGGCAACGATTACCGATGCCAACGTTGTATTGGGTTATATGAACCCAAAGTCAATTGCAGGAGGGACTGTTCTGATCGACTACCCAGCTGCCACCGCTGCGCTTGCTACGTTAGCCGAAATAACACATATGAACGCTCAGCAAATGGCACTAGGGATTCATGAGATTGCCAACGCGACCATGTCGCGCGCTATCCGGGCCGTGACAAGTGAACGTGGCCGAGATCCTCGGGATTGCATTTTGATTGCTTTCGGCGGTTCTGGCGCGATTCATGCCGCAAGTCTGGCTAGCAGCATTGGGATAAAAAAGGTCTACGTGCCCTTGCTGCCTGGGCTCTTCTGTGCCTTGGGTCTTCTCCTAGCAGATATGCGCCACGATGTTGTCCGAACCTTTTCTAGCAAACTCACGGACACGTCAGCAGATTTAATTAATTTGACGTTTTCCTCAATGGAGGAAAACCTTTTGTCAGAAATCACTGACAAAGAACTTGTGCGGGAGAAATGGCAAATCGTGCGGATGATTGATTTGCGCTATCAAGGCCAATCATCTGAAATGACGCTGCCATTATCTTTTTTAATCGATCCCCTTACGTTTCCTGGCGCATTGACAGAGATCTTTCATGCTGACCACGAACGAAGCTATGGTTACAGGTGTGAACAAGAGCCGGTTCGTGTCACTAATCTGCGCATTCGAGCGATTGCTAGTCATACCAGTCTGAACCTAAAGGCACTTGCAAAGGACTTTGAGTCGACAAAATCTCACAGCATCATTAATCGTCCTACCCGAAACGCTTTTTTTGGTGAAAAACACGGAGTTCTCCCCGCAGTCATTCTTCAGCGCAAGGAGTTGAATGCAAAAATTAAAGGACCTGCAATCTTCGATGAGTTCGATACCACTATTGTAGTGCCTCCCGATTGGGAGGCCGAGTTAGACGATCTAGGAAATATTATTCTTACGGCCATCGACCAGTCTAAGCAAGGTGATTTTCAATGAAAAGGATTGATCCCATTTTGATTGAAGTGATGAAGAATGAGCTGATTTCTATCGGCGAAGACATGGGCATCACTCTTAAACGCACTGCGCGCTCGCTTGCGGCTCAAACCGGAGATTTTTCAACTAGTATCACCGACGAAGAAGGGCGTATCCTCGCGCAAGGTTTCGCGATCGGACTTCAGATCGGCTACGTCAAGGGGGTCATGCCTCAGGTGCTTGAGAAATTTAGTGGCAAGCTTCAACCTGGCGACATTCTTGTTTCAAACGATCCCTATGGTGGCGCCTCCCATCTGCCTGACTTGATCTTGATTGCTCCGATATTTTGGGACAAAGAAGTTGCAGGTTACGTCGTGGTCGTGCTGCATCACTCTGATATCGGCGGACGATTTCCAGGGGGTACTGGAATCAAGTGCACTGAAATCTACGAAGAAGGCTTACGTTTACCAACCGTAAAGCTATATAAACAAGGAGTCCCTGATGATGCGATATTTCAAATCGTTGAGAGTAACGTGCGAACACCTGATGAAGTCGTTGGAGACTTAAAAGCGCAGGCAGCTGCTTGTCAGCGCGGCGTGCACAGTTTTGTTCTTTTGATTGAAAAATATGGATTGGAAACCGTCCGAGAGTGTAATGAACAATTGCGCAACTACAGCGAAGGACTGATGAGAAAAGGTATCGTGGCGCTAGCAGATGGGGAGTACAGCGCGGAGGAAATATTCGAAGACGATGGCGTTGGAGGACCAGGAATTCTGTTGAAGGTGACAGTCAAGATCAAAGGAGATCAAGTTTGCGTTGATTTTGCAGGCACTGCCAGCCAAGTAAAAATTGCAATCAACGTTCCTTTTAACTTAACGGCCGCGTGCGTCTACATCACGTTGATTTCAATATTTGCCGGACACGCGCCGATAAACGCTGGGGTGCTGAGACCGATTACTGTATCAGCACCAGTAGGATCGGTCCTCAATCCGATATTCCCGTCCGCGGTTGGCGCTCGAGGCATGATGATGTGGCGGGTCATAGATCTGGTTTACGCAGCGATGGCAAAAGCTGCACCTGGTAAGGTTTTTGCGGGAGGTGAGGGTGGTAACAACACCGTGCTATTTGCACCGGATAAACGTGAAGGTGACAGGAAAATGAACACCAGAGATGTCTTTGCAAGTGGTTGGGGTGCACGACCTAATCAAGACGGGGTAGAAGGAGTCGTACCCATGTCGATGGGGGGGCTTTTCCATAGTATCTCGACTGAGATGTTGGAACAGATTTCGCCAGTGGTGATAGAGGGGGTAGGGTTCGTTGCAGACACCGGCGGTGCGGGTAAATTCCGCGGCGCACTTTCTCTCTATCGTAAGTATCGATTCCTGAGTGACGGATTAATCATCGTGAGAAATTGTCGCGCTAACTCTTTACCTAAAGGGCTCGCGGGGGGTAGCGATGGTACTGCAAGCCGAGTTACCTTGACGTCCGATGGCGTTGAAACCGCGTTGCCTCTTAGAACTATGGTCGATATGCGCGTAAAGGCAGGGGACGTACTCACATTCGTTCAACCTGGCGCCGCCGGATATGGCAATCCAGCTGAACGTGCGGCTCATCAAATTGCCGAGGATATTTTGGACGAGAAGATTTCTGTAGCGTATGCGCGCAGAGTCTACAACTATTAATGTCAAAATCTATTCGCAGTGAGTTTAGCGTCCTGCAATTTTAGCCGCAATAGCCAGTATTCGTTCGCTACGCTGCACGACCGGCAAATCGAGCATCTTTCCGTCAAGCGCGATAGCTCCGCGCCCCTGAATAATTGCCTGGGCATAAGTATCAACTACCCTTTGCGCCTCACTGATATCTGCTAGGGTGGGGCTGAAGATCTCGTTGAGTATTTTGACTTGATTGGGATGAATACAAGCACTACCCACAACTCCGAAGCGCCGAGCTGTTTGTGCAAGTTGACGATAAGCGGTGAGGTCGCGAAAGTTTGCACTTGAACCGAAAATCCCCAATGGCATGACTCCCGCAGCGGCCGCCGCCATCACGCCCTGTTGTTTCGGGTAAAGCAACACATCCGGGTCAGGTTGCGAACCTGTGGAGGCTGTGAAATCCTCGGTTCCACAGGTGAACGCAACGATGCGTGGATGTGAGGCTGCAATCTCAAACATATGAGGAAATGCCTTTACCGACTCGACCGCTGCGTAAAAGCGAGTATGACCTGGTCGCATACCCTTTTTTGCCTCGATGGATGCAGCAAGATCCGCTAGGAGTTGAATGTGACCCGCGCTCTGGACTTTGGGTAGCATCAAGGCTGTCACCTCGGGTGCTATCGCAGCTTCGAAGTCTGGCACTGCAAGCTCAAGAGGAGCATTCACCCTCACTAAAACGTCGGCCCCCCCTGGGTAAACTATGTTGACAGCCTCAGCAAGCAAGGCTCGGGCATGCGCCTTGTCGTTGACCGCGACACTATCTTCCAGATCGAGAACGATGGCGTCTGAACCGTACGTAGAGGCTTTTTCTACAAATTTGCGTACGTTGACCGGTACAAATAGTATTGAACGCCAAATCGGCAATTTATTCGGATTATTCAGTGTCATCGCTCAACCCCAATCTAGTTGCGCGGCTTGAGTACCTGCGCCCATTTCTTGATCTCGGAGCGGATCAAGCTATTGAATTCCTCAGACGTGCCTTTTGGTGCTGAATCGAACTCCAAAAAGGCGAGTCGTTTTTGCACTGCATCGGTCTGCAGCGCCGCGTGGAGCGCAGATATGAGTGCATCGACTATTGGTTTAGGAAGCCCGGAAGGGCCAGCCAAACCATACCAACCAGAAGTTTCATATCCAGGTACCGTTTCGGCCACATTTGGTAAGTCCGGAAACTTGGGATGCCGTGTCGTTCCCGTAAGCGCCAAGGCGCGAAGTCTGCCGTCAGCGACCATTGGTCTGGCGGTCGACATGGCAGTGAACATAAAGTCTAACCGACCGCCAAGCAAATCGTTCTGCGCTTCGGCGGCTCCCTTGTACGTAATGGCGGCGGTCTGGATCCCTGCCATCAGGTTTAATAGGTCACCTGATCCGCCCGAAGTACCCCCACCATTGCCGAAACTAAGTTTGTCGGGATTAGACTTGGCAAAGGTAATAAGTTCGGATACGGATTTGATTGGTGAGTCAACTCGTACGACTAGGGCATTTCGATTGGTTGCTATCAGGGCGATTGGAGTGAAGTCTTTTAGGGCGTCGTAGGGTAAATTAGGGTACAGGGTGACGTTGAGGGCGTGTCCGGGGTACGCAACCATAAGCGTATAGCCATCCGCTGGCGCTTTGCGCGTGAGGTCGCTTGCAATCGCCCCTTCGGCGCCAGGTCGGTTTTCTACTAGTATCGACTGCTTGAGCTGAGCAGCCATTGCCGGGACAACCGCACGTGCTAGTGTATCGACGGAGCTGCCTGCTGACAGCGGCACATAAAGTTTGATCTCCCTTGCCGGCCAGTGCTGTGACAGGGCGCTTTCGCTCAATGTCAAGGCAAACAACATGAATACCGCAACAACATGCCGCACGTGACGAGTTCTGACGTTCATAAAGTGAATCCTCATTGGCACAAAGGTTTGAGCGATTAGCTATTACCCAATTTGTACGCGCTGTAAATGCCGAGAGTATTTCGGGTCAAAGGTCTCGCGCGCATGCTGAAGTGCTATGTTGTCGAGTACGATAAGGTCACCACGCAGCCACTTGTGTCGGTAGATAATATCTTTGTTTTCGATAAGTTCGGTAAATAGTCGGAACAGTTGTTCACACTCGGCTTGCGGAATTCCATAAATTTCGCGAGCGTGGACTCGGCTGTAGAAAAGGACCTGTTCTCCTGTGCGAGGATGTTTAAAAAGAATTGGGTGATCAGCTTCAGGCTGACCAGTGCGCGTTGATGACTTGTGGCGAATCGTTTTTCCTTCAATCCGTACCCGTACTTCTGGCGCTAGTCGTTGGGTTGCAGCGCGAACATCGGCAAACAGGGTATCCCCACCATCTGGAGGAACCTCTACACCATAAAGCATAAGGCCGCGCAAAACATTTTCTTGAAAACAATGGTCGAAGTGGAACTGCAATTCGCCATCTCCTCCGCGCAGTGTCATTTCTCCGGTTTCGCTCAGCCCTGGCGGGCGGATGTTCGACACATAGTTCACACCTCCCGGGGCCTCACCTTGGTCTGACACCGTACCAAATACGTTTGCCAGGCGTTTCATGTCATCGCCCGTGATCTCTTGGTCTCGGAATAAAAGCATGGCGTATTTATTAAAGGCCTGCAGGAGAGAAGAATGAGACGTAGTGGAAAGTGGTTGACGAAGATCTATGCCACTAATGATCGCCCCTAAAGGATGTAGAGGTTGGATCTGGATCGTCTCGTTCATTATCATCACCCCAATTGATTTTGGTGTCATTACTGGTTAGCAACGGATGAATCCCATTGCGCAAGCACGGATGTAGTAGCCGTGCAAACACAATATCTTATACAAGTGTACAGGATCTCTGTGGGTAAGGTAGCCATGCTGTGTTTTTGGATGCTTTGAGTCGAGACCTACATTTTCTTGAGCGCTAAGCCCTGCATGCGTATCTTGAAGATCCCCTTGTCAATTGCACAGATGTGCAATGTTGACGCCGATCGAAATATTGGATCGGCGCCAACAAGAGTTCTGCATGAAGAAGTCGAGATACACCGATAGCCAGATCATGGACGCCTTAAAGCGCGTAGAAGCCGGCATAGCCGTGCCAGACCTTTGCCGAGAGCTTGGCATCAGTAGTGCCACGTTCTACAAGTGGCGAGCCAAGTACGGCGGCATGGATACATCTATGATGGTCCGAATGAAAGAGCTCGAAGAAGAGAACCGACGGCTCAAGCGTATGTATGCCGAAGAACGGATGAAGGCAGAGATCGTTGCCGAGGCCCTTGCAAAAAAGTGGTGAGGCCATCCCGGAGACGAGAGATGGCCAAGCGAGCAGTGGTTCAGTACAACATGCCAGTGAAGTGGGCCTGTCAGGCGTTTAGCATCAGCGAGACCTGTTATCGCTACGAGGCCAAGCTCAACACTGAAAACGACGAGATCGCCGACTGGCTCATTCGACTGACAGACAATAATCGCACTTGGGGCTTTGGGCTGTGCTACTTGTATCTGCGCAACATTAAAAACTTTGTTTGGAACCACAAACGTGTGTATCGGATTTACAAGGCTTTGGAGTTAAACCTGCGAATCAAACCAAGAAAGCGGTTAGTCAGGGAAAAGCCTGAGGCACTGACCGTGCCGATGGAAATAAATCAGGTCTGGTCGATGGATTTTATGCACGACCAATTGCAAGACGGTAGGTCGTTTCGGTTGTTCAATTTGATTGATGACTTCAATCGTGAGGCGTTGGCGATCGAGATTGATCTGTCGCTACCGTCGGCACGAGTGATCAGGGCGCTACAACAAGTGATTGCATGGCGCGGTAAACCGATCGTTATTCGTTGTGACAACGGCCCTGAATATGTCAGCGCACAAATTCAGGATTGGGCAAAGGACTGGGGAATCAAGCTCGAATATATTCAGCCAGGCAAGCCGCAGCAGCATGCCTATGTTGAAAGATTTAATCGAACGGTTCGCTATGAGTGGTTATCGCAGTACCACTGGGAAACGCTAGACGAAGTTCAGTTATATGCCACGCAGTGGATGTGGAAATATAATCACGACAGACCCAATATGGCCTTGGGCGGATTCACACCAAAACAGCGACTGGCCATGGTCGCATAGGTTCTGCTTTTACCGACCCTTAAAAAGGGGAGGATTACCATTCAGCATCCTACAAAATGTCATTTCGAAAATATTATTTTGTAAGTAAATATTGACATTTACCGACATTTTCGTAAAATATTGCTATGGCATCAAAAATCTCAGATTCCGCATTGGAGCTGGTTCACGCTAATGGGTTGGTGCGTGCGCGCGAACTTGCGCTTGCGGGAGCATCGGGGGCAAGGTTGCAGCAGTTGTTGCGCAGCGGTGCGTTAGTCAGAATTAGCCGCGGCCTTTACGCGAGCCCTGATAGAGCTCTCACGGAACTGGACCAACTAGCGCAATTGGCAATCAAGTATCCCAACATTGTTTTTTGCCTCCTGACCGCGTTACAGATTCATGGGCTTACCACCCAAAATTCTCATGAAGTCTGGGTAGCCATTTCGTCCAAAGCGCGAGCGCCTAGCGTGAGCTATCCACCACTGCACATCATGAGATTTTCCGATCTTGGATTGGGTGTTGAGCAAAAATCAATCGACGGTGTGATGTATATACCGGTGACATCGGTCGCAAAGACCATCGTTGACTGTTTCAAATTTCGAAACAAGATAGGGTTAGACATCGCACTTGAAGCGCTTAGGGATGCCTGGACACAGAAAAAAGTCACAATGGATGAACTATGGGAGGAGGCTCAGCTTTGCCGAGTTGCCAATGTCATGCGCCCCTATCTTGAGAGCCTTGTATGACAAAACGCAATTTGGCCGCATCCGTACGAGCACGACTAATCAACAAGGCTAAGAAAGATGGGGTGAACTTTCAACGGCTGCTTGTACGGTATGCACTAGAGCGTTTGCTTTATAGGTTAAGCATTTCGCCAGAGAAGGATCACTTTCTTTTGAAAGGAGCTTTGCTATTTGACCTTTGGTACGACGTTCCGTTGCGACCTACGCGAGACATTGACTTATTAGGTTTCGGACTAGCCGAAATCCCTCATCTTGTCGCCGTGTTTGAAGGGATTTGCCTGTTGGACGTTGATGACGGCATAACTTTTGATGTGAAATCCCTCAAGGCTGAGGATATCCGTAAGGAGTCAAACTATTCTGGGACGAGACTGACACTGACAGGTGTAATCGACAACGCAAAGTGTCCTGTTCAAATCGATATTGGTTTTGGAGACGCAGTTACACCAGCGCCTGAGTTGGCCATATATCCGGTCATGTTTGATGGCATGCCTGCACCGAGCTTGCGTGTCTACCCCAGATACACTGTCGTTGCAGAAAAGCTAGAGGCCATCATTACGCTGGGCATGGCTAATACCAGAATGAAGGATTATTTTGATCTGTGGGTCATTTTGCGAGACACAACTTTGGACCAAAAGATACTGTCGCAAGCAGTTGTTGCGACCTTAACAAATCGTAGAACGAAAATGCCTAATGATTTCCCCGTGGGACTAAGTGAACAGTTCTGGGCGGACAATCAAAAAATTATTCAGTGGAATGCGTTTGTGAATCGTAACAACCTCACAGCTGAATCGCTTGGCAACACAGTGAGATATTTGCGGGATGCGTTAGCTGTCATATTTCAAGGCATAAATGTTTCAGCAGGAGGTCAATCACCTGACTAAGCGCAAACTAACGAATTGCCTGACTCGGTTGACTTGTATCACCTTCGTTCGGTTCGCAAATAGTGTTTGATTTGAGCTAAGATAAAAGCTCGTCCGCGTGACGTGTTTCCTTCACAAAGAAGAGCCACAAGTTCGAAACATGTAGCGCCCACCAAAGTTACGCCATGTCACAGTTACATTTCTAAGTGCCAAAAGAAATCGAAGCAAAAACACGTACTCAAGCAAAGCAAGAGAAGTTAACACGGCCTAAAGATCAAGCAGATATTGTTAAACGCGAAACATCTGCACAAAACCAGTGGCCAGTCGGCTATTTTGAGCTGTTTGACACTTGGCAAGGCGAGTCACAAACGAGACCTCCTAAATTAAATCTTGAAACAAGACAGACCTTTAATTG
>Ga0194043_1000947_pt1 | contig 16307 bp, 9 predicted proteins | sample JunL4415m_MetaG_FD_161274 | JGI IMG/M metagenome (GOLD analysis project Ga0194043, IMG submission 161274) | Anoxic zone freshwater microbial communities from boreal shield lake in IISD Experimental Lakes Area, Ontario, Canada - Jun2016-L442-15m | ecosystem: Environmental > Aquatic > Freshwater >...
GCCTACCCCGGAAATTGCACAGTAACGGTATGCCATAGTCGCACAAAGAACCTGAAAGAGATCTGCCTGCAAGCCGATATCATTGTAGCCGCATTGGGCATTGCCGAATTCCTGAAAGCCGATATGGTAAAAGAAGGAGCGGTAGTGATCGATGTGGGCATCACCCGTGTTCCGGATGCCAACAAGAAAAGCGGTTTTGCCCTAAAAGGCGATGTGGATTTTGCCGATGTGGCTCCCAAATGCAGTTATATTACGCCGGTACCCGGTGGTGTAGGACTGATGACCATCGCAGCACTTTTGATGAATACATTCCATGCCAGTGCACAACGATAAACCCGGCAGCATAGCGCTTTCAAATACTACCGACAGCATTACCCTTCCGGTGATGGAACATTTTTATACCCTGCAGGGAGAAGGATTTCATCAGGGCAGGGCAGCTTATTTTATCCGACTGGCAGGATGCGATGTAGGTTGCAGCTGGTGCGATGTGAAAGAAAGCTGGGATGCTTTAGCGCATCCGCATTTTAGCATTACCGAGATCGTTGCGTTCGTAAAACAAACTCCCGCGAAGCTGGCCGTGATCACCGGAGGAGAACCCTTGATGCACAAACTGACCGAACTAACGGAAACGCTTAACGCTAATGGCATTGCCACGCATATTGAAACATCGGGGGCACATCCCTTAACTGGATCATGGGATTGGATCTGTTTATCGCCCAAAAAATTTAAAGCCCCACTTCCTGAAATACTTCCGCTTGCCCATGAATTAAAAATAGTGGTCTTCAATAAATCGGATCTCGACTGGGCCGAAAAATATGCAGCCCTGGTATCGCCCACCTGCAAATTATACTTACAACCCGAATGGGATAAGGCAGCAACCATCACGCCGCTGCTGATCGAATACATCAAAGCAAATCCGCAATGGGAACTATCCCTGCAAATTCATAAATACATCAACGTTCCCTGAGGCTCTCCAGCGGGCTTATGTGAAATGTTATTTTTCCCTGGGTAAGACTAAAACCCAGTTCATTTCGTTTTACCTTCACCATTCGAAAAATGATGATGCAAAAATTCAAGACTGTTCATATCCTGTTTGCTTGCTTACCCTTTGTTCTTTGCTTGTTTACCCAAACAACAAAAGCACAATGGTACGATCCGGATAAAGTGAATAAGCAGGCCGCCGAACATTATGCCAGGGCTTATGAAGCGGCCAATGCCGGACAATACAATATTGCTTTCGAAGAAATTAAGGCTTCATTGGCCATCGATCCAAAATTGGTTGACGCATATCTTTCCCGCGCAGGCATCTATGCCAATTTGAAAAAATACAATAACTCTGTGGCTGATTTTGATACCGCCCTGAATATGGATTCATTGTATTCAAGCACCTTCCTGCTTCCCTATTCCATTTCTTTGGCCGGATGCGGAAGATTTACCGAAGCCCTGGATGCGGTGAATCGGTTTTTAGCCAACCCCAGTCTCAATCAACAAAGCATCAAGGCGGGACATTACCGTCAAAGCAGCTATGCCTTTGCGTTAGATTATGCCAAACAACATCCCGCCACCGGTTATGTGTTTGCGCCGCTGAACCTGGGCGATAGCATCAATACCCGAGAGCTCGAATATTTTCCTTCACTTACCATCGAAGGCAGCAAGATGATCTTTACCCGCCGGGTTGATCAGGACGAGGATTTTTATGAAAGTGATCTGGATAACGGCAACTGGACAAAGGCAAAACCTCTTTCGGGTAAAGTGAATACCAACCTGAATGAGGGCGCACAAAATATTTCGCAGGATGGACAAATGCTGGTCTTCACCGGATGCAATTATCCGGAAGGAGAAGGCAGTTGTGATCTGTATTATTCGATAAAGAACAACAGTGGTTGGACAGAAGCCCAGAATATGGGCCGACAGATCAATACCGAATTCTGGGAATCCTCCCCTTCCCTTTCGCCCGATAAAAAATCATTGTATTTTTCGAGTAACCGTAATGGTGGGTATGGAGGAAAAGACATCTGGGTATCGCACCGACTGGCCAATGGAAGATGGGGCACACCCGAGAACCTGGGCCCCATCATCAATACTGTAGGCGATGAAGGTTGCCCGTTCATGCATGCCGATAACCAAACCCTGTATTTCAACAGCAACGGACATCCCGGGTATGGACTCACCGATCTGTACCTGTCACGCAAGACCAGCGACAGCACCTGGGGTAGCCCCGAAAACCTGGGCTACCCAGTGAATACCATCGACGATGAAGGCTCGCTGATCGTGGCCGCAGACGGCAAAACCAGTTATTATGCCAGCGACCGAAGCGATAGCAAGGGCGGGCTCGACCTGTATAAATTTACCCTGCGGGAAGACCTGCGACCCATACAAACTTACTGGGTGCGGGGTAAGGTGTACGATAAAAAAACAACCTCGGGTTTACCTTCCGCCGTTGAACTAACGGATTTGAATACACGCAGTTTGATCACGCGCATTCAAACGGATGAAGACGGCAATTACCTGGTTACGCTACCCGTGGGAAAAGACTATGCCTTCAATGTGAACCGGCAGGGTTATCTGTTCTATTCCGATCATTTTTATATGAAGCAACAGGGAACCGACAGCGCCTACACCAAGGACATTGCCCTGGTTCCCATTGAGGCCGGAGCAGCGGTGATCCTCAACAATATCTTTTTCAACAGCAAAGAATTCAATCTACAGCCTGCTTCCACAGGCGAACTGGATAAACTGGTGATCCTGCTCAACCAGAACCCAAACATGAAGATCCTCATCAGCGGTTTTACTGATAATATTGGACAGGAAAAAGACAATCTGCTCTTGAGTAATAACCGGGCCAAGGCCGTGGTCAGCTATCTTACCAATAAAGGTATTGCGGCTACCAGACTCAGCTTCAAAGGATGGGGTGCTCAAAAACCCATTGCCGAGAATGGCACCGAGAATGGCCGGGCACAGAACCGCCGCACCGAATTATCCGTATTAAGTAATTAAGTTGGGGACGGTAATGAAAAATATTTTTATCATTGCCGCAGGAAATTTTTGTACCCATGAACCCCGACCTGCTTTACCGGATCGCGCTTACCCAAGTGCCTAATATCGGTGACGTACAAACGAAGACGTTGCTGCAGCACTACCCTACTGCCGAAGCCATTTTCAAAGCCCGGAAACGAGCACTCGAAAAAATTGAAGGGATCGGAACCATCCGTGCCCGGTCAATCAAAAACTTTACAGATTTTTCGCGGGCCGAAACCGAGATCCACTTCATTGAACAATACGGCATACAACCGCTTTACCTCACCGACTGCGACTACCCGCAACGGTTATTGAATTGTTATGATAGTCCTGCCCTGCTGTATTACCGCGGCACCGCCAACCTCAACACCTCCCGCATACTCGCCGTGGTAGGCACCCGCAATCATTCTGATTATGGAAGATGGGCCTGCGAACAAATGATCGAAGCCTTGAAAGAAGAAGATATTTTGATCGTGAGCGGACTGGCATTTGGCATCGATACCCTGGCCCATCGCGCTGCCATCAAACACAATATGAATACGGTTGGGGTGCTGGCACATGGATTGGACATGTTGTATCCGCACCAGAATAAATCGCTTGCCAAACAAATGACCGCACAGGGCGGACTGCTCACCGATTTCCCCAGCAACAGCAAACCCGATAAACAAAATTTTCCCAAACGAAACCGCATCGTGGCCGGCATGTGCGATTGCATCCTCGTGATCGAAAGCGGAAAAAAAGGCGGATCGCTCATCACCGCTGAATTGGGAAATGGTTACAATAAAGATGTATTTGCCCTGCCCGGCAGAACGAACGATCCTAAAAGCGAAGGCTGCAATTTTCTGATCAGCAACAATAAAGCCGCCCTGGTGCAGGATGCCAAACAGCTGCTGGAACTGATGGGCTGGAAGGAAACACAAAAACGGAAAGCCCCGGCACAACGCGAACTATTCATAGAACTGAGCCCCGAAGAAAGATCCATCGTTCAACTGCTTCAAGAAAAAAATGGCATCGCCGTAGACGAATTGAATTTTAAAAGCGGCCTCAGCAGCAGCAAAGTAGCACAGGCCCTTTTAATGCTGGAGATGCAGGGATTGGTGACGGCGCTGCCGGGGAAGGTTTATCAGCTCAATTAGATGCAATTCAGTTGGCAGTGGGCAGTTGGCCAATTCAGTTGGCAGTGGGCAGTGGGCAGTTGGCCAATTCAGTTGGCAGTGGGCAGTTGGCAGTTGGCAAGGAACACGCTCTGATTGGAGTCTTCATCTTAAAAATAATCCCGAAGGGATGACATTACTATAGAAAAAATAAAAGGCGTTGGTAAAACCCCGAAGGAGTGACATTAGCCTTTCTTCAAAGCAACCTCTCCTCCGCCGCCGTCTGGTCTCCTGACCAACGGCTTTGAAAGTTCATAGTTGAAGTTCCAAAACCTTAAACTTTAAACCTTAAACATACCCCCAACCCTTAAACGTCTTAAACGTCTTAAACGACCCCAACTCCTCAACCAGCTAACAAGAAACAAAACTAATGTCACCCCTTCGGGGTTTAAATGATTATTGTTTGTTAGCTAGTGTAATGCCATCCCTTCGGGATTATATTTATTTCCTAGTTTCTTCCAAGCAACGTCTCCTGTAAGGGACGTTGCGTCTCAATATTACGCAACGTCCTCGGCCAACACACAACCGAGGGAGAGACGTTGCTGAGAAATAGGAAGTTCATAGTTCATTGTTCATTGTTGGGGTCCCATAACCTTAAACTTTAAACCTTAAACCTTAAACTTTCGTCCCCAATTTGATAATTTTCAACTTTTCTCTACCTTTGCCTATGGCAACAAGAAATAATTCCCGCAAGGCTATCAAACCGACAGCCAATGGTTCCCAAAAATTTTTCGGTGAAGGCTTAACCTTCGATGACGTTCTGCTGATGCCCGCGTATTCGCAGGTATTGCCCCGCGATGTAGATATCAGCACCCAACTCACCAAAACCATACGGCTACATGTACCCATGCTGAGCGCAGCCATGGATACCGTTACCGAAGCCTCCCTGGCCATTGCCCTGGCAAGAGAAGGCGGGCTCGGCATCCTGCACAAGAACATGAGTATTGATCAACAGGCCGACCAGGTACGTAAAGTAAAAAGAAGTGAGAACGGACTGATATTGGATCCTGTTACGCTGAGTCCCGACGCCACCATCGGTGAAGCCCTGCGCCTCATGCGTGAAAATAAGATCGGTGGTATTCCCATCGTAAATGCCCAGCATAAACTGGTAGGCATACTCACCAACCGCGACCTTCGCTTTGAAACCCATTACCAGCAAAAAGTAAGTACGGTGATGACGAAAGACAATCTCATCACTGCACCCGAAGGCACCGACCTGAAAAAAGCAGAACTGATCTTCAAAAAAAATAAGATCGAAAAACTTCCGGTGGTGGATAAATCGGGTAAACTGATCGGACTGGTCACTTTCAGCGATATCCTGAAACTGAAATCACATCCGCTGGCCGTTAAAGATTCTTTCGGTCGTTTGCTGGTAGGTGCCGGAGTGGGCATCACCAAAGACACGATGGACAGGGTTTCTGCCTTGTACAAAGCAGGAGCCGATATCATTTGTTTAGACAGCGCCCATGGACATACCAAGGGTGTGATGGATACTTTAAAACTGATCAAAAAAACATACAAGGACCTGCAGGTGATCGCTGGAAATGTGGCCACAGCGCAGGGTGCACTGGCCCTGGCCAACGCAGGTGCCGATGCGGTGAAAGTTGGGATCGGACCGGGTTCTATCTGTACCACCCGCATCGTGGCCGGTACCGGAGTACCACAGATCACGGCGGTGATGGAAGCGGCGCAAGCCCTTAAAAATAAAAAGGTCGGCATCATCAGCGATGGCGGCATCAGGTATACCGGCGACATGGTAAAGGCCCTGGCAGCAGGCGCAAGTTGTGTGATGATGGGAAATGTATTTGCCGGCACTGAAGAAAGTCCGGGCGAAACCATCATCTACGAAGGAAGAAAATTTAAACAATACCGAGGCATGGGTTCATTGGGTGCCATGGCACAGGGAAGCAGCGACCGCTATTTCCAGGACGTGGAAGCCGATATCAAAAAATTTGTACCCGAGGGCATTGAAGGCAGGGTGGCCTTCAAAGGAAATATTCGTGAAGTGATCCAGCAATACACCGGCGGATTAAGGGCCGGTATGGGATATTGCGGTGCAAAAAATGTAGCCGAATTACAAAAAGCAGTATTCGTGAAGATCAGCAATGCCGGTATCAAAGAAAGTCATGCACACGATATCGACATCACCAAGGAAGCACCGAATTATAGCCGATAGCAGCACTAGGGCCTGAAAACTTGCAGCCAATTTGGTGAAAATATTTTTTTACCGGCAGCATATCTTTAGGCATCATCGTTGTGTCACTCACTTGTACCACATACCATTTATGAACATAACCAGTAGCCATAAACGCAGTAAACGAAGATTCAGCATGTACTGGATCTGTTGCTTGTTCATCGGACTGCTGATGCAATTGCCGCTGAACAGCCATGCACAGGAAGGGTCGCGTTTACAGATCTCCCTGCTCACCTGCACACCCGGCGATGAATTGTATTCCACTTTTGGGCATAGTGCCTTCCGGGTCATCGACAGCAATAGCGTAACCGACCTGGTATACAATTATGGCACATTCAATTTCGAGGACGAGGGCTTCTACCTGAAATTCGTGCAGGGCAAATTGCTGTACTATGTGTCTGTTGAAAATTTTTCCAATTTCAAATACGATTACCAGTCGGAGAACCGGGGCATCACCGAGCAGGTATTGCAATTAACGGCCGAAGAAAAAAGTAGGATCCGCATTTTTTTAAATGACAATCTTAAACCCGAAAATAAATATTACAAATACGATTTCTTCTTCGACAACTGCACAACCAGGCTGCGCGATATCATCAAAAAACAACGGGACAGCAGTTTTTGCAAGCGGTTGGTAATGCCTGCCCATAGCAGGTTTCGGCAGGCCATACATGAATATCTTGACAAGAATGATAAGGACTGGAGCAAGCTGGGCATCGATATCCTGCTGGGGCTGCCTTGTGATGGATTAATGACCGCTGAGCAGGAGCAATTTTTGCCCGATAACCTGATGAAGAGTTTAGACAGCAGCAATCAACAGCATTTGTATGTGGCGTCCGAAAAACAGTTGTATACGTTAATACCAACGCCTGCCGACACCAATATATTTAATCCTTTTACGGTGTTTTCCCTGTTCTTGTTATTTGTTGTACTACTTGATTTTTTTAGCCGGAAGCAAACTGGCTTCACGCTGGTAAAAGGCATACTTACCGGATTGGATGGACTGATATTTTTCCTGACCGGAACCCTGGGCATCATATTGATCTTTATGTGGCTGGGCACCGATCATTCCATGTGCAAAAATAATTTCAACCTGCTATGGGCCTTTCCGCCACATTTTATCATGGCCTTTTTTGTGAACAGTAAAAAAGCATGGGTAAAAAAATATTTTGGGTTCAACAGCGCACTGTTGATCCTGTTATTAATTAGCTGGTTCTTTTTACCGCAGCAACTCAATCCCGGATTGATCCCTTTTGTATTGTTGTTGCTATACAGAAGCGCACTCATTGCCCGAGCCTGATCAAATATCTAAACTAAAACAGCATCGCCATAACAATGAAGCAATGCAGCATCAACAGTGATATTGGCCCCATCCATTACCGCAAGACAGGGGCAGGCAAGCACATCATGTTAATACACGGATTTGGTGAAGATGGCCGCATATGGGATGAGACAGCTGCTCAGTTGGAAAAAGAATTTTGTTTGATCATTCCTGAGGTCAAGTTGGAGGTTGGTCCCGATAGCTATCGGGAGGAGGTTGGCATGGAAACCTATGCGGAAATGATGAAGACCATTGCCGATGAAGAGCAGCTCGATAAATTTATCATGATCGGACATAGCATGGGCGGTTATATCAGCCTGGCTTTTGCCGAAAAATATCCCGAACGCCTAAACGCTTTTGGACTGGTACATTCATCTGCCTTTGCCGACAGTGATGAAAAAAAGCAGGCCCGCTTAAAATCCATTGCTTTTATTACAGAGAACGGATCCGCAGCATTTTTAAAGACCAGCATACCGGGTTTATTCATGCCCAACAAAGAATCCAATAAACAGTTCATTGCCGATCTGCTTCAACAAGGAGATCAAATTACCGCTGACACCCTTATTCAGCATTTACGCGCCATGATCGCGCGGCCCAACAGAACCGCTGTATTAAAACAATTCCCTAAACCGATATTATTCATCATCGGTGAACACGACCTGGCCATTCCTTTTGCACACAGCATGCAACAATGCTATCTGCCCATTCAATCGCATGTAAACATTTTCAGGGATACTGCACATATGAGTATGCTGGAGGAGAGGGAAAAGTTCTTGAATGTGTTGACGGGGTTTTTACGGGGTAGTGAGTTGTTGGCGGTTAGCAGTTAGCAGTTAGCAAAGAGCATGTTTTGATTGGAATATCCATCTTAAAAATAATCCCGAAGGGATGACATTACAATAGAAAAAAATAAAAGGCGTTGGTAAAACCCCGAAGGGGTGACATTAGCTATCTCCGCCGCCGTCTGGTCTCCTGACCAACGGCTTAGAAAGTCCATAGTTCATAGTTGGAGGTTGTTGCATGACTTTCTCCCTCTTCCCAGCAACGTCTCCTGCAATGGATGTTGCTGGGAAATAATATTTCATAGTTCATAGTTGGAGTCACCAAAACCTTAAACCTTAAACTTTAAACCTTAAATCCCTGCCTCCCCAACCCTTAAACGACTTAAACCCTTAAACGTCTTAAACGCACACCCCCCCCGTTCATCAATAATCCCCCAACTTATCCATTAAGGCAGCAATTTTCGTTAATTTTAGGTCTAATTTTTGCATATCGGACTAATATGAGGAAGTTTTTCATTTCTGTTTTATTGAGCTTGTCGGTTTTTCAGGTATTTGCCAATCATATTTCTGGCGGAGAGATCATCTATGAATACATGAGTCCGGGTACAAATCCCAATACAAAACTGTATAAGATTACCCTCCGTTTATTCCGCGATAACAATGGCGGTGGGGCACAAATGCCGGGCAATGTATATATCGGCATCTTTGATAACCTCAATGGCAGTCAGTATCCGGGATCTGGCCAGTTTTACAATGTGCCCATCAGCAATGGTACCGGCGGCGCTCCCGTTCCTGTTGTTCCACCTCCCATTTGTATGGTGAACCCACCCGATATCAATTACAATGTGGGGTATTTTGAATTTGAGGTGGAGCTTCCCAATAATGCCGCGGGATATACCGCTGCGTATCAAACCTGTTGCAGAATATTCCCTTTACAAAATGTTTATACCCAGCAACAACCTGCACAGGGTGAGGGCTCCACTTATATTTGTACCATCCCGGGCGATAATCAATTGCCCGTTGGAAATAATAGCAGTCCGCAGTTTACAACACAATTAACCCGGGTATGCCATGGAAGCTCATTCAGTTTTGATTTCAGTGCAGTAGATCCGGATTCGGATTCACTGGTATATTATTTCTGTAGTGCTTATAACAGGGGTGCATCTACTGCATCCAATAATGTGAATCCTACAAAACCTCCTTATCAGTCGGTAACTTATATCAACGGTTATAGTGGAAATAATCCGCTCGGATTTCTCAGCAGTATTAACCGTCAAACAGGAATTATTACAGGAGTTGCTCCTGCCTCATCAGGAAGATATGTGGTTTGTGTTTGTATCGATGAGTACCGAAATGGTGCATTGATCGGTCATCACCGGAAGGATTTTATCCTGGCAGTGTATGATTGCGATATTCCTTCAGCCAAACTCAATCCCTTCCCAGTTACTTGCGATGGCTTCAATGTTAATTTTCAAAATGATGGTTCCGATGCCAATGTTCAAAAATGGTATTGGAATTTTGGTGACCCTGCTTCAGGTGTAAATGACACTTCAACTGCTGCTGCACCCAGTCATGTGTATTCCGATACCGGTGTGTTTATGGTAAAGTTTGTGGTGAACCGTGGACTACCCTGTTCCGACTCTACCACCACTATTGTGAAAGTGTATCCGGGATTTTTTCCGGGATTCAGTTGGGCCGGACAATGCAAGAATACTCCAATTCAATTCACGGATAATACCACTACCGCCTATGGCACTGTAACGCCCTGGAGCTGGGATTTTGCGGATGTGGGTTCGCCAAGCAACAGTTCATTATTGCAAAGCCCCACACATGTATTTGCCACAGCAGGCAGTTATAATGTAACGCTTACTGTAGGCAATAGCAAGGGTTGTTCGGGTACCATTCAGCATGAAGTGTTGATCACCGATCAGCCCGCATTGAGTTTAAATAATGATACCCTGATCTGTAACCTGGATACACTGCAATTAAATGCAGTAGGCACCGGATCATTTTTATGGACACCCAATTATATGATCAGCAATACCGGTATACCTAATCCATTGGTGAGTCCGGATGTTAATACGACGTATGTGGTTACCCTAACCGACCCTTATGGTTGTGTGGGAAAGGATTCTGTAAAAGTGAGTGTAGTAAGTTTTGTAACCCTGGTAACGCCACCGGATAGCAGCATTTGCCGTACGGATCCGGGTGTGTTAAGGATCGTGAGTGACGGACTTTATTATTTATGGTCGCCGGCAGCCACCTTGAATGACCCTACTATAAAAAATCCGATCGCTACACCGCTCACCACCACTACCTATCATGTGATCGCCAATATTGGCAAATGTGTATCGCAGGGCGATGTAACATTGAAAGTTGTGCCCTATCCATCTGCCAATGCCGGTCCCGATAAGCAAATATGTTATGGCAACTCAGTTCAGTTGAATGCCACGGGCGGAACGCTGTATTCCTGGAATCCCATTGCCTTTTTAAATAATTCGCATATCGCCAATCCGGTAGCAGTAAATCCAACGGCCAATGTCCGCTACATAGTAACGGTTAGGGATACACTCGGTTGTCCAAAGGGCGTGAATGACACGGTACTGGTGAATGTAAGCAGGATCATTGCCGATGCAGGACCGCGCGACACATCAGTAGTATTGGGCCAGCCCCTGCAATTGCATGCTGGTGGTAGTATCAATTATCTGTGGACGCCTTCTATCTGGCTCAGTGATCCCAATATATCGGACCCCATTGCATTGCCACTCGACAATATCGAATACGTGGTAAAAGTGAGCAATGCCATTGGCTGTTTTGCAAACGACAGCATCCGTGTAAAATTATACAAGCTCAAGGCTGATATTTATGTGCCATCTGGATTTAGTCCGAATGGCGATGGCGACAACGATATTTTCCGCCCCATCCTGATCGGTATGCGTTCGCTCGACCTGTTCAAAGTATATAACCGGTGGGGCCAAATGTTGTATTCGGGTACCGACCAGGGTGCAGGATGGGATGGAAAACTGGGCGGAAAGGGGCAGGATGCAGCATCCTATGTTTGGTATGCCGAAGGCACTGATTATAAGGGCACTAAAATTAAAAAGAAAGGATATGTGGTGCTCATCAGGTAAAGCCGATTTTTTTTAATATCTTTCAATCGCTACCTAATATACCCAGACAGCAATTTTCATAATTTTTGGATCATTCAAGCAATTAATATTCTCGTATGAAGAGATATGTACTGATTACTATTTTATCAATCGTGTGTTTGCAGGATGTGTATGCAAACCATACCAAGGGTGGCTGGATGTATTATGAGTATCTGGGACCAGGCATTGCCGACCCATCCAAACTCAGGTATAAGATCGGATTGAATTTGTATATTGATTGTGGGTCAACACTGATTGAACCTACCTGGAATTTTTCTTTTTTTGATGGACGACCTCCTTTTAATTTTATCCAAGACATAACTGTTAATGCGGCTCCGGATTTTTCGGTACCAGGTTGTACCAGTATGTCTTGTTACCCCTGCATCAATAATGTACCACCCCGATGTTATAAGATCATCAATTATGAAACCATTGTTGAATTAGCTCCTACAGCTGATGGATACATTGTATCCAAGCAACGTTGCTGCAGAATTACCGGCATCTCAAATATTGTTGCCCCCTCACAAAATACGGGGGCCACTTATACCATAAAAATACCTGGCACTAGTCAGGGTGCAACCGCACCCCAGAATTCGAGTCCGAAATTCTTTTTCAACGATACAGTAGTGGTTTGTGGAAACAATCCTTTTTCCATGAATTTTACGGCAACCGATCTGGAATCCGATTCACTGTCATATTCATTTGTTGATGCCTATGATGGAGGTACTACGGCCAATCCAAATCCGGGTACCGCATCAACGCCACCGTATAGTTTGATCCCCTATGCCCCACCATTTTCCGGCACACAACCATTGGGGGCTTTGGTGGGTATCAATCCAATAACCGGTGTGATCAGTGGTATTGCCCCAGCGCCTGGGGAATATGTTGTTTGTGTATTGGTTAAAGAATATAGAAATGGTGTTTATATTGCAGAAGCGAGAAAAGAAATTCACTTAAAAGTTGCTCCTTGTACACCGATCATCGCCAATCCCAATCCCGATTTCACTACCTGTGATGGCTTTACCGTAAATTTTTTCCACACCAGTTCGGGAGCCAACAATGTATTCTGGGATTTTGGAGATCCCACAACTTTAGCTGATACTTCTCTTCTGGATAACCCTTCATATACTTATCCTACAGCAGGAACCTATAACATTACGTTCATCATCAATAAGGGACAAGCTTGTACAGATACTGCACATCGGACGATCAATGTATTTCCTGGATTTTTCCCTGGATTCGCTACCTCTCCAATTCTGTGTGCGGGTGCTGCTGTTCAATTTACCGACACGAGCAGAACCAATTATGGAGTGGTGGATACCTGGCGCTGGAATTTTGGCGATCCTGTTACATTGGCAGATACCAGTCATCTCCAGAACCCCACCTATACCTACAATCCTGCAGGCACGTATAATGTACAGTTCATTGTATCCAATAGTAAAGGTTGTATCGATACGCTCTACAAAGACATTCTCATCGGCGATATCCCCACCCTATCCCTGTTCCCGCATGATACGGCCTATTGCGGACTCGATAGTCTGCAACTAACGGCTTCGGGTACAGGTAATTTCAGCTGGAGTCCGCTCACCAATATCATTGGTGCAAACACCGCCACGCCAAGGGTATTTCCGAATACGCCTACTAAATATATTGTAACCCTCACCAATGCTTCCGGATGTATCAACAAGGATTCATTGACGGTAACGCCTAAATTAGATCTTACCAATACTGCGGCTGCCAGTCCGGCCAATATTTGTGCCGAAGACACGCTAACCCTTACGGGTACCAGCAATTACAGCAGCGGCATCAGCTGGCAATGGAATCCTGCTGCCACGGTGCTTAATCCTACGCAGGCCGTTACCCAGGCTGTGCCGATGGTGAATACCACGTATACCCTACGCACTACCTGGGGCGCTCATTGTATTGCCACTGCAACAGTGCCGGTGATCGTAAAAGCACTGGCCATTCCCAATGCAGGGCCCGATGCCTTTGTATGTGCCGGCGGACAATCAACCACCCAACTGAATGCCAGTGGAGGAAATACCTATTCCTGGACTCCGGTTACCGGACTCAGTAATCCCAATATTGCCAATCCGATTGCCGCTCCAACCGTACCCACGTATTATGTGGTAGCCGTAGGAGTAATCGGTTGCAGTAAATTAAAAACGGATACGGTGTTCGTAAATGTAGGTACCCTGCCGGTGATCAGCACCCTGAACGATACCCTGATCTGTAATATCGATACCCTGCAACTAACCACTACGGGTACCGGAAGTTTTGTGTGGAGCCCCAATTACATGATCAGCAGCACTACGGTTGCCAGTCCGCTCGTAAGTCCCGATGTACCCACCTGGTATCATGTACGCCTCACCGATGCCATCGGATGTTTTTCCGACGACTCGGTTTTTGTAGATGTAAAAGATAAAGTAACCCTGAATGCGGGCCCCGATACTACCATTTGCAGAACCGATGGTTTCAAACTCTCTACCACTGGCGATGCGCTGCATTATATCTGGACACCCAATACTTACCTGAGTTATGATACCCTGATGCGACCATTTACCCGGCCGCTCAGTTCCATCACGTACCATGTGATCGGCAATATCGGCAAATGCCAGAGCGACGATTATATCAGCATTAAGGTAGTGCCTTATCCGGCTACCAATGCGGGGCCCGACCAGATTGTTTGTCCCGGATTCCCGGTACAATTGAATGCCAGCGGAGGAAGCCATTATTTCTGGACGCCGGCTACTTTCTTAACCGATCGTAATATTCCTAACCCGGTAGCCGTGAACCCCACAGCCAATATCCGGTATATTGTAACGGTAACGGATACACTCGGTTGCCCGAAACCCGTAAGTGATACAGTATGGGCAAGAGTATACCCTGCCGTAAGAGCCGATGCCGGCCCATCTGATACTACGGTTGTGGAAGGTGAACCTTTGTTCTTACATGCCAGCGGAGGAACCACTTATTTGTGGAGCCCAACCACCTGGCTCAATGATCCCAATATCAGCAACCCGGTTTCTCTGCCGCTTAACAATATCAAATATGTAGTGGAAGTAACTTCCCAAAATGGTTGTAGATCGGCTGATAGCATCAATATCCTGTTGTATAAGATGGATCCGGATATGTATGTACCCACGGCCTTCACACCCAATGGCAATGGCGTTAACGATGTATTGCGTCCCATCCTCCTCGGCATGAAATCACTGATCTATTTTAAAGTGTTCAACCGCTTTGGAGAAATGGTTTTCTCTACTACCGAAATAGGCAAGGGCTGGGATGGAAAGATCGCAGGAAAGGGCCAGGATCCCGGAACTTTTGTTTGGGAAGCCGAAGGCGTTACCTACAAGGGCGTGGTTAAAAAGAAAAAAGGATATGCGGTATTGATACGCGAATAAAGTCGTTGATTTAAAACTGCTTTTTAAATACCTTTAGGCTTCATCATTGAAGCCTTTTTTTATGAACCCAATCGTTATGATCACCGGTGCCAGTTCCGGATTCGGAGCTGCCTGTGCCGAAAAATTTGCTAGCCATGGTTACGATGTAATCATCACCGCCCGCAGGGAAGACCGGCTTACCAAACTGAAAAAATCACTTGAAAGCAAGTACGGTATAAAAGTACTGTCCCTTTGTTTTGATGTGCAGCAAATGGATGCGGTGAACAAGGCCATCGGAAGCATCCCGGATGCCTGGAAAAAAATATCGGTACTGGTGAATAATGCAGGACTGGCTTTAGGCCGTGATAGTTTTGATAAGGCCAGTATGCAAGACTGGGAAACCATGCTCAATACCAATGTTCATGGGTTATTGTATGTGAGTAAGGCCGTGTTGCCGCTATTGATGGCCCAGAAAAAAGGACATATCATCAATATGGGTTCGGTAGCCGGTAAAGAAGTGTATGAAAAAGGGAATGTGTACTGTGCCAGCAAATTTGCCGTGGATGCCTTAAGCAAAGCCATGCGTATCGACCTGCTCCCACACCATATCAAGGTTACCAGCATCAACCCCGGGGCTGCGGAAACAGAATTTTCGCTGGTACGTTTTAAAGGATCTGAAGATCAGGCTGCCGCAGCCTATGACGGATATACCCCATTGACCGCAGAAGATATAGCCAATACTGTGTACTATTGCGCCAGCTTACCCGAACATGTGTGTATCAATGACCTTACGATCACGTGTTTGCAACAGGCAGGGACGTATTATTTTAATAAAGAGTGAGGTTGGTTGAGGGGTTGAGGGGTTGAGGAGTTTGGTGATTTCGTTAACTTAATGAACTTCTATCCATTTTAATAAATTATTTCCTAGCAACGTCTCTCACCCAGCTTGTGTGTTGGCCGAGGACGTTGCGTAATATTATGACGCAACGTCCCTTGCAGGAGACGTTGCTGGGAAGAAAAATGAATGTCCAAATTGAAAGGGATATAATCCCGAAGGGGTGACATTAGTTGTGTTTCTCTAAGCCGTTGGTCAGGAGACCAGACGGCGGCGGAGATAGTTAATGTCACCCCTTCGGGGTTTTACTAACCTTTGTTATGGTTTTCTATAGTAATGCCATCCCTTCGGGATTATTTTAAAGATGAATTTTCCAATCAGACCGAAATCCTTGCAAACTGCAAACTGCCCACTGCAAACTGAATTTGCCTACTAATAAATCATATTAATTATAATCGTTACATACGTTGTGGC
>Ga0194043_1000950_pt1 | contig 16295 bp, 14 predicted proteins | sample JunL4415m_MetaG_FD_161274 | JGI IMG/M metagenome (GOLD analysis project Ga0194043, IMG submission 161274) | Anoxic zone freshwater microbial communities from boreal shield lake in IISD Experimental Lakes Area, Ontario, Canada - Jun2016-L442-15m | ecosystem: Environmental > Aquatic > Freshwater >...
TTCCTGTCAAACACGTGTTTTTCCTGCACCACGGCGTGCCAAGAAGACACCTGATTGAGCAGACGAAAACGCAGGAGAATCGCGATGCAGCAACGTGCCTTGGTCACCGGTGTCACGGGTCAGGATGGTTCGTACCTTGCTGAGCTACTCATCGCGAAGGGCTACGAGGTGCACGGGCTGCGGCGTCGCTCCAGCACCTTTGGCACCCAGCGGATCGAGCACCTCATCTTCGGGCAGCAGCCCCAGCTCACCCTTCACTATGGCGACCTATCCGACGGGAATGGCCTTGCCCGACTGATTCGCGAGATCTGCCCGCACGAGGTCTACAACCTCGCCGCCCAGAGCCACGTCCGTGTGAGCTTCGACCAGCCGGCCTACACCGCCGACGTCACCGCCGTGGGCACGCTGCGACTGCTCGAAGCGATCCGCGATGTACAGGATAATACGGGCAAGCAAATCCGGTTCTATCAGGCTTCAAGCTCTGAGATGTACGGCAAGGTTGTCGAGACGCCCCAGAAGGAGACGACGCCGTTCTATCCACGCAGCCCCTACGGCGTGGCAAAGCTCTACGGCCACTGGATCACCATCAACTATCGCGAGAGCTACGGCCTCCACGCCTCGTGCGGCATCCTCTTCAATCACGAGAGCCCGCGGCGGGGCGAGACTTTCGTGACGCGGAAGATCACCCGCGCAGCCACGCGCATCAAGCTTGGACTGCAGGAGAAACTCTACCTTGGGAACCTTGATGCCCAACGAGACTGGGGCTTTGCCGGCGACTATGTCGAGGGGATGTGGCGGATGCTGCAGCAGGACCAGCCCGACGACTATGTCATCGCTATGAATGAGCTCTATTCTGTCCGCGACTTCTGCGAAAAAACGTTTTCGCGGCTCGGGCTTGATTACCAGGATCATGTCGAGGTCGATCCGCGGTATTACCGGCCGGCTGAAGTTGATCTGTTGCTTGGCGATAGCACCAAGGCCCGCACGCAACTGGGGTGGAAGCCGCAGACGAGCTTTGAGCAGCTCGTTGACATGATGGTCGAAACCGACCTTGAGCTAGCGCACCAGGAAAAGACGCTTGCCGAGCGAGAGACCACCCGGGTGCGGCGGGCCGCCTGACAAGGAGGTGTGGAACCGGGAAATCGGAGACTACACAATGGCATCACTGCTTAGAAAACTGCGTCAGGCGTTGAGGCCCAAGCAGCCCATATGCGTCGAGCCGCCGATGATCCGGCCGCACTCGTTCGCCCGCACCCAGCCGCAACTGCATGCGGCACAAAAGCCCTCCTCGACCGAGGGGTTGGGGCTCGTGTCGCAGTTGTGCCGGTATGCGACGCTCGACTCGGCCGCCTTTCGCGGCTGGGCTGAGCAGCTCCGCGAGCCCTGGCGTGCTCACCGGAAGCTCTGGGAGCTGGCGTTCATCTGCCAGGCGCTCGACGAACGGGCCATGCTTCAGCCGGATTGTACAGGCCTCGGTTTCGCCGTGGGTGCCGAAAAGCTGCCAGCGTTCTTCGCGGCCCGTGGCTGTCGGATCACCGCCACCGATCTGCCCAGCGACGACGAGCGAAACAAACCGTGGGCGGCCTCGGGCCAGTGGGTCGGCAACCTCGCAGCGCTCAACGAATCTCGGCTCTGTCCGGAGACGACGTTTCGAGACAACGTCGCCTATCGACCCGTCGATATGAATCACATACCCGACAGTCTTGGCGGATATGACTTCACGTGGTCGACCTGCTCGTTTGAGCACTGTGGCAATCTCGACCTTGGCCTGCGATTTCTAGAGCGGCAGATGGACTGTCTACGGCCGGGAGGCGTGGCCGTTCACACCACCGAGTTCAACCTCTCAAGCAATGACGTCACGCTCGCCGACGGTCCTTGCGTGATCTACCGCCTTCAGGACATCGAGTCGGTCTGCCAGCGGCTGGTTGACGCGGGCCACCGGGTCGAGCCAATCGACTTAAATCCCGGCCGCGATCCGCTCGACCAAGTGATCGATGTCCCGCCCTATCACCAGTGGGCCACCGATCCGCCCGACCGCATCAAGCACCTGCGGCTCAATCTCGCCGGCCACGCGTCGACGTCGATCGCACTGATTATCCACAAGGCGGCGTAGTTCGACTTGTTCATGACAAGCTCACCCGTGGTTTCAAAGACACCTGCACCCCAAGGACTTCGCTGATGTCCATGATTTCGTATGCCCAGAACTTTGAGGATGTGATCCTCAACCGCGTGTTTCACAACGTGCCGGTCGGCCGGTATATCGATGTGGGCGGCTACGACCCCGTGGTCGACTCGGTCACGAAGCACTTCTACGACAAGGGATGGTCGGGTGTGAACGTGGAGCCCGTGGCTCGCTTTCACGCGAAGTTCGAGAACCAGCGGCCCCGCGACTGGAATCTCAACGTCGTGCTGGGGCCAGACCGGGGGGCGGTCGAGTTCAGCGAATGGGGCGACTCGGGCCTCTCGACCTATCGCGACACGATGGACGCTCATGCCTTGGCGGGCTTCGGCCTTGCGAAAAAGACCTATTCCGTCCGGATGATCACGCTGGCCGACGTCACCAGCCAGCTGGATGGCCAGGACGTGCAGTTCCTTAAAATCGATGTCGAGGGTGCCGAGCGGGACGTGCTGCTCGGTGGCGAGTGGCGGGCCTTCCGGCCGCGGGTGATCCTGCTGGAGGCGATTAAGGCGAAGCTGCCAGGCTGCGACATCTATTCCTACGAACCGACCTGGTTTGAATGGGAGGGGTTGCTCTTTGAGCACGGCTATGAATTTGGCCTCTTCGACGGCTTAAACCGCTACTACTACCGCCGTGAGGAGCCGTCGCTCAGGGCCCCGCTGTCATATCCGGCGAACATCACCGACGGTTTCAAGCTCGTGCAGGGGCATTATCTGGCGACCCCGGCAGCGGCCTAGTCAGAACCAGCCTGCTGGTCAGCACATTCAGTCTTTTCTTGGACTCAGAAAGGGATCACCGTGAAGATCTGGTACGACGTCTCCGACCTCGTGGCGTGGAGCCTTCCGCACCTCACGGGCATCCAGCGGGCCACCGTCGGCATCCTCAACGGTCTCGTCGAACAGGGTGCTTCGGTGGGTTTGGTGCGGTATAACGCGAAGGCCGGCAGATTTTCCGTGCTGAGCGACGCCCAATTGCCGCCGGCCGTGCGGTGCCATCTGCGGGGATTCAGCCCTCAGGGAGTCAGCGCTGAATTCATCGCAGCTGAAGCTGAGCCTGAACCGTTGCCGGCTGAGCCGGCCATATCCCGGCCCGCTCGACGCAAGCTGAAGCTGTTCAAGAAGGACTTTCTCTTTGGATCCGCCAGTGACGCTGTGGAACTGCGGCAGGCGCTGCGACAGTTTAAGGCGGCGGCACGGCAGTTGCGGAAAAGCGTCGGGCACTGGGTCAAACGGCGGCTCCGTCGAGCGGTGGGATCGGGCGGGCACTCGTCTCTACCACCAGCCATGCGAGCCGCGGTGGTAGCTGGAGCAGTTGCCGGTGTCGACGTGGCATCGTTCGCCGCACCGGGCGACGTATTCGTATCGATCGGCGCCACGTGGGTCATGGCTGGCCATGCCGAGGCGGTCGCTCAAGTTCGGAGCCGGGGCGTAAAAGTGGTGCGAATGATCTACGACCTCATCCCGACCATCAAGCCCCAATGGCTCGAGCCGTCCCACACGAAGGCGATCACGTCATGGGTCCGTGGCGTGCTTCGTGAATCCGATACGGTCCTGACGATCTCCGACTTCTCACGGCAAGAGATCGAGCGCTACTGCGCGGAATGCCGGTTTGACTTACCCTCGATCAAGGTCGTACGGCTCGGCGATGTGATGTGCGAAGATCCGTCCGGAGCGAAGTCCGCGCCGCTGCCGCGGTTTGCGCCTCCGCGACCGTTCTTCGTCTGCGTGTCCACGCTCGATGTCCGCAAGAATCACCGGCTGCTGTACGACGCCTGGACGCAGCTAGCGGGCCAGCGGGGCGCGGAATGCCCTGATCTGGTCTGTATCGGCACGCCCCACCTCTACGTCGCCGACTTGTTGCGTGAGATCCGTCAGGACAGGACCGTCAACCGGCACATCCACGTGCTGCACGGCATTGAGGACTGTGAACTCGACTGGTATTACAAGAATTGCCAGGCCACGATCTATCCCTCCAAGTACGAGGGCTGGGGATTGCCCGTGGCGGAAAGTCTGGGTCATGGCCGGATGTGCCTGGCGTCGAACGCCACGAGCATTCCGGAGATCAGCCGCGACCTGCCCGAATTTTTTGACCCATACGATGTGCACGGCCTTGTTGCACTCGTGGAGCGGGTGCTGGACGACCCGGCATGGGTTCGTGACCGCGAAGCCATGATTCGGGAGACCTTCCGACCCACCGCTTGGCACGAGACCGCGGCGCAGGTTCTCGCCGCAATCCACCCTCCGGCCGGGCAGAACCATCGGTCTGCGTGGCCGCGTCTGCTCCTGAAAACCGAGACGGATGACCAGACCGTTGTCCCCATCGGCAGGACGCTCAAAGCAGCATGAGCACGAGCCGTACCGCTGAGTCGTTTGTGGTTCCGTGTCACAGCGGGCCGCCCAGCCATGCGCCGAGGGTGTTGATTGACTGCACGCAGACGCTTGCGACTCCGCGTCACGCCGGTATTCCGCGGGTGGTGCGGAACATCGCCCGGCACGGCGTCGCGGCCGCGGCGGTGCATGGTGCGACGATCGTGCCCGTGCGTTTCGAGGCCGATCACTTCCTGACCCTCAGTCTTTCCGCCGCCGGTGACATCGTCGATGTCGTCAAGCGTCATCCCACCAGCACCGCGCATCCGGTCCTGCGACGGCTCCACAAACTGCTCTTGCCCAGAACGATCGTCCGGGCGATCCGCCCGCAGTGGCGCTGGCTGTCGGGCCGACCGTTACCAGGAGTGCCGATCGAGTTCGGGCCGGACGACACGCTCCTCTTGGCGGACTCATCGTGGGCGACTCGGTACTGGCATGTGGTTGATCGGGCCAGGGAGGCCGGCACGCGGGTCGGGATCGTGCAGTACGATTTCATTCCCCACACCCATCCGGAACTCGTGCCGAAGCGGCTCTCTAAGATCTACCACGGCTGGATGCGCAACACGCTCACGCGGGCTGATTTCGTGGCCGCCATCTCCGAGGCCGTCGCCGTCGAGGCCCGCGAGGAATTGCGGCGGATGGGCCGGGAGCCGGACCGGGCGGCGCCGCTCGTTCAGGCGTTCCGGTTGGGCGCCGATGTGAAGCCGGCGGGGCCGATGGCGACTCAAGTGCCGGTGCGACGTGAACTGAGTGATTTTCTCGAAGCCTCACCCGTGCAGCCCTATTTGACCGTGGGCACCATCGAGCCCCGTAAGAATCAGACCATCCTGCCTGCCGTCTTCGAAGAGGTGTGGCGGCAGGTACCCGATGCCCGTCTGCTCGTCGCGGGATTCGTGGGCTGGAAAGGCGAGGAGGTCATTCGGCGGCTGGTAAACCACCCACGGTACGGCACCCACCTGATGCACTTCGGCGACCTGTCCGATGCGGAACTGCTGCATGCCTACGGCCGTTCCCGCGGTCTGATCTTTCCGTCACGGGCCGAGGGATATGGCCTCCCGATCGTGGAGGCATTGTCGCACGGCATGCGGGTCTTTGCCTCTGACATTCCCGCGCACCGCGAAGTGGGCGGGCCATGGTGCGTCTATTTCGCCCCTGCAGACGTGGCCGGCCTCGCCGGGCAGATCGTGGATTGGGAACGGGATGGTGTCTTTCCGGCGGCACTCCCAGAGGGAGCGTTTGCTTCCCCGACCTGGCAGCAGGCGACCGAACAACTGATGCGGATCGTGTTTTCCGGGACATCCGTGGACGCCCGGCACAGAGAGACGGCGGCGGCCTGATCGAATGGTGATTGATAGCAGTGCGACCGTTCGCCCGAGGCGGCCGGACACAAAGAAAGTAAGGAGCTTCAATGTCAAGGGCGAGCGTACTTCTGGGATCGATCACCGCCTGGGCTACGGGTTCCGTGGTTCCTGTCAGTCGAAGATCCCGCTCCGGCGGAAAGATCGCCCCGAGGATCGCGGTGGATGAATTTCTGAAGGCAGATCGATCGATGCACGTCGGTCATGAGATCCCGAAACAGACCATTTCGAGTCTCTGCACGTTTGACCAGCTCGATAGCCCGAGTTTTCGTCACTGGGCAGCGGTCATCAAGGAGCCGTGGCGGGCCCACCGCAAGCTCTGGGAACTTGCCTATATCTGTCAGACGCTTGAAGAACGGGGACTGCTCGCGCCGGGCCGCCGAGGCCTGGGGTTTGCCGTCGGGGCCGAGAAGCTGCCAGCGGTTTTCGCGGCCCGCGGCTGCCTGATCACGGCCACCGACCTGCCGGCAGAGGACGAGCGGAACCAGGCCTGGGCGCAGACCGGACAGTGGGTAGGTAATCTCACGGCCCTGAATGCAGACGGGCTCTGTCCCGAGCAGGCTTTTCTCGACCGTGTCACCTATCGGCCGGTTGACATGAACCAGATCCCAGCCGACCTCACCGGCTTTGACTTCACCTGGTCGACCTGCTCCTTCGAGCACTGCGGCGGCACCGACCTCGGCCTGCGGTTCCTTGAGGAACAGATGCGGTGCCTTGTGCCCGGTGGGATTGCCGTCCATACGACGGAATTCAATCTGTCTTCCAACGATCAGACGGTAACAGATGGCAACTGCGTGATCTTCCGGCTGAAGGACATCGAGCAGGTGATCGAAAAGCTCTGCTCACAAGGGCATGAAGTCGAGCCGCTCGATCTCTCTCCGGGCAGTGCAGGACTCGATCGCTTCATCGACCTGCCCCCCTACACGCAGGACCGGCACCTGCGGCTGAGTCTCTTTGGCTATGCGTCGACGTCGATCGGCCTGATCATCCGCAAGAGCATGAAGGCCGACGGCTTGGCCCATCTGCCGGCAGACCTCAGCCAGCGGGTGCGGATGACCGTGGGCTGCCGCGACACCGATTCAATTCCGAAGGTGCCGGGTGCTGGTGAGGTGGTCGAGCAGGGTGGAGAGCGTGTCCAGATCATGCACGAAGGCACGCGGGTGATCGCTGACGGCTACCAAGGGGGCTGGATGACCGACGTGATCCGCGACCTTCGGGGGCATCACGAGCCGCAGGAGGAGCGGCTCTTCCACCACCTGCTTCAGTATGTGCGACCCGGATCGCTGTTTGTCGAGCTCGGATCATACTGGGCGTACTACACCAACTGGTATCTCGGTGCTGTGCCGGGGTCGACAGCTCTCTGCGTCGAGCCCAACGCCAACCATCTGGAGGTGGGCCGTCGGAACCTGGCGATGAACGGCCGTACGGCGACGTTGATCCCGGCGTTCGTGGGCGGCTCGGCCTCACCGTCAGGAGATGGCAGTCTCGGGTGCCTCGACATGGACGCCGTGATCGCCCGCGTGAACGGTAAGCCGATTGAGGTGCTCCACATGGACGTGCAGGGGGCGGAACTGCAATTCATCGAATCGATGTGGCGGGCGGTCGAGGCTCGCAAGGTGCGGTTCGCCGTGGTCTCCACCCACCATGAATCGATCAGCGGCTCGGCGACCACGCACGAGGATTGTGTTCGAGCTCTCAAGTCGCTCGGCGCGACGGTGTTCGTGGAACATGATGTGTACGAGTCCTACAGTGGCGACGGGCTGATCGTGGCCAGCTTCACGGCCGAAGACAGTTCGCTCGTGCTACCGGCGATCAGCCGGAACGGGCGGGGCCAATCATTTTTCAGCGGCGCGATTTTCAGAGCCGAGGCGGCCGGAGGGAACGTGCCACAGCGGCAAGAGAGCTGGCTATAACGCTAGGGCCGGAAGCTGGGTCGCTCGTACCGAAAGCGGTTCAGGGTCGGAGCCGGCCGGCGGGTCGCCTGAGGCCGTCGCTCCACCTTGTTGTACTGCACGATGTTGCCGAGCGCCGCGTTGTTGGCAACGCCGAAGAGAAAGTTCTTCACGCTGTTGAGCAACGCGCCGTTGGTGCTGGCGGTGAGCGTGTTTTTGTAGAATCCCGTGCCAGTCATGAATCCGGCGGCATACAACGCGTTGCCCCGGGCTGCAGTCAGCGTGTTGCCGGTGCCGGCGGCTGAACCGCCCACCGTCAGGCCCGTGGTATTCTCGAGCACCATGGCGTTGCCACCAAGCCGGCTGGCCGAAAAGATGTTGCCGGCGATTGTCGTACCGGCAAGGCTGCCACCGTTCAGTTCGATGCCGCTCTTGTTGGCCGTAATTGTGAGGCCGGAGATCAGGCTGTTTGTGGCGGTGCCCAGAAACTTCAGGCCGCTATCGAAATGCGTGATCGTCAGTTCGAGCGCATTCAGCGATCCATCATTGGCACGATCGCCAATCGTGAGGCCGTCGGCCGCCAAAGCAGAAGCTCCATCGAGAATGATGGTGGTCGTGGTCCCGCAGCGAAGTCCGAAGGGATTCTTCTGGCGGTCCAAGAGACGGCGAGTCTATGGGCTTGGGGCGTCCAGACAAGTATCCGGCCGACTGCGAGGCCGCCTCTTTCCGCCGCGAAAAACGGTGATTCCGAGGGGCAAGTGGGCTTTTCGCCGATGATTCCCGCCTGAGCCGCCTCCGCCACGAACAGCCAGACTGCCCACTCCTGACGTTCAGGCCGCTGCCCGGAGGGGCTCTTTGCCGCGGATCATGAGGTGGACACCTTCCTCGTAATACCAGCGGAAGTGCCGGTGCACTTCGGCCATCAGCGGACCCGCCTCGTCACGGTAGCAGTCGAGGTTTCGCTGGCCGCGGAGAGACCGGTTGAGTTCTGGGAGTGGCCGCGGATTGAGGACGCCGAAGTCGACGGAGACGACATCGAGTGCCGGCTTCAGTGACTCAAAGTCAAGCAGCCGGGTGTTGTGCCAGAGCGGTCCGCCAACATTGAAGAATTGTTTGTAGTTAGGCACACGGCCGCCAATCACCGCCGCCGCGAGGAAGTCGCGGAAACAGCCGTGGCGGGCGTAGCCTATGAAGGCGTCGGTGGGTTCGATAGCGAAGGGCACGCGCTGCCAGAACTCAAAGAGCGAGACCAGCATCTCAAAGGGGTCCCGCATCACACCAATCACCTGCAAGGACGTCTGCCAGGGTCCATACTGCGCGGCGAGCGTGGGCGATACGAGTCGCAGCGAGTGCTGCTGGAGTCGAGTGATTTCCCGCTGCCACTTATTTGGTTGCATCACCTTCATACTGCTGGCAACATCAAGGTGCGGGTTGTTCGGCAACAGCAACGTGGAGTCTGAAAACGACTCGATGAACCAGCGCTGCAGGGAGGTGCCGGCCGTCTTTGGATAGTGGGCAAACGCGATGCGATGCTGGCGGCTGACAAGCATAGTCAAGTTCCTGGATCGTGACGGCCGACTGGCCGCGGCACAGCCGCACAAACGACGCCAACTGCCTCTTGAGAAACTCGACAGTTCTAGGGCCGCAACTTGAAAAATCGTCATAACCGGTCGGGATGGCAAGCTTGATTTTGCCGACGCATCTTCACAGCTTGCCACGATGACAACGCAGCTTGCGCAGCGCCACTCACCATCATGCAGAGGGTTGAGAAGAGGATCGGGTTGCGTGGAGATTTCGGGCTGCATAAGCCGATAGAGCGAGGGATTGCGGGTGAAGTGGTGTGGCTGAAGCCACCCATCAACTCCGCGTAGCTCTGGGCTTCCAGCCATGGACTCTATGCATTCTTCCCTGCCGCGGGTCGTGCTCGATCTCGAAAAGCTCCGGCATGCCAACTGCGGCCTCGGGAGGTTCTGTCGGCATCTGGCCCAGGGCATTCTGGCACTGGCAGAGCAGCCGTTTGTCCCGGTCTTCTTCCTGCCCCCGCAACGGCCCGGGGAGACCGTGCATCATTTCCGGGCCGAGGGCGTGGAACACATTGACGTCAGCCCGTGGCGGAAGGAATCGTTCGCGGGATTCTACCGACCATTCCTCACCCCGTTTCGGGGACGGCAGCGGTATGACCTCTGGCATGTGACGAACCAGACGAGTAAGTATCTGCCCCTCGATCCGGCGGTGCCCGTTGTGCTCACGATCCACGACCTTAACTTTCTCCACGATGAGAGGCATCGCCACCGGCCGCGAGCTGTCGCCCGCAAACAGGCAGATGTGCAGCGAAAAGTCGATCGGGCCGCGGCCATCGTCACCGACTCGCACTATGTCGCAGACGACGTCGCCGCCTCTCTGCGACTCGACGGCAAGCCCGTGCATGTCGTTTCGCCGGGTCTTTGTGCCCCTCCACCCGCCTCAGTCACGCCGCCGGCGTGGGCACCTCGGGGCCAGTTCCTCCTCTCAATTGGCAACTGCCTCCCCCATAAAAATTTCCACACGCTCTTTGGATTGATCGAGCGACTGCCCGCACACACGCTCGTGATCGCCGGCAAGCGGGAGACGCCGTATGGCGAAAGACTCGCGCAGGAGATTGCCGCACGGAATCTGGGGAGCCGAGTGCTGATGACCGGACAGGTGTCGGACGGCGACCGGCAGTGGCTCTACGAGCACTGTGACGCTTTCGTATTTCCATCGCTCACCGAAGGCTTCGGCTTTCCAGTGCTCGAGGCGATGCAGTGCGGCAAGCCGGTCTTTATGTCCAGACGCACGAGCCTACCGGAAGTGGGTGGCTCGCTCGGCTTCTACTGGGATTCCTTCGGGGCAGATCAAATGGCTGCGGTCTTTGCGGCGGGCATGGCCACCGTGGCGGCCATGCCGACGTTTGCCGCGCAGGTTCGTGCTCGAGCGGCTGAATTCTCGTGGGAGAACGCAGCGCGTGGGTATCTGGGGGTGTATCGATCGGTCTTAGAACGCCCGGCTGCTTAAACCCCCATTTTTGACATTTCGACACGGTTTAGAACCTGTTAACAACCTTTTCATTATGACCACTTCACGTCGACTTCCCGCTCCCGGACGCAAGGCACTGATTTGCGGCATTGGCGGCCAGGACGGCAGCTACTTAGCCGCCCACCTGCTCGATCTGGGCTACACCGTGGTAGGCACCAGCCGCGATGCCCAGACGAGCCGCTTCGACGGGCTCAAGCAACTGGGCATCCGCGACCGCGTGAGCCTTGAGTCGATGGCGTTGGTCGACTTTCGCTCCACGATGCAGGTGCTTTCCAAGACCCAGCCAGACGAAATCTATAACCTCGCCGGCCAGACGTCGGTGGGGCTCTCCTTCAACCAGCCGGTCGAAACCTTTGAGAGCATTGTCATCGGCACCGTAAATCTGCTCGAGGCGATTCGCATGCTCAGCCGGCCGATCCGTCTTTACAGTGCCGGTAGCTCGGAGATGTTTGGTAATACCGCCGACGAACCTGCTGCCGAAGCTACGGTGCTGCGGCCCTGCAGCCCCTATGGCATCGCGAAGGCGACGTCATTCTGGCAGATCGCACAGTATCGGCAGGCCTACAAGATCGAAGCCTGCACCGGCATTCTCTTTAACCACGAGAGCCCGCTGCGGCCGGAGCGGTTTGTCACTCAGAAGATTGTAGCCGGTGCCTGCCGGGTGGCGGCGGGCGAGCAGGATGTCTTGCAGCTGGGCGATCTTTCGATCCGCCGCGACTGGGGCTGGGCGCCGGAGTATGTCGTCGCCATGCACCGCATGCTTCAGATCGACACACTCGAGGATTTCGTGATCGCCACCGGTCAGACCACGAGCCTCGAGAATTTTGTTCGTGAGGTGTTTGCGGCTCTCGGCCTCGACTGGCGGAAGCACGTCGTCCGCGATCCCGCGCTCACTCGGCCGAGCGAGATCCAGTCGGGCCACGCCGACACCTCCCATGCAACGGCTACTCTCGGCTGGACGGCCCGCTCGCGGATGGCGGATGTGGCACGGATGATGGTGGGGGCGAGACTGGAGTCCCGGGCTCCGACGATTCGCATCGCAGCGTAGTCGCTGTCAGTCGCAATTCAGACAGGAGCTTGGCGGTCGCGCCAGCGCAAAAGTCCCGCGGCCACGAGCAGGCCGGCGCAAGCGATTGGAAATGCCTGTCCGATCCGGCCGGCGAGCGTTCGGGCGTCGATCAGCGGCACCTCTGCGACGAGCACGTCTTGAGTATGGAGCGGGAGTCGCGCGGGGATCGTGCCCAAGGGCGAAATAACGCACGTCTCGCCGGTGGCAGAGCAACGCAGCAGGCAGCGTCTGTTTTCCACGGCCCGTAGCTGTGAGAGCAGTCGATGTTGGAGGAGTGTCAGCGTGGCCTTAAACGACGAGCCGTTGATCAGCGAGATGAGCACATTGGCGCCATTGTCGACGAGCGACGAGGCCGCGGTCGGCACCATGTCTTCATAGCAGAGCATCACGCCGAGCCGGGCTGTATCACCAAGCGGAAGTGGGTTGGCAGCCAAGCCGACGGCGAGGTCATCATCCATCGGAAAGTAATGGCGAATCTCCGGCAGCCACTCGTGGCCCGGCACGTATTCGCCAAATGGCATCAGGTGTCGCTTGTGGTAGCGGCCGATGATCCGCTCAGCGCCGTCAGTGAGGATGGCCGACTGGTAGAGTTCATGGGGTCGTTCCGGATAGCCCCGGTAGATCTTGCCGCCGAATAGCAGCGGAGACTCGGGGTCAGGCAGCGGCCGCAGACCGCGTTGCGGCTCACGCGATTGGGCGAAAATCCGTTGGGAATCTGCGAAGGAGGCGAGCGCCTCTTCGTAGGATCCCCCGCTGCACTCGGGCCAACAGACCAAATCAAAGCCGCCCGCCTGCTGCTGGCAGGCCTCAGCCGTGACACGCTGCAGGTCTTCAAGTGAGCCTTCCTGACTGGGGTCGACCTGCACGAGCGCTACTTTCAGTTTTGGAGCCGCTTCCATCTGCGCCGACCAGGTCTGCATTGCCCAGCCGCCATACGCCAGGTTGGCCAACACAATCACCAGCGCGGTCGCACCGATCGGCGTCCAGGCGGTTCCGCCGGCCCCGGTCAGGCGACGGCGGAGCATCTCGACGGCGAGGACGATGACCCCAGCATGCGCATAGAGCACAAATGTCGACGCCTCCGGACCGAGCAAATCCACCGACTGAATGAGCACGGGCCAGGCGAGTTGGCTGTAGCCGAGCTTCCAGGGAAAGACGCTGGTGACGAAGGCTTCGGAAACGACCGCAACGAGAGCCGCCGGCAGCCAGGCATTGCGGGGATCCGTGACCGTGCGGCTGATGAACCAAAATGGGAGAGACAGTCGCATGGCATCCCAGAACACGATCGGCACCGTAAACGCCAGGCCGATTGCGTAGCTGGTGTTGACAGAGTCTGCGAGCACCTTGGGCGACCAGTGAAATGCTGTGGCGAGTGCCAGAGCCGCCGTGACCCAGACGAGCGTCTCGCCCCGCCAGCCGCGAAGATGCGCAAGCGCCAAAAGGCCCGCCGCCACGCCCAACCACTCAAGCAGCACCAGTTGCTGCCAGAGCCAGGGCGCCGCGATGACAGCGGCGATTGCGAGCGATCCCAGGACATCCTGCCACCAGGGGGCATCCTGCCAACAAGCCGTCTGGGGCAGGGCACGATCGTCACTCCCGGGCAGACTTTGGTGGTGTTGCTCGAAAACGCTCATCCGTCGGTTCTAATCACGAACCGCGGCCAGCACAAACCAGCAGCACGCGATCAGCCGCTTTTGCCGACTTGCTGGCGGGCTCCCGAAAAACGAGCGAGCCAGACAAAACGGCGGGCGTCGTAGCCCACGCCCGTCTTGTCTGGCTCGGTATCTCGTTTTGAAGATGCCATCGGTTGCTCATAAGAACAATCACTGTGCTTACGAGCCAACCAGACCAGTCATTAAAACAACACGCCCGGGTTGGCAAACGTCATTGTTGCCGTGGTGCCGTCGGTCGCAGCCTCAAGATACACCGTCACGCGATCCTTGAAGGTGTAGTCGAGGGTATCAGAAACAGTCTGCGCAGTGTCAGCAGCAAAGGCCTGACTGGCAACCCGCTTGAGCCGAAACTGAGACACACCGTTGGGGGACGTCGTCTTGGCACCGGCAGCACCAGTCGCAGAACCATTGGCCGCATTCACGAGCACCGGTTGAGCGCCGATGTTCTTAATCCGGACATTCTGCTTGCTGGACTTTCCGCTACCACTGCGGCCACCCGCAAAAGCGGCGGTCGTTGAACAGACCAAGGCGATGACCGCCGAGGCAACAAAAAACTTACGAAACTTACGAACCATGGAAACCTTTCTTCGAAGTAAAAGTCTCATCAATCACGACCGCACGGACTTCGTACGACCGAAAACGGGTTGCCCCGTAGTGTTGTGGGCGGGTGACCCCGCGGCAGGTTGTGGTGTGTTGTGGCGGCGGTTTAAAGCCCGAGGGTCTCGACTTCTCCGCCACTCTTGGTGGAGATGGCAATCAGCACTGTGGGCTCGGTGCGGTCGCTGATAAACGTGACCCGCCCGTCGCCAAACAAGCCGTAGACTCCGTCAAGATGCAGGCTTTTAAATCCATCTGCGTCTGGCACGTTAATCACCCGGTTGTTCAAGAAAAAGCAGTTGGCACCGTGCGCCCAGCAGGCGTCGCCGGAGAGGTGAGTGTCAGCCCTACCTTCCTGTTCCCGATCCACTGCTTCAGTGACGAAGAGAGTGCGGGAAAGCCCATCCGTAATGGATGCTGCAGATGCGGGCTGCCGTGGTTGCTGACGAGGAAGCGTATCCATCGGGTAAACCGCAGTACCGGTGGCATAGAGCACTCCAGAACTCAGATAGCGCAGATCGTTTCCACGGCTCACAATCGCCAGATCAGTCCCATCGGTATTGATGCTTGCTCCGAGGACGCCACCGTAGTCTTGCTTACCTGCAAAACTCTTCATGCCACTTGGGCAGACGTAGGTGGGAATGATGACTTCGGCCAAGGCCGCGTTACCAGTCGGGTCATCCCACTTTTTCGCGTAGTCCACGCGGTTTGATACCGCTGCCTGCTCCAGGAATGGCAGGATGAACGAAGACCAGGCGTGCTGGCGATCGCCAATCTGATCGTTTCCGGCTGGAAACCGCTGCTTGGCCACCTCGTAATTGGTCAGGGCCAAGCCCATCTGCTTGAGGTTATTCGAGCATTGCATCCTGCGGGCTGCCTCACGTGTCTGCATCAGAGCCGGCAGGAGCAGGCCGATCAGCCCGCCGATGGTGGCCAGCACGGCCAACAATTCAACCAACGTAAAGCCGCGGCGAAGAATGGTGGATTGAGTGGTCATGATCACAGGCAGTCCCTCTGGCAATCTAGGTAGGTTAAGTCGGCTTTTCCAAGAGTCAAGCAAAATTCGCAGGATTCTTTTCAGCGCGTATCAATCCGTTGTTTTGCAGGGTTTTCTAGGCGAAATCTAATCAATCGTAAAAAAAGTTGTAGCGTTGAAGGCCAGCGGATTACCCGCAAAATCTCTGATGCCCGACCCGCGGGCTACGGCGGTGAGTCGGAAGCTACCCGGCTCTGCGAACCTCATCGGATAATGATTTATCGTGTAGGTTTTCATGTCGGGCGACCGGTTCAATGTCACTCTGCCAATGAACTTATTCACTTCGGGGTCGCGGAGGGAAACGCTAATGTTCTGGCGGAGTTCGCGGGCGTAGCCAACCAGAAACACCCCCGCTAGCCTAACGCCCACGACTGGCTTTGAAAATGTGAGGACTGCGACGCAATTGTTGACGTCATAGGAGATGCTCTCCACGAGGGGTTTTGTGGTGTCCAGCTTTATCCAGAGGGAACCGGGTCCGCTCACCTCCCGAGTCGCCGAGTTGGTCGCGGTGGCCGTGACGATCTGATCACCCGGCCGCAGAGCTTTGCGGGCAGGAGTTTTGAGGCTCCAGGCACCGCTCACACCCGCCTGAGCCACCCCGATAAGCGCTCCGCCGTTGTCCCAAACGCTGACGAGCGAACCCTTGGCGGCAACGCCTGTGAATACAGGCTGGGCCACCCGGGTAATGCCATCACCCTTGATGCCAGAGTCGCTGGCCGCTGCCAGTCTGATTGAGGGCGCGGAAACGCTCAGGGCCATGCGTTGTTCCAGAGACTCAATGCCCATCGTCTGCGTGATTGGCTTCCGCGGCGTCGTCAACTTCCGACTCGGCTTCGACTTGGCCGCGGGGCGATTGAAAAAGAAGGGCATAAAACACCAGCGTGGCTCAGTGTGGGGGAAACACCGGCCGGAGCCGTAACAAACAAACACCGCAGACCCCCCATCATGACAAGGGACGTGGTCGAGTCAAGAAACCGTTTTCAAGCGGATGCAAAAGTTCAAAAATAGGCTTTGTCGCCTTATTTTTAGGCAGCCGGCAGCTGCCCTTGGCAGAAGACACGCCCGCATGGT
>Ga0194043_1000953_pt1 | contig 16286 bp, 18 predicted proteins | sample JunL4415m_MetaG_FD_161274 | JGI IMG/M metagenome (GOLD analysis project Ga0194043, IMG submission 161274) | Anoxic zone freshwater microbial communities from boreal shield lake in IISD Experimental Lakes Area, Ontario, Canada - Jun2016-L442-15m | ecosystem: Environmental > Aquatic > Freshwater >...
TTTGGATTTGAGAACGCGTCGTGACTTGGCGAAGCCGCTGCGCGGGGCCGAACATCAAACGCTAAACGACAAACTCCAAACATCAAAGGAGGACAAGATGTCCGGGATTGCCGCGGAGCTTGCGCGGGCGGGCGGGGGACGCTTCATTCGCCGCCCTATGTCCAATTCGCTCTGGGGAAAATTTCAGCAGTCGTACATCGCAGATGAGGAACTCGGCGTGTCGCTGGATGTGAGCCGGATGCGGTTCGACGATGCGTGGCTCGCCGGCATGGAGCCCGCGGCGCAGAAGGCGTTCGCGGCGATGGCGGAGCTGGAAAAAGGCGCGGTCGCGAATCCGGACGAGAAGCGGATGGTCGGCCATTACTGGCTGCGCACGCCGGAGATCGCGCCGGACGATGCGCTGCGCGAGGAAATCGTGACGTGCTATGCGAACATCAAGGAGTTTGCGATGAGGACGCATCAGGGCGGGGATTTTTCCGACGTGCTCGTGGTGGGCATCGGCGGCTCGGCGCTCGGGCCGCAGTTCGTCGCGGATGCGCTCGGGACTTCGGAGGACCGGATGCGGCTGCACTTTTTCGACAACACGGATCCGGACGGCATTGACTGCACGCTCAAGACGCTGGAGCACCGGATGGATCACACGCTGGTCATCACCATTTCCAAAAGCGGCGGCACGCCGGAGACGCGGAACGGAATGCTGGAGGCCGAGGCCGCGTACAAAAAGGCGGGGATTGATTTTGCATCGCACGCGGTGGCGGTGACGGGCGTCGGTTCGCCGCTCGACAAATATGCGACGGAGAAAAAATGGATCGCGCGTTTTCCGATGTGGGACTGGGTGGGCGGGCGCACTTCGGTGATGAGTGCGGTGGGCCTGCTGCCGCTCGCGCTGCAAGGTCTGGAGATCGGCGGCATCCTCGAAGGCGCTTCGATGATGGACGAGTGGACGCGCGCGACGGAGACGCGGAAGAATCCCGCGATGATGCTCGCGCTGAGCTGGCATTTCGCAGGCGGCGGGCGCGGTGCGAAGGACATGGTCGTGCTGCCATACAAGGATCGGCTCGCGCTATTTTCAAAATATCTCCAGCAGCTCGTGATGGAGAGCCTCGGCAAGAAGCTCGATCTCGACGGCAAGGAAGTGAGCCAGGGCATCGCGGTGTACGGCAACAAGGGCTCGACGGATCAGCACGCTTACGTGCAGCAGCTCCGGGACGGTGTGAATAATTTTTTCGCGACATTTATCGAGGTCCGCAAGGCGCGCAGCGCGCCTGGCATCGAGGTGGAGCCGGGGATCACGGCGGGCGATTATTTGCAGGGCTTCCTGCGCGGGACGCGACAGGCGCTGTTCGAGAGCGGACGCGACAGCGTGACCTTGAGCATCCCGGAAGTGACGCCGCAGACCGTCGGCGCGATCATCGCGCTCTATGATCGCGCGGTCGGCTTCTACGCGTCGCTCGTGAACATCAACGCGTATCACCAGCCGGGCGTGGAGGCTGGCAAGAAGGCCGCGGCCGTGGTGCTCGCGCTCCAGCTCAAGGTGCGCGCGTCGCTGAGCAAGGAGCCGCGGACCGCGGAGCAGATTGCGCAGGCACTCGGCGCGGAACCGGAGGCTGTTTTCCACGCGCTCACGCATCTCGCGGCGAATGACGCGCAGGTCCGCGGAACGGCGGGCGCGCCGTCGCAGCGGACGTTCTCGCTCGCCACGCAGGCATAGCACGCGCCTATTTTGCAAAAGCCGATGCGACGTTTTGCGAAGGTGCTGGCGGAGATCGAGTCCCGCCTGAATGCGGACGGGCCGGCCTCGTTCGAGGCGCGCATGGCCGCGTACCGGAAGGCGCTCGCCGTCGAGGAAAAGTGGCTCGACCTCCGGCACCGGAGCATGGCCGGCGGCATCGAGTTCGGCCACCTGCGCGCGGATACGATTGATGATTTCATCTGCCACCTCATGACCACTGCGGTCGCGCACCTCCGCGCGCAGGGGATCAAGCCGCCGAAGCTTACGCTGATGGCGATCGGCGGCTACGGGCGGCGCGAGCTGAATCCGAAGAGCGACATTGACATCGGCTTCCTCCACGCGGGCCGCCTGAAGCTGCCGGAGGGCGTCGAGGCCGTGGTGACGGATGTGCTGAACATGCTTTTTGCGTGCGATTTCACGCCGGGCCATTCGACGAGGAACCTTGGCGAGACGATCGCCGAGGCGAAGAAGGAGATGCAGTCGAAGACCGCGATGCTCGAGGCGCGGCACCTGTGGGGCGACAAGGAGCTGTTTGGTGATTTTCAAAAGAGGTTTTTGAAATCATGCGTGGACGGGCACACGGAGGACTACCTCGCCGCGCGCGTCGCGGACCAGACTTCACGCCACTCGAAATACGGGAGCACCGTTTACATGCAGGAGCCGAACATCAAGAACGGCTGCGGCGGCCTGCGCGATTTCCAGAACCTGCTCTGGATGGCGTATTTCAAATACCGCGTGCGCACGACGGGCGAGCTGGTGAAGAAAAAATATCTGAACGAGTCCGAGCAGCGCGAACTGGATCGCGCCTACGATTTTATTTTCCGCCTCCGCACCGAGCTGCACTCGCTCACCGGGCGGCATGTGGACGTGATCCTGATCGGCAACCAGAAGGATCTCGCGGACCGGCTCGGGTACAAGGCGAAATTCCCCGACGTGCTGCTCCGCACGGAGGCGCTCATGCGCGACTACTACCGGCACGCGCGCGCAATCTATGAGCTCACCGAGCTGGTCTCCGAGCGTCTCGCGCTGCCGACGGTGGAGGAAAAAAAACCGGGCGGATTTTTCCGGTTCATCCCGTTTGTGCGTAGGACGAAAACGAAACGCGAGGAGTTCGACGGCTTCATCGCGAGCGGCGGACGCATCGGCTACCGCGACCGGCAGATTTTCAAGGAGGACAGCGCGCGCATGATGCGGCTTTTCCAGCATGTGCAGTTGCGCGGCCTGCGGATCAGCCCGGAGCTGCGGCAGCTCGTGCGGCGGCGGCTGAAGTATGTGGACAACACCTTCCGCTACCGGAAGGTGAACCGAGAGGTCTTCGCGAGCATCCTGCGGCACAAGGGGCAGGTCGGGCACATCCTGCACGCGATGCACCGGGTGGATTTCCTCGGGCGTTGGATGCCGGAATTTGGAAATCTCACGGCGCTCGTGCAGCACGAATATTTCCACCGCTACACGGTGGACGAGCACACGCTCGTCTGCGTGGAGAAGCTCGACAGCCTGCTCGACACCGAGGAGCTGCGGCACCAGGGCTACCGTGAACTTTTCCAAAAGCTCGAAGACCCGTACGTTCTCTACCTCTCGATCCTCCTGCACGACACGGGCAAGGCGGCGAACAGCCGCCACCACGCGATCGAGAGCACGATCAACTCGCAGAAAGTCGCGCGCCGCCTCCAGCTCACTCCTGAGCAGAGGAAGCTGCTGATTTTCCTCGTGGACAACCACGACCTCATGTCGCGCACCGCGAGGCAGCGCGACCTTTCCGATCCGGCGACGATCGAGTCCTTCGCCGCGGTCGTCGGACACCAGGAAAATCTCGACGCGCTCATGCTGCTCACCGCCGCGGACGGGATGGGCGTGGGCGACGAGAAAATCTGGAACGGCTGGACGGAGTCGCTCTCATGGCAACTCTACCGCGAGGCGTCGCGCTGCCTCGCGGACAGCGAAGGGTTCCGCAAATTGCGCCATGTCGAGCGGCAGGAACTCAGGGCCGTGGTCACTGAAAAATTGCCGGGCGATTTCGAGCTGGAGATCGAGGCGCACTTTGCGTCGCTGCCCGAGCGGTATTTCCAGACGCACAAGCCGGAGGAGATCGTGGGGCACCTGAAGCTCGTGCGCGAATTTCTCGAAAAGCATTTCGAGGCCGAGGCCGGGACGCTCGAACCCGTCGTGCGATGGGTCCCGCATCCGAATGCCGGCCACAGCGAACTTTGGGTCTGCACCTGGGATCGCCACCAGCTCCTCGCGCGCATCTCCGGCGCGCTCGCGGCGAATGAACTGAGCATCCTGAGCGCGGATATTTTCACCCGGCACGACGGGCTCGTGCTGGACATCTTCCGCGTGACGACGACGCGCTTCCAAGCCGTCGAGGACGATCGCGATATGCAGCGCCTCGGCAAGCTGCTGAACGAGGCGCTCATGGTGGAGAGCTACGACTTCGCGCCGCTGCTCGCGAAGCGCCTGCGCCGCGCGCAGTCGTGGGAGCGCACTCTCGAATTCCCCGTGCGCATCACGATCAACCCGGACATCAATCCAAAGTACACCGTCGTGGACATCGCCGCGCCCGATCGCATCGGCCTGCTCTATGAAGTCCTCCGCGCGGTGAGCGATGCGAAATTTCTCATCGCCGCCGCGCGCATCACCACGGAAAAAGGCGCGGCCATTGACAGCCTCTACATCACCGACCTCCACGGCGAACGTGTGAACTCGGCGTGGCAGATTCACGAACTGAACACCGCGCTGCGCAAAGTGACCGAGCACCGGTCCGTCGCCTCGTGATTCTTTTTTTCCAGAATTTCGTCCGCCGCTTGACGCCATCCGCAATGCCCCGTATCTCCGCCGCCTGCCTCGCGTGAACCACCACAAACCGAAACACGAGTGCGGCGTCTTCGCCGTGTTCGGTCACCCAAACGCGGCGGAGCTGACCTACTACGGTCTCTTCGCCCTCCAACACCGCGGTCAGGAGAGCGCGGGCATCGTCACCGCCGGGGAATCCGGCTCGCAGTTTGCGCGGCATGTGGACATGGGCCTCGTGTCGCAGGTCTTCAAGGGGCGCGATCTCGTGCGGCTACAGGGCACGCGTGCCATCGGCCACGTGCGCTACTCGACCACCGGTAGCAGCACGATCACGAATGCGCAGCCGCTCATGGTGGACTGCGCGCGCGGCCAGATCGCCATCGGCCATAATGGCAACCTCGTGAACGCGCACCTGCTCCGCGCCGAACTCGAAGCGAAGGGCTCCATTTTTCAGACGACGGTGGACAGCGAGATCATCCTCCACCTCCTCGCGCAGCCGACCGAGGGCAACGTCCTCGCCGCGCTCCGCCGCATCCAGGGCGCATTCTCGCTCGTGATGATGACCGAGACGGAAATCATCGGCGTGCGCGACCCGCACGGCTTCCGCCCGCTCTCGCTCGGCAAGCTCAAGGAGGGCGGCTACGTGCTCACGAGCGAGACGTGCGCCTTCGACCTCATCGGCGCCGAGTTCATCCGCGACATCGATCCCGGCGAGGTCGTCATCATTGGGGAAAAGGGCATCCGTAGCGAACGTCCGTTTGACGACTCGCGCAGCGCGTTCTGCATGTTCGAGTATGTCTATTTTGCGCGGCCCGACTCGATCATCTCCGGCGTGAATGTCGCGCGCGTCCGCACGGAAATGGGACGCCAGCTCGCCATCGAGACGCCCGTGGAGGCCGACATCGTCATCCCCGTGCCCGACAGCGGGAACTACGCCGCGTTCGGCTTCGCCGAGCAGCTCGGCATCCGCTACGAGCAGGCCTTCGTCCGCAATCACTACATCGGCCGCACCTTTCTCCAGCCCTCGCAGCTCATCCGCGATTTCAATGTGCGCGTGAAGCTGAATCTCATCCAGGAAATGGTGCGCGGGAAACGCGTCGTGATCGTGGATGACAGCATCGTGCGCGGCACCACCGCGATGGCCCGCGTGGAGAGCCTCCGCGAATCCGGCGCAAAGGAAGTCCACCTCCGCGTGAGCTGCCCGCCGCACAAGCACGCGTGCCACTACGGCATTGATTTTCCCGATCCGAAAAAGCTCATCGCCAACCAGCACACACCCGAAGCCATCGCCGCCTACCTTGGCGCGGACAGCATCGGCTACCTCAGCGTCCCCGGCATGGTGAAGGCCACGGGCCTGCCGAAGGAAAACTTCTGCCTCGCGTGTTTCGACGGCAACTACCCCGTCGCCGTCCCCGACGGCACGAACAAGGAAGTCATGGGTAAGCAGCGCAAAAGCCTCGCCCCCGAAGCCAGCCCGCAGACGGAGCTTTTTGGGAAGCTGAAGTAAGGATGCCGCGCAAATTGTCCTTACTCCCATAAAACCATGCACATGCCCCAACGATTACCTGAAACTTTAGGTTCCACCAACGCATTTGAGGTTCGAGCATATTTGTCCGAGTCGCCAGAGTATGCCGTCGCAGAAAGCACCGAAGGCGGCATAGGTGTCACTTGGAACCGAAGCGAAGAACGCCCCAATGGATTTCCGCATACTTACAGCCATCAGCAGTGGTTTATTCTGCCCGCGCCACTCGCCGAGATGGTTCGTGCCGGTGCAACGCTATTCGATGGACAATAAGCCAAATGACCGTAACGCCCAATCAAATGAAACTTCCCATTGGACTCCTTTTGCTAAGCTGCATTGCAATTCCCTTCGGCAGTCAATGTGCTATAGCTGCGGAACGCGAGGAAGCAGTGAAAGATGCCGCGACAATTCAAGTGCAGAATCTCTGCATCCTCCTAAGCGGAAAGGTAGTTCTGAAGTGTAAGAACATTAGCGGCAAGCCTGTTAAAGCATTTAAGGGAAAATGGTTTGCATTCGATGACTTCAATGAGGTCTCGCAATCGGAAGACATTCTCTTTACCAGCAACACCCTCGTTTTGGGCTCAAACGCAATACATGCATCACTCGGAGGCTACATAATCCAGCCTGATGGAATCATTTACCTTTTGAGGGATGGAAACAATCGATTCGCTTATGTCGGGCGTCTTGCTTCTGAGTGGTTCGGCGAGACCGATAAGCTTCCCCCACCGTTAAAAAAGCGATTCAAGGCAGATATTACTGATGTTGTCTTCGACTCACATCATTTAGAGCCAGCAGCGCCACCGACAATATCTCCCAAACGGAAGTCGCAACAAGCCGCCATTGTTTCCGCACCTGTAGTCACCGCAACGGAGTCGGACGCCATACCGCCACCGCCTGCCGCACCACCAATCTACGTGGTGGTTGGTGTCACGCCTGGGGACTTCCTGAACGTGCGTTCTGAGCCTGCAATGAACTCAAACGCCGTATTCAAACTGACAAACGGAGACAAAGTTCAAGTTACAGGGAAATCCGCCTACAACGGCGACACCGAATGGATACCAATCACCGCCAACTCCCAGAAAGGATGGGTTCGTAACAAGTATCTGCGACTTCAATCCAAATGACCCAAAATCCCAAATCCAAAAAAGCCTACGCCGCTGCCGGCGTAGATGTGGACCTCGGCAACCGCGTGAAGAGCGGCATCCAGGCGCTGGTGAAGCGCGCATCCTCTTGAACCGCCTCCGAAAAGCCCCTAACTTTTCCGCATGAATGCCGAATTCGCACCGCTCCTCAAACTCGCGCGCGCCGAGCGGCTCCAGCTTGTCGAGGATCTGTGGGACAGCATCGCGCAGGAGGATGCGCAGTCGCCGGTGCCGGATTTGAAGCGAGACGAACTGCGGCGGCGCAAGGAACGCTTTGCCGCGCATCCCGCCTCGGGCCGCACTTGGGAGCAGGTGAAGCAGCGGGCCCAGATGCGGTATCCGTGTTGATCAGAGCGCGCAGAAGTCTCGCCCTCGTGTTTTGCGCTTGTTCGAGCACTGTCGCTCCATAGTTTTCCCGCATGAGCATCAAGCACCAAGTTTTGTCCGCGATCCAGCGTCTGCCGGACGACATAGATTTCCGCGACGTAAGCGAGGAAATCGCCCTCCTCGCAGCGGTGCAGGAAGCCGAGGATGACATCAGGGACAAGCGCCTCATCTCCAACGATGAGATGAAAAATCGAATCCAGGAATGGCTGGTGCGCTGATCTGGACCGAGCGGGCCTCGGCAGACATCGAAGCGATTGTCCGCTACATCGCCCGCCGCAATCCGCAGGCAGCCGCATCCATTGGTCTCGGCATTTACGACAGGGCGCAAATTCTTCTCGCTCACCCGCAGGCGGGAACGTTTCTCGATGAGTTGCGCGATGCCGGCTGGAGGAAACTCATCTACCGCCGATGGAAAATCATTTACACGGTTCGGGAGGAGAATGTCATCGTCGGTCGCGTGTGGCCCGCCGCACTCGGAGAAGCAGACCTCGCCACTCCGCTCGATTAACGCTTCAACTTTTTCCCAATGTCCAAAAATCCGAAATCCGAAATCCGAAATCCGAAATCCAAAAAAGCCTACGCCGCCGCCGGCGTGGATGTGGACCTTGGCAACCGCGTGAAGAGCGGCATCCAGGCGCTCGTGAAGGGCACGCACGGGCCAGAGGTGCTCGGGCGCATCGGCGGATTCGGCGGGCTGTTCCGTCCGAATTTCCGCGGGATGAAGGACCCGGTGCTCGTCTCCTCCGTGGATGGCGTGGGCACGAAGCTGAAGCTCGCATTCATGACCGGCCGCCACGACACGATGGGTCAGGATCTCGTGAACCATTGCGTGAACGACATCGCCGTTATCGGCGCGCGCCCGCTGTTCTTCCTCGACTACATCGGCGCGGAAAAGCTGGAGCCCGCCGTCTTCACGCAGTTGCTCAAGGGCTTCGCGAAGGCGTGCAAGGCCGCGGGCTGCGCCATCGTCGGCGGCGAGACCGCGCAGATGCCCGGCATGTATCAGCCCGGCGAATACGATCTCGCCGGCACGATCGTCGGCGTCGTGGATCGCCCGAAGCTCCTCGACGGCTCGCGCATCCGCAGCGGCGACGTAATCCTCGGACTCGACTCGAATGGCCTGCACACGAACGGCTACACGCTCGCGCGCAAAGTCCTCTTTGAGCAGATGGGCCTCAAGCTCACGAGCAAGCTCGACGGCGTGAAAGGCACGCTCGCCGATGAACTCCTGCGCGTTCACCGCAACTACCAGCCCGCGCTCGCGAAGCTCCCGCACGGCATCGTGAAAGGCCTCGCGCACATCACCGGCGGCGGACTCGTGGACAATCTCCCGCGCGTGCTGCCGAAGACGTGCGACGCCGTGATCAAGACCGACAGTTGGAAGGTGCCCGCGATTTTCCAGCACATCGAGCGCGGTGGAAAAGTGGATCACGCCGAGATGTATCAGGTCTTCAACATGGGCATCGGCATGACGGTCGTCGTCGCGCCCCTCGACGCGCTTTCGGTCGCAGCGAAGCTCAAGGCCCGCGTCATCGGCCACATCGAGCGCGGCAGCGGCATCGTGCGATTGGCGTAACGCGGTCGCACTTCAGGTTCTCTTCGGGATGACGACGGCGTTCCAAGGACGGCGCTCCATCACTGCGCGGTCCAGCCGCCGTCAATGATCACATCCGTACCGGTGATGAAGCCGGCGTCTTCGGAACAGAGGTAGAGCGCGAGCTTCGCGATCTCGGAAGGCTCGCCGAAACGGCCCACGGGAATCTTCGCGAGAAATTGCGCGCGCAGCTCGGGGTTTTGCATCAGCGGCGTGTTGATCTCCGTGTCGCACACGCCCGGGCTGATTCCGTTGACCGTGATTTTTTCCGCGGCGAGTTCGAGCGCGAGCGCGCGGTTGAAGCCGAGCAGCGCGGTCTTGCTCGCGGAGTACGCGGTGCGGCCGGGCAGCGAGATGTGCGACATCATCGAGGTCATGTTGATGATGCGCCCGTAGCCGCGGCCTTTCATCATGGGCACGAATGCGCGGCAGAGCAGGAAGACGCTCGTGAGGTTCGTGGTGAGCACGCTGTTCCATTCGGCGAGCGTGAAGTCCGTGACGGGTTTGCGGATGTTGATTCCGGCGTTGTTGATGAGGATGTGCAGCGTGTCGCCGAACTGCGCGGCGACGGCATCGCGCACCTGTGCGACCTGCGCCTCATCGGTGACATCGGCGACAAAGACGGACGCATTTCCGCCGCTGCCGCGAATCTCTCCGGCGACATCGTTCAGCTTTGCCCCGTCGCGCGAGACGAGTGCGATGCCCGCGCCGGCCTGCGCGAGCGCGAGCGCCATGGCCTTGCCGAGCCCCTTGCTTGCGCCGGTGATGAGTGCGGTTTTCCCGAGGAGAGTCTGTGTCATGCCGCCGATGCTACGTGGCGGACGTTGCGGCAAACAATGCGGTTCTTGCCGCGTTCCGGCGACGGCGGGGAGGGGGGTAAAGGATTCCGCGACGCACGCTGCGGCGGATCACTTGCGATCTTTTTTCAGCAGTTCCTCGCGTGCGAGTTCGAGGCGCGCGCGCTCGTTCGGCGAGAGGCTGGCGAGTCCGTTGCGCGCGATTTTGTCGAGCAGCGCGTCCATCTCGCTCTCGGGTTCGTCGTCCTCGAAATCCTCGCGGGTGAGCGGTTCTTCCGGATCGCGTCTGCGCTGTACGATGCGGAGTTTTGGCGTGCGCCGGAACCACGCGCGCACGCGGGCGCCGAGCGGGACGTAGTCGTCGTATTCCCGATCGATCGCGCCGCGCAGGTAGGAAAATGACGCGAGGCAGACGAGCCAGAGACTCGCGACGCCGAGCCACGCGGGCTCGGCCACGAACATGAGCGATCCGCACAGGATGCACGCGAAGGCGAGATATTTGAACGGCACCCAGCCGATCCACTCGGCGTTCGGATACAGCGTGGCGAAGGCGACGAGGAGCCCGATGGTGATGATGTAATCCCCCGCGAGCACGTTATTCATCTTGAGCGCGTATGAGAGCACGACGTCGGAAACGACCGGGGTGAGCGTGAGCAGGAGGAGCAGCCGCACGAGGGGTGCGCGGCCGAGGTGGGTTTCGATTCCGGCGGCCCACCAGTAGAAGCAGATGATGGTGAAGGGGGTGAAAAAATTCACCTCCGAGACGAACGGGTAGGTGAGCACGCTGAGCCAGCCCTTCCACGATGCGACGGGTGTGTGAAAGGCGAGCGATTCGAGCAATGGCGAGCGCGCCGCCTTGAGAAACGCCGAGCCGAGGAAGCCGACGACGAGCAGCGCCGCGAGGATCGTCGTGAGATAGATCGGCACCCCGCGCCACTTCGCCAGTGGTTCGGTGTCGCGCGACGTGTAGCGTGCCATGCGGAACGGGTAGCGGCAAACGGGGCGGACTGCAATCGCGCAGTCGCGACGGGGAACACGGCTTCGCCGGCGCGTCACTTTTCCACCAGCGCGGTCAGAGGCCCACGGGCTCGACTTCACCGACGTATTGCTGGAGCCGGGCTTCGAGTTTTGCGACCGTCATTTCTGCGTTCTCGCGGGCGCGTCGCTCGTCGAGCAGCGCGGTCTCGAGTTCGCGGATGCGCTGCTGGAGGTTCAGCCGGATGCTGCTCGGGCGCGCGGAGATCGCGACGTCCGGCGCGGGCGCGGGATGCAGCAGCGCGGGCGGCAGGACGTCGCGCACGCGCATCTGCGAGCCGTCCTTGCAATTCGTGACGCTCGTCTCGCCATTGATCTCACCGGCGCCGACAAATTCGGCGAGGGCTCCGAGCGTGGTTGGGCCGTAGTATTGCTCGTCGCCGACCTCGACGATGTAGTCCATCTGCAGTTCGGGGAGCATCGGCGCCTTCATCCAGTTGTTCTGGTCGCTCGACACGCGGTCCATCGGCGAGACTTGCGCGTCGGCGGCCCACTGCTGGAGCTGTTGAAATGTGAGCGGGCCGAATACCGAGCCGTCGCTTGCCTTGCGGAGATACCAGACGCTGACATCCATAAATCGGGTGACCTTATTTCTTGGGGGTTGGCTGCGGAAGCATGAGCTGCTGTCCGATCTGAAGCTTCTTGGGATCCGTGATGCGGTTCAGCTTCTGAAGCTCGACGGCCGTCGTGCCATGCGTCTTGGCGATCTTGTCGAGCGATTCGCCTTTCACGACGATGTGGACATTTGCCGGAGCTGCCGGGGTCACGACGCGCGCGGCAGGCACGGCAAATTCCGCAGTGCCCAAGGCAGGAGAGGCGACGGGCGTGGAAGCGCCACCGTCATCAAGCTTCGCGGTGAGGCGTGCGACCTGCGCGGTGAGCGTCTCGATCTGCTTCGCCTGCTGCTCGACGCGATCACGCAGCGCCTTTACTTCGGCAGCCGTGCTGTCTTGCGCGCGAAGCGAGGGGGAAGTCAGTGCGAACAGGGCGAAAGCGGCTGTGGCGCGCAGGATGGGGACGCGGAAACTCATCCTGCGAGTGTCTACATTTCCGTGCCCTCTGGCAAGGGACACTTGAGGGGAAAATTCACGCGGTGTGTGCGGACGAATAGAATGGCGAAGCCGTCGGCGAATGGCGGGGTGCAGCGTCAAATCGGACCTCTGCACGATCAAGCGGGCGAAGCATCCGGGGCACGGTTGTCCGCGCAACACACCAAAGGCACGAATGGAACCGCTGCTCTTTCGTGCCTTTGGTGTGTTTCGTGGACAATGAACTCCGCTTCAATGTCATCGTGCAGAGGTTTCCAAATGGGTTCGTCCGCGCCGCACCGTCCTTGCAAACCGCGCGCGCGCATCGTAGCCTGCACCCATGCCTGAGCGGACGCAAAAACCAACCGGCCCCGCGCCATGGGAGCGCAAACAGGGCGATGGAGATGGCCCGAAAGCCCCCGACGTGAAGAAGCCCGACACGAAGAGCATCCTCGAGCGCATGCGCCGTGTGGATCCCGATCAGGCGCGGCGATACCGGCAGCGCACGGGGCAGTGAAAAATATTGTGACTGGTGATTGGTGACCAGTAACCGCTCCACCCGCTCATGAATTCCCCATTTTCCATGAACACTCCCGCCGCGCTCTCCGGCAACGGACCCGCTGATTTCCCCGGCATCCTGCGCCACCACGGACTCGCACCGGAGCCGCCGGCGCACACACCAGTCACCAGTCACCAGTCACCAGTCACGCAGACGCACGCGACCACGATCCTCGCGTTCAAATTCGCCGACGGCGTGCTCGTTGCCGGCGACCGCCGCGCCACCGCGGGTAACGTGATCATGTATGACCGTGCGGACAAGGTGCTGGAGATCGATCGCCACTCGCTCATGGCCATCGCTGGCGTCCCTGCAACCGCGTGGGAAATGGCGCGCGTGCTCGAACACAGCTTCCACTTTTTCCGCCGCACGCAGCTCGCCGAGATGAGCCTGGAGGGAAAAGTGCGCGCTCTCTCGAAGCTGCTGCGCGACAATCTCGGCTTCGTGCTCCAGGGCGTCGGCGTCGTCGTGCCGATCTTTGCGACGTTCGATGCCGCGGCGCAAATCCCGCGCGTGTATTTTTACGATCCGATGGGCGCGCAATTCGAGGCCGCCGACTTCGCCGCCACCGGCAGCGGCAGTCCCGCCGTGCGCGCCGTGCTGCACCACGAAAACACCTACGCCCGCAAACCGCTCCGCAAACTGAAGGCTTCCGAAGCCGTGCTGCTCGCCTTGCGCGCACTCGACACCGCCGCCGAGAGCGACTCCGCGACCGGCGGAGTGGATCGCCGCGCGCGTGTTTTTCCCATCGTGAAACTGATCACCAGCAAAGGCATCGAGACTCTGCCCGATGCCAAGCTCGCGAAGCTCTTCAAAAGCAACCTCACCGACTGACGCGCCATGCATGAAGAACCATTCCGCTGGGTCGAGGCCATCGCGAACCGACGCGAGTACGTCGAGGATCAGCTCGCGCCGGGCAGCCCCATCGTCGCGCTTGGGTATCGCGACGGCATCCTGCTTTTCACGCTCAGCCGCGAGCGGCAGAAGATTTTTGAAATCTACGATCGCATCGCGCTCGGCGGCATCGGGCATCCCGGCGATCTCGAGCGGCTGCGGCTCACGGCCATCGAACTGGCGAGCACGGAAGGTTTCGCGCGCTCGGCGGATGATGTCGCGCTGCGCCGCCTCGCGAACTACTCGCTCTCGCCCGCGCTGAAGGCTGCGTTTGAGCAAATCTACGGCCCGCCATTTCTCGCGCGCCTGCTCTTCACGGAACTCGGACGCGGCGATGCACCGAACCTTTTCCTGCGCCTCGACTACGATGGCTCTATCCGCACGAACGGCGGCAGCTTTGGGAAAACATTCGAGGACTTCGGTGTCATTGCCGGGAAGCCGCAAGCCATCGCGCAGATGGAATCCTCGCTGCGCGAGCACAAACATTCCGAACTGAGTTTCGCCGAAGCGCTGCGTCTCGCCGCGCGAACATGGAGCATTGGTCACCTCGCACTCTCCGCCGAATCCGACGCCATCGTACCGGCTGCCGCGCGTGCGGAGGATCATCTCCGTGAGCAACTCGCACACGCGAGCGTGGAGGCTGCCATCCTGGAGAAAAATGCGCCGCTGCCAGCAACCTACCGCGCGCTTGCGGAGGACGAGGTGCGAACGGCGCTCGCGTGATTTTCTGCGGCCTGTCGGCCATTCGCTGTCGGGGAAAGCGCCCCGTTGGCGTTACTGTCGGCAGGCGCGGAGCGTGATTGCAGCGAGGTGAAAAGCCAGTGCGGTTCGAAGCGTGGCGGTGATGTGTTTTGGATTCACGGTCGAAGGCAGTGTCGGTCGTCCGCTTTCACCGGACGATGACGAAAGCGGGACGGCTCGTGGCGCGGCTGCCATCAGACTTCACGCCTACGGCGAAGAGCACGCGCAGGCCGGGATCGAGCGTCACGCCATAGAGCTGCCACGGAGCGGTGCTGGCTTCGCCGACGATGCGGTTGCCGTCGTGGAATTCGACCTTCATGTAATCGCCAGTGACCTTCGCGGAAAATGTGTGTCGATCCTTCGCCGCGAGCGGACCGCCGTAGCCGAGCCCGCAATCGGGGCCGCCCCATTTTCCGTCGCGTTTCTGGTAGGTGAGTTTCGGCCGTGATCGAATCCGTACGTCGTCGCGCTACCTTGGCCTCCAGCCTTCTTGATAACGCTTGAAAAATCGTGAGCCCGCCGGACATGCGCTGCAAACGTTGACGCACATCGAAAAGATGCAGCGCCCTCCTTATTTGTCCTTCGTCTTTTCTGCCGCTGGCTTTGCCCGGTAGAACACCGCCACATTCCCCACCTGCATCACCAGCGTGCTCGCGGTCTTCTCCGCGATCTGGGGTGCGAGGTCGTGCTTCTGATCCTTGAAGTCGGAGAACTTCATCTTCACCAGCCCGTGCAGCGTGAGCGCGGCATCCATGCTGCGCACGAATGCGTCGCTCAGCCCCGCATGCCCGAGCTTCACGACGGGTTCGAGTCCTTGCGCGCGCGCCTTCAGTGCGCGCTTCTCGGCGTTGCTCAGTTCGTTTGCGGGTGTGCTCATGCGGCGGACGATGCGGCAGCGCTCCGCGCCGGGCGATGCAAATTTGACGGCTGCGATTTCGGTTCCGGCGATCCGGCGATCACCTCGCGCCAAACATCAGCGCGCCGATGTCCGCCCGCGTCGCGGTGCCCGTCGTGCCGACTTGGTGGATGACGATGCTCGCCGCCGCCATCGCGATTTCCATCGCCTCGCAAATCGTCGCGCCCGCCGCGAGCGCCATCGCCAGATTTGCCGACACCGAATCGCCCGCTCCGACGATGTCAATCGGCCCGCGGATCGCAAACGTCGGCACGTGCGCGGTCGCTCCGGTTTCGTCCGCACCGAGGACTCCCTCGCCAGCCAACGTGACGAACACCGCGCGCCATTCCGCAGCAAGTGCGCGCCATACACGAGGATCGCTGCGGCGCCGCGCTCGCGTGCTGCGCGGATGTTTTTTGCGGCCTCCGCAATCGTCGCCGCAGCATCGGTCACCGCAGGCGTCGAGTCCGGATCCACGAGGGTTTCATCCGCGGACAAAAGACTGCGCCGTTCGGCCAGCGGATGCGTGCGGAGTTCGGAAGGATCGTATCGGTTCATGGTGCGATGAGCGCGGCGATGATCTGCCGCGCGAGATGAAAATCGGCAATCACGCCATCCGCCCCCGCCGCGAGCAGCATCTCGCGCTTCGCCTCATCCATGCGGCCCGAGCCGTGGTTGTCCTCGTCACTCGCGACCGCGATGGCGATTCCGCCGACGGCCTTCGTCTCGCGGATTTCCACCGGGCCATCGCCGAATGCGAGCAGCGTCGGGCCGTCCACGCCGCGCTCGCGCAGCAGCCCGGCGATGATTTCGCGCTTTGAAAAATCACGATCGTCAAGGCTGCGCGGGCCGTGCACGGCGTCAAAATAGCGCGCCACGTCGAGCAGCTCCGTCTCGTGCCGGACCTCATGCAGGACAGAGCCGGTCGCAAGCGTGAGCGCGATGCCTCGCTCGCGCAGAGTCTCGAAAAGTTCGCGGATGCCGCGCACGAGCAGCGAATCCGTGCCCGGCGGTTCGCACCGCACGCGCTCCAGCCGCACGCGCACCGCATCACCGAGCCGACGCTGAAACTCATCGTGATATTTTTCCGCAGTCTCCGCGGAGCCTCCGCGCTGCCGCACGAGATCCGCAAGATGCACCATCTGGTGAATGCTCGGCTTGCCGTTGAGT
>Ga0194043_1000961_pt1 | contig 16223 bp, 10 predicted proteins | sample JunL4415m_MetaG_FD_161274 | JGI IMG/M metagenome (GOLD analysis project Ga0194043, IMG submission 161274) | Anoxic zone freshwater microbial communities from boreal shield lake in IISD Experimental Lakes Area, Ontario, Canada - Jun2016-L442-15m | ecosystem: Environmental > Aquatic > Freshwater >...
CTCCAAACGTCGCTTGAATTGGACCGAATTGCCTCTTCGGGCCGGTACACTCCATCGTTCGGGGGCAGCCATTAACGATTCATCATCGAAGGAGCCACAGCCCTGTGGCTCCAAAGATCAGAGACTAAAACGCGAAAGGGTTAAATAGTGAAGGCTGTTCAGGTTCCGCATCTCGATGCGCTCGAGGCCGAATCAATTCACATCTTCCGCGAGGTCGCTGCAGAGTTTGAGCGACCAGTGATGCTCTTCTCCGGCGGCAAGGACTCAATCGTCATGCTCAGGCTTGCTGAGAAAGCCTTCTACCCTGCGCGAATTCCATTCCCAGTAATGCATGTCGACACAGGCCACAACTTCGATGAGGTAATTGACTACAGAGACCGCAGGGTCGCTGAACTTGGAGTCAATTTGGTAATCGCATCAGTTCAAGCAGCGATTGACTCCGGGCGAGTCGTTGAAGAGACTGGCCCGCGAGCGAGCCGAAACAAACTCCAGACAGTTGCACTCCTCGACGGAATCTCGGATGGAAAATACGATGCCGCATTCGGGGGTGGGCGCAGGGACGAAGAAAAGGCGCGCGCCAAAGAGCGCATTTACTCTTTCCGTGACGAATTTGGCCAGTGGGACCCAAAGAACCAGCGACCTGAACTCTGGAATCTCTACAACGGTAGGCACAAACGCGGTGAACACATTCGAGTATTCCCCATTTCAAACTGGACAGAACTCGATATCTGGCAGTACATCGAACGCGAGGAGATCGAGATTCCTTCGATCTACTACGCGCACCGAAGGTCTGTAATTAAGCGCGATGGGATGCTTCTAGCAATCACACCATTCCTTACGCTGCTCCCGGACGAAGTTCCCGAAGAGATGCTTGTTCGCTTCCGAACTGTCGGTGACGCAACATGCACCGGTGCTATCGAGTCACCAGCCTCGAATCCCGCCGAGGTGATAATCGAGGTAGCTGCAGCTCGAATCACCGAACGTGGAGCAACTCGCGCCGATGATCGAATCAGTGAAGCCGGCATGGAGGATCGAAAAAGGGAGGGCTACTTCTAATGGAGATGCTTCGTTTTGCTACTGCAGGATCTGTCGATGATGGAAAATCAACCCTCATTGGGCGTCTCCTGCTTGATAGTAAGCAGATATTCGAGGACCAACTTGAGGCGGTTGAGAAGACCAGCAGAGAGAAGGGTTTCGACTACACCAACCTTGCATTACTGACAGACGGGCTTCGCTCGGAACGCGAGCAGGGAATCACGATCGACGTTGCATATCGGTACTTTGCAACCCCGAAGCGAAAATTCATTATCGCTGACACTCCAGGGCACGTTCAGTACACCCGCAATATGGTTACCGGCGCATCAACAGCGGATCTCGCATTAGTTCTGATCGATGCACGTAAAGGCATTCTTGAGCAGTCTCGCCGCCATGCCGTTATTGCGTCGCTGCTACGCGTCTCTCACCTCGTTCTCTGCGTAAACAAGATGGATCTTGTTGATTGGGAAGAAGATGTCTTCAACTCGATCTGCGAGGAGTTCAGTGAGTTTGCGGCGAAATTGGATATTCCCGACCTCACTTTCATTCCCATTTCAGCTTTAAATGGCGACAACGTAACAACCCACTCCGATCACATGCCTTGGTATGGCGGACCAACACTGCTCTACCACCTAGAGCATCTCTACATAGCCTCTGACCGAAACCTCATCGATCCGCGATTCCCGGTCCAGTATGTAATTCGGCCGATGTCTAACGAGCACCACGACTACCGCGGCTACGCAGGCCAAGTCTCAGGGGGAACGTTTAGGCCGGGAGACGAGGTCATGGTGCTGCCCTCGGGGATGACGACCACGATCGCTGGTATTGATTCATTCGACGGACCAATCTCCGAGGCTGTTCCGCCGATGTCAGTAACGATTCGGCTCACCGACAATCTTGATGTCAGCCGTGGCGACATGATCTGTCGCCCAAGAAACGCATCAGTAGCTACCCAAGATGTAGATGCGATGGTCTGCTGGTTTACTGAGCGCCCGCTATCAGAGCGCACCACCTATGGCATCAAGCACACGACAAACAACGCTCGCTGCCAGGTGAGAGACCTTGCCTACAGACTCGATATCAACACGCTATCTAGGGATGAATCGGCAACGGAACTCAACATGAACGAGATCGGCCGAGTTCAACTCCGCGTCACAGCTCCGCTATTTGTGGATGAGTATCGACGAAACCGAATGACTGGATCGTTCATTCTCATCGATGAAGGCACCAACGAGACCGTAGGCGCCGGAATGATCATCGGGACAGACGCGTAACAGACGCGTAACAGTTGTCTTAAACATTCTGGCTACAGCTCTATTCCGAGCCTCTCCAGACCCCTTAGGAGTCCCCTTTGGCGTCTGGTTTATCGGCCCCATAATTCAGGATCGAATCGGCAACAAGAAACACGACTGCGCTCCAGCCGAGCAGGTGAACTCTGGTAAATCCGAGCGGCCACTCGAAGGTTGGGGGTACCCCAACTCGCATCTGGCGCCAAGCGATGTAGATGCCTGCAGCAGCAAGGCAGGCAGATGGCGCCAGCGCTACGAACGCCCGAAGCGGTGGCCACAAGCACGCGAGGAGTACGAAGAGCGCTGCAGTGATACCCACCAGCGGGCCGGCTACCAAGCTACCGATCAGAAGGACACTCACTACCGAGAATGAAGCCCTTAGAGCCGTCGGGCGTCGTCTCGCGTGCCATGGTGCAACGAGTACCACCTCGCCATCATCCACGGAGTCCCCTGATAGCACTTGACGCCTTCGAGGGTTCCAAATTACCAAAATTAAGCACGCCAGCACTGCGAGCACGGAGAGAACTAACGCCTTGTTAACTACACCCTGAGGCTGCCATCTCATTGTAACGACGAACGATTTTGAGGATGGAGTTACCCTCCATCCGTTGGCATAGCCATCAACGAGCTTCGATGCCCCAAGGGTCTCTCCACCTATCGACGCGCTCCAACCGGCACTCTGACTCTGCCCAAGCACGATCCAGAGTGGCTCGCGAGCTGTTGCATTAGTAACTCTTACCTTCTCCCAGTAACGCCCGCGAGAAATCACTTGCGTATTCGCAGGTGCTCCGACAGTTGGGCCATCTAGACGGTCACCGGCAGTTCGCGCCTGCTCCCCGGGCGAGGGAGTTGCAGACAATGCACTCGAACCTGAGACAAGCGAACGAAGGTCAAGACGGTCGAGATCGAGAGCGGTTGCCGCACCATTTACAGCGTTAAGGGTATGCCTTCCTGCTCCCAACTCAACCTCATCACACCCGATGATTCGTAAGCCACCACGGGAGAGAGCGTCTGAGCGATTCCCCAAAATTGAGATATTTACTGGCTTGCCATCAATTGATAAGAGGTCGTCCCTGCAGGGAGTACTGAACATCTTGTTCTCGCGAGTTGATGCCAGAGATGGCTGGACAAGACTTGCGGCACCAAGTTCGGCGATACCAACCGGCATTACAGATTCGCCTCCGCCGTAGAAGTCCTTCGTTTTTGTCTCTCTCACTTCGTCAATAGTCAGACGCAGAGTTCGGCCGCTCATTGTTGACGGAAGATCCAAGTGCACAAGAGAGGTTGCGTTCTCTGGCGTCTGATCCTTTATGGGCGGAAGTTTCAACGGAACCAACTTGCCATCCATGCTGAGCGTCACCTTCGTCGGAACTGAGTGGCGCCCATCAGCAACAACTCGCATGTCCAAGCTTGAGAGCCGCAGCTGCTTCTGCGAGTGAAACTCGATCCACTGCCCGTTTGTTCCAACGAAAGGACTATTCCAGGCAGTCAGCGGGTCACCGTCGATTGCAGACGAGGAGCGGAACCGGGCATCCCCTGCTAGGTGCTCGCTCTCGGTTGCAGTGACCGTAGATGCCCCTAAGAGAGAATCGATGACAGGGGTTGGGGACGCAGGATTAATTCGAGCAACTCCTCCAACCGTAAATGTGCGCGGCGTAGGCAGAGCGAAAGATCTTGATAACGCAGACTCAACATTCCCAGCGCGCGGGGGCACCGGGGTATTGCGTTCACGCGTGAGGAGTATTACTAGGTCTTGTCGAGCGGATGCCTCGCCCGCTCGCTCAAGGAGGTCAGTCGGGACACGAGTTACCTCAACAACTCGCAATGGCTCTGTAACCGGGTCGCCGGAGCCGATGGTGAGCTCCGAGATACCTACCCCGCTTAGACCTTCATACGAGAACCGTTTCCCGGTGCTATCGCCATCAACAATGATTTCGATAGATCGAAATTGTCTTGACGGAAAACTAATTCGCTGCCCGCCGGCTGTTCTAGAAGAGTCGTCCAATACACGCTTTAACTCTCCTTTGCCATCAAACCGAATTCTCACGCTTGTTATCCACCTATTGCGTGGACCAGTAAGTGGCTGAACTAGCGAGAAATGATTGGTCGTTATCGGCGCTTTGGCCTCAACGAGAATTCGCTCACCGATTACTGGCGAGAACGCCCCGACGCGCCATGCCGTATCAGGGTTGCCGTCAAGCGCCATTGCCGCGCGGTCTTCTGCCGTATAGGTAATGGGGTTTCCATAGGCAGATGCGACGACTCGCTTAACGCCTTGCTGCTCAACGACCGTAAAAGCGTCATCACTCGCGCCCGGGAAAACCTCGAGGCGAGCATCCGAGAGATCATGAACGAGAGGCTTTTCTCCTACCTGCTCTGTATACCCAAGATTGTCGCGAACTGTGCTCCATCTACGAGCGCGCTTTCGATTCGTATCCGTAATAACTAGAGTCGCACCCTCTTTGGCGGCAGCTTTCAACTCTGGGCCAGTCATCGATGCTGCGTAACGGACAAGTTGGTGTCCATCAATGACGCCACTCGCAGCGGCATCCATGATCCCCTCGCCATCTCCTGCGATTATCACGGTGCCTTGCACACTCTTCGTGCGCACAATGGATAACGGAGACGTAACACGCACTACTGCTACCGGTGGAGGATCGCCTTCATTCGCCGGAAACGCGAGAGCCTGCTCATCAATTTGAGGGAAGAACGCGCTGCCGGGAATCTTGGATCCAAACGCCTTCGGAGCTTCTAAGCCACTTTGAGGAGACATAAATTCATGCCAAACTTGGCGTGGCCTGATCAGGTTGTATCGGTCAGTCTGCAGATCGTTACGAACCACTATCTCGTCAACACCGAGGAGGCGGGCGAATGGTGCGGTCACAACTGATTCGTAGAGACCCTCCTGAAGGCGACGGTCGTAGGCATTTAGTAGGTCAGCAGAGGCTGGGGTTCCGTATGGGATCAGTTCGCGCGCTACGTATGGGCGATTTATCAACCCAGGTGTAATTGGGTCAACGGTGCTGCCCCATCGATATGAACCGAAATCAGATCCGGGGAGTTCCAGAACTCTTGAGTCAAGGGAGCCTTTATCCACCTCCGCTAGTGCATCTGACCAATATTTTGGAATCTGCTCTGAGCGCTGAAGATTCTTCCCGTAGAAGGTGCCCTGCCATAATGCCGGCAAATTTGCTATGACTAATACGCCGACCAGAGCGACACATATCGCCCCAAGTTTGCCGCGTCCTCGAGCACTAAAGGATCGGTAGCCAGCGGAGACTCCAAGGGCCAAGAACACCGAAAAAGCAAGAACTACTAGTGGAGTTGCTCTACCTGTACTGCGAAGTGCAAGCCCGAGAGATGAACTAGTTGCGAAGAGCTTAAGCACCCCTCCAAGCGGGGAGGGATCATCAAACGAATAGGCACCTACACCAATTGTGGCTCCAACAAATGCGAGCAGAACAAAGTATGAGCGGTGCCGCCACCTGATACAAGTAGCGCAGAGGAGTGCCAGCGCAGGCACTGCAAATGAGATCGCAATATGTGTGACGCTCTGCGTATACGGAAGAGCAGACTCAATCCAAGGACCAATCTTGTCCTGTCCGTATAAGAACCAGTAGCCAAGTCCGCGCAGAACCTCGGGGGCAGTAGATGTTTTGGCAACAGTTCGAACTGTTTCGGTAAATTTGAGAATATCAATTCCATAATTACCTTGAGCCCAAAGCCCTGAGAGCCACCAGAGCGAGGCCGCCGTGGTCAGCACTCCAATACGCGCTAGGGCGGCAAACATGCGCTTTGCCGAGACCTCTTTGCTTCCCCACACAGCCCAAGGCAGCCATAGCGCTGGAGCGAGGCAGGCAAAAATCAACGATGTTGCGTTTACTCCCCCAACAATCTGGACTGTGATCGCGATGAGCGCCGGGTATCTCCAACCGCCTTTTCGTAACGCCAAAATAGTGAACCCAAGTAGCCATGGAAGGCCAGCCCACGGCAAGAGGATTACAGATATTCGCGCTGCATAATCAAGCAAATATGGGCTGAGCATAAAAGCCAGGGCTCCAATAACTGCTCCAGGCCCTCTTACATCGAGAGTGCGGAAAAGGTAGAGCATGCCTAGCCCTGCTGCGAAAATGATTGTGCCGAGCCAGATTCTTTGCGTCAGTGCGCCTGAGGCACCGAGCGCATGTAGCACCCAATAAAAGGGTCCCATCGGGAACAAGTATCCAATGTTTTGGTGCGTCACAGTTCCGAGCCCGATATTGGGGTCCCACATACTCCATGCGCGCTCCAAGAGCCGACCAACATCTAGCGACAGATAAGACTTAGTGTCCGCTGCTACACGCCCTGGGTCAGAGAGCAAAACTGGAATGTAAGAGAGCGCTGCAAGCAGCGCGTAGCCCCCGAACCTTCTGAGTGCGCTGGGCCTAGATCTAGCGGAGCCCTCTCCTATGACTCTGGGATCTCTGCTCGAAATTTCGGCCGCTGACACGGCTTAGAAACTAGCCCTGAAATCGAGCAAAGCCGTGTCAGAGCACCACCCTTAGAAGAGCCCCAAAAGAGGACCAGGAACGGGTTAAACGCTTAAAGCTTCTGCGCACTCTTTCGCTTCGTTGCTTCGTTGGCCAAAACCGCAAGGGTGCCGTGTGCCGTACTTTCCCAGGTGAGCCGTGAAGCATTCTCGAGTGCACCCTCGGAGAGGCGAGCGCGCAGACCTTCGTCGCTAATCACTCGATCCAAGGCAGCGACTAGATCCTCCCGTGACTTCCCGAGAAGACCGCTGATTCCATCCTTCACAGCATCTGAGTGTCCAGCAATATTTGTGGCCACAGCGGGGGTTCCACAGGCTGCTGCCTCTGTGATGGTCATCCCCCAGCCTTCTCGGGCGCTGACACTCGCAAGTACCCAAGCTCTCCGATAGAGCGCTATCAACTCGTCGTCGTTCACGCGCCCAAGCAGAGAGATCCATCCCTCTGCCCCTGCGCTCTTGATCTGTGCTTCAAGCGAATCGCGCTCATAGCCCTCCCCAGCGATTACGGCCTCCAGATCAGGTTGTCGCTCCTTAAGTGCAATCAAAACCTCGACGAGAAGATCGAACCGCTTCACCGGCACAAGTCGACCAACCGCTACGACAAGCGGTCGTATCGACTTCGCTCCACCGGCAGAGAATTTCGGGTCTACACCTGGCGGAACAACATGGACCATTCGATCTTTAAAACCGAGTTCATGAACGAGTTCACTCTTAGAAGAATCCGAGAGCGTGATGATTGGAGTACGCCGATAGAACTTCGGAGCGATGCTCGACTCGAGCGCTCTCCCGATACCAGCTATGCGAGGCGGGAGGGTCATATTCCACATGTCAGCGTGCACGTGGTGAAACCAAGTGACATTTGGAGTACGCGCCCATACCGGAGAGAAGAAGGGCATCCCGTTCCATATCTCCACCAAACCGTCGCGCCCTCCATGCCAACCCATCATCTCGCTAAAGGATGCGCGCGGAAATACCATGTAGCGGCCGGCCTTGCGGATTACCCGGTAACCATCGCGCCAAGCCACTTGAGGCTTTCCGGCAGCGAAAGATGTGCGCATCGTGACATCAATACCTGCGCTAGCCCAGAGCTCTGCGACCCTCGCTGCGTGTACCTCTGAACCTCCTGCCTCTGGGTCTTCAAGGTCCCGCCAGGCGAGCATGCTCACACGCTCCAACGAGGCCGAGCGCGCCAATTCGGTCATCGAAGCAACTACTGAGCCTCTATCTGATTGCTCCATAAATTCAGATTGCTCCACAAATTCTCCCCCCTCATACCTAAAACCGGCGCCGGCCATTAGTCTACGAACGCTTGATTGTGGGGCCCGAACTTCACTCCCCGCAACTTCACTCCCCACACACTATTAATCGCCAAACACACGGAGCAGGTCCTGAGACTCACTGGAGAACGACCAATGGAGGGGAGCACACCAGACTCCCTCCTTGCACTACACGAAGCCGGTTATCGCGAGGTGGCGGCTCGACTCAGTGGAGCGCTAGTACTTGATGTCGGGTGCGGTGTCGGAGACGAGAGCGTTACCCTGGCCTCCGAGGGTAGGCGGCTAATCGGAATTGACTACAGCGCTGATACTGCGATCCTTGCAGCTCGCGAATGGGGCGCTACCTCAAGTCGTGGAAATCAAATCACGACTGCGTGCATGGATGGCGGGAGCCTTGGTTTTGCAGATGCGAGCTTTGACTCGGTCTGCTCTTCTCACATAATTGAACACTTCACAGATCCTGAGAGGCACGTAGCCGAGATAGCGCGAGTCTGCTCAGACACGGGTTCGGTCTTCGTGCTCACACCGAACAAACCGGCTGATTTTGAGAATCCTTTCCACGTATACATGTTCGAGAAGCCTCAGTTGTTTTCAATGCTGCGGTTGTTCTTCGAAGAAGTAGAGGTGCTTGGCCTCGTTGGTGACTCAGATTTTCAGGCCGATTTTGCGACACGGCGCGCTAGTGGTGACCGGATCCTTAAGTTGGATTTTCTAAATCTTCGTAGGTTTCTGCCCCGCAAGGCATACGTATGGATCTATGAACACGCTCTTCCCCTTGTATATCGAGTTCTAGGTTCAAGAGTTAGTGGTGTGGGTTCTGGTCTAGACCACACACATCTATCAATCTCGACAGAGATCGACGAGAAGACACCTGTTCTATTTGCAGTCGCTAAGCGCCCGCGTAGACCAGTGCAGTCCGAGACCTAGAAGCTCTCGATTGTGAGCAATAGCAACGACGCATCATCTCCAAAGACAAATACCGGTAGGCGCTCACACGCTGGCGCATGGGTCGTTGCGGTCATACTCATTCTTGTATATGCGCTTCCTTTACGAGGGCTGCTGCGGAGTCAAGGCCCTCCCATGGAGGAAGGGTTCATGCTTGCGTTTCCAGAGTTTGTGCTGCATGGACTTAGACCAAACCGCGATTTCCTCCACCTCTACGGCCCTGGAAGCCTCTGGGCGCTTGCAGGAACGTACAAACTATTTGGGGTCTCGCTAGCCACCGAGAGATGGTTCGGGGTTCTTCAGCAGGTAGGAATTATTGCTGGTGTCGCCGGATTGGCGCGTTACTGGGGCCGAATGATGGCCCTCACCGCAGGCGTAATAGCGATTGCCTTTGTCATACCCCCGATAGGACTTACCGCCCTTGCGTGGGATGGTGCGGTGGCACTCCTCGTTTTGGGTTTGCTCAGTGGAATCGAGGGACGCCGGCGAATATTGAACCGTGCAGCTGCCCTCAAATTCGCATTCGCCGCAGGTCTGCTTTTAGGACTTGGCCTCACGTTTCGGCCTGACCTTGTGATTGCAGCGGCACTCGGAGGATGCTGCGCATCATGGGGGTTGGGGAACAAATTCATTAAGAGGATGCTCGCAGGCGCCGCAATTGGAGTCTCGCCTTACATTCTCCATCTATTTTTATCTGGCCCCATGAACGTAATTAGGGGCATGGTGCTTGACCCGGTCTTCAAACTTCGAGGAGGGCGTGGGCTCCCAATTCCGCCATCATGGAGTCACTTTGACAGCGTGCTGCAGCGTGTTGGTGCTGAGCAACTACCACGCTGGCCTGCTCCAATCTCTAGCCCAGCGCAGTTAGCACTTTGGTTCTGGGTACTTATCATCTCTGTATTTTTTATACTCGGCGTATCTATCTGGAGCATTCGCAGGGAGCGTGCTCGCTTCAACGCTCGAGCGCTGTTGGCGATTGGGGCAATGTCCTTCGGGATGCTTCCGCAGGCCATCCAGCGCGCTGACTCTGCTCACCTTTCATGGGTTAGCTGCGTTCCCCTCGCCTTTCTGCCAATTGCAGTACTCGAGTTGAACCATCTTCTTCGCCCCAAAGCCAGCAATCGCAGAGGATTGATGCTCGGTATCGCTACGGCTGCACTTCTGATATTCGCCGTAACCCCTCATTTCACAGCGCGCATTTATGCTGATTACACCGCACAATCCTTCGGATACCGTCGCACTGCGGTACCAATTACTCACCACGGCCGCCTCTTCTACTACGGCCGCCCCGAGGTGCAAGGCGCAGCTGAGTCGCTTCTCGCTCGCATCGACTCCATATCAAAACCCGGAGATCGCCTATTCGTTGGAACTGCTGATCTTCGCCGAACGCCTTACTCCGATGCCTACCTTTATTACCTGCTTCCTTGGCTTACCCCCGCAACATATTTCGTTGAGATGGACCCTGGGATGGCCAATGCCGAGGATTCACGCATGCCATCGGACCTCGCATCTGCAGATGTAGTTGTGCTGTCGTCTATCTGGAGAGATTGGTCCGAGCCGAACACGTCGGTTGATTTCGGAAGCCTGAAATCTACAAAGGTATTAGTGCGAGACTTCTGCTTAGATAACTCATTCGGTGGCGGCATATACGAGCTCTACACTCGTCGCCCCAAGCCCGGAGCGTGTCCGCCCGGGACAACATCTCCGACGCTCCCGCCACTCGAAGGGTAAGCGCAGCCGTCGTGAAAAATTAGTACGCGCTATTTACGCGTGCTATAGCTTCTACGAAGGATGCGGTCTCGAATCCCCCACCAAGAAACCATGATCATCTCTTCAACCATTACAGCGAGTGACATCTTTGAGTGCCCGCGAACGCGATCGGTAAAGGTGATCGGAACCTCAACTATCTTGCTCCCAGTCTTCGCTACTCGATACGCGGTCTCAATCTGAAACCCGTAGCCTTTGGATCTAGTAGCCGAGTAATCGATGCGGCGAAGCACCGCTGCCTTATACGCCCGAAAACCTGCAGTCGCATCTACTACGCCCGTTCGGAGCATGAACCCCGTGTAGGCGTTTCCATACTTAGAGAGAGCACGCCTGCGTGCCGGCCAGTTAGGGATCGAACCACCAGGTACGTACCGCGACCCTATAGCGAGATCTGCACCACTCTCGAGAGCCGAGATGAGACTAGGCACCACCGCTGGATCATGCGAAAGATCAGCATCAATCTGCACGAGCATGTCGTACCCGCGCGCTAGACCAATCGCAAAACCTGCCCTATATGCGCTTCCAAGCCCTGCTTTACCTGGTCTTCTAAGCACCTCAATTTGGCCCAGAGAAATTGCCGCAGCGTCAGCCAAATCTGCGGTTCCGTCGGGGCTGTTGTCATCTACCACCAAGATGTCAGCCGCTGGAAACCCAGCTCGAGCACGTTTGAGGAACTCCTCGATGTTCTGAGCCTCTTGATACGTAGGTGTAATTAGAAGGACTCGACTCATTGCTCTCTTCGCCGCGCCTCTGCCGATGCCTCAATGGCATCACGAGATAGAACAGGAGCATCACGACCGGTCCCTAGGTTTGCTTCCCGCTCACCTGACTCCTCGTGATACTCCTCCTCAACATTGACCGACCAGACGTCATGCTCTGCTCCAAAAATATTCTCTACTGAGAGCATCGCCGTATACATGGAGTGGTCTTGGTTGTTATACCTGTGCATTCCATTTCGTCCAACAGGGAAAACTTTAGGCGCCTCGGCTGCAATCCATTCACGGAGCACATCGACGTTTGCCTTGTAATGCTCGTCGTATACCGGGTAGGCCTTCGGAATTCGCACTACATAGCCAGCCTCGACCTTTGAGGAATCCGCAAGGCCGAGCTGCTCGAGTTCGCGCTTGCCTTGCTCAATTAGGTCTTCATCAGATTTGGTCCACATAGAGTCGCCCTCGTTGACGAAGAACTCAAGGCCTAGGCATGTGCGCCCTTCCTTTACGAGGTACGGCGACCATGAACCGAAGTTCTGGACCCTCCCAACCTTTACCCCTGGATCATGTATATAGATCCAGTTATCGGGGAACGAATACTCGAGCGGAACCACTAGAGCAACCGTCATGAAGTCGCGGTATGTCAATCCGTTAGCAGCCGCAATTACCTCTGCGGGAGGTGCTGGGTCCATTGCTCGGAGTAACGAGCCCATGGGCATTGTAGAGATCACCTCTGTACACGGGTAAGAAGTCTCGACGCCGTTCACCATTGCGATTACCTCGACCGGGCGGCCGTTCTCGATGCGTATGCGCTTGGCTTTGGCGCCGAAGGTAATCGTGCTTCCGGCATCTGTAACGATTTGGGCGCACTTCTCCCACATCTGACCAGGGCCATATTTCGGGTAATTGAACTCTTCGATCAAACTAGTGATCTGGTTCTTCTTATCTTTGCGACCGCCGAAGACGCGTGCACGTAGCGGCTCCCAAACAGCAGACCAGAGCGACATTCCCTTTATACGCTGTGCACCCCAGTCTGCAGATAACTCCGATGCTGGGACTCCCCAAACCTTCTCGTTATAGGTCTTGAAGAAGTGCTGGTAGAGGCGCCACCCGTAGTTGGCTGCAATGTAACCCTCGAGAGAAGACTGATCTTTCGGTGGGCGGACCCTCACCCAGAAATATGAGATGACGCAGCGGATAGCCTCGATCAGCCCAAGATTGCGAAGTGCATTTAGGGGCTTAATCGGGTAGTCGTAGAGCTTGTTGCGATAGAAGATCCGACTCATTCTTGGGCGGCGAAGAAACTCGTCTGCTCCGAGAATCTCAAACCAAAGATCGTCGACGGGGCGCACCTTCGTGAAGAAGCGGTGGCCACCTATATCAAATCTCCAACCATCTGCGACGACGGTCCGGCTGATTCCACCGACCACATCATCTGCTTCGAGAATTACTGCGGACTGCCCCCGCTTAGTGAGCATGTACGCCGCGGTTAAACCCGCTGGCCCGGCACCAATAATTACAACTTGGTGCTCGGCACTCTGGGCAGTTTCAGACATTGGTTCCTTTGCTGGTATTTGGCACCGAGATTTAAGTGCTTCGAGATTTAAGTGCGCTTAAAGAGTGTGGACTCTGTGAGGCGCTCAGACTATCCGCAAGGAGATACTGAGGCCTTGTTCCTAAGGTACTAAGCGCCCGAAAAAGACGAGAATTGATGAGCCGAAAAGCCCCGCGGATGAGATCGCTAGAACGGCCCTGAACAGGTCTTTAGGCCGCGAGGTAAGGACCCCGGCACCGATGATGACCGGGAAAGTAACCAGTGCGTATCTCTCAAATGAATCAAGATTTGGAGCGCAGAGCGCTACAGCGATGCTCGAAGCGGCCCAAAGCGTGTACGGCGCTGGCAGTCGGCGTGCAACTGCAACGATGCAGATAACAGCCACTAAGGCCCAGACTGCGTGGAGCCCTGATCCAAGACGGTCGCCGCTAGAGAGCGAATGAATAGCGCCGTTAAGGCTCGTCCAAGGCCAGACGAAACCGCCGCGCAGGTTCGATGAAGATTGAATCTGTAGCGGCTCCCAGAACCCATACCCAGCACTCTTCGACCACGTTAGGTAGCTGCAGATACCGAGCACCGGAGACGCTATGCCCAGAACACCTAGGGCGACCGAACCCATCTTGATGTTGGCGCCCTGAGGCTTTTCAGCCCGCAACGATCGCCAAACAAATACTGCAATTGGCAACGATAGGAGCACTCCCGTGGGGCGAACAACGCCCGCAAAAAATCCTGCAAGTATCACCCACCCCCACCTCGCATTTCGAGCGTTTAAGAAAATGAGGACCGCGCAGAGAGCGAGCAGAGCCTCTGCATAACCAAATACGAATACAAGTGCTGGTGGTGCTAGTAGCCCTAACCAAACAGCGCGTCTAGCTAGGGCCAAATCGCCGGTCTCTTCGATCACTAGGCGATTGAGGAATCCTGCATAGACAAGCGCCGCAAGATTTACGATGATGATGAGTGCGGGCCCAACTTGGCCAATCGGCGCTCCTAAGAAACGCGCAATTAGAGGGAGCCCGGCGAAGAAGCGAAGACCTGAATGGGCTACAGCGTTGTACCCCCCTGCAGCGATATCTCGGTAGAAAGCCGCGTCCCAAGCAAACAAACCCTGCGAAAGAGCTGGAGGCCGGGGAGCGGTTCCGATTGCGTCGAAAATGTATCTAGCGGCAGCGAGAGCGAGTAGAACAATTGCCCTTGAGGTGATCCATGGCGCCAATGCGACAGATAGATCGTCTCGGGCGAAACGCCTTAGCGCGATCAAGGCCTATACCGGTCAAGGCCCATGTGTTCATAGAATTTTGGTTTCGCTGTTACCAAAATCTCCCGGTTGCCACGGAGTCGGGCGAGTTCGCTTACTACGCGTTCGCACTTGATTCCAAAGGTTCGATATCCACCAGCCCAAACAAACCAAACATCGTTGTTCCCGGCCTTCGCGAGGAGCGCACTTGCATACTTCTCAGGATTAGAACGGCTATTCCGTAGCGCGTAGTCGGTCCAATCAATTAGTTCAGGAGGCTGAAGATCAGGGAAGGCGTAGAGCCCGAGTGATTTAGTAGATGCGAGTAGACGCGCAGTATCTGGTCCTAGCTGGTCCGGGCAGAAACCCACCACATCCCCAGGCTTCGAGTCTCTTATGAGAACATCGGCAATCTCTGTCGCCTGCGTACGATCGGTGCGAGCATTGCGGATACCCGAGACAAATCCCAGTGTGATCACAACGGCAAGAAGCGCGTAGCGAACCCTTCGGTCTTTGAGGAGCAAGAACCCCATCCCGACGGCCAGGATGTAAAAGGGGAAAGACATTGCTGCGTAGCGAGTTTGAAACGCAGTACCAGATACGTAGGCGAGGGATACGCCCAAGCCGAGCGCAGTAGTTCCTATCCCCCACTCCCACCGAGCACCACTTACCGTTCGGATATCCATCTCGATTACCTGCTCGTTACGAGCAGTTCCGAACAACGCAATCACGGCTAACAGAAATAGCAATCCCGCAAGGGGCCACCCCTCAGCGACTGAACTCCCACCAAAGTCTAAGACTGTGTAAGCGAAGGCAACTGTTGGGGCTATCGGAGCGCCCCACGGGGTTCCGGTATGGAGACGTTGATACTCGAATATCGGAAGCCAAGGCACAAATAGAACGACACCGACAACAATTGAACCGAGGATTCTCCGAGCGGTACGCAACTCGTCAGCTGGAGCCTTAACAGAGCGCCAGAGCGTTACTACGCCCATTACTGCTACTAGGTACAGGCACCAATAATTTGTGTAGAGCAATGCGCCTGTAACAAGTGAAATTCCTATTAGGGAACCATACGAAGGGCGAACAAGCGCAGACCTAAAGAATATGTAGCCAAGCAGTACTAGGTCGATAACAAGCACATACATTCGGTTTTCACTTGAGTATCGGATCGCATATGGAGATGCTGCAACTAGTAGTAGAACCAGCCATCCCAACTCACGCGCTCTTCGTTCATCCCTGGCGATCGCTTTCTTTCCTGCGAGAAACGCGAGCGGAAACGAAAGGATCCCTAGCAGTGCAGGGAGTGCACGTACAGCGGTGTCGCCCTCTCCAAATAACTGCATCCAGAAGTGCAGGAGCAGGTAGTAAAGCGGCGGCGCCCCATCGACCTTCAAGGTTGCCGCCAGGGAGCCAAGCGGAACCCTCGCTATGTTGACTGTCAAAGCTTCATCGAGCCAGAGGCTCGACGTCACAAAGATGCGCAGCGCAACTCCAAGCAATAAGACAGTGGAGACGGCAACAACAATCAAAACCCTCGGCGCTGCAACTGCGCCTGTAAGCCCTATCTCCTTGGAGCTGAGAGTTTGAGGTGAATCAATTTCAGATGGCATAGGGGCCTGTGAATCCTACCGACTCGAGGCCCCGTCAGAGTGGAGCCACCGGTTCTCGGCATGCCTGCGCGTTCCCCAGCATTCCGGCCCATGAATTTGGCCTAGAGGCCGCGCGCGAGCCCGGAGTCGTGATGAAATGGGGAGATGGCAGCAGATATTGTGATTCGGAACGGTTTGATTGTTGATGGAACGGGGACCGAGGGGTATCACGCCGACATCGCAGTCTCGGGTGGAGCAATCTCCGAGATCGGTAAAGGCCTGCAG
>Ga0194043_1000963_pt1 | contig 16183 bp, 12 predicted proteins | sample JunL4415m_MetaG_FD_161274 | JGI IMG/M metagenome (GOLD analysis project Ga0194043, IMG submission 161274) | Anoxic zone freshwater microbial communities from boreal shield lake in IISD Experimental Lakes Area, Ontario, Canada - Jun2016-L442-15m | ecosystem: Environmental > Aquatic > Freshwater >...
CCATAATTGAACTTCTTGGTGAACAGATGCTCGGCCTAATGTTTGGTGCGCCGTTCAGAGCAGTTGCTCCAACGCTTGTGTTGCTCTCTGCGGCCGTGGGCTGGTACTCAATCGGGTATCCCGATGGCTACAGCCTCGTTGCTGAAGATCGCAGCCGCGGATTCCTAGCCGGTGCGATCACGGCAAGCGTTCTAAGCCTTGCGCTTGACCTGCTGCTGATTCCTTCAATGGGCCCACCCGGAGCCGGCCTCGCGACGACGATTGCATTTCTTGCCGCAGCTGCGGTGTGGATGCTTTGGCGTGGTCGCCCCGACCGATCAACAGTGATCGTGATTCTGCTCGTTGCTGCAGCGTCAGCTGGCGCACTGCTGATTGGCTTGGCTAGCTGGTCAAACACTCTGATCGGATCAGTGACGCTGGCGATCGCGCTTGTCGGCTGTGTAATGCGGATATCGCAACACCGAGCACGGCGGCGGAAGCGATGACTGCCGAGCGCTGGGTTGCACTGCTTACAGCCCTGATTCTGCTCGCTGGCTGCTGGCGAGTTGCAGTTGCATCAATGAGGCGCGGTGACGGCCTACTGACAGCTGAAACAGTCTTCCTGGCCGTATGGGGAATGGCGCTTGGCCTGTTCGCAATTCCGTGGATCCGCTACACACAAAGTTCGCTCGAGGCGTGGGTCGCCATCTACGGCTCAATCGCGACTTTCATGCTTGGCTGCTGGGCTGCGCGACGCAGGCTGCAGGCAATGCCAGCAAGGCCAGCTGGCGAATCCTTGATTGGCTTTAACCAGAGGCGACTGGCGATCACCTGGCTGGTGCTGTTCGTACTCGGCCTGACTGGCTTTGCAGCATTCGTACTTGCTGTTGATGCTTCGCTCGGCTGGGAATCGCTGCTCACAAACCCACAGGCGACCCGCTCGCTGCAGTCAGCCAGTCAGACCTTCAAGAGTGACTACGGACTTTGGAAGCTGCTGACCTATTTCAATCAGGTCGCATTCCTGCTCTGGACGATTGGCTTGCGGGCCCGACTGTTTGGTGGCCGCTGGCGAATTGCCTACTTCGTTGGTGCTGTCTCGCTTGTTCCATATGTGTTCACTGGCGACCGAACGCTGATCCTCACCTCGCTGATCTGGATAGCTCTCTTCCACCTCCTTTGGCGACCACCTGCCCAGCCGAAACGCTTCGCAATGCTGATTGGGATCAGCGCGATTGCGCTAATAACCGTCTTCAGCCTGCTTGGCGCGAGGGTTGGAAAAACGATTGATGCCCATCCGGAGATCTCGACTCGTATGACCACGCAGACGCTCAGTGTGCTCGCGCTGCCATACGTCTACTTAACAGGAAACACGCCGACCTTTTCGCAACTGATCAAGGATCCAATCCGACCCCATACCGATGGCAAGCTGACATTCCTTCCGCTTGTCAAGGTTGCGCACAAACTCGGTATTGGAGCTACTCCACCGGAACAGGTCGGTGCCTTCTACCCGATTCCGTTTGACACCTTCAACAATTACGGCTGGCTGGGCAACATCTACCTCGACTTTGGGCTGATTGGCTGCCTAGTAGTGCCACTTCTATTTGGCTTCCTCGCCTGCTGGCTGGTGCTGCTTGCGCTGCGTAAGGGATCGCTGATCGCAATCTGGTTTGGCTCGCTTGCACTGTTTGTAGTTGCCTACACGCCGCTGATCAACAAGCTTGCGAGCACACTCGTCTGGCAGTACATGCTGCTCGGGCCGCTGATTGTTCTGATCGTGCGCGACAAACCCACTCCGCGCGAAACAGTCACGGCGCTTCGCAGGAAGTTTGCCGGCCTACCGAAAGCTGTTCGCATTTCAACCGTGGCGGCCAGCCTAATTCTGCTGCTGGTCCTCGCAGCGCTGGCAGCGACGCGCTCAGAGCGCCAGACAACGCCACCGCCGCTCGCCGCGACCGTTGAACACGCCAAGTTGCTTACCTTGAAGACTGCGGAATCGGGAGTGCTGCCAGGCGCCTATGCACTGGCTTCGCGACTGCACGCCGCCGATCCAGCCCACATTTATCGCCAAATGTGCCTGCAAGGCTCCGAACCGGCGGCTAACGGTGTGATTGGAGTTTTCACGGAGGGTCCCGTTCTGCGCCTCGCGACGCGGGACAGCAGCGGCAGGCTGCTCGACAGTGCCCCCGCCCCGATCGACCTTGCCAACGCGACTACGGCAACAGTCCTTAGACCCGTTAACCGCGACTACGAGCTGCTGCTAACTCCAGACAATGTGCTCGGTAATGCCGTCGCAAACCTCAGCCTGCCAAGTAGTCCGAAGATTGGAGCAACCGCCGAGCTCGAGTTCCGCTCTCGCGATCTTTCGCTCCTGAGAGATGCTCACCCATATGTAGTTCTGGGCTATTGCACGGAGACAGTCCAACCCGGGCGGCGCCGCAAGGCGTTGGCGATCCCAATTTCAGCCGGAGCAGCGAGCAATGGATCACGAACCTATCGTGCAACAACGAAAGCCACGAAACCCGGTTTCGCTCTAATCGGCGTCTTTGCAGACAGCCCTGAATCGGCCGCCAGGATGCGCGATTCGATCGTCGGTGGCTACCGGCTGACGATTAGTCCGCCGGCCGGCTGACGCTGACCCAGACGCCAACGCCAAGGCGGCTTGAATCAAGAAAGCGATTGACGATTCCTTCGGCAGAGAGCACCGAAGGCTTCGTGTCCCAAGTCGGCGCTGGAGCATCGCCGAGGTCAACAATCTCACCGGCAGGGCGTGAGGCCCGCGCGCCATCAAGGAAGGCTACGAGGTCGCGGCCAAGGCCAAAGTAATGAGTTCCGCTCACCTGCAGGCCATTGCTCTCAAGTATCCGCTCAAGCGATCGCCCGCTCCAGTAAGTGAAGTGGTCGTCAACGACCATTGACCAGCGCATCCCCCGCAACCTTGCGACAAGAGACTTGCGGTTTAGCGTTGTTATCTCACCGCTCCCACCGGGAGCGATCAGATTCGCGAAGCGCTTTGCAAAGTCGGTTGGTGTCGGCGTGTGCTCAATTGAGTCCCACGAACAGACAACATCGAAGCTTCCCCACTCGATGTCATCAACCTCTTCAAGAGTGCCCTGCCAAACGACTGCGCCACCCTCGCGAGCCTTGGCAACCGCTGATGGGTTCATCTCAATTCCGAACGGTTGCCAGCCGCGCTCCGCAGCTAGCTTGATGAATTGACCATCAGCGCAGCCAACATCAATCATGCGATTACGCCCAGGTGCTGGTGGGCCAATCGCGTCAAGTCGTCGTTCAAACAGGACACGCTTACGCGACTCAATTACTTCGAAATATGCGGCGACGTCGTACTCCTGATCAACATACTTTTCATAAACCTGATCGCGGGGCTGAGGATTGCTGTAGACGAGGTCGCAATCGAGGCAGCAGTAGAGCGTCAGTTTCGTCCCGATAGTGACCGACGATGAGCGACGCCCAAGCGCCGATGATGGGCGGGTACCGCGCTCGCCATGGAAGCGCTCCCGTTGCGATCCACAGGCTGGGCATGCCTCCAGACGAAATCCGCCAGCCGGCGGCAGTTGCTCAGACATACAGGTGAGATTACTAAGTCGCTTATCGGGCAATGCTTGGCAGTGCGCGAAACAGACCATTGCGCGCAACTTGCAGCGGCGCGTGTAACAGTAGTCGCGTGGGCTTTAGTGGAAAAATCGGCTATGCAGCCAACAGCAGCGACCTCCAGCACCCCGCGGACCGTCGGCGCTTCCCCGTCTGGGCCGAGAGCCGCGGAGTTGACTGGGAAATCGCCGACCCATCGAAGCAATACGACCTCGTAGTTGTTACGCCAAGGGCCGACCTAAACCTCTGGCGTACTAAGACCTCGGGTCAATCGAAGTTGATCTTCGACATGGTCGACTCTTACCTGGCGATTCCAGCTACGAATCTAAAGCAGGCGCTGCGCGGGCCAGCAAAGTTCCTCGCGGGCGAAGCCAGCACCCCCTTTTACAGCTACCGCAAGGCGATTGAACGGATTGTCGAGCAGGCAGATGCAGTGACCTGCGCAACACCAGAGCAGGCTTCTGCGCTGGTTCCCTTCAATGACAATGTCCATTCAATTCTCGACATTCACAGCGGTCTAATCAGGAGCATCAAGGATGACTACGCCGCCCACCAGCCATTCAGGCTTGTCTGGGAGGGTCTCGGGACGAATGTTCACTGGTTTGAACTGATCGCGCCGGTTCTAGCCGAAGTCGCCCAACAACACCCAATCTGTCTGAACATCATCTCCGACATTGAGTTTCACGAATTCGTCCAGAAGTTCGGTCGCCGGCGAGTTGCAGCAATCACCGCCGACTTTGCCGAGGATGTAAGGCTCTACCAATGGAGCGAAGACTTCCTCTCGCTGATTGCAACGAACTGCGATCTGGCAGTGATTCCGCTACCGGTCGATCGTGCCTATGCGACCGACAAGCCTGAAAGCAAGCTGGTGTCCTTCTGGCGAATGGGATTGCCGGTCGTTACAGCTGCTACCCCCGCTTACAAGAGAGTTATGAGCGACGCCGGGCAGGAACTTACGTGCTTTGACCAGCAGCAGTGGTTAAGCGCAATTACTCGAATGATTGAGGATGCTGGCGAGCGCGAACAAGCCGGCCGCGAAGGTCGCCGCTACGCGGATCAGGTCTATGGCGAGGAGCAGCTGCTGGCTCGCTGGGACTCGGTAATTGAGTCGCTTGAGACAGGTTCCGGTCGCTCTCGTGCCACAGACGCATAAGCGAGCGTAATAAGTCATGATTAGAACCCAATGCGAGTACTAATCACCGGCGGTGCAGGATTTATTGGTTCACACCTCAGCGACGCGCTGCTCGCACGCGGTGACCGAGTCCACATTCTTGACGATCTGTCGACCGGATCAATCGAGAACTTCCGCCACCTGCGCGAGAACCCGAACTTCGAATACACGATCGACAGCTGCACAAACAAGCCGGTCGTAGCAGAGCTCGTTGATGAGGCAGACGTTGTCTTCCACCTTGCCGCCGCAGTTGGCGTTGAACTAATCGTCGAGTCGCCGGTGCGGACAATCGAGACGAATGTTCACTGCACCGAAATCGTTCTCTCGGCAGCAAGCAAGAAGCACACACCTGTTCTGGTCGCATCAACCTCCGAGGTCTACGGCAAGTCAACTGAGTTGCCTTTCCGTGAGGACGGCAACCTCGTGATGGGCGCAACTGACATCGGCCGCTGGTCATACGCCTGCTCTAAGGCAATCGACGAGTTCCTTGCGCTTGCCTACTGGAAGGAGCGCAAGCTGCCAACCACGGTTGTTCGTCTGTTCAACACAGTCGGCCCACGCCAGACCGGCCAGTACGGAATGGTGATCCCCAAGTTTGTCCGCTCAGCTCTTTCCGGCCGTGACCTGCATGTCTACGGTGATGGCCAGCAGTCACGCTGCTTCTGCCATGTCGGCGATGTAGTCCAAGCGCTCACCGGGCTGATGGACGACCAGAGCAATGTTGGGCGCGTATTTAACGTTGGCTCAACTGAAGAGATCACGATTCAGGCTCTCGCCGAACGGGTAGTCGAATTTTGCGATTCAAGCTCGGAGATTGTCAGCCTCTCTTACGAAGAGGCTTATGAGGAAGGCTTCGAGGACATGATGCGACGCGTACCTGACACAAGCCGCATCAAGGATGCGCTTGGCTGGCAGCCAACGCGCAGTCTCGACGACACCCTTGGGGACATCGTCGAGCACGAAACGACAAGCCTCCAGGCTTAGGCGACCATGTCGCTGGAGCTTCGGCTGCTCCTGTCGGTCGGGCTTGCGTTCGCGCTGGTTCTGATTGCCACTCCCTATGTGATCCGGCTAGCTAACCGGCTTAACTTCCAGGACAAACCGGCAGCCGGATACAAGGATCACGGCCAGCCAACCCCGTATCTCGGCGGGTTAGCGGTGATGGGCGGCTTCATCATCGTAGTCGCGCTCTTGAGCGGCAGCCCAAGTAGAACGCTGCCTGTGATCGCAGGAATAGTCGTGCTTTGGGCGCTTGGCACGGTTGATGACCGCCGACCGGTCTCACCAGGACTTCGAGTGCTTGTTGAGGCGGCACTCGCAACTGCACTCTGGGCACTAGACCTTGGTTGGAACCTCGGCCTTGGCAGCGCGCTCGATCTGATCCTGACGATCCTCTGGGTGCTAGCGGTTGTCAACGCGATCAACCTGTTCGACAACATGGATGGTCAGGCCAGCACGATGGCGCTTGTCATTTCGATTGGCATCGGCCTACTCGGCCTCGCCGAAGGTGACCAGTGGGTCGCAGTTTCGGGCGCTGCGCTTGCCGGCTCATGCCTTGGATTCCTGCGCTACAACCTTGCCTCTCCAGCAAAGATCTTCCTTGGCGATGGCGGCAGCATGCCGCTGGGGTTCGCGCTTGCCGCACTCGTCATGATCGGTGCTAGCGAATCAGCGGCCGCAGCACAGGCACTCGCGATGGGCGTCCTATTCGTAGGTGTGCCTGCGCTTGATACGGCGCTCGTGATCGTCTCGCGACGCAGGCGGGGCATCTCGGTTCTAACCGGCGGGCGCGACCACCTGACGCACCGTAGCCGTGAACGGCTGCGGACGGCAACAGCCGTAGCTTTCGCATTGGGTGGTTCGCAGGCAGTCCTTGCTGCCCTCGCGCTTGCGTCCTACAAACAGGGATCAATCGCGCTCGTAATCGTCATTCTTTTCTACCTGCTGGCGGCCGGAGGATTGATCATCTTCCTTGACCGGCGCACACTTCCGGCCGGGAACGAGACAGCCGAGGCCGACAAGCCCTCCGAACCACCATCAGCACTCGCTGCGCTAATTGCAAGAATCCCTTGGGAGACCGCGGCGATTGTGCCGCTTGCCGCTGTAATTGCCGCATCGCCGTGGTACTTCGGCGGCTACGGAATAAGTCTCTGGGCTCCGGGCGGGCTGGTCCTACTCGTCGTCCTGATGGCCTTGGTTATTGGTAGGCCAATTGCGATCACAAAGCCCGCAGCGGCAGCCTTTGCGGGACTGTTTGGCCTCGCAGTCTGGTCGCTGATCTCGAGCAGTTGGTCACCTACATCCCACTTCGCGGTCGTCAATGCAGACCGTTGGCTGTTCTACGCACTGGCCCTCGCCGTGCTGGCGATGCTGATCCGTGACACCAAGATCGGCGCGATCCTGCTGAGCGCAAATGGACTCGGAATACTGCTTGTTGTTGTCGTCGTCTACATCCGGCTGCTTGGCAGTGACCCCTCTACCCTGCTTGCTGGTGGACGACTCAACTCGCCGATGGACTACATCAATGGGCTGGGCACTTATCTGGCGATGGGGCTTTGGGGTGCGATCGCATTAGCCGAGCAGCGACGCCGGCTTTGGCTTTCAGCGCTCGGAGCGCTACTCGCCGGATTAACGGTTCCACTGCTGCTGCTGAGCGAGTCGCGCGGTGTGACGCTCGCCTTGGCAGCGTCTGCAGCAGTTGTTCTCTGCCTCGTTCCAGGGCGGCTGCGCCGACTTGCGTTCATCGTCCTGCTCGCAGCAGTCGCGGTCGCCGATACTGGCGTAACACGGCTGGCATTCCAAGCACGCAATGCCTCGCACCCCTTGCTGCCAGCCGATGCTCAGACGATCTTCACGCGAGCCGTAGTCGTAGCGATTCTTGCCTGTCTGATCTGGACACTCGCCTGCTGGTTTGTTGACTGGTGCCGCCAAACGCATCTTGATTGGCTGCTTCTGACTCGCCGAGCAATGCTCGGACTTCTGGCAATTGGGGCGATCGGTATTGGCGTCACGGCAATCGTTAGCAGCAGCCAAATCAGCCGGACGGTAGATAAGCAGTACCGAACCTTCATCAAGGTTGGTAAGGGAAGTCGCGTTCAGTCTGCTGATACTCGGTTGCTGTCAAGCAAGGGGAACCGCTACGACTACTGGCGCGTTGCTTCAAAGACGTGGGCGCAGCACCCGATTATTGGTGCCGGCGCCGCCTCCTTCCCAGCTGAGTATTCGCTCTACAGGCAGACAGTTGAGAATGTTCGTCAGCCGCATAGTCTTGAGTTTGAAACGCTCAGTGAACTTGGTCTAATCGGCGCACTATTACTGCTGCTGTTCGTAGGTTCAGTCTTCTATGCGGCTGGACGACGCGGTCGACGTCTCCGCTCTTCGGCTCTTGATCGAGTTGTGCTCGTTGCACCGCTCGGCGCTTTCACAGCGTGGCTTGTTGATGTCAGCGTTGACTGGGTCCATCTGCTGACGGGAGTAACCGCGGTCGCGATCTGCTCGGCGGCCGTGCTCCTGCGCCCAACTGCAGGTGGACTTCTGCCAGCTTCCGTTGACTTCAGCCGGTTGAGTCCACGAGCGCGCTGGGGCGCAGGAGCGATCGGCGCAGTAATCCTGCTTGGAGCTGGCGCACTGCTCAGCCAGTTGACGCTCACCGACCGTTATGTAACCCGCGCCCAGGAGGAGTTGCAGACCAACCCGCGCGCCGCAGTCGCTGACGCTGACCGCGCGCTGCGCCTTGACCCAACGCTTATGCAGGCCTACTACATCAAGGCTGGTGCCCTTGAGGGCCTCGGCAATACCGCCGGTACAAAGCGTGCCCTACTTAAGGGCGCGAGTGAGGAACCGCGCAACTTTGTCATCTGGGCGCTGCTTGGCGATTTCGCGGCTCGCTCTGGCGATCTGAAGACGGCCAAGGCTTATTACCAGCGCTCGCTGAGCCTTAACCCTGGCGATCCCGGCATCGCTGACCTCGTGCTTAATCCAGCAATGCAGCCGAAGAGCTAGCAGTGATGGAGTCGAGTGATTCAAAGCGATCCGGCGGTCTGCTCACGCTCGGCTTCGCTGCGCTTGTCGTCTTCTGCCTGTTCGCTGCGCTCGAACTTTCGAACGCCTCAAACGCGCCACGCAACCCAAAGAAAGCGATCTGGGGGCCGAGTCAAGTCGATGGAAAGACGGCCTTCCCGATCTACAAGAAACTCGGAATCAGCATCTACTCGATGGCACTTGACTGGAGTCGCGTGGCGGCTACCAAGCCAGCGAATCCAACCGACCCAAATGATCCTGCCTACAAGTGGCCCGGCTCAGTTACAGGCAGCGTCCGCGAAGCCGGCGCAGCCGGGTTGCGAGTCAGTCTGACGCTCACCAAGGCTCCAACTTGGGCAAATGGCGGCAAGCCCCGACAGTGGGCTCCGACCAACCCAACTGACTACGCAAACTTCGCAACCGCTGCCGCAAAGAAGTTCCCGAATGCCCACCTTTGGATGGTTTGGGGTGAACCAACACGCCGGACAAACTTCATGCCTTACGACAAGGCTCCATCACAGGTAAGAACCCTCACCCCGGGTCAGGCTCAGGGGCCACGCCGCTATGCGCGAATTCTCGATGCTGCCTATCAAGCATTGAAGTCCCCATCACTACCGGGCAGCGACCAAAACCTTGTGATTGGTGGAAGCACATTCACCGCCGGCGACATAAGAACCCCGCTCTGGCTCAAGTACATGCGACTGCCGAACGGAATGCCACCGCGACTTGATCTCTACGGCCACAATGTTTTCTCAACTCGCGAACCGGATCTTCAAAACCCACATTCGAAGTTCAACGCGCTTGACTTCTCAGAGGTCGGATTGCTGGAGAAGCTTGTTACTGAGAACCTCGGCAGGCCCTATGGCAAGAGCATGATCCCGCTGTTCATCTCCGAATGGTGCGTTCCAACCTCCTCGGCTGACGGGGAATTCAACTACTGGGTTGACCCACCCGACCAAGCAAAGTGGATCAAGTCAGCGTTCGACATCGTTAACGGTCACAACTTCATTTATGCACTTGGCTGGATTCACCTCAGCGACGAGCGCAAGAATGGCATCCACCCGCGGACTGCCTGCGGGCTCCTGAATGAGGACGGCAGCAATAAGCCAGGCTTTGATGCCTTCCGCAGGGGATAGAACGAACCTGCACATACGATTCGCGTCCGCGATAGCCTTATTCGCGTGAGAATTGCATCAACTAGCCTTACGCGCCGCTCTCGGCGGATCGCTGTGTTACTGATCGCAGCGGCACTCTCTGCCGTTGCTGTTGCTCCAGCCGAAGCCAAATTCAATACGAAGAAGTCAATCTGGGGTCCTGTGACGGTTGATGGCCAATCAGCCTTCCCGATCTACAAGGACCTCGGCGTTGGCATCTACTCAATTGCTCTTGACTGGAGCAAAGTTGCATCTGGCACGACCAAGCCATCCGGCGATCTGACAGACCCGAACAACCCCGCTTATACGTGGCCCGACAGCCTCACCGACGCAGTCTCAGCTGCCACGACGGCTGGCATCAAGGTCAACATTGAGATCACAAAGGTTCCACTTTGGGCTCGCTCAAGTAGGTACTGCGCTACCAACCGTGGCTGCCAGCCAACTGACCCCGCCGACTACGCCCGCTTCGCAACGGCGGCAGCAAAGCGCTATCCAGTCGTCCACCTCTGGATGGTTTGGGGTGAGCCGAACCGTCAGGCCAACTTTTTCGGTTACCAGAAGGCCGATTGGCGCGCCTCGACTCTGACCGATGCGCAGGCTCAGGGACCGCGCGCCTACGCACGACTGCTCGATGCGGCCTATGGAGCCCTTCACGCACCGAGTCTGCCTGGTAGCTCTCAGAACCAGGTGATCGGTGGCAACACAGAGCCAGCCGGAGACATCATGCCCGGAGCTTGGATCAAGTACATGAAGCTAAAAGACACGAAGACCGGCAAGTACACAAAGGCGCCAAGGATCGACATGTACGGCCACAATGTCTTCCCAATGTCGCAGCGCAAACCAGTGCTGAACCCGATTCCCTCGAGCCACAACCTGATCGATTTCTCGGACCTTCAGCGCCTACACACCCTCGTTGACACCCAGCTGGCCAAGCCAGCTGGCAAAAGCACGATCAAGTTATTCCTCTCCGAGATCTGCATCCCAACCGGGCCAAATGATGGTGAGTTCCAATACTGGGTCCAAGCCGACCCGGCAAAGGACCGCGTTGACAATCAGGTCTCCTGGATCAATTCGGCCTTCGCTGCGGTAAACGCAAATAGCTGGATTCACTCAATGGGCTGGATTCACCTCAAGGACGTGCCACAGAGCAAGTATGTAACCGATTACAACAAGGCACACCCAACAAAGAAGATCGTGGATCCGTACGCAACTCAGTCAGGTCTCTTCTTTGCCGATGGCACCAAGAAGCCAGGTTATACGGCCTTTCAGAACGGCTGAGCAGCCAAGTCCGAAGTTGCGCTGTTTGGTAATCCGCGACCGTCGCCTAGAGAAGTAGCCACAGATACCATCAGTCAGATGCGGCACTACCCAACTGCCCAACCTCGACTCAGCGCAGTTGCAGCAGCCGCGGCGATAACGATCATCGCTTTTCTGCTTTTGGCAGGGCCAGCAGAGGCCAGATACAACCCGCGCAAGGCCGTCTGGGCAACCGACACGATCAACGGCAAACCGGCACTTCCGATCTTCAAGCAGCTTGGTGTTGGGATCTACTCAATCGCTATTGACTGGAGCGCGATCGCCAAACGCCGACCAAAGCACGCACGTGATCCCCGCGATCCGGCTTACGATTTCTGGGGCAACATTGGCGGCAGGATTGATCAGGCACACCGCTATGGGTTCCGCATAAATATTGAGATCACTAAGTCCCCGGCTTGGGCGAATGGTGGCCACCCAAAGAGCTGGGCGCCGAAGAACCCAAATGACTATGCAGATTTTGCCGTTGCCGTTGCGCGCAGATATCGCTTCGTACACCTCTGGATGGTCTGGGGCGAACCATCGCGACGCGTCAACTTCATGCCGTATACAAGCGCCCCTTGGCGGGCTACGACGCTCGCGCCCGGCCAAGCCCGTGGACCGGGTCGCTATGCACAGATTCTTGATGCCACATACGGCGCGTTGAAGAAGCTGAATCGCAGCAACCTAATCATCGGCGGCAATACATATGCGGCAGGCGACATTCGCACCGACGCTTGGATCCGCAACATGAAGCTGCCAGGTGGAAAGCCACCGCGAATGGATCTCTACGGCCATAACCCGTTCTCTTTCCGTGAGCCAAGCCTGACCGACGGCCCGTGGGGATTTGGCCTGCGCGACTTCACCGACCTTGACCTCGTTGAGAGCGCTGTGAATAGGTTCCTTGCCAGGCCACGGGGAAAGCGCTCGATCAAGCTGTTCCTCGCTGAATGGTGCGTTCCAACCCAGAAGGACAGCGAATTCCACTTTGCTGTCGACGAAGCAACCCAAGCGAGGTGGATCCGTTCTGCCTTCCGGATCGCAAACCGCCGCAACTCTCCGATTTACTCGCTCGGCTGGATCCATATGGCTGACAGCACTAGCAAGGACGGTAAGTACAGGAGTCGAACCGGCCTCTACCGAGAAAACGGCACAGCCAAGCCTGGTCTTAAAGCCTTCAAGGACGGCTGACGCTCCGCTGCGATCTGCGCTCCGACCAGCGCCGCGCAAAGCGACTGCGACTACCATCGGTGTAATGAATTCGTGGCGAAACAAACTCCTGACGCTGGTTATGGCATCGGTTTTGCTGCTAGCAGCGGGCATGGCGCTGACCCCAACTAGCGAGGCCCGCTTCAACCCCAAGAAGGCGATCTGGGGACCGTCAACGATTAATGGCAAATCGGCATTCCCGACCTACAAGCGGCTTGGCGTTGGAATCTATTCAGTCGCTATCGATTGGCGATTGGTTGCTCGTCGACGGCCTAAGCACCCTCGCGATCCCCGCGATCCTGCATATGTCTGGAACGACCGGGTCAAGGACTCAATCGTCGAGGCGCGATTGAACGAAATCCGTGTCAACGCCGAAATTATCCATGCGCCGGCTTGGGCCAACGGCGGCCATTCACGCAACTATGCACCGTTGAAGGCAAGCGACTACGCCGATTTCGCAGTTGCCGCGGCACGGAGATTCCCGAAGGTGCACATGTGGATGATCTGGGGCGAACCGTCGCGACGCTTCCAATTCATGCCATACGATGCGCAGGACAAGTCAAGCATGAGCAAGGGACTAAATGCGAGGCAGGCTCGCGGCCCTCAGAAGTACGCGCAGCTGCTTGATGCCGCCTATGCAGCTCTCAAAGGGCTCGACGCCAGCAACCTGATCATCGGAGGTAACACCTACACCTCTGGAGACATTCGCGCCAACCTCTGGATCCGCTACATGAAGCTTCCGAATGGCAAGCCGCCACGGATGGACCTCTACGGTCACAACCCCTTTTCCTTCAAGGAGCCGAACCTGCTGCGCCCGCCAAGCCTCTCAAACCTGCTCTACGGAGTGGTTGAGTTTTCGGACCTCGGGCGGCTCAAAGATGTCGTGAACAATTACTTGGCAATTCCAAACGGAAAGAGGGCGATCCCGCTGTTCCTGTCTGAGTGGTGCATACCAACCGGGCCTGACAAGGAGTTCAATTACCAGGTCAGCGAAGCAACGCAGGCAAAGTGGATCAATTCCGCTTTTAAGATCGTCAATGCTGACAACTCCTTCATCTACGCACTCGGCTGGATCCACCTGCAGGACAGCAAGAACGTTTCTTCAGGACTGCTGGATGCAAGCGGTAGGGAGAAGCTGGGATTCGCAGCATTCATGAACGGTTGAGCACCGGTTCGAATGCAAGAACAACTGCCACAGCCTGAGCTCGCGCCAGCTACCATCAGCCCGATGCCAGCCACGCGAGCAACAGCCGGTTCCGTGACACGCAGCACCGCCTTGATGCTGCTGTTCGCCACGCTTGGACTTGCAACGCTGTCGGGCAGCGCGGCCGCAAAATACAACCCAAAGAAAGCAATCTGGGGGCCGACACGGGTCAACGGCCAATCTGCCTTTCCGATCTACAAGAACCTCGGAGTTGGCATCTATTCAATGGCACTTGACTGGAGTCGGATCGCCGCCCGCAAACCTGTCCACCCAACCGATCCGAACGACCCCGCCTACCGCTGGCCAGGCTCAGTTGATGGAGATGTGCGGGCAGCTCGCAGAGCCGGCATTCATGTGAATTTAGAAATCACATATACGCCCAAGTGGGCTAACGGCGGACGTGCGAAACAGTGGGCGGCAACTAATCCAATTGAGTTTGGTCGCTTTGCTGCCGCGGCTGCCAAGCGCTACACAGCGGTTCACCTCTGGCAGATTTGGGGCGAACCGTCGCGCGTCAAGAACTTCATGCCATACGACGCAGCGAACGGCAGCTCGAAGAGCTTGACTCCCGGCCAGGCCCGCGGTCCTCAGAAGTATGCGCAGTTGGTTGATGCAGCCTACGGCGCGCTCAAGCCACTTCCCGGTCGCAACATGGTGATTGCCGGCAGCACCTTTACCGGTGGCAATATCAGGACTCCACTCTGGATTCGCTACATGAAACTTCCGAATGGGCGACCACCGAGGATGGATCTCTACTCTCATAACCCATTCTCATTCCGCGAGCCGAACCTCAAGAATGGTGCGTCACGCGCATACAACGTCGACTTCTCAGATGTTGCCCGCCTTGACAGAACCGTAAGCCACTATCTGGCGAAACCACGCGGCAAGAAGCGGCTGCCGCTGTTTCTGTCTGAATGGTGCATTCCGACCGGTAAGGACGGCGAATTCAACTACCAGAAGACTGAAGCTGAACAGGCAAAGTGGATTAACTCTGCCTTCAAGATCGTTAACCGTAAGGACGACCCATTCATCTTTGCGCTTGGCTGGATTCACCTCCAAGACGGCGGAGGCAGCATGGCCGGCCTGATTGATTCAAAAGGCCGGAAGAAGCCTGGCTACTGGGCTTTCCGTAACGGCTAAGTTGGCGGGTCAGCCGTAGCCGACCCGCCAAAACAGTTCAGCCGGTGATCTTGGCCTTCAGGGTGTCGAACTCCTCAGCGGAGATCGTGCCCTTCTGCTTGAGACCTTCAAGCTTTTCAATCTCATCTGCAGGCGAGGCAGATGTTGCCTGCTCGCGAATGTACTCATCCATGTTCTTACGAGCCTCAGTCTGAGCTGCGATTGCGCGCCGCTGCATGCCGCCACCACGGGCGATCAGGTAGATGAAGACCGTGAAGAACGTGAACGGCGGAACGATGATGAAGAAGATCCAAACTGCCTTCCACCATCCCGAAAGTTCATGGTCACGGAACAGGTCACTAAATACCGCGATCAGCACCCAGAGCCAGAGTACGAAGATGAAGATCTCCAGGACGACTACGAGTGGGTGTTCGCTAATGCTTGTTGCAATCAGAGCTGACAATGCATTCCTTTCATTTGTTTGCACCGAAGCAAAGCAACCCGGCGGTGCCTTCCAAGTTGTACCTATTGGTAGCGGATTCTACGGTCGCCTGCGCCTTTCCAGCGATTTGTCGCCCAGCCCCAGCCTTGGTTTCAACGCTTAGAAGAGGCCGGCCTGCTCATCAACGAGCAGGCTAGGGCCCTCATTGCGCGGATTACCAACCGCGCGGCTGACGCGAGTCTTTTCAGTCCGTCCAGCCTCGAGCGGGCTGAGCAGCTCTACCGCCTGATTCGCAGTCAAGGTTTGGTCAAGCCATGCAGCGCGCAGTTCCTGATCAGCAAGGATCGCGGGCATCCTGTCGTGAATCGGCTTGACGATCGAGTTCGGCTCCGTAGTGATTACGGTCAGCGAGCGGAGGGCTGGTCCTTCGGCCGGTTGCCAAGTAGTACAGAGACCTGCGAAGGCGAACGGCTTGCCGCCATCTACCGTGAATCGCCAAGGCTGCTTAGGTGTCTCTGTTGAGGCTGGTGCCCACTCATAGAACCCATCGGCAATAACCAGACAGCGACCGGCTGCGCTCTTAACCAGCCCGCTATACGAGCGACGCTCGGTGAGAGTCTCGGCCCGAGCATTGATCATTTTGACGCCAACATCAGGGCTCTCCGCCCAGGCCGGAACAAGCCCCCAGCGCATCAGTTCAGCAACGACTGCCCCATCGCCTGAACTGCTCAGCGCAGCAACCTCTTGAGTGGGAGAGACATTGAAACGTTCGGAGAAAACCCGGTCGTCGGGAAGGCTTGCAAGTTGCGGAAAGACCTTTTCAAGCTCGGGCCTTCTTACCGCGACTGTGTAGCGACCGCAGATGCCAGCCTCCCTCTGTCAGGCCTAGATCGCCAGCTGCGGGTTATCGACCTTACGCTCACTGATGCCGTGTGGCGCCCCATATTCGGCGAGCAGGTCAAGGAACGGAACCGCATCAAACG
>Ga0194043_1000967_pt1 | contig 16166 bp, 17 predicted proteins | sample JunL4415m_MetaG_FD_161274 | JGI IMG/M metagenome (GOLD analysis project Ga0194043, IMG submission 161274) | Anoxic zone freshwater microbial communities from boreal shield lake in IISD Experimental Lakes Area, Ontario, Canada - Jun2016-L442-15m | ecosystem: Environmental > Aquatic > Freshwater >...
GCATCGATTTATTCCGGAAGCGGTGATTTCTCAGGAGCACGGAAAACTATTTCGCCGCGATGTACCGGGGTTGGGCGAATGGAATTTTTATGTGCTCTACCATCCAGCTGCTGCGCTGTATAACGGTAGTCTAAGAGAAACTCTAAAACAAGATTTCCGGCGGATACCGGAAATAACTCAAGCTATCCGAAAATAAGATAAAAAAACTCCCCCTTTGTGACATTGTGCACAGAGGGGGAGTGAGTGATCTAGATTTTATTTTATTAAACTATTGGAAAGGGACGAGAGTGAGTTAGTTTCCAATAAGATTTTCCGTAAGCTACGAGTGCACTTATGCTCGCGAGAAACATAACAACAACAGCAGGGAAGGCTGCTTCTGGGAATGCGATAAAAGTCGCTCCCGCAGCAATATGTATCGCCATTCTGCATTTTCCAACCGTATGAACGGTCAGGGTTTTTTTCTGACGGTCGGCGATATAAGCGAGTACGCCTATAAGTATCTCCGCCAGCAATACTCCACCAGCCAAGACGGCTACAATGGCCTGGCATTGAAACAAAAGAACAAGTATCGCTAATGCCGCCTCCCTATCACGACCTGGATCAATTTTTCGTCCCAAATCAGAGCATTGTTTGAGTGAGCGGGCAAAAAACCCATCAAGAATATCGGAAGCTAAGATGAGAAAGAGAAGATAAATCTTTTCTTTCCCAGGTAGCGTTTGAAACCAAAGAGTGTCGAATAACAGCCACGATGCCGCTATTACTCCCACGAAGGTGGTCATGTTGGCTACCGTCCATTTTTGGTTGGTATGGGTGAAGATTTCTTTTTCTAGCGAGATACCAACGAGAATCCTTTTCCGTGGACCATCTTCCATTTTGGTTGCCTGAAATATCCAGGCAAGGAAACAGGTGATGAGTGCCCCTGTTAAAAGCACGAGTAAAATGTTCATGAGAGCCTCCAGAGAAAGCTAAAATTGTTAATGAAAGAAGTTTTTTCGAGAAGACTCCCAGAAAAACCACTAAACTCTATACAGGAAGATAATAGCGCATTTCCTGATAAATGTCAAGTTCTTTTGAAGTCTCGTTGGAGTAAGAGAGTTTCTTTCTGTGGGTCGGGAGGGACTCGCCTCTTTGAGGCCTGGGTCGCCGCGCAAGACGCGTTAACCCTTCTCGTCCCTATCATAAGCCAAGCAGTTGGCTTATGATTTGCAACTTCTTTCGAAGTCTCGTTGGAGTAAGAGAGTTTCTTTCTGTGGGTCGGGAGGGACTCGAACCCTCAAGCCTTGCGGCAGCAGATTTTAAGTCTGCCGTGTATACCAATTCCACCACCGACCCAGTAGTATTATTGTGAGGTCGCGTCCGGATTTGAACCGGAGTGAAGGGTTTTGCAGACCCGTGCCTAACCACTCGGCCACGCGACCAATCTCACTGTAAACACTGTTTGAAGTGTATCAAAGCGAGTATGAAGCGTCAAACCGACTTCAATAAAAAAATACCCCAAGAAGGGGTATTTTTTACTGCTTATTGGATAACCTCCGCCATGAGTTGGCGTCGTCCAAAAGCAAAAGCTTCGGTTTTGGTTTGCATATAGATGTCGATGTGGTTGTCCTTGATGGCACCACCACGATCTTCACAGGTATAGTCACCCATATTTTCGATGTGAATTTTGGCACCGAAAGGGAAGTTAGGAGGACAGGCGAGAGTACGATGCTCGGTCACTTTGAGACCAGAAGCGGTTATTCCATCGCTCTTACCACATTCATCGGCTGCAGCGGTATAGGCTGAGGCGTTGATGACGAACTTTCCTTGAGGGAGGCTCTTCCACAGCGAACTCTGTTTTCCTTTCCAAAGAGTAAGCTTTTTGCTAACCTTTTCTTGTTCAAGAGCAATAAGTTTTTGATGAATTTGTTCGAGTTCGTTCGTTTTTTTCAGGGCATCGAGACTCAGAGAAGAGTCAAAAGAGGCGCTGGTATTGATATTGATTTGAGTGTTTGTTTGGGCATCGTTTGTTTCCACAGGGGCTGGGGAGGCTCCGAGGAGCATCGCTGACAGACCGAGCGAAGAAGTAACAATACTCAAAGACATAGAGTATCTTTAGAATCTTAACCAAAGTTTTAGAAGGACTTGGGTTAGCTTGGCTCTGGCGAGGAGCTGTTTAAAGCTCTCGAGGCTAACTGAACACTATAGCATGCCGAGGGAAAAAAGTCAAGGCCGAGAGACTATTGTATGGCTCAATAGAAGCAAAAACACCTCATTTTTAGGGGTGTTTTTGATGGGGAAATGAGCAAGGGCGCTGGCTACCGAGCGCCTTTGAGTATGGCATTGATGGTGTCTTCATCTTGGCAAGAATACTTCATATCGGCTGTATAAAAGCGTTCTTTTGGCCCAATGCAGCCGCCATTGTCCTTCGGGAGACGAGCCATAAGCGGAGGGAGAAAGCCAATATTTTTCTTGAGGAAGAAGTGATGGAGGGTTCGCAGGGTCTTGGCTCGGTCGGGTGCTGACATACGAGCAAAGGTGCTCATATCATCACCCAAGCGACCACTCCAGTCGAGATGAATGAAGACATTGTTGGCTTTGGAAGCGAATTGATCATTCCAGAGGAGTGCCCAACACCAGTCACCTGGCTTTTTCCACCAGCGGGAGAAGCAGGCGCCATCCTCGATAGTGCCGTCGCTGTGGAGTCCGACCCCGCCCTCGATAAAGTCAAAGAGCCGAAGGTAGCTCTCGTCTGCGATATCGTTGGTTTGAGCGCCGATGACGATAGCGACTCCTTGGGAGGTGGCGTAGTTGCGCATATTGGTGATGACCGTGTTGAGGAGCGAGCGATCGGGATCATTATCGTCCTGAAGGTAGATTTGCCCGAAGAGAAAACTCTGAATGCCCATATCGATGGCCTGTTTGGTGATGGTTTCGATATAGAGCATATACTCCTTTTTCTCAAATGAAGGTTGGCAGGTGCCCTCGCCCCATTTATTTTGACTCCCTTCACGACACATTGATCTGAAATTGAAATCACGCTGCTCAGGCTCATAGCGGTAGCCCTCTCTGATATTGATCGCCTCGGCGATAAACATCCCGTACACAATATCTTTTCGCGTTACCTGACTTTTAATTTTTTGGGCCAGTTCAAAGTCAGGCGGATTGAGCCACGTTTCGAGAGCGCGGTGCAGATAATAGCAATCAGAGCGGTTGATCATCTTGATATTGCTCTTCATATTGCCACCATAATCGGAGAGAAATCCATCAGCCACACAGCCCTGGGTTTTCATCCGTTTCATATCAGGTGGTGCGAGATTTTGCTTGTGAGAAACTCGAGCGGGGAAGCTCGTCGCGAATGTAGCTGTGTCTGCTGCTGGTATTAGTGTTGATGCTGGTTTTGGCGGAGATTGACGCCACTTGAAAACGCTCCATCCAACAAGAGTAAGGAGAAGGAGAATTGAAAGGGAGAAGAGAATTATTTTGTGCTTCGTTGAGAGAGACATAGTTGTTTCTTACTCTGAAAGCGGCTCTTAGTGCTGTATAGTATAGCATAGTTTCTGGAAAAGTCATCCCAGCTTTTTATGTGCAGTAACGAAGTGAGTTACTTGAAAACAAAAACAGCCCGATAGGAAGCGGCTTCGGCAATTAGTTTGGTACTACTGCTATCGAGGGTTTGGACATGGATGGTTTTTAGTTTGAGCTCACCGCTACTCTCCGAATGTGTAAGTCCTAAGAGATGGAAGCAACTCCCGCAGGAGTTATTTTTTGGGTTTTGATTATAGAATAAATATGGTATTCTATACGGAGAGATATATTTGAATGTCTCGGTCGAACACAATAATAAGTATAAATATAAAAAATAAACGTATGATATTTACGAAAAATAGCTTAGCGGTCGCTGTGATGGTGTTTGGTTTGGCATCAATCGTATATGTTCCGAGCGTCAATGCTCAGAGTGGATCAGGTGATGGCGCTAAGACAAGCAATACTCATGAGGATAAGCTGGCTGAGCGACAAGCTCACCTCGCTGAGAAAAAGGCAGAGCGAGCTAAGAAGATAGCAGAGCGACAGAAAAAAATGGAAATGCGCTTAGCAGAAAGAAAGGCTCATCTTGAAGAAAAGATGGCTGAGAAAAAAGCTCATCTCGCTGAGAAAATGGCCGAAAAAGCCAAGAAAGCAGCAGAGCGCGAAGCTCAAAAAGCAGATGAAGAGGATGACAATAACTAGCAGGAGATAGATTCCTGAAAAAGATCGTACGCGATAGGCGTTATAAAAACAACCTCACATCGGGGTTGTTTTTATGTGTACTATAAAAGTACGAGAGTAATTCTTGGTCGAGATTCGTTTCGGAGCTGCTTCTGTACTTGTGACCGGGGAAGTGTACGCCGTTCGGACTGTATTTATGACGGATTGCTTTGCTTAGACCCAAGGAGCGAGATAAATTTGCGTTAAATAATAATAGTATCAACCATAATTTAATTGCGCAGTTAAAGGCGTTTTTTGATGGCTGAACCGGCTTTATGGATAAAAGCCTTGCATAGAGCCTAAATCTTAGCGTCTCCCTTTGCATCCATGTTTTTTATAAAGTCATAAACAAATTCAAATGGTTTCAAGATATGATTTTCGTCATAATAATGCATACGCCCATTAATAGATATGATTCCGCCACGAATAGAATTTCCTCCTCCTCGAGGCGTATAGATATGCTCGGCCATTGCAAAGCCTGAAAATGCAGGTGTCATTACTAGTGGTATTATTTGACCACCAACAGTTGGCCAACCTCTTTCTTTAAGTAATCTATACACATAAGTGAGAATGTAGCCCTGATCCTGATAAAGGGTGCTTTCTTCTGTTTTCTGGGATTTGTCCCTATAATCAAGTTTTCCAAATAACAGATCAGGAAGTACTATTTTTTTGGTCTTATATTTAGGATTAAAAACTAGAAAATCATAGCATTCAGCATTATCAAAAATTACTTCCGAGCCCTTATTTGTTGCTTTAATAGTAATGGCTATGAGTCTGGGCTTTGGGCTATCTATTTCTATAATATCTCCTGAGCCAACATTTTTTCCTTTTGCCATATATTCAAGCATCTTCCTTGCGAGAGCTTCTCTGATTTGTAAATCAACAGTTTGCATGACCCGCACTCCTTCGCCAGCATCTCTAACAGGTGACGACATAATCTCACCTAATCTCACCGCATCAACTGTAAGTTTTTTATCTTTATCAAATCCTCCAAAAATCATGCCCACCCTATTGGAAATACGACCAGTTTCAGCATAATATTGATCTGATAAGTTATGAATATTTTTTTGTAGATACCCCTCTAGGTCTGCAAATAGCCAGTCCTCCTTGGTTTCTTGTCTTATTTTTCTCAATAACCAACATGCTTGATGTGCGCTACCTGCCACTACAACAGATAAGTGAGCGTTTAGATTTAACCATTTTGCAAAATCATCCCTAAAAGAACCGTCCTCATTAGACAGTCTACTATCCGAAACAAGATATATTTTTTTCGACAGGCAAAGTCCAAAAACAAGAGACATCTTTATGTTTTTTAAAAATTAATTCATTTCAATAGGTACTTCAACATTAACAGTAAGTGTGGTCTTAGTCTAGATATTTAATTGATACCAAAGTGTGCTTAGTAACAAAAAACAAGGCCATGTAGAGCCTTGTTTTTTATAGGTGAGCGGGTAAGGGGAGTCGAACCCCTATCTAGTCCTTGGCAAGGACTCATAATAGCCGCTATACGATACCCGCTTTCATTCTCACAAAGTTTCAACTTTTCTATTGTAGAAGAGAATTCTTTTTTTGTCTACTGTAGGACCAGCAGGATTCGAACCTGCGACCGGTGAGATATAAGCTCACTGCTCTAACCAACTGAGCTATGGTCCTCATGTATTCTCTGGTGTGCCGAGGAGAAGAATCGAACTTCCGACACGAAGATTTTCAGTCTTCTGCTCTACCACTGAGCTACCTCGGCTTTTCTTTTTTAATTTACACCTAGTGCGCGCTGTGGGACTCGAACCTACGACCTCCTCGGTGTAAACGAGGCGCTCTAACCAACTGAGCTAAGCGCGCCCTAAAACCATAACTATCCACAGTGTGGGGATAGAGGGACTCGAACCCTCATACCATAAAGGTCACGCACCTCAAGCGTGTGTGTATACCAATTCCACCATATCCCCTTTTGTAAAACTTACGTGTTTGGCAAATTTCTTTGTCAAACGCTCCGGTACTCGACACCGTAGTTATACTACGGTTTACTCCGTTCCTCGCGTTTTTCGCGAACTTCACTCAAACACGTAAGTTTTACCGATGTTCGAGTACTGTTTCAGTGTACCATACCAACAAGGCTTGTCTATGGTTGGACAAGCCTTGTTTTACGACCTCTTTATTCTGCAGCTTCGGTTGCGACCTCTGCTACTGGCTCAGCGATAACCTCGGGAGCAGCAACTGCCTCGACAGTTGTTTTGCTGGCACCACGGGTTTTGGAAACTTCCTTCAATTTCTTACCGATGACTTTGGAGGACTTATCACGGGTGAAGTAGAGCTTGGCTCGTCGGGCGCGAGTACGCTTGACGAGTTCGATGGAGCTGATCTGTGGTGAATTGAGCGGGAGGATAAGCTCGACACCGATGCCAGCGGTCACCTTGCGCACGGTGATGGTCGGTGAGGAGCTCTGATGACCCTTGAGGGCAATCACCATACCCTCGAAGTTCTGGATACGCTCCTTGGCTCCTTCTTTGATCTTGCGACTGATACGGACGACATCACCGGCCCGGAGTTCGGGGAGATCGGTGCGGCGCTCGGCGAGGTTGAAGGCGATAAGCTTCTGATTCATAAAAATGTCTTTAGAAAATCACGAGTGAAATTATCTGAAAAGAAATCGAAAAACACCCAGAAAAGGGATGTTTTTTGTATCTCCTTTACTATAGCGGGAAAGTCTCCCGCCGTCAATGGCAGCGGATTTTTGAAAAAAAACAAAGCGTTATTTAGCTGCTCCTAAAAATTCTTTTGGTGTAGGGCTTTCGAAGTGATACACTTCCTTGAAAAGTGTGAAATCAAGTTGGGAGGCGTGGAGGAGGTGACGAGTATAGTCCTTGGCTTCTTTTTTGGTGACCTTGGTGCCATAGAGGGGATCGCCGATGATAGGGTGACCGAGGTGATTCATATGGACGCGAATCTGGTGGGTGCGTCCGGTTTTCGGTTTGACTTCGACGAGGTCGGTGCCTTCGAGAGACTGGAGTACTCGGTAGTGAGTGATGGCTTTGCGAGCTGTGCCACGAGTTTCGTTTTTTTCAGTGATGACGGATTGGTGGGTGCCGTCTTTGGATTTGGCGAGATAGGTGCTGACAGTACCTTTTGCTGGAGCGAGGTGTCCAGAGACGATAGCGAGATAGGTTTTGTGTATTTTATGTTGTTGGAAGAGGTGTTTGAATTCCTCGAAAGCGGTTTGTGACTTGGCAAGAATCAGGAGACCGGAGGTGCCTCGATCAAGACGGTGAACGATACCAGGTCGCAAGGCGTCCCCGTTTACGGGTTTTAATTGAAATTCTGGTTGGGAAGTGTGGATAAGTTGTGGATATCTCCCAACGAACCAATGAGCGACACTATCGGAGTCGTTGGTTGGTGTGGGATGCGTGAGAATGCCAGCCGGCTTGTCGACAATCAGAAAATGCTCGTTTTCAAAGATAAGAGTAACAGGAATGTCGGGTCGTGGGTCAAGTGTCGGCGCCTGGAGTTCGGGAATAAAAATATCAATACTATCGTTGGCTTTGACGAGAGTAGTGGGTTTACTCGGGGCTTGGTTGAGGATGATGTCACGCTCTCGGATGAGGGTGCTGATGACGGTGCGTGAGGGGGTGTCAACAGGCGTTGATGATTGCCATTTGAGGAGTTGCGGGAGAATACGATGCACCAAAGTATCCAGGCGGAGGCCGGATTCGTGAGGGCGAACGGTGTGATGGAGGTGAGTTGGAGGTAGCATAGACTGGTAGTATAGCGGATAAAATGCGTTTTGGCAACTGAAAAAAATAGGGGGAGTTTTTTACGAATACCTACCATATGTAGTGATATTTATTTTCTTCATACATCTACATGAGAGATCCGAGGAATAATTTCCGCTTGGGCGGCGGGCATTTGACAGGAGGTTTTTGGGTAACTATTATGAAGGGACGACGAACAAAATTTTTCATTTTTTTATCTTCACGATTATGTGTCAATCAGGATGTTGCCAATCTGGCGAAGTGTTTTTTGGAGGGATGCCGGTCATCGGTCAGGCGGTTGCCGATTTCGAAATAGAGATGTTTCATGAAGAGCAGATTAAGAAGACGCACCTCTCTGATTATCGAGGGAAGTGGCTGGTTCTCTTCTTCTACCCGGCGGATTTTACATTTGTGTGTCCAACAGAGCTGCAGGATTTGGCGCGACGCTATGAAGAGCTCAAGAAGTTGAATACGGAAGTATTGTCGGTCAGCACGGACACGGTGTATACACACAAGGCATGGCACGACAGTTCGGTGGCAATCAAAGAAGTTCAGTACCCGATGGTGGCCGATCCGACTGGTGAATTGACCCGTGAGTTCGGTGTCTATATCGAAGAGGAAGGCATGGCGCGGCGCGGAACATTTATTATCGATCCGGATGGTGTATTGCAAGCATATGAAGTACACGCTAATAATATCGGGCGAAGTGCGGACGAGCTTTTGCGTAAGTTGGAGGCGGCGCAATTTGTGCGTGAACATGGCGGAGAGGTGTGTCCAGCCAACTGGAAGCCGGGAGCGAAGACTTTGACACCCGGCCTGGACTTGGTAGGGAAAATTTAAGAGAAAAATTATGTATCAAGCACAAGATTTTCGTGGTCTCATTGGTCTCTCTGGTTTTAGCGAGGCTCTGCTGACCAATCACTTCGCTCTTTATGAAGGGTATGTGAAGAATGTCAACTTGCTCGAAGAGAAACTGGATGCATTGCGGGCGGCTGACCAATTGGCGACGCCGGAATATGCCGAGTTGAAGCGACGGTTCGGGTGGGAATGGAATGGAATGCGATTGCATGAATACTACTTTGCCAACCTTACCAAGGAGCAAAAGCATACTGAAGGGAGTGATCTTCATCAAATCGTCGTGAAGCAATTCGGAAGTGCCGAGGCCTGGGAGAAGGATTTCCGAGCGACGGGTGCGATGCGCGGGATCGGTTGGGTGGTATTGGTGTATGATTTCGCCTCGAAGCGGCTGGAGAATACGTGGATCAATGAACATGATGGTGGGCATTTGGCGGGCTGCGTGCCATTGCTCGTAATGGATGTCTTCGAGCATGCTTTTGTTTTGGATTATGGCACCAAGCGCGCGGAGTATATCGAAGCTTTCTTCAAATCGATCGATTGGGAATTGGTGAGTAAGCGATTCGACGGTGCTGTAGCGATGGAGAAATAAGTGTTGAGGAAGAAAAGGGCGGACTTGTTTTTTATGGGAAGTTTTGAAAAATCGCTCCAAGTCCACTCCCGGGCGCCCGTGGACCGAGTACTGTCCAAAGTTACCCGGAAGCGTCTTGAATCGATTTTTCGTGCGACAGGATGATAGTAAATAGAATGGAGAAGCTTCTAAAATAATACAAATCTTAAAAAATTTTCAAATAGAGGGTGGCACTTAGGAGGGAGTGGCTGTCTTCTCTACGCGTATGCAAGAAAAAATCACCAAGATAAAGAGACGGAATGCCGAGATCGTACCATTTGACGAGATGCGAATCGAACAGGCGGTGGAACAAGCCTGTGATGCGGTTGGTGAATTGGATAAAAGTTTTATCCATACGATGACAGAATATGTGCTGCACGACTTGAAGCATATGTGTGATCCGGAAGCGGAGGAATGTATTCCGACCGTGGAAGAAGTGCAGGATACCGTAGAGAGGAATCTCGTGAAGATCAATCGTTTCGAAGTGGCCAAGGCCTATATTCTGTATCGCGAGAAAAAAAATCAGGAACGAGAGGAGAAGCACGAGCGGCTCATCAAGCAATTTGAGAAGAAGTCGCTCAAGGTCATCAAGGCAAGCGGCACAAAGGAAACTTTTGATCTCAAGAAAATCAAGGCGGTGTTCGATCGCTCGGTCAATGGATACTCGAAAGAGTGTTTGTTTGAGGATTTCGTCGAAGCGTTCAAGAAGAATATCGTGGATGAAATTAAGACTTCCGATATTGCCCAATTGTTGGTGAAAACCTGCATCGATCTCGTGACGGTGGAAAATATCGCTTGGCAGCACGTGGCGGCACGAATCTTCCTTGGGAATATGTATAAGCAGGCGACCAAGAATCGCGGCATCGCCCTGAAGCAGGTGTATACGCCAAAGTCCTACAAGGCACTCTTTGATGATTATGTGAAGCGCGAACTCTACTACAAGGATTTTTACGAATACTATAGCCCGAAGGATATCCTTGAGGCCGGGAAACTCCTCTCGAAGGATACGGATTTGTCGTACGAATACACGACGCTCTTGTCCTTGCAGAAGCGGTATCTGCTCAATCCGAACAAAGTGGTGATGGAATTACCGCAGGAGATGTATATGTCGTTGGCGCTCTTCCTCGCTATTCCCGAGCCGAAGGAGACGCGACTCAAATTCGCTTTCAAGGTGTATGAACAGTGCTCACAACAGCAGATTTCATTGCCGACCCCGACGCTCATCAACGCGCGGACAAACTATCATCAATTGTCGAGCTGTTTCAAGATCAATGTTGATGATGATTTGCGCGGTATCTATCACGCATTCGAAAATATGGCCCAGATCTCGAAGTTTGGTGGTGGCGTAGGCGTGTATCTCGGCAATATCCGAGCGCGAGGGAGTTCGATTCGCGGGGTCTATGGCGCATCGGGCGGTGTCAATCCGTGGGTGAAGATCATCAATGATACGGCGACCGCGGTCAATCAACTCGGCGCGCGACTGGGTGCCATCTCGGTGACGCTTGATATCTGGCATCACGATATTTATGATTTCCTCGACCTGCAGACGGAGACGGGCGATATTCGCTCGAAGTCATTCGATATTTTCCCGGCGGTGGCGATTCCCGACTTATTTATGCGACGGCTGGCGGAGGATGGTGACTGGCAGATGTTCGACCCGCATGAGATCGAGGATCTTTATGGTACGAAATTACAGGACACATTTAATGCTGAGTTCGAAGAGTTTTATATTAAATTGGAGAATGACACGCGTCTTCGGATGCGGCGGGTGGTGAAGGCCAAGGAAGTATTCAAGAAGTTCTTGAAGACGGTGGTGGAGACAGGGATGCCATATGTGTTCTTCCGCGATACAGTCAATGCTGTTAACCCCAATAAGCACGAAGGGAATATCTATTCGACTCAACTCTGCACAGAAATTTGCCAGAATACCAAGGCGGCGAAGTTCCAGGAGGAGCAAATCGAGGATGGGACGATTGTCTTGCGCTATACGCCCGGGGATCTCGTGGTATGCAATCTCGCGTCGATCAATGTGGCCAAAGTGCATACGCGCAAGGAAATCAATGCGGTATTCCCGACGGTGATGCGAATCCTCGACAATGTGATCACCCTCAACTACTATCCGATCAAAGAAGCAGAGATGACGGCGACGAAGTATCGCTCGGTGGGACTCGGCTATCTCGGCTTGGCAGAGTACCTGGCGGTCAATCACCTCGCGTATGATAGCGCCGAGGCTCGGGAGAAGGTGGACGAACTCTTCTCGGAGTACGCCTATGCGACGTATCGCGCTTCGGTCGACATCGCCAAAGAACGCGGGCATTACCCGCTCTTCAAGGGGAGTGAATATTCACAGGGAAAATTATTGGGTAAAAAGAAAGATTGGTTCGTGAAAAACACTAAGCGCGGGAAGGAATGGGACAAACTCTTCGCCGATATGAAACAGTATGGCGTACGCTTCGGCTATCACACCGCTCCAGCGCCGAATACTTCAACTGCGGGTGTGGTAGGGACGACGGCGGCTTTACTTCCCATTTATAAGAAGTACTTCGTGGAGACCAATCTCTCAGCACCGACGATTCGCGTGGCTCCAAAGTTGAATACGAGTAACTTCTGGTACTACAAAGAGTATATCCAGATGGATATGAATGATGTGATCGATATGATCGGGACGGTGTACAAGTGGGTAGATCAATCGATTAGCTTCGAGTGGATGATTGACCCAGCCAAGGTCAGCCCGGCGCAACTCTACGGCTACTATATGAAGGCTTGGGAGCAGAAGATCAAGACGGTCTACTATGTGCGCTCCCTCTCGGCAGAGATCGCGGATAATTGTGTTTCTTGTTCGGGGTAAAAAACTACTATCAAACAAAGTTAAGAATGTTTTTATGACCAAGAAAATGCAACAGAACCTGATCTTCAATCCCAAGGGGGATGATGATGTGGCACACCGAACTATCATCAAGGGGGCGACGACCGGATTGTTCAATCTGAACGCGGTCAAATATCCGTGGGCGAAGTCGCTCTACCAGGTGATGATCGGAAATTTTTGGATACCAGAGAAGGTTTCAGGGTTGAAGGATGATGCGCGAATGTTTCACACCGACCTCTCGCCCGAAGAACAGCGGGCGTACAAGGGAATCATCTCCTTTCTCACCTTTCTCGATTCGATTCAGACGGTCAACCTGCCGCACTTCTCGGACTATGTAACATCGCCCGAGGTCAACCTCATCCTCTCGATCCAGGCCTATCAAGAGGCGATTCACTCGCAGTCGTACGGGACGATCCTCGAGACGGTGGTGGAGAGTAAGGAGCGCGATGAGATCTATTATTTTTGGCGGACGGACAAGATTTTGCTCGAGCGCAATAAGTATATCGGGCAGATCTACCAGGATTTCGTTGATGATCCGACGGATAAGAGTTTCTTTCGGGGGATCGTGGCGAACTTTCTCCTGGAGTCGATTTATTTCTACAACGGGTTCGCGTTTTTTGACACACTGGTTGATCGGATGAAGATGCTCGCGACGGGGCGGATGATCGCCTATATCCGGCGAGATGAATTGACGCACGTGACGATTTTTGCCAATCTTATCCGCGAGATTCGTCGAGAGTTCCCTGAGATTTACGATGAGGAGATGATCCGCAAGATGATGAAGACCGCGGTAGAGCAAGAAGTCGAGTGGAGTACGCATATCCTGGGCGATAAAATCCCCGGGTTGAATGGCGAATCAACCAAAGATTATACCCGTTGGCTGGCGAATAACCGTTTGGCGATGCTTAATATCGCCCCGCTCTACCCCGAGGCGATCGAAAATCCCTACAAGCACCTCGACCGTTTGCAGGATACCAATGGCGATAAGGGTAACTTCTTCGAAACGACCGTGGTGAACTATACCCAGTCATCGAGTATGAATGGGAGCTGGGATTTCTAAAAAATCCAAGGTGTTTTATAAAAATTGTAAAATAAAAACAGACATCAGCGTCGATGTCTGTTTTTAATTGATGCTGCAAATCAAGCGAGAGTAGTCGTTGGTTTTGGAACAGTGAGAAGAACGAGCCAACCAACTATCACAAGGAGAGCGCACAGAATGATAGGGAGATTTTGGTTTACGGTGAAGGCGACACCGGCGACGAGGGGTGGAATGGTCATAGCGAGGGCTTGAAGGGATTGGTTGATGCCGAGAATTTTACCCTGCTCCTCAGGATGAGCGGCGTTTGAGATGAGGGTATTGAGATTCGGAAGGATAAATCCATTGAATGATGAGAAGAATGGCACAATAAAAAAGAGAAGAATAGCGCGGTCGGGAATCAGGTAGGCGAGTGTGCTTATCGCAAAAAGCGGCATAACAATGCGAAGAAGAGAGCGCGGTGGAAAGCGTTGTGAGAGTGGGCGTATGAGTGCTCCCTGAGCGATGACGATCCACAATCCAATGACTCCGAAGAAGTTACCGATCTCTGCGTGAGAAAAATTAAATTTTGTAACCAGAAAAACTTGGAAAAACTGCGTGAAGAAATTGAAGCCGAGGGTATAGAACATACTTACCAAGAAGAGACGTCGAAGGCTAATGAGGAGGAAGGCCTGCTTAATATTCGCGAAACCTTGGAAGAATGAAAAAGAGGGCGATTGAAGGATGGATTTTTTCTTCTGAAGGGTTTCTTGGAAATTTCGAGCCAGCAGGAGCATATTGATGAGGGCGAGACCGGCAGCGACCCAGAGGGGCGTGGCGTCATTAAACCAACTCACTGTGCGTGGGTCGGCGAGTTGCCCACCAAGCCATGGGCCGATAATGAATCCAACCCCAAAAGAGGCACCAATAAGTCCAAAATTTTTGGTTTTATTCTCAGGTGTGCTGATATCTGCGATGGCCGACAGTGCGATAGAGATATTGCCACCCGTGAAGCCGTCAATGATACGAGAAACAAAGAGGAGTGTGAGTGAATGCGTGAGAATACCGACGCCAAAAAGAAGATAGCCAAAGACTGTTCCCGCTAAAGAAAGAAGAAGAAATTTTTTTCGGCCGTATATGTCTGAAAGCGTACCGAGATAAGGCGCTCCAAAAAATTGGGCGAAGGGGTAGGTAGCGAGAAGAATACCCAAAACGATGGTTTTGAAGGCGACTGTGGTATCAGGAAGGAAGAGCGCACCCTCGATGCCAAGGAAAATTGGCGCAAGAATAGGAATGATGATGCCAACACCGATCATATCGATGAGGACGGTGAACAGGAGTGCGTAGAGGGGATTTCTTGGTTTCATTGGTTTTAATTTGTTTGGTGCCGCGGGAGAGACTTGAACTCTCATTCTCTTGCGAGAGCTGGCTCCTAAAGCCAGTGTGTCTGCCGATTCCACCACCGCGGCAGGTGTTTTTTATACTATCTTCGCGCCAGAGAGAGTGACTATGCGTTCGACTTCGGGTTTGAGGGCGCCGTCGTTGTCATATTCGCCATGATGGCGAGTGTCTTCTCCGTAAGTATGCTTCTTTTGGTCGAGGTGAATACTCAACTCAATGACGAAACCTCGCGTTTTGACATAACAATGAAAGCGCGGGTAGCCAGCACTCGCGAGGACACGGATATAGCTTTGCTCAACGCCTTCTTGATGCTGAAAGGCGTACCCGAGGCGGCGCATCAGGTTGAGGGCGTTTTCTTTCGGTTGGTCGATGCGAAGTTTCATAGGTTTTTGCTTTCTGTGCTCGTTTGGAAGCTGCTTATTGTCGGAGCACTGGGAATCCCGCCCAGAGGGTGGTCAGCCTCTGGCTGAGAACCCTTAGACGAACCGAATTAAAAGGTGTATCTTTGTCGGAGCACTGGGAATCGAACCCAGATCATACGAACCCGAATCGTACGTACTACCACTATACTATGCTCCGATACTAATTTAATTGTGTGAACCCGAATTCCGCCGCGGCGGATACTACCACTCTACTCTGCTCCGCTATACCCAATCAGCATAGCGAGAAAAGAAGTTTTGGTCAATCTGTGTATAAAATAGTATGAGGCTAGAAGGAGAGTTTCCAACTAGCCTCATATTCTGGCTTCTGCCGACTATCCCCTGAGGGAGTTTGGGTGCATTACCTGCTTTTCGAGCGGAGTTAATTCCTTTGAGTAGCTGTTTATATGTGCCGTTAAGGTTAAACGACCCCGCGCATCTAAGATAATGTCCCGGCCTTCTTTTTTTCCAATAGTAATCAGACATTGATAGAGAACTTCAAGGGCGAAATTTGGAATTTCATCTTCCGGCATCTCTAATGCCTTACTTAGTCTGCGTACTAATTTTTTGTTGGTTTCATCATTGGGCATGATAGGCCTCCTATTTGTTGGTTTGTGGTTTTAGTGACGTGCAGAAGAAGTATAGACTATTTAACGGAAAATGTCAAGAAATTATGGTAATAAAAAAGGCGAGAGAAGAAGTGATGCTTGCTTCTTCCCTGCCCTTGTTGTCTTGTGAGATGATCGTCTTTTTCTTATGCACTCACTACATAAGGGAGGGGACATAATTCCCGGGTATTTGCATCTTCCATACGCGGCTGCCCTCTCTGTCTTTACTTCTGGCTTTTCTGCTGGCATTCCTCTTTGTTTTTATTGAGGAATTTTATTCAAAGTGGGAAGTACTGCTTCCTCAACCTTGAAGTGAGAGTATACACCCAAAAACAACTCTTGTCAAGCTAGCGCTTTGAGTAGAATGTGAAAAGAAGCTTATTTTAGCCAAATAAAACATCTTTTACTGCACCCAATGCTTC
>Ga0194043_1000979_pt1 | contig 16045 bp, 15 predicted proteins | sample JunL4415m_MetaG_FD_161274 | JGI IMG/M metagenome (GOLD analysis project Ga0194043, IMG submission 161274) | Anoxic zone freshwater microbial communities from boreal shield lake in IISD Experimental Lakes Area, Ontario, Canada - Jun2016-L442-15m | ecosystem: Environmental > Aquatic > Freshwater >...
GGCGCTACGAGTCGCTGCACGGCCTGGAGATCGAGCGCGCCGAGGTTATGCAGCTGCTCGGCATCCTGAGTCACAGCACCGTTGCCGAGCGGACCAAGCTCCCGGGTATGCCACCCGAGCGTGTCGACGTCGCACTTCCCGGCATCCTAGTACTCGCCGAGATCATGAAGCTCTTTGGCGCGTCGAGCGTGCTGGTCAACGCGCGCGGAATCCGCGAGGGCATCGTCATCGACACGCTGGCGAGTGAAGGCGCCATCGCGCACAAGGTCGATCACGTGCAGGCGGTCCGCGAACTCGGCGCACGCTACCACTACGACCGCGAGCATGCCGAGCAGGTCACGCGGCTCGCGCTTTCGCTCTTTGACCAGCTCGCAGGTCCTCTGGGCATAGGCCCCGACGGGCGCCCCCTGCTTCAGGCCGCCGCGATGCTGCACGACGTCGGCTACTCCATCGCCTACGATCGGCACCACAAGCACAGCTACACGCTAATCCTTCACGCGAGTTTGCCGGTGTTTACTCGCCGAGAGATGGCGATGACCGCTTCGATTGCCCGCTACCACACCAAGTCGCTGCCCAAGGCCAGTCACGAGTCGTGGTCGTCGCTCGACCCCCCAGACCAGTTCGAGGTGCGCGAACTCGCGGCACTCCTGAGAATCGCCGACGCTCTCGACCGTAGCCGAGGGGCCCGCATCCAGCGCATCGAGATTGCGGATGACGGCGCCATCACACGAATCACCGTCTTCAGCGCTCACGACCTGCACGCCGAGCTGTACGGTGTGGAAAAGAAGAAGGACCTGTACCAAGAAACCTTCGGCCGCACGCTGGTCGTAGAGGTCAAGTATTCCGAGGAGATCGCATGAGTTGGTGGCCATTCGGCGGGCGCAAAGCCACGCCAGTCCCCGTATCGACTTCGATTGAAGTGCCAGCGCCCACCAAGGAGGTCGTCATGAGTGAGCTCATCGGCGAAGCAGCCGTCGCACCGGAGCTCGCAGTCACTCCCTCGCCCGTGGAAGATCTCGCTTCTTCGGCGCTCTATCTCAACCGCGAACTGAGCATGCTCTCTTTTCAGGAGCGCGTGCTAGAGGAGGCTGAGGACCTCGACAACCCGCTGCTCGAGCGGGTCAAGTTCCTCTCCATCTTCAGTTCCAACCTCGCCGAGTTCTACATGGTGCGCATCGCAGGTCTCAAGCAGCAGGTCCAGGCGGGAGTGCGCGACCTCTCGGCCGACGGGCTGACACCGGCCGAGCAGCTCGCGATCGTCAGAGAGTCCGCCCGAGGGCTGATCGTGCGCGGGCGTGGGTTGTATCCGCGTCTGAGGGACGAGCTCGCGGGTAACGGAATCTACGTGCTGGGCTACGGTGAGCTCGACGAGCATCAGCGCGAGGACGCCGACCGCTATTTCAATGACGTTGTCTATCCCGTTCTCACCCCGCTCGCTTTTGACCCGGCACGTCCGTTCCCACACATCTCCAATCTGAGCCTGAACCTCGCGGTGCTCATCCGCACGTCAGACGGCGAGGAGCGCTTCGCTCGCGTCAAGATGCCCCGCGCACTGCCCAGGCTGGTGCCGATCTGCTCCGCCGCAGGCGCAGGCCCATCGTGTGACATGAAGGGCGCCGACAAGCGCGGTCGCTCCTACCACTTCGTGTGGCTTGAGCAGCTCGTCACCGCGCACCTGGGCATGATCTTCCCGGGAATGGAAGTGGTCGAGGCGCACCCCTTCCGTGTTACGCGCGACGCCGACATCGCCATCCAGGAGCTCGAGGCCGAAGACCTCCTCGAGACGATCGAGGAAGGTGTCCGCCGTCGGCGCTTTGGCTCGGTGGTTCGGGTCACCGTCACACCGTCGTTGCCCGACTTCGTCCGAGACACGCTGGCCGAGAACCTCAAGCTCGACCCCGAGGACCTGGTCATCGTCGAGCCGCCCATCGGCGCGAGCAACCTCATGGAGCTCTACAAGATCGATCGTCCCGACCTCAAGGACCCCTCGTTTCGGCCCGCGCAGCTCCCCGGCTACAACGACGCCGAGCACTTCGACCTGTTCGCCGCGATTCGCGAACACGACCTCCTGCTACACCGCCCCTTCGATTCCTTTGAGCCGTTCGTCAAGCTGCTCCAGCAGGCCGCCGAGGACCCCGACGTGCTCGCCATCAAGATGACGCTGTACCGGGTCGGCCGTGACTCCCCGGTGGTCGAGGCACTCCTCGACGCCGCCGAGAACGGCAAGGAGGTCGCGGCACTCGTCGAGCTCAAGGCCCGTTTCGACGAGGAGAGCAACATCGGCTGGGCGCGCAAGTTGGAGCAAGCAGGCGTGCACGTGGTCTACGGGGTGCTCGGCCTCAAGACGCACAGCAAAGTCGCGCTCATCGTTCGCAAAGAGGGCGATCGCGTCCGCCGTTACTTGCATCTGGGCACCGGCAACTACAACGTCGCTACCGCGCTGCAGTACACCGACCTCGACCTGCTCATCACCGACGAGACCATGGGCGAAGACGCAAGCGAACTATTCAACTTCCTCACCGGCTATGCGGAGCAAGAGTCCTACGAGAGCTTCCTGGTCGCCCCGGTGACTATCCGCCAGGGGCTGGAAGAGCTGGTCCGACGCGAAATCGCCCATGCGCGCGCGGGCAGGCCCGCGAGGATGATCCTAAAGATGAACTCGCTGGTGGACAGGGCAATCGTGCGCCTGCTCTACGAGGCATCGCAGGCCGGGGTGCAGATCGATCTGATCGTGCGGGGCATGTGCATCCTGCGTCCCGGCGTGCCGGGCATCAGTGACACCATCTCGGTCACGAGCATTGTTGGGCGGTTTCTGGAGCACACTCGCATCTACTACTTCGAGAACGACGGCGAGCCGACGGTGCTCATCGGCAGCGCCGATCTTATGCGGCGCAACCTCGACCGCCGCGTCGAAGTGCTGGCACCAGTCAACGACCCCGCGCTGATTGCTCGGCTGCGAGGGGAGATCTTGCAGACCTACCTCGACGACAACGTCAAGGCGCGAGTGATGCGCTCGGATGGCTCGTACGTGCGCGTGCATCCCGAGGAAGGCGAGGAGCGCGTCGATTCCCAGCGCGTCCTCATGGAGGCGTCGGCGAAGAGGTCTGGGCACGAGCCTGATCGATGAGCCTGGGATTCGTGCGACAGGCATAGGGACCCGACGGTAGTTGAAAGGGGGGCGAGGACCGGTGAAAGCGCTGCTGCGATGGACGCCGGGCCTGCGCTCGCTTTCCGCATACCAGCGAAAGTGGTTGCCCGCCGACCTCATCGCGGGCCTGGTGCTCGCCGCGGCGCTCGTGCCCGTGGGCATGGCGTATGCCGAGCTCGCCGGGTTGCCGCCCGTGTACGGCCTCTACGCGAGCCTCGTCCCGCTGCTGTTGTACGCCGTGTTCGGGCCGTCACCGGTGCTGGTGATGGGGCCGGACTCGGCCACCGCCTCGCTCGTGGCGGCCGCGATCGTCCCGCTCGCGCTTGCGGGCTCGCCGGAGCGCATCGCGCTCGCGGGCATGCTGGCGCTGCTTGTCGGAGCGATGACGCTGGTGGTGGGGATTGCTCGGCTGGGCTTTGTGGCGGCGCTGCTCTCCAAGCCGGTGCGCCTTGGCTACATGAACGGCATCGCGGTGGTCGTGGTGGTCAGCCAACTCCCTAAGATGTTCGGTTTCAAAGCACCTGCCGAGGGCGTCGTCTTGCAGGTCTTCGAGTTCTCCAAGCGCGTCGGCGCCGTCAACCCGGTGGCAGCAGCGCTCGGGGTGGGATCACTCGTCGTGATTCTGGGGCTGCGCGCTTGGATGCCTAAGATCCCCGGGCCGCTCGTCGTCGTCTTCGTGGGCGCGGTTGCAACGGCGCTCTTCCAGCTGCAGCAGTTCGGCATCGCGACGGTCGGCGTGCTGCCGCAGGGGCTTCCATGGCCGAGCTGGCCTGCGGTGGGAATCCCGCAGACGCTGACGCTTGTCGCGGCCGCCTTTGGAATCGCCGTCATTTCGCTGACCGACACTAGCGTGCTGTCGCAGTCGTTCGCTGGCCGCTTTGGCTACGAAGTGGACGCCGACGAGGAGTTCATCGCGCTTGGCGTGGCCAACATCGCCGCGGGGCTCTTCCAAGGCTTCCCGGTGAGCGGTAGCCAGACTCGCACCGCCATCAACCAGGCTGCCGGTGCCAAGACACCGCTGTCGGGAATAGTGGCAGCGATCGTCCTCGGCTCCATGCTGGTTGCGACGCCGTGGCTGCTCAAGACCCTGCCGATCCCGGTGCTGGCCGCCGTGGTTGTCTCGGCGGGATTCGAGCTCGCCGATGTGCGTGGCACCGCCCGGCTTTGGGTGATTCGGCGTACCGAGTTTGCGCTGTCGGTGGCGAGCTTCGTGGGCGTGATTGCACTCGGCGTGCTGCCGGGTGTCTTCGTCGCGGTGGCGCTTTCGATGCTGAACTTCATCCGCCGCCAGTGGTGGCCGCACGACGCGGTGCTCGGGCGCGTCCCGGGCGTCAAGGGCTACCACGACATCAGCGAGTTCCCTGAAGCCGAACAGGTGCCGGGGCTGCTGCTCTTCCGCTTTGACGCGCCGCTCTTCTTCGCCAACGCGGGCATCTTCCGCCACCGCGTGCTGGACCGTATCAAGACGGCCCGAGTGCCCGTGCGCCGTTTCGTTCTGTGCGCCGAGCCCATCATCGACGTCGACACCACGGCCGCCGATGTTCTGAGCGAGCTTGTCGGCGAACTACAGTCGCGAAATATCGTGTTTGCGCTTGCCGAGATAAAGCATCCCGTCCGCGAACACATCGCGCGCTACGGCCTCATCGATCTCATCGGCGCCGACAACATCTTCCCCACGATCGGCAGCGCCGTGCATGAGTACGTGCACGCGACTGGTGTGGATTGGGTGGACTGGCAGGACGCCGATGAGCCGGACGCTGCTGTACCGCCTCGGGCGATCGACGACGAGTCCCCGGACGAGAGCGACGAGCCTTCAAGGAGCTGATGGGCCGCTCGGCGGTACGTCGCGAGCGCCAGCCTACTTCACCCGCGTCGCGGTCCACGGGCCATCATAAACGAGCGGGCCCGCGGCGATGTGCACCGTCCCGACGATGCTGTCCCCTGTGACATCACCGATGTATTCGATCGTGACTCCTTGGGCGGAGCCGTCGATCGTGATGCGTTTTCCGTCGAAGATGACCTCCGGTGCTCCGCCCGCAGTCTTTGCCGAGTAGCCATCGCCGCTCTTGGCGATCACCAAGGTCGTCGACTTGCCCTCAGACCACTTCGGCTTCGCTGCGGTGCCGTCGTTTCGCATCGGCCGATACGACCACGTGCCTACCGGATCCTCGACGATGACCGCTGCTGGAGGTGGTGTGGCGCTCGCTGCGGCTGCCGCATCCTCCTGCACCTGGGCATTGAGGGCCCCAATGTCAGCATCGATCGCCTGCTCCCGCACCTTCTGGTCTTCCGGGCTCACGTCCCCAGTCGGTTCGCATCCCGCAACCGGGAATACGAGCGCGAGCAGCACCAATCCGATCGTCAAGCCGCGTATCGAGCGCTTCATGGCCGATCTCCGTTCTTCAGATTCCTGCCCCGAGACGATGCGCATTGCCTGCTAAGGGGTAGCCTTCGACCACGTCTTGGTCGCCTCGTCGTAGGCGAAGACGATCCCGGTCTTGCCAGCGTCGCCCGTCATCGTCGAAGCGGTGGGCGGGGCATCGTAGGCGATGAGCTCCCAGGTGTTCTTGCCGTCGGAGCCGGTGTTCTGGACGAGCCGCACGAAGTACTTGTCGGGATACTCCTTGGCGTACCAGGTCATGAACGCCTCGGGATCGGGCACGCCGCTGAACTGGCTGCCGGCGGCAATCGCGCTGAAGAACGCCGAGGCCCGTTGATCGAAGGTCATCGAGTCGTCGGCAGGCACGTCAACTGTCTGGTACATCTTGAACGCCGGCACCTTCTTGTTGGTGTAGGTGGTGAGGAAGACGGTGTAGTCAGCGTCGTGCGAACCGGTCGACTTCTTCTCCGAGATCACCTTGCGGACTTCGAGGTCCCAGTTCGCGGCCTCAGGGCTCGCTTGCCAGACCTTCATGAGGTCTTCGGCGGTGTACTTGGGTCCGGCGCCCGGGATGACACTTGCGCCGGTTCCCGAGCAGCCGGCAAGTAGGAGCACGGCGAGAGCTGCCGCCATGCATGCCACGGTGATGAGGTGGTGCTTGCTGGTGCGCGTGAGGTTCATCGGCCCGTCCCGTCTGTCGTCACCTGATCGGTGTCCTGCCGGCACCCTCGGATATGTCATTGCGGCGTCACCCGCCTCGGCTCGCCGTACGCAGCCTCGGCCCGCGCGCCACTACTTCACGCGCGTCGCCGTCCAAGGGATGTCGAAGACGCCCTCCCCGGTGTTCGCCTTCGCCACCACTACATAGTTGACCGTCCCAACAAGGGTGTCACCGACGATGCCGCCAGTGAAGCTGACGGTGTCGCCGCGAGAGCCCACCTTCTCGCTGACGGTGAAGTGCTTTCCATCGAGCTTGACCGCTCCACCCCCGTCGGTGGCGTAGCCCTCGCCCTTCCTGACGATGACGAAGTGCCATGCCGCGTCGCCTTCGATCGGGGTCCACACGGGGTTCATCCGATGCTCATCGCGGAAATCTACCTCCCCGTTGGGCCAGTACCACTCTCCGACGAGGGTGTCCGTGGCTCCCTCCTCGTACTTCATGACCTTGGCGGTCTCCTCGGCTTCGCGACGTGCTTTTGCTTCAAGCTCTTCCTTGACCGCTTCATCCTCCCGCGCGGCTGAGGAACTCACTTGGGCCCTCGTGGCTGCGGTGCCCGCGCGGCAGCCAACCTGCCTGCCTGCCTGATCGTGATCGCAGGCGGTCAACGAGAAAGTCAGGGATGCAAGCAGGAGCGCGGCACACGCCAGCTTGGCGATCCGAATGATCACGCTGGCCGTTGGGGAGTGCTTCATGGTGAATCTCCTTCTCCGCGACTCGCGGGCCGGCGCGCCTACTACTCGGTCCCGATGTTGTCGATGACGAGCTTGCCGTCCTTCTTGACCACGAGATACCAGTTGGTCCACGTCCCCTCCGACCACTTCTCCTTGACGTAGACCAGATAGCCGCCCTCGCCCTTCTGGGTGTCCACCATCCCGAACTCCTTGAGGTCGTTGGCGGCAAGTGAGTAGTAGTCCGAGGTCTTCTCGGCGCGGAAGCGCGCGGTTGTGACCGCCTTCGCCTTGGCCGAGTCGCCGTTCATCGCGTCTTGGAGGTACGTCATGACCAAGTCAATCGCGCTGCTCTTGGTCAGAGAAACGGTCGGCGCGGGTTCGGGTGCCGGCTCGGCCGCGGGTGCTGTCGGCGCCACGATGGGCGGTGGTTCGGGGGTGGTCGCCGCAGCCGCTGCGGCGACGGTGGTCTCGCTTGCCGACACCGACCCGCTCGCCGTGACCGAGCCGACGCTGGCCGGCAACTGGGAGAAGTCGGTACCGGACTTAGGAACGAGTGCTCGAGCGAAGAAGACCCAGCCGATGCCGCAGAGCAAAAGCAGTACGACGACTCCGACTACGATGCCGATAACGAGGCCCGTCTTGCTGCCGGACGAGCGCGTACTCGGCGGCGCTGCTGCGGCCTGCGCTGGCATCGGCGGCGGTGCGACGGGTTGGGAACCGGGCGGTGCGGGCGGTGGCGGTGCTCCTCCCAGCAGAGGGGGTGGAGCGCTCGCGAGCGGACCGCCGCAGGTCGCGCAGAAGACGGCATCGTCAGGCATAGTTGCTGCACAGCTTGGGCACTGCATGGTCTTCTCCTCCTCTGCGAGCGCCGCACAACCGGCGTGCGCTCGAACGAGATGGTTCTACTTGAGGCCGCGCTGAATCGTGGCGCTCACCGCGCCGTTTAAGAACGACACAGTCATAGCTGTTCCAGAATCCGTTCCGTACCACGCGTACTGTGCGACCTTGATGTCGCCAGACGAGCCCTCAGTGATCACCATGCCCGGTCCCCCCATGATCGTCTCGACCTCGGAGAGTTTCATCCCCTTCTTGACCTGGTTGAACTTCGCAAGGGTTGCCACGGGCTTGCCAGTATCCGGTGCTGTCGTTCCTGCGGCGGGACTCGCGGCCTCGGAGGTCGCAGCCGAAGGAGCAGCCGGAGTCTCAGCAGCAGTGCCGGAGCCCGATGATGGGCTGGTGCCAGCAGTAGGCGCGCTCGGGCTCAGGGCGCATCCCGCAAGCATCAGCGCCACAGCAGACGCACAAGCTACGAGCATGATGGTCCGTTTCATGATCTCTCCCCCAACTGGAGCCCCCGGCTCCGCAGTATGTTGCGCTTCAGCCACGGCCGTTGCGCCCCTCTTTCTTGTGTCCCGCCAGAGGCCGGATGCACCTCACGAGCGGCCGTCAAACCTCACAGCACCGACCAGACACCCGGGCGTATCGCTGCCGCGCCTGCGTACCAGCCGAGACTGACGGTTTGGCCCTCGGCAACGTCGACGGTTGTGCTGCTTGCATACGCCTGACGGATGATCAGCCAGCGGTGGTACATCTTCAGCGTGTGCTGGCCCGGCGGCACTGTAAGAGTGTTGAGCCCCCAGGTACCCTGCGTGGGCTCGCCATCGACCTCAATCGTCGGATTGACGAGATCTTGGGCCACCGAGCCCTTCATGTGGCTGGCCATGACCTCAATCGTTGCCCTTCCGTCGCTCATGGTTCCCCCTTCAAGTCGTTGCCCCGAGCCTTCGCTATGCCCGGTCCGGCTGCGGGGCAAACTCGCCTGGCTACTTCACGCGGGTGGCGTTCCACGGATCGGTGTTGGTCCATTGACTGTTGGAGTCCTCCTCGCGTGTCTCCTTCCCGGTGATCTTGTCGCCCTCCAGCACTCCAGTCATGACCACTTTCCCTCCGTCGATGGCCGGGACGGCGATGGTCACGTTCTTGCCAACGAGGGTGACCGTCGATTTACCGGCTGCCCACTTGTCAGTTAGTGCGTATCCACTGCTCGTTTCGACGATGCTGAACGTGAGCATCCCCCCAGTCTTCTGGTTCAGGAAATACTCCGGATACGCCCACGTTCCCGCGAGCGTGCTCGGCTGGATGGTGATGACACTGGCTGCACCATTATCTTGGCGAGTGACCCTGATCGTGCCCTGGGCCTTGGGCAGCGTGACGTTCCACTTGGACTCGCCGGCGCCGGCTAGGAACTGCTCGGTGTTCCCGCCGAAAGCACTGCTCTCGCCGAACACCTGGATCTTGACCTTCGTGCCCTTCTCGCCGGCTGCACCCACGATGCCTCTGACTGCGTACTCACCGGGCTCGCCGGTGACCGCCACCCCATCGACGACGCCCATCTTCTCCAGCGTCTCAGCCGTCAGCGGCGGCAGGCCCTTGGCTGCGCGCAGGTCGTTGATGACCTTGAGCACGGCCAAGTCGACCGCGAGAATCCTCCCGCCCATGTCCTGGGCGATGGGATGGGAGTGCGGGTTCTTGGGGTCGGAGGCGTCCGTAACTCCCCCGCGCGCGGTCTCCGAGAGGATCTGCTTAATCTGACCTGCGGAGAGCTTGGGGTTAAGCGATCTAAGGATCGCGGCGGCGCCTGTCACCTGGGGTGCGGCGAAACGGCTCCCGTCCTGTCGCTCGGCACCACCGTCGGACTTGAGGCCGACGACTGCCTGTGTTCCCGGGGCGCCTAGGGTGATCTCGTAGTTCGGGCTCGCCTTGTCGGCGTATGTCGCGGTAGTGCCGTCGTTGTTCAGGGCTCCCACTGTGATCATGTTCGGCAGCTTCAACCCGCTCGGGAAGCGTTTCGACCCGTCCATGACTTTGCCGTCGTTGCCGCCCGAACACACGAAGAGCACGTTGGGATGCTTGGTCGACATCTTCGTGAAGAACCTGGTGTAGGCCGCAACGGTTCCCGTCGACGCATTGGAGTTGCCCCAAGAACAGTTGATGACGGTGGCGCCGCTCTCGATCTGCTTGGTGAGGGCAACAAGATCTCCGACTGCGTAAGTCTTGCCGCCCTTCCCGACGGTCTTGGTCGGATCGTTGGGGTCTGGTGCCGCTTGCGCATTCTGACCGTACTGGCCGGAGTAGGCGTTGAGTACCGAAACGGTGAGCTTGTCGCCGAGAGGACCGGCCACGCCAGACGGCCCGCCGTTGTCCGGGTTCGCGGCGAGGAGCGTACTCACGCCAGTGCCGTGGTTGCCTGCCGGGTTGATGGTTCCGTCGGGGTAGACCTCGGGACTTGCGAGTATCCCTGCTGCCGGGTCGGGGAACTCGATCTTGACTTTGCCGCCCTCGAACTCGTTTTCGGCTCCCTTGCCCGGGAGATAGAGCCCGTCGTCAACCACGCCGACCCTCACGGGGCCGAGTTCGAGGCCCGCACCTTTGACATACGTCCAGGCCTTGCTAACGCCGATGGCCTTGTAGCCGTCACCTGCACCGTTGTCATAGATCGGGTCGTTGTAGGGATCAACGCGCACACCCCAGATCTCGGCGTCTAAGTACACCTGCTGGTTGGGGAACGCCCCATCGACCTTGTCGGCGGTTTGCGCCTTGGTGAGCGCGGCGGCGAGGTCGGCCTCGTTCTTGCCGGGGAACTCAATTTGGTAGACGTCCGCGTATTCGACCTCACCGACGATCGTGCCGCCGAGCGTCTTGGCGGCCTTCTCGGCGTCGGAGCGCTTGGCGTCCTTGGCCATCAGCAGGCAGACCTGGTTGGCGGGCACCTCGCCCCATGCGGCGGTCTGGATGAGCGACGCGCGGTCGGGGACCTTGGCTGTGGCCACGCCGAGGTCTGGCCCGCCGTTGCCGGGGCCACCCCGCAGGAATAGGAGCGAGCCGACGCCGACGCCTCCGAGGATGAGCACCGCGACCGCGATGGCGGTGGCGATGAGCCAGACGCGGTTCTTGGGCGTCGGAGGCAACGTCGACTGTGGCGCCGAGAACGTTGGCTGTGGGGCCGCCGGTACCACCGTCAATCCGGAAATGGCGCCGGCCAGTGTCCACTCGGCCATACTCTCGTGCCACACATAGTCAGTCGCTTGGAGTCGGCCCTCACTGGCGAATGCGACGAGTTCGGCCCACGAATAGGGGCCGCCCTCCCATTCGGACGCGCCGTCGCGGCGTCCAACATGCCACCCCATTGTGCGGTCCATCGCTTCGCCCCCTCTGCCCACTAGCCTACCCACGCGGGCGTTCGTCGAAGCCGCCGAGGACTACGCAAGCATCGAGAGCCCCCACTGCGCCACCCAGAGCACGGCCATCCCCACAGTGAGCGTCGCGAGCACGTTCTTGGTGCGCAGCGCAATGACCATCGCCATGGCGGCCGCCAGGATGCGAGCCGGTGCGATCGTGTAGGTGGCGCCGGAATGCACGTAGATCGAGCTCGGGATGACGAGCGCGGTGAGCGCAGCGACTGGGACGTGCTTGAGGAACCGCTCGAGCCATGGTGGATGCGGGACATGTCCGTGGAGCATGATCGGCAGACTTCGCATCAGCCACGTGCCCAGAGCTAGCAGGACGATGAGCACCCAGAACTGCGATTGTGCGCTCATGTGCCCTCGCCCTCGGCCGCTGGGCGGTCGCGCCAGGCTCCGTAAAGCATCCCGACGAGAATTGCGACCACGAGACCCGACTGCATCGGCAGCAGCGGTACCAGCACGGCAGCAGCGACGGCGGTAACCACGCAGACCTGGACGGCGACGGAGTCCTTCAGAGCCGGCGCCAGCATCGCGAGAAACACCAGCGGCACGGCGAACTCCAGCCCCCAAGAGGGCGGGATCAGCGGGCCGATGAGTGCGCCGGCTATCGAGGACAGTTGCCAAACGCTCGCGAGTGCGAGCCACGCACCCACGTAGTACGGAATCACGTCGACGTCGGTACGAAAGCGTCCCTTGGTCATCGTCGAGGCGTAGTTCTGATCGACCAGCATGTGGCCGAGGATTGGCCGGAGCCAGCCGGGGGCGTCGGAGAGGACGGGTGCGAGCGACGTACTGTAGATGAACATGCGCACGTTGACGATGAGCGCCGTTGCCAGCGCGAGCCACAGTGGCGCGCCGCTCCCGAACAGTGTGGTGGCGACGATCTGCGAGGCACCGGCGTTGACGAACAGCGACATCCCAATCGCCTCGGGAAGGCCGAATCCAGCTTGGATGACTGCCGCGCCCGCGACCAGACCGAACGGCACGATGCCGACAAGGATAGGCGCGATTTCCTTCGCGCCCGCGAGCATGCTGTGCGACCTGCGTGACAAAGAAAGCTCCTTGGCGGAGTCGGTGGAGTGCGCTGGAGCGGTTGGCGACGGGCTAGATGCTCTTGTGTCGCCCCAGTACCCGGTCCCATGCCGAGAGGGCTTTGAGCTGCTCGACGCGGAGGCGCTGAAGATCGAGGTCGGCCGCCAGCGCGAGGACGCGTGCGTGCTCCGCCTCGAGGGCCTTCTGCTGTTCTTGCGCGATAGCGCGCTCCCAGGCGACCTGTGCGAGCAGGTTGGCGCGCTCGCCCTCCAGCTGCGTGAAGCGGGCGATCATCGCGGCTCCGCCGGAACTGGGGTCCTCGGCAGCGCGCGCGGCGAGCGCCTCGACGTCGGCGGCTGTCAGGGCGAACCGGCCGTTGCGCTTGCTGCCGATGCGCGTGGGACAGATGAGGTCTGAGGCGATCTGGGCGCGGATCCAGCGGGCGGTTACGCCGAGGTCCTCGGCGGCTCGTCTGATACTGACGGTGTCTGGTGCCGCTACCGGATGCTTCTTGGCCACGTCGTCTCTCCCTCTGCGTCGGATCCTCTTTCGGACTCATTGTAGCCAGACTCTGCACCGACGTGGGGAGCCTTGTCGGCGGGGTAGAATCAGCAGCGGAATCAGCAACTGCCCCGCCGCAATGCGCGGCTGACGGCGGGGGATCGACATCGAAGGGCAGAGTGTACACATGCAACCGGCGGATGGCATGAGGATCAAGATCACCAAGGACGGCCCCTACATCGTCAGCGGTAGCGTCCCGATGTCTGTCGAGTCCATCGCCGTGGACTCCGATGGGGAGTCCCAGTCCTGGCAAGTCGAGTCCCGACTGGCCGAGAAGGAGCAGTGCGGACTCTGCCGCTGCGGCAAGTCAGGCGCCAAGCCGCTGTGCGACGGCTCGCACGTGGACCTTGCGTTCGACGGCACCGAGACGGCCGGCTTTGAGCCCTACCTCAACTGCGCAGAAGTGCTCTTGGGCCCCCGTGTTGACGTTGCGGATTGCGAGGTCCTCTGCGCCGATGCGCGCTTCTGCCATCGCGATGGCGCGATCTGGCATCGTGTCGGCGAAGACTCTCCCGAGGCTGCCGAGACGGTCCTTGCCGAGTGCGGATTGTGCCCATCGGGTCGATACACGGCGCTCGACAAGGTGACCGGCGCGCCGATAGAGCCGGCGCTTCTGCCTTCCATCGCGTTCGTTCAAGATCCTCACAAAGAGGTCAGCGGGCCCATCTGGGTCCGAGGCGGAATCACCATCGAGTCCGCCGACGGCCGCGAGTACGAGGTACGCAATCGGGTCACGCTCTGCCGCTGCGGCCAGTCGAAGAACAAGCCGTTCTGCGATGGCTCCCACCTAGCGTGCGGCTTTCACGATCACTTGTAGGCGCGATTTGGGCTTGACGCTCAGCGCCACGTCACATACCTTATCTAGTGTCATGGTTCCCGGGGGGCACAACATCTGGGGCTAAGAGAGACGCTGGTTCACCGCTCGATGCGGGAGTTCCGGCGTCTATCCCCGCACCGAAGGGAACACCGATGCCAGCGCCGCATTCCGACATCATCACCGCCGAGCTAGTGCCCATCGTGGCCCAAGCGACAGCGTCCACTCCACAGGGCGTCATCCGCCGAGACGGCGACGCCACACCCTTCGATGCCGAGAAGATTCGCTCGGCGATCGAGCGTGCGGGTGCTGCCACCGGTGAGTTCGGTGCCGACGAAGCCGGGTTGCTGTGCTCCCAAGCCGTCAAGGTGCTCGGACACCGCTTCGCCGAGACCGACCCCGACATCGAGCAGATTCAGGATGTTGTTGAGCAGGTGCTCATCAGCGCCAATCACTTCGCCACCGCGCGTGCCTACATCGTCTATCGCGAGCAGAGAGCGCGTCTTCGCTCGGACAAGAAGACCGTGGTCGAGGTCGAAACCTCGATGAACGAGTACCTCGAGCAGGCCGACTGGCGCGTCAATGCCAACGCCAACCAGGGCTACTCGCTCGGCGGGCTGATCCTCAACGTCTCGGGCAAGGTGGTCGCCAACTACTGGCTGTCGCACGTCTACCCGGCGGAGGTTGGCGCGGCGCACCGCGAAGGCGACGTCCACATCCACGACCTCGACATGCTGGCCGGCTACTGCGCCGGATGGTCGCTTCGCACGCTTCTCACCGAGGGCCTCAACGGCGTCCCCGGCAAGGTGGAGTCGGCTCCGCCCAAGCACCTTTCGAGCGCAGTCGGGCAGATCGTCAACTTCCTCGGCACGCTGCAAAACGAGTGGGCTGGTGCGCAGGCGTTCTCATCGTTCGACACCTACATGGCGCCGTTCATCCGTCTAGATAATCTGTCCTACGATTCTGTGCTCCAGTCGATTCAGGAGCTGGTCTACAACCTCAACGTTCCGTCGCGTTGGGGAACGCAGACGCCCTTCACCAACCTCACCTTCGACTGGACGTGCCCAGAGGACCTCGCCGAGCAGCGTCCGGTGATTGGCGGAGTCGAGTGCGACTTCACTTACAGCGAACTGCAGCGCGAGATGGACATGATCAACCGCGCCTACATCGAGGTCATGACAGCAGGCGATGCCAAGGGCCGCGTCTTCACCTTCCCGATCCCCACCTACAACATCACCCCCGACTTCCCTTGGGAGTCCGAGAACGCCGATCTGCTCTTTGCGATGACGGCCAAGTACGGCCTGCCGTACTTCCAGAACTTCCTCAACTCCGAGCTCAAGCCCAACATGGTGCGCTCGATGTGCTGTCGTTTGCAGCTCGACCTGACCGAGCTGCTCAAGCGCGGCAACGGCCTCTTTGGATCCGCCGAGCAGACCGGGTCGCTCGGCGTCGTGACCATCAACTGCGCGCGCCTCGGCTACACGCACGCGGGCGATGAGGCCGGCTTGCTGGCACAGCTCGACACGCTGCTGGACCTCTCGCGCACGAGCCTCGAGATCAAGCGCAAGGTCATCCAGCGCCACATCGACGACGGGCTGTTCCCATACACGCGCCGCTATCTGGGCACGCTGCGCAACCACTTCTCCACCGTCGGGGTCAACGGCATCAACGAGATGATCCGCAACTTCACCGGCGGCGAGCACGACATCACCTCGCCCGAGGGCCACGCGATGGCGGTGCGCTTCCTCGACCACGTGCGCGCACGCATCGTCGGCTTCCAGGAGGAGACCGGCCACCTGTACAACCTTGAGGCCACTCCGGCCGAGGGCACCACCTATCGCTTCGCACGTGAGGACCGCAAACGCTTCCCGGGCATCCTGCAGGCTGGCGGTGAGGAGCATCCCTACTACACCAACTCAAGCCAGCTGCCCGTCGGCTTTACCACCGACCCGTTCGAGGCGCTTTCTCGGCAGGAAGAGCTGCAGCGCAAGTACACCGGCGGCACCGTGCTGCACCTCTACATGGGCGAGAGGGTCTCGTCGATCGACGCATGCAAGAAGCTCGTGAAACGCTCGCTGGAGAACTTCCGGCTGCCCTACATAACCATCACTCCCACGTTCTCGATCTGTCCTACCCACGGGTACCTCGACGGCGAGCACCCGTTCTGCCCCAAGTGCGACGAGATCGCGCTTGCCGGCAAGCTCAACGCAGCCCTCTGACCGCGTTCACTGAGAAGGAGCCACACCATGAGCAACGCCGAAACCGCCACCGCCATCGCCGAGCCGACCGCCACGCTGACTGACGCCGAACGCCAGCCGTGCGAGGTCTGGACCCGCGTCATGGGCTACCACCGTCCCGTCGCGTCGTTTAACACCGGCAAGAAGGGCGAGTTCGCCGAGCGCGAGTACTTCACCGAGACCGATGCCAGCTGCAGCTAGCCTGCGCATCGGGGGCCTGAGTCCGCACTCGAGTTG
>Ga0194043_1000981_pt1 | contig 16043 bp, 17 predicted proteins | sample JunL4415m_MetaG_FD_161274 | JGI IMG/M metagenome (GOLD analysis project Ga0194043, IMG submission 161274) | Anoxic zone freshwater microbial communities from boreal shield lake in IISD Experimental Lakes Area, Ontario, Canada - Jun2016-L442-15m | ecosystem: Environmental > Aquatic > Freshwater >...
GCCCTGACGAGATAGCGATAGAGGTGCCACTGGACGATCAGCGTCCACCAGACACTCGTGATGACGTGAAGATAGTCCACGGCCGTGAACGCCCCACCCGACGGTCGAAAGAGCATCAACACGCCGGTCACCGCAATCGGGACGCCGAGCACGAGCATGACGAGGGAGGCGATCGCATCTTGTGGTCGGCGGACCTGGAGACGAGAGGCGATCCGCCGTCGCCCCAACTCGCCCGATTTGATCGTCACAAGCAGTAGTCCTGCCGAGCCGGTGACGACATGCAACCAGAAGAGCCACGAGTCGGACGACTGACCACGCAGGCTGAGCGTGTAAATCCAGAGCCCCGTTGCAAACGCGATCAGGAGTGGGAGGAGAGCCAGCACGCCAAACAGTGACGTTCGCCGCCGAACGGGCAATTTGAGGATAGCCTGCGCCTCTCGGCGTGCCTGGTTCCATTCCTCAACCTGCTCATCCGTGTAATGCGAGGGAGGCTGTGCTGCAGCCCATACCGCGAGGCGCGCCAAAAAGAAAAACGCAATCAGCGGCGGAACGATATGGGGGAGATGGATAGCGACCCACAACATGGGTCAGCCTCCTAACCCAGCGTCAGCTGCTCGGCAGGCAGTACACGACGGTGAACAGAATCACCCAGACGATATCCACAAAGTGCCAGTAAATACTGATCGCCAGCAACCCACTGTGCCGCTCGGGTGACCAACGTCCTGCCAGTGCGCGAATCATGCCGAGTAGGAGCAACACGAGCCCGATGAACACGTGGGTGCCATGAAGCCCGGTCAGCGTGAAGAAGATCGCTCCCGTCGACTGATCCGCAGGCGTGAACCCGACGATCATGTACTCGTGGACCTGGAGACCAAGGAAGGTCGCGCCGAGGAGAAACGTCAGCAGCAACCAACCGAAGACGGCACCATTCTTGCGTCGATCGAGCGAAAGCAGCGCAAACTCGCAGGTGAAGCTCGAGAGAACGAGGATCAGCGTGTTGATCGACGTGGAGTCCGCCGGAATATCAAAATCGCCAGGCCACGGAATGCCCTTGAGCACACGCAGATTGGTGTAGTACATGAAGAACGCACCGAACAGGGCGGCCTCAGAGACCAGGAAGATGATCAGCCCAAGAATCTCTGGGCGAAGTCCCGTGCGATAGGGCTGAATCTGAGGTGCGGAGTGATCAGTAGCTGCGCTCATAGTGAGTCTCCTGCGCGCACGGCGCTAGACGGTCGTCTCGACGGTCGCGGGTTCGACTTCCGGCACGATCGCGTGCTTCGCACCCTCTTCGCCGTAGCGGTACGGGCCACCAATCACGCGAGGCGTGGCGGGGAAGTTGAAGATCGGCGGTGGGGAGGAGAGCATCCACTCGAGAGTAAGGCCACCCCACGGATTTGCGCCAGCCTTCTTGCCATGACGCGCCGAATGAATCATGTTGTAGACGAAGATCAGCGTGCTGGCACCGAGAATGAAGGCCGCAATCGAGATCAGCATGTTGCTCCACGCAAACTGTGGTGCGTAGTCAGCAACACGACGCGGCATGCCTTCGAGTCCCTGATAGTGCATCGGGAAGAAGGTCAGATTCATCGCCACGAACGTGATCCAAAAATGCCAGCGCCCGAGGACCTCGTTGTACATGCGGCCCGTGACCTTGGGGAACCAGTGATAGAAGCCGGCGTAGATCGTCATGATCGAGCCGCCGAACAGCACGTAATGGAAGTGCGCGACGATGAAGTATGAGTTCGTGATGGAGACGTCGAACGGAACCACGGCGAGCATGACGCCCGAGAGACCACCGATCACAAACGTGAAGATGAAGCCGATGGCAAACAGGTTGGCGGTTGTCATCCGCAAGACGCCACCCCACATGGTGCCGAGCCACGAGAAGATCTTGATGCCCGTTGGAATCGCGATCAGCAGGGTGGAGAGCATGATCGGCACGCGCAGCCACGGCTCCATGCCCGAGGCGAACATGTGGTGCGCCCAGACGGCGAACCCGAGAATGGCGATACCAGCCGACGAGAAGGCGACAGCGCGATACCCAAAGACCGGTTTCCTCGCGTGCGTCGCGATGACCTCACTGATGATGCCGAAGCCCGGCAAGATCATGATGTAAACGGCTGGATGTGAGTAGAACCAGAAGATGTGTTGGTACACGAGCGTGTCGCCGTTACCAGCGACAGTAAAGAAGTGTGTGCCCATCTCACGATCGAACATCGCCATGAACTGTGCACCGGCGATGAAGGGGGTAGCCGCCACGACGAGGGCGGAGGTTGCCAAGTTGGCCCAGACCAACAGTGGCATGCGGAAGAGCGTCATGCCCGGCGCGCGCATGGCGATGATCGTGACCAGGAAGTTGACCGCTGTCGCAATCGACGAAGCACCAGCCAGCTGGACACCCAGCTGATAGAGCGTCATGCCGTAGCCACTCTGCTCCGAGAGTGTCGGGTAGCCGGTCCAACCACCGTCGAACGACCCAAACATGAACGACGACAGAAGCGTAAACGCGGCGACAGGAAGCAACCAGAACGAGACGGCGTTGAGACGCGGGAACGCCATGTCTGCGGCGCCAATCATCAACGGAATGACGTAGTTGCCGATACCAGCAAAAACGGGGACCATGAAGACGAAGATCATGATCACGCCGTGCTGGGAAATCAGCCCGTTGTACTGCTGATTCGTGACGACCTGCTGGCCAGGATTCGCGAGTTCGGAGCGGAAGATCTCGGCGAACATGCCGCCGACCAAGAACATGATGAACGTGAAGACGATGTACTGAATACCGATGACCTTGTGGTCGGTATTGAACTTGAAGTAATCCCCCCACGAGTGGGCGCCATGCTGCGAGTGATCGTTGGGATCCAGCTCGCCACCGCGCATCCAGGTGAACCAGTAGTCGAAGCCACCAATCCCGACGATGAAGCCGATACCACCCGCGATGTACGCGACGGTCAACAACGTGCTCTCTTGGAGGACCGGTGTCATGCCGACAAGCGAGCGTGCTGCGACGGTAATCAGAATTGCGAGCGCGGCGAAAGCGGGGGCGACCCAGAGGCAGCGGGCCAGCGTTGGCTTGAGAACAGCGGTCATCGGTCAAACCCTCCCCGGAAGGCGTCAATCAAGTTCGTATGCATCAGCCAGCACTCCCAGTCGTCGTCTCTGCAGTAGCTGATTCGGCTGCCTTGGCTGCCGCGGCCTTCTGCTGTGTGATCCATGCGTCGAAATCGGACTTCGAGACAACACGAACCTTGGGAATGATTGATCCAGGCAAACTGGTGTTCATGCCGGTATGTCCGACGCCACAGAGATAGGCACAGACGATGTCGTAGGTGCCGATTTTGGTCGGCGTGGTCGAAATTTCGTTGACCTGTCCAGGCGTCGCATTCATCTGCATGCGCCACGCCGGCACCCAGAACGAATGAATCACGTCCTGACTCTCGAGCTCGAAGATGACCGGCTCGTTGACCGGCAACACGAGGGTCTGCTGATCCTTCAGGTTGATGTCCTGATTGAGATAGCCGTACTTCCAACCGAACTGGTAGCCCAGGACATGGATCTGCTGGCCCTTCGTCCGCGCCTGCGCTTCGACGTCGCCGCTCCGCAGCACCATCAACCCACCAATCGCGCAGAGCACGACGATCACGAACGGAATGACCGTCCAGACAACTTCGAGCCACGTGATGCCGTGGAGGTTGTCGCCCTCACGCTCATCGTTCGGGCGGGCACGGAAGCGATAGACCGACACCAGCAAGAAGAGAACGACGATGCCGAAGATGATTCCGGAGAACCCAAGGAAGAAGATGTAGAGGTTGTCGATGTCCGACGACTCTGCCGAAGCCTGCACGGGCAGCGTGCGCGTAATGACCAAGAGCACGCTGATCACGATGCCGACGACAACACCCATGATGGCAAGGGGTAGAACCTTGATCGTCTTCACCTCAGCCAAGCCTTTCGAACACGCGCGTCTTCGGGAATCAAACGTGTCACGCCCGGCATCGTATCCACGCTTACGGACGACACGCAACATCGCATCAAACGAAACGATGATCTGATTGGGTAAACGGGACCGTCGCGCTATGCTGACGGCGCGTCGAGAAGCGACGCTAACGACCGAGGGATGATCCGATCCGATGAGCGCGAACGAGACGCAATCCACAGACGACGCAGTAGCCGCACCGATGACGCAGATGGATTATGTCGATCGGATGTTGGAGCCGCGCGACTCGGGCCTTCAGTCGGCCTCGGCACTGCTGAGCGGTCTCGCCTGCGGCCTCGGAGTACTCGCGGTGTGGTTTGCCCCCATGGTGCTCGGCTTCATCGGTATTGGCTTCGCCATCATCGGCCTCGCCATCAGCGGCAATCAGAATCGCTTCGGCAAGATCGCGCTGATCATTGCGGCCGTGGGCTGGTTGCTCGGGTCGATCATCGCCGTCTTCACCGGCGCGTCGACGATCTCCATCACGCTCTCGTAGCGTCGACTCGCTAAACAGCGAGCGCGATGACGGCAACGCCGACGACGTAGAGCGCGAGCGCGCCGACGACGATCGTGACGAGGGGGAGGGACGTTGCGATGAAGATCGCCCCCGCCACAGCTCCGACGGCCAGCGCGAGCACGATCGCAATTTCGAAGAAGGCTCCCCGATCACGATCGAGCGTGCTGGACATCGACGACTAGGCCTGGTCGGTCGGCGCCGGCGGAGCAGGCTCGTCGGCAGCGGGGAGTGCAGCGGGCTCCGCAGCGGGTGGGGCAGCCTCGGCCGGAGGGGCGCCGTCAACGCCGGCCTTGAACTCGGTAGCCGTCTCACTGAGCATGTCGACGCGCGCCTTGGCTGTGTCGCCGACCGTCTTTGCCGCTTTACCGATTGCCGTCTGCGGCTCGTGCTCTGCGGCGTCGTCACCCGCGACACCAGCCCGAACGTCTCGAGCAGTATCGGTGACCGACCGCGCCGCCCGACCAATGGCCGTCTGCGGCTCCTCACCGGTAGCACCGGCGCGGGCGTCGTCAACGAGGCCCGACATTTCGTTACGAGCCTCCTTGGCTGCCTCGAGGGCGATCGTTGCGCCTTCGGTGGCCTTTTCGCGTCCGGCCACCGTTGCGCGATAGACCGCCGAATTCTCGTCGGGCTCCTCACCGAAACTCGCCTGGAGCTCGGTCGCGGCACCCTTGATGCCACCGCCGGTTTCCTTGACTCGATCGGCACCGCGGCGAAACAACTTCTTGCTGCCGCCGACGCCAAAGACGAGAAAACCGATCACGACGACGATCAGGATATGGACAGGCGATAGACCGAACATGGAAGACTCCTCAGAAGATCTAGGCGCATCCTAGCGTTGTCAGCACCCGATCAGGAAATTGTCCGTTTTGGGGCAAAAATTATGCACGCCTGATAATCATGATTATGGGAAGTTACTAATGGTTGCGTCGCTGGGAACCCTCTTCTCGGGTTCTCCTTAGGCCCCACGTACCGAGACGATCTTCACCAGCGCCTCTGCGCCACGAAGATCCTTCGCATTCGCCGTCAGTAGCGGAACTCCGTGAGCACTGGCAGTAGCGGCAATCATCAAGTCGACTGCACGTCGACGATGTGTGCGCCCAGTCTGCCGAACAAGAAAACAGACCTTTGCGTACTCGCGTGCGGTCGCTCGATCAAACGGCAACACCTTAAACATGTCCAGCATGCGTCGATGGACGAGCTCGCGCCGAAATCGCGATTCCCAATCCACGCCCGCTGTGAGGAGGCCGTGCTCAACCTCACCGATCGTGGCGACCGAGATGGCCACCTCATCGAAGTCGGAAATGGCCTCCGCCAGCCGCTCTGGTGGGAGCAACAACACCGATGTGTCGACGATCGCCTTACTCACGCGTGCTCCCAACCCGAATACCGTTCGAACGGATCATCTTCCGGACCGAGTGCTTGGCCAAGATCTGGCCTCGGTCCATGAAACACCTCGGCGAAGTCGACGCTCTCGAGCAGCTCGACGACGTCGGCCACCGGAACCCACGTCTGTGGCCCAACGGCGCGTGCCGGCGACAAAATCGCCGACAGCCGTCCGTCGACCGTGACCTCGAAGGTCTCCCCCTCCTCAGCGCGTCGCACGATTGCCGAGGCCTGGTTCTTCAGCTCGCGAAGCGGGATACGAGTAGCCATGCAGCAAAAGTAGCACATGTTCTACGGTGCGTTCCGACGAACTCTCTCGGTTTCACGCCGGACGAGCGCCAAGGTTCCGCTGGCAGTCGCGATAGGCTTCCGGCATGCGCTACGTGATCCTCGGTGGTGGACCCTCTGGCTATGCCGCTGCATCCGCTGCCGCCGCACTCGGCGCTGAGGTGACATTGATTGAGGATCGCGGACTCGGTGGCTCGTGCACCCTGACCGACGCGATCCCGTCGAAGACACTGCTCTCCACCGCGACGGTGTTGGCGGCCATCGACCGCGCCGACCAATCCGGCGTGACGTTCGAGCACGGCAAACCGCACGTCGACATGATTCGCACAGTTGCACACGCACGCTGGGTCGCTACGCATCAGTCGCGCGGTATCCGCGATCGCCTCGAGGAGACGACAGTCCGCGTCGTCCACGGCCGCGCGCATGTCAACGCCCCCGGCATGATCCACGTTGATTGCGACGGCTACACGCAGGAAGTTGGGTATGACGTCCTCCTGATTGCCACGGGCGCCAGCCCGTGGGTCCCGGACTTCGCCGAATGCGACCACCAGCGCGTCTTTACAACGCGTGAGGTGCTCGATCAACGCGAGACCCCTGAACACCTGATCGTCGTGGGCGCAGGTGCCACGGGCTGCGAATACTCCGAATTTTTTGCATCATCTGGCAGCCAAGTAACGCTGCTATCGGCCCGCTCGCAGGTGCTCCCGAACGAGGACGAAGATGTCGCCGAAATCGTGCAGGAGGCCTTCCTGTCACGTGGCATCGAAATCCAGATGAACGCGCGCATTACTCACATCGACATCGACGGTGACCACGTCGTAGTGAAGGGCGACGACGGCCACGAGTACCGGGGCACGCACGCGATTATCTGCATGGGCCAGCGCGCAAATACGGCCGGCCTCGGCCTTGAGTTGCTCGGCGTCGAATTCGATGCTCGCGGCGCGATCGTGGTCGATAAGCACATGCAGACAACCGCGGAGGGCGTCTACGCAGCCGGCGACGTCGCCGGCGGCATGATGCTCGCCTCGACCGGCGCCATGCAAGGTCGACACGCCGCCCTGCACGCCTTTGGAGTTGCGGGCGATCCGATCCGACTGCAGAACGTCGCCTGGACCATCTTCACTCGCCCAGAGGTCGCCACTATAGGCCTGACCGAGAACGCAGCTGCTCGCGAAGGGATCCCCGTCGACGTCACCAAGCATTACCTCGGTGCGAATCCGCGCGGTGTGATCTCTGGCTGGCGCGAGGGCATGATCAAGCTGATCACAGAGCCTGAGACTGGTGTCTTGCTCGGTGGATCAATCGTTGGCTACCGCGCCTCAGAGAACATCGCCCTCGTGGCACTCGCAGTCAACGAGGGACTGAACGTCGAGTCGCTCGCCAACACGGGCGTCGTCACGCCATCGATGTCGGAGTCGCTCCAGCGAGCAGCCGAGCGCGCGATGAACCGACGAATTGCTGCGAGCGGCGTCGGCATCGCCTTGCCGCACACCCAACCACTCGGAGCCTAAGTTCCGCTCGCCGGCACGGTGCTCGTGCCGGCGCCATCGGTGGTGGCCCCACCAGTCGTGGAGGCTCCCGCGCCTCCATCTGTCGTTGCTCCCCCACCCCCACCGTGGGCCGGGAGCTTCGGTCCGACGAGGATGATTCCGTCCTCTGGCGCATACCGCCAGTGCCACATCTCCTGAGAAATCAGCTTGCCGTCCTTGTACACCCGGCGCCCGTACTTGATGTGAAAACCGTCTGAGCCTTTGCCCTGTTTGACCTTGGCCTCGCCTGGCGCCAGCGTGGGATCACGCTCGCGAATGATCTTGGCCTTCGTGTACGAGTACGGCTTACCCTCGACTGCAACGACCTTGCGACCCAACGGATCCGACAGGAACTGGACCGTGATGCCCGCGTCGTTCGTGTGGGTCAGGATCACGATTGGTGCATCCCAGTTGTTCGTAAAGATCAACTGCGGATCACCCCAGGAGACGGTCGCCTCACGACCCATGGGATACCGCGAAATCCAAAACGAATGCGGCGTGTGGGCAATCAGCTTCAGACCACTAAAAAAGGCTGCATTGAAGGTCGTCGTCGCAACCTGCGAGACACCTCCACCAACCGAGTCTTTGAGAACATTCTTCTCGCCAATCATCGGCGCCTCGACAAACCCGCGCTGGAGCGTCCGCTCACCGAGGGCATCGTTGAGCGAGAACGTCGCGTGCGCGGGCAGAATGAACTGGTCGAGAATTTCGGCCGCCCGCTTGATATTTGTCACGCGAGCGCCACCGTTATACGGCGTGAAGAACTGTCCAACGATCTGTTTGACACCGAGGTTCTGAGCCTTTTCCGTCGTCAGGCCCGGCTCGCGCACGCCGACGGTGATGGGAGCGATTCTTAGATCCGGCGTCTTCTCCCACAGTTGGGCTAGGGCGTCGACATCAACACCACGCCCGTTATGCCCCGCAATGATGCGCGCCTTGCCAGCGGAATTCGTGACGAACACGGCATCCCGGGCGGGACGCTCGTTCTTGCCGTAGATCCGACTGAAGTATCCACGCAAGACGCCTCGCCCAATCGAGAAGCGAATCGACTTCACCGTTGTTTTAAAACCCGCCGCTCTTCGCGTAACGTCGCTCGGCACAACATGAGAGTCTTCCTTCAGGGCCACGATATGGCGCGTCTTGACGAAGGTCCGCGCATTCGCAACCGCTGCCGATGCGATCGCAGTCGGTATCAGTGGCGCCACGACCCGGACCCCCACGGGAATCTGTGGGCCCGACGTTCCGAGGTCATGGACGGCGGCACGCATCTCTCCGACCTGTGGCAACTGACCGTTTACCGCTGGCGTCACGAGATACGTTCCGGCTTCGGTCGTCGAGACACTGGCCGAGTGTGGCGCGATCGAGACGGCCTGGCGGACGGGCAGGGTCGCCTTTGCGTAGGCCGCAGTGTTGAACACGTACTTCAAGGGAATCTCACGATGAGTCACAAAGCCAAGTCGGCCTTTAACTCGGTCGATGAAACCCACGTCAGCCTGAGCAAGAGCGACTGCGGCAGCAGCATTTGGTCGCAACGAAATGGCTGCTGGGTCGATCTGAAAATGGTTTCGCCCCGCCACAAACACGAGTCCGCGCGCCACAACCTCCTGGCCATGCGCTCGGATTACAGTGCGCGCCTGTTGGATTGTCATGTCCCCGACCGCAACACCGTCGATTGACGTTCCTGCGGGAATACTGCTGCCAGTATCGCGCCCGAGAAACAGGACGACACCTACTGGCACTGCCAGCATCACGAGCGCAATCAGCACCCAGCGGAACGGAAAGCGTCGACGCGTGCGTTTAGGCCGCGGATCGAGGCTTTCCTCGATCGGATTCTCAAAGCGGTAGACCCGCATCCGCTCAGCCGATTTCGTCACGGATAGATTCTACGTCGACGGGACGACCAGAAGCGAGGTAGACGCTTCGCAGCCTCTACCCCGCTTCCCATGTCGATGGGTAATTCCTACGCCGTCAGCGCGAGATACTCGCGCAACTCAGGATTCGCTTTGGCGAGCGCAGTGAGAGCACGACCCTCAACCTGTCGCACGCGCTCTCGAGTACAGCCCATCGTGGCGCTGACCTGATCGAGCGTCCTCGTGCCATTGCCATCGAGACCGAAACGCAACTCGACAACCTGCCGTTCTTGATCGTGCAACGCATCGAGTGCCTGCTGCAGGTCAGACGAGACGTCACCTTCGGTGATCGCGGCGTCCGGCTGGGTGGCGTTAGTGTCCTCAACGAGGTCTGCGATATCGGAGTCGCCGTCGCCGACGCTGACGTCCAACGAGATCGGGTCGTCAACGATGTCGAGGAGTGCGGTGACCTTCTTGAGACCGAGTCCCGTTGCCGTGGACAATTCCTCTGGCGTTGCGGGACGGCCGAGCTCCTGCCGAAGCCGTCGCTCTGCCTTGCGCACGCGCTTGAGGTTGTCCACAACATGGACGGGAAGGCGAATCGTGCGGCCCTGGTCGGCGATGGCTCGGCTGATGGCCTGCTTGATCCACCAGGTGGCGTACGTGGACAACTTGAAGCCCTTGGTGTGATCGAACTTCTCGACGGCTCGCATGAGACCGACGTTGCCCTCTTGGATCAGGTCGAGCAAGGGAACACCAGAGGCAGCGCTGTAGGGGCGCGCGATCGACATGACGAGGCGCAGATTGCGCTCGACCAGCTCCTGCTTGGCACGCATATCCCCCGCGTCCTTGCGGCGAGCCAACGCGGCCTCTTCGCCGGCGCTCAATAGGCGTCCGTCGCCAATCTGGCGAACGTACGTGAAGAGCAGGTCAACTTCCGGGGTTTCGTCAAACGAATCGTCAATCGCCACGTCGGCGACTGGTGCATCAAAGACGGTCTCGGGGTCAACAATACGGAGTGTGCGCGCAGGGCGCTTGGGTGTGGCGGTTGCTGTCATGGCCTAGGCAGGATTCCGCGTTGTCTGGCGATGCGCTACCGAAAGTTCAGAATCCTGCCGGACTCCTAACAAAGTCCAAATATCTGGCTTTGAATCTGGCTTTGAGTACACACAACGGAAACATTCAAGGTTGTCTGGAAGCAACCAATTCACCGCTATGTGGTCGGCAAAAGCAGCGTCTGCCCTGGCTGCAGCATCGTCGACGAGAGGTCGTTGAGCTGCCGGATTTGCGCGACAAGATCACGCGGATCTCCCCCGGTCTGCGCATCAGCAATCGACCAGAGCGTGTCGCCAGGCTGCACCGAATAGGCCACCGGCGGTGACGAACCAGCGCTGGAGGGTGCCGTTCGGAGACCGAAGGCAAGTACGAGGGCGAGGATCGCGAGAAGCAATCCTACGGAGCGGAGTATGCGGGTATCGAACATATGTTCGGAACACTACCCCGAACACGTGTTCGTGTCAAGTCCGTTTACGCCAATGCATCAACAGCAGCCAAAACGGCATCGAGCAACCGGTCCGGTCCGTTTCGCACGACGTCGTCGGCAACGAGTCCTGTCAGAGCCTCGGTCTCGTCGATCGCACGCTGGGCACCCGCAGCATCAAGCAGTTTCGTGTTCAGGGCAATGGCCGCAACCTTGGCTGGCCGTACAGCCGCGGAGGACTGCTCGTAGAGGCGCACCACGTCGGGCAGCGGTGGAATCGGCCGCGACTGGTAATCATCGTTGACCGTCTGTCCCGCCAGATGCTGGAGTACGAGTACGTCAGGCTGGGCTCCGTGCAGAAGCCCCTGCGTCACGCCGCTGTACCCCGGATGAAGCAGCGATCCCTGACCCTCCAGAAAGAGGAGATCTCCGCGGGTCGCGCCTTCGTCGATCAGTCGCTCGGCAGCACCCGCGATGTAGTCCGCAATCACGTGATCAACGGCAATTCCCCAGCCGGTAATCGCAATACCGGTCTGGCCGGTGGCGACAAACACACTCTTTCGACCACGCACACGGGCCCCGTCGGCCAACTCGAGCCCGGTCGACATCTTGCCGATCGCGCAATCCGTACCCACTGTGTGTACGACGCGAATGCCGGCTGGCCGCGAAAGGTCAAACCGCGGTACGGAGAGTCCGAGCGGAGAGGTGCGAAGGTCACGCACCTCCACCCCATACTCAGCTGCGGCCGCAACGAGATCACTATCGTCGGACAACAAGGTATGCAGACCGGCCTCGACGTTCATCCCGAGCGTCATTGCCATCAGCAGCGTGTCGCGCCAGGCTGGTGTCAGCTTGCCGCCTGCTGGAGCAATCCCGATCAAGACCGTGGTCGCGCCAAGCGCTTGCGCAGCGACAACGTCAGCAACGATCGGGACGTCTCGGCGCGAGAACGGCACGACGCTCGCGCTGGTCTTGCCCGCCTGCGTGCTGTCCACCACACAAACCACTTCGCGATCACCAAACCGCAGCACCCCATGTCCGGTCTTGGCGTCGGGCTGATCAAACAGTCCCTCCGCGAGAATTGCGAGACGCTCGGTCATACGGCCTTCACTCCTAGTCCGGGTGCGGACGACACCGTCACGACACCGTCAGCAAACCCGAGGCCCTCAAACGGACCGTCGTCGATCAAAAGATGCCCATCGAGATCAATGTGATCCATCAGTGAGGCAATCTGTGCGCCCTGTCCAATCCCAAGGTGGGATTCGATCATGCAGCCCAGCATCACCGAGAGATTGTGGGCGCGGGCAGTTCGGGCGAGCGAGATCGCGCCGCGAATACCACCTGTCTTCGAGAGCTTGATATTGACACCATCCGCCAGCGTGGCAGCGTGCGGAACGTTATGCGCCTCGATACAGCCTTCGTCCAAGACGACTGGGAGCCGCTGCGCTAATTCGCGATACTGGTGGTAGGCATCGTCGTTACCACGCGGGAATGGCTGCTCGACAAACTCCACACCGAGCCGGAGCAGATCCGGCGTGATCGCCTTAGCGATGTCGATGTCCCAACCTTCATTGCCGTCGATCCGAATCGGACCGGCGAAGCCAGCACGTACCGCCTCGAGTCGTTCGAGATCCGAGGCGCCCCCGACCTTGACCTTCAGCACCTGGTAGCCCACGGCGCGCCGCACCTTGTCGGCAGTGCCCTCGACCGTGTCGATCCCGATCGTGAAGGAAGTTGCCGGGCTCGTCGGCGGAAGACCGAGCACGCGCCACGTCGGCTGCCCAAGGCGCTTGCCGATCCAGTCATGCAAGGCACCATCGATCGCCATCCGCGTGCCACCCATCAGTCCCTCCGAGCGCAACCGATGCATGATCACTTCAAGGGCAAACGGGTCGTCACCAATCAGTGGGGCTACGTCACGCTGGGCCTCGGCGAGCATCGCCTCGGTCGTTTCGCCGTGATAGTCCACGGGCGCGCCCTCGCCGATCCCGACCACGCCATCGTGCTCAATCTCGACGACCAGCACGGGCTCGTGCGTCGAGACGCCGCGGGCGATCTCGAAGGGTTCATGCAGGGTTAGGTTCTCGATACGAGCGCGAATCTCCATGCCCGGTACCGTAAGGCACAGGGACACCAGCAGGCCTCCGCTATCCTCCTGCGCACGCCCTCGTAGCTCAGGGGATAGAGCACAGCCCTCCGAAGGCTGGGGTCGCACGTTCAAATCGTGCCGAGGGCATCACGGTGGTGTGGTGAGCGCCACACCACCAGCGGGCTTCAGTTGCCCAGCGGCAGATCCGTGGCACCACTATCGACGGGTAGCGGTACCCCAAGAGTCGATTCGGCGAGCGGAAGCCGAGGAGCCTCGATCGAGGGCATCCCAGCGGCCGCGCTATCAGGCACCGGCTCAGAACCTGCTTGCGCGACGGTTTGATCAACGATCACCGTTGTCCGCTGAGATCGCTGTGCCTGTGCCGGACGGGCCTCGACGGTAACGGTCACGGTCTGTTGAGGCTCTGCTGCGATCACGGGATGGGCTGCGTCGCCGAGCAACACGTCTGCTGGCGGGGCCTCAATTGACTCGCTCGTCCCCGTCGTGCCGGTCGACCGCGCCGGCAGGAGCAACGCCACGAGTGCGGCAACCAGCACCAACCCAATCGCGCCCGGGACCAGCAGTCGGCGCCGCGACCGGGGCGTCTGTCGCCGCCGCGCCACAGGCGCCACTGGCATCTCAACCCAGTCGGGCTCAACCGGGTCTTCGTGGTCGGGAGGTAACAAGGCCACCAGCTGCTCCGCTGCCGCGCGCGGAGACCCGTCACCACCACGAAACGGAATGCCATCAACGATCAGTTGACCCCGCGTATTCGCGACGAGCATGGCCGAGGTGATGTCACCAACATCGAGCCCCGCCTCGGCGAGCGCCACACCAATCGCGTAGGCCTGTCGCCGTGCATCGCGTGGCAGCAGCGGAGTTGTCGCCTCCGCTGCTGCCAGAGCGGCCCAGGCCGCACCATCGTGATCGGTGACAACCTCGAGCAGGTGTGGCAGACGTGCCGGCACCTGCGCAGCCCGCCACGCGTCTTCCCAGGCGTCGACGGCTGCCGCGTCACCCGGGATACCCACCACTCGGCATGCGGCTGACCCTCGGTCGGCGTCGAGATCGATTGCCTCGATCACGCCCGTACGTCGAAGCGTGCCCGCCACGCGGTACCGCTCACCAATAACAATGCCTCGCGCGTTCAGTTCGGTATCCATGGCCGCAGGCTGTCACGGCGTAGCCGACGTAACTGTCACGGATGCGCACGGGCACGCCAGCGTTCGTCACAGACAGCGCACGGTCCGACGAGAGCGTCCCCGCAACCCGCAACGGTTCTACGCGGGCTGCCACGCAATCGTCACGATCTCATCGCCGATCTCATCCTGTCGCACCAACATCTCTCCCGCGTCCGTCTCGTGGTCGTAGCCCAACAGATGCAAGGTGCCGTGCACGAGCAGGTCGGTCAATTCGGCCGCGGGCGAAACCTCGCGCTCGCGGGCCTGCTCCATCACGACCGGCAGACAGATCGCGATATCTCCCAACATCCGTGGCACACCTGCCAGCGGCTCATCATCGTCTTCGTCGATCGGAAACGAGAGAACATCCGTGGTCGAGTCCAATTGACGATGTTCACGATTGAGGGTCTGCATTTCCGCATCGCCCACGATGATCACGCCGACTTCAACCTCGCCCACCGACTCAGCCTCCAACACGGCATCGACAACCCGGGCAATCTCCGAATCTAAAACGCCAGATCCAGCACGGTCGTCGAGTTCGACACTCACGCGTCGCGCGCCTCGTCCGAAATCCGATAGGCCTCGACGATGCTTTGGACGAGCTTGTGACGCACGACGTCGGCGCGTTCGAACTCGATAATCTCGATCCCCGGCACGCCCACCAAGACTTGGCGCGCCTCATTGAGGCCAGACATCTGGTCGCGCGGCAAGTCGATCTGCGTGGGGTCGCCGGTGATCACGGCCCTCGAGCCGAAACCAAGCCGTGTCAGAAACATCCGCATTTGCTCACGCGTTGTGTTCTGCGCCTCGTCGAGGATAATGAAGGCGTCGTTGAGGGTGCGCCCGCGCATAAACGCGAGTGGCGCCACCTCCACCACTCCTCGCTCCAGCATCGCCGTGACGCGCTCGCCGTCCATCATGTCGTAGAGGGCGTCGAAAAGCGGTCGCAGATACGGGTCGACCTTCGCCATCAGGTCGCCGGGCAAGAAGCCGAGCCGCTCGCCGGCCTCGACTGCTGGTCGTGTCAAGACGATGCGCGAGACCTGCCGCGACTCGAGCGCCGCCACAGCCAGCGCCATCGCGAGGTAGGTCTTGCCCGTGCCAGCAGGGCCACACCCGAAGGTCATCGTCGTCGAGCGGATCGCGTCGACGTAGCGCTTCTGATTGACGGTGCGCGGCTGGATCGTGGTGTTGCGGTAGCGCCAGACGACATCGCCCAAGACTTCCTTCGCGCTGCCGTTCGCGGCCAACACTCCCGTGACGGCCTCCACGGTCTGGGTCTCCAGCGCCTGACCTCCATCCACCACGTCACGGAGTTCACTCAGGACGGCTTGCGCGTGCTTGATCTGGTCATCATCACCGTCGAGCATCACCTCATCGCCACGGAGATACACCTTGCAACTGGCTGCCAGCGCGACAGCTCGGAGCACCTCATCGCTACGCGAGGACAGCTCACGCGCGAAGGCGTCGGTGACGGTGAAGGAGGTTCGACTCAACGCACGTAGCCTAGCGGCACGTGGTCAGGCTCCCAAGGCTTCGCGGACGGCGTTCGCCACAGCTTTACCATCGGCGCGCCCAGCCGTCTGCGGCTGCACGAGCTTCATCACGGAGCCCAAGTCCTTGACGGACGTTGCGCCGGACTCGGCGATCGCAGCAGCGATGATCGCGTCGACCTCACTCTGCGGCATCTGGGCAGGTAGGTACTGGTCAATCATCGCGGCCTCCTGCTCCTCCTTGACGGCAT
>Ga0194043_1000982_pt1 | contig 16042 bp, 10 predicted proteins | sample JunL4415m_MetaG_FD_161274 | JGI IMG/M metagenome (GOLD analysis project Ga0194043, IMG submission 161274) | Anoxic zone freshwater microbial communities from boreal shield lake in IISD Experimental Lakes Area, Ontario, Canada - Jun2016-L442-15m | ecosystem: Environmental > Aquatic > Freshwater >...
CACCGAGACGCAGCCCGCGGGCTATAACGACGGCCGCGACACCGTCGGCACTGCGAACGGCTCGAATGCGGTGAACGATCAAATCAGCGCGATCGTCGTTGGCTCCGGCACGAATGGAACCGGCTACACGTTTGCGGAAGTCTTCCCGTTCGACCCCGCGAAATCCATCGTCTCCACGAGCAATCCCGGCACGAGCGGAAGCAATCTCAGCATCGGCGAAATCGCGCGCTACCGCATCATCGTGTCACTGCCGGACGGCACGCTGCCGAGCCTCGTCCTGCAGGATCAATTGCCCGCGGGCCTCGTCTTCCTCGACGACGGCACGGCCGCGGTATCGCTCGTTTCGCAGAGCGGAAATGCAATCACGTCCAGCACACTCGGCGCGGGTCTTGGCGGCACGAGCACCTCGGTTGCGCCTACATTCCTCCTGCCGGGTTCCGCCGTGTCATCGAGCCTAACGGCGGACGTGGACACGTATGGCAGCGGCACCGATGTGTATTTCAAACTCGGCAACATCACGAACACCGAGACGAACGTGGCGGGCGGCGAATACGCAGTCATCGAGTTCAATGCGCGCGTCGCAAACATTCCCGCGAACCGCATCGGCCAGCCGCTCGACAACACGTTCCGCGTCCTCTTCGACCTCGATAACAACGGCACGCCCGACGTGCCGCCCGTCGAGATCGTCTCCGCTCCGGCGAAGGCGCTCGTCGCCGAGCCCGTGCTCTACATTGACAAGGAACTCACCGGTGGCTCCGCGACGCCGAGGCAAAACAACATCCTCACCTTTACCGTCACGATCGGCCACGCGACCGGCAGCAATGCTACCGCGTGGGAGGCGATTTTCTCCGACACACTGCCGAAGGGCCTCGACTTCCAGGGCATCTCGACAAGCGCGAGCGGCGGCGCGGTGATTACGCTCGCCACGACCGCGGATGCGAATGAAAAACTCAGCGGCCAGTTCGACATTCCGGTCGGCGGAAGAATCACGATCACCTACACGGTGAAAGTGAACGTGAGGCCCGGCGTCGGCACTTCGCTCGTGAACGGTGCGGACGTGACATGGACCAGCCTGCCGGGTGAATCCCCGGTCGAGCGTCACGCGGGCGACAGCCTATACGGCGGCGGCGGGCTGCACGACTACGAGGTGCGCGACCAGGTGAAGGTCACGCCATTCCCGTTTGCGTTCGACACGTTCAACAATTTTTCCCGGCCCGAGCGGCCGGCCGGTTTGGAAATCCCGGGCCGCGGCACCGACATCTATCGCGCGCCGCTGCTCCCGCTCGCCCCGTTCTACAGCGGCGAGGGGGACCCCGGCTCGACGCTCGTGCTCACGATGTACAATGCAAACGGCGAGAACATCGGCACGCAGAGTGTCGTGGTGGATGTGGGCGGAAACTGGATGGTGAGTTTCCCCAACTCCACGATCCGCGACTACCCGAACAGCGTGCAGGTGAGCCAGTCGAGCGCCTTCTACAGCCTCTCCGATCCGCACGGGCATAACATGCGCACCTACTTCTCCCCCGCACTAAGCGCCGGCCATTTCTTCTTCGAGGAACTGCGCCAGCTCTCCGAGGGAAGCGCGGCGCCTCTGCTCGGCGACATAGGCCTCAAGCGGCCGATCTGGCTCGGCTCCGTGAAATACGGCGGCGAGCTGCTCAGCGCGATCGGCGCACCGGGCGGATACTGACAGGACGCCAGTTCCGCTCCTGCGACATGCGCGTTGCCTCACGGCCGCGCGGACGGAGATCACGTCGTCCGAGATGCCAAACAGAGCGGAAGAAGAGGCACGGGGGAAGGCCGGAGAGGAGGCGTGGAAAAAGGAGATGGCCAAGCGGCAGGCAATCGGGCAGCAGCTCGATAAGCTCTACCCCAGCCAGCCAGTGCCGAAGCGATGATCAGATCGCCGGCCCGTCCGCCTCGGACTGCGCGTCGAATTTGTGCAACGGCATCCCGTGCGCATCTGCAACGCCGCGGCAGGTGATTTTCCCGTCGAGAAGATTCAGGCCGCCGATGAGGTTTGGATCTTTTTTGAATGCACCCGGAATGCCGTAGTCCGCGATGAGTTCGATGTAGCGGTAGGTCACGTTTGTGAGCGCCTGCGTCGCGGTGCGCGCGAATGCGGCGGGCATGTTTGCGACGCAATAATGCGTCACGTCCTCCTCGACGAAAACCGGATCGTGATGCGTGGTGGCGCGCGAAGTTTCCGCGCAGCCGCCCTGATCGATCGCGATATCCACGAAGACGCTGCCCTTCTTCATCACGCGCATCATCTCGCGATCGATCAGCTTCGGCGCGCGCGCGCCGGGCACGAGCACGGCGCCGATGAGCAGATCCACTTCGGGGAGCATTTCGAGGATGTGCGCGCGGTTCGAGTAGAGCGTGTGCGCGGTGTGCAGGGTGATGTCGAGAAACCTCATGCGCTCCACATCCACGTCGAGGATCGTCACGTCCGCGCCGAGGCCCTGCGCCATGCGCGCGGCATTCACACCGGCGGTGCCGCCGCCGATGACGACCACTTTTCCCGGCAGCACGCCGGGCACCCCGCCGAGCAGCACGCCGCAACCGCCGAGGTGTTTTTGCAGGAAATTTCCGCCCATGAGGACGGACATGCGGCCTGCGATTTCGCTCATCGGCTCGAGCAGCGGCAGGCGGCGGTTTACCTCAACGGTCTCGTACGCGATGCCGGTGATTTTTGCGGAGAGCAGCGCCTCGGTGAGCGGCTTGCTCGCGGCGAGGTGAAGATACGTGAAAACGATCTGGCCTGGGCGCAGCAGCGGCCATTCGGACTCGAGCGGCTCCTTCACTTTCACGATCAGTTCCGATCGCGCAAAGACCTCGCTGTGCTGCGCGACGATCTCCGCGCCGGCGGCGGCGTACTGTTCGTCGGGGAAGCCGGAGCCTGCGCCGGCGTTTGTCTCGACGAAGACTTTGTGCCCGCGTCGCACGAGCTGGTAGGCGGCGCTCGGGAGGAGTGCGACGCGATTTTCCTGCGCTTTGATTTCCTTGGGGACGCCGATGTTCATGCGCGCAGTGTAGCGCGTGCGATGCGCCGCGACAATTTGAACGTTGGATGTTGAACGTTAAAAGTTGGACGTTTGGCCCGCCGGAGGCGCGTTCCGAATGTGGATGCGCGTCGTGACATCGAGAGGCCGCTGCGCGGGGCCTAACGTCCAACATTTAACATCTAACTTCCAACGTTCAAAATCCGGACAGGACACTGCTGCTGGCATTGCGCGTGAATCGCGTGATTATGCGCGCGTGCCTGCATATTCCGAACATCCCGAACTCCTCGCGCCCGCCGGTGGCTGGGACTGTCTGCGTGCCGCCGTCGCGAATGGCGCGGATGCCGTTTACTTCGGCCTGCCGCGTTTCAATGCGCGGTTGCGCGCGGACAATTTCCGCGACGACGAGCTGGTGGAGGTCGTGCAGTTCTGCCACCGCCACGGCGTGAAGGCCTACGTGGCGTTCAACACGCTCGTCTTCACCGGCGAACTCGACGCGGCGGAACAGATGCTGCGCGATTGCAGCCGCGCCGGTGTGGACGCGCTGATCGTGCAGGACGTGGGCCTCGTGCGGCTCGCGCGAAAAATCACGCCTGAGCTGCCGATTCACGCGAGTACGCAGATGACGATCACTTCGCCGGAAGGCGTAGAGTTCGCGCGCGAACTGGGCGTCGGGCGCGTCGTGCTCGCACGCGAACTGTCGCTGCGTGAACTTGAAAAATTCCAAAAGCACGGCGACGGGGACGCATCAGAAGAATCAGAAATCAGAGCAGAGCGCAGCGAGACAGCCGAGGGCGGAGGAGGGGCAAATCAGAAATCGGAAATGCCCCTGGAGGTTTTCGTCCACGGTGCGCTCTGCGTGGCCTACAGCGGCCAGTGCCTCACGAGCGAATCGCTCGGCCAGCGCAGCGCAAACCGCGGCGAATGCGCGCAGGCGTGCCGCATGCCTTACGATCTGATCGTGGATGGCGAAGTGCGCGATCTCGGCGACAGGAAATATCTGCTCTCTCCGCAGGATCTCGCCGCGGTGGATCAGATTCCCGCGCTGCTGGAGCGCGGCGTGATGAGTTTCAAAATCGAGGGCCGGCTAAAGTCGCCCGAATACGTCGCCGCTGTGTGCCAGGTGTATCGCCGCGCGCTCGATGCCGCGCTCGCGCATCGCGCGCACACGGTGAACGAGGCGGACCGCTACCAGCTTGAGATGACTTTTTCGCGCGGTCTTTTCACGGGCTGGGTGAATGGTGTGGATCATCAGAGGCTCGTGCCCGCACGCTCGGGGAAAAAGCGCGGGCCATTTGCGGGGACGATCGCGAGGGTGAGGGACGCGGATGAGAGTGTGGAATTCGATGCCGCCATCCCGCTGAAGCCCGGCGACGGCATCGTCTTCGACACCGGCGGCGACACGAATGCGGAGCAGGGCGGGCGCATTTATCAGATCAAGGGACACCGCTATTTTTTCGAGCACGGGCGGCTTGACTTCTCGCGCATCAAGCCCGGAGACCGCGTGTGGAAGACGGACGATCCCGCGCTGAACAAACGCCTCCAGCAAAGCTATGCAGGACGGATCGAGCCGCGTCGTCGCATCGCATTCACGGTCACGGTGCGCGGCGCGGCGGGCGGGCCGATGGCGATCGAGGCGGTGTGGGGCGATGGCGTGAAGGCCGTCGTGCAGTCCGCAATCCCGTTGCAGGCCGCGCGCACTGCGCCACTCGGCGAGGACAAGCTGCGCGAGCACCTCGGGCGTTTCGGTGAGCATCCGTATGCAGTGAGCGAGTTGCGCAACGAACTAACCGGGGCGGTGATTTTGCCCATCGGCGAGATGAACCGGATGCGGCGTCAGCTCGCGGCGGCACTCGATGAGGCGATGCAGCGCAAGCGCGCGGAGTCGCCTCAGACGTGGCGTGAAATTTTCGCAGCGCACAACCACTCACCAGCCACCAATCACCAATCCCCCTCCTCGCTCGCCGTGCTCTGCCGCACGATGGAACAGGTCGAGGCCGCGCTCGGCTGCGGTGTCGCTACGCTCTACGTGGATTTCGAGGACATCCGACGATACAAGGATGCCGTCGCGCTCGTGCGCGGATGCAGGACAGGCTTCCAGCCTGTCGCGGGCGAAGGCGGTGAGCCGGTTTTTGGAAATTCCGAAACGGGTTCCAACACTCGCGCCGAGGACAGGCCGGAAGCCTGTCCCACGATTTTCCTCGCGACGCCGCGCATCCAGAAGGCGGGCGAGCAGGGGTTCTTCAAGCTGATCGAAGCCGCTGCGCCCGATGGCGTGCTGATCCGCAATCTCGGTGCGATTGATTATTTCCAGGCGATATCGCTGCGGCGCATCGGCGACTTCTCGCTGAATGTCGCGAATCCGCTCACGGCCCAATATTTCCTCTCGCGCGGACTCGAACGCATGACGATCAGCTACGATCTGAACATCGAGCAGGTGCTCGCGCTTTTGAACGAATGCGGGACGGACGCCGATTCGGCGTTCGGCGCTCCGCGTTCCGCGTTTGAAATCACGCTGCACCAGCACATGCCGATGTTTCACATGGAGCACTGCGTGTTTGCTGCGTTCATGAGCAAGGGCACGTCGTTCCTCGACTGCGGGCGGCCTTGCGACACGCACCGCGTGCATCTGCGCGACCGAGTGGGAATCCAGCATCCGCTGCGCGCGGATGTGGGCTGCCGCAACACGCTCTTCAACGCGGTGCCGCAGACGGGCGCGGGATTTTTCGACGTGCTGCGCGGTGCGGGGCTGCGGAATTTTCGCGTGGAGCTGCTGGAGGAGAATGCGGCGGAAAGTGCGCGGATCATCCGTGCGTACCAGTCGTTGCTGGCGGGCGAACGTGATGGCGAAGGTCTGTGGCGCGAGTTGCGCGCGCAGAGCCAGCTCGGAGTGACGAAGGGGACGCTGGACGCCCGGTGAGGCGGTGGGCCGCGCTTGCGAAAGTGCGGGCACACTTTGGCTTTCGTGGGGGAAGATCAGCCGCGCGTTTACAAGCGCGACTGCGGGCGAAGGGGCGCTTCGTCTGCCGGCTGCAATCGTTTCGTTCGGGAGCGGAAATTCAGCCCGCCTGTTCCCGTCGGCGGTTACGGCAGGAGCAGCCGTGCTCGGGCTTCCGCTGCGTCGAGGTTTTCGATTTCGATCAGCTTGTCGCGTGACTTTTCCCCGGCGATGAGCGTGATGTCGCGGTGGTGGAGGCCGAGTTTTTCCGCGATGAATTCGAGCAGTGCCTCGTTTGCTTTCCCCTCGATCGCGGGTGCTGCGACTTTGATCTTCACCGCATCGCCGTGTTCACCGGTCACTTCGTCGCGCTTCGCATTCGGAACGATGCGGAGCTTCAGCCGGCCCACAATCGTTCCGGCTCAGGGCTTCACGTAAACGCCGATGAGCGGATACCTGCAGTGATTCGGCGTGAAGAAGTCGCTCACGAAGCCGGTCTTCGTGCGGATTTCGACGTGGCCGGCACCTTTTCCGCCATAGACGATCACGCTGCCGACGGGTGCCTTGATCGGATCCATGCACGCGATTTTTTTGAAGCCAAAGTTGCTCGTGAGCTCCCAGCCGGCCTCTTTCGCGTAGCCGGTCGTCGGACGCGTATCTACGACGCCTGCGTCGAGCAGCGCGTTCTTCACGTAGCGCCAGCAGGTGCCGTGGGAGCGGCCGTAGGCGCGGGCGGAGGCGATTTCCGCGGCGCGCATCATGCGGCTGTCATAGTGGTAGGTGGCTGCGCGTGAGCCGAAAATGGAGAGGGTGCGCGATGCGGGCTTTGCGGCCTCAGGTTTGCGGTAGAGCGATTCCGCGGGCTCGATTTTCGTGATGTCGATCTTCCGCGGAGGCGTCTTGGCGTAAACTTTCTTCACGGTGCGGGTGACCGGCATCCGCTTTCCGGACTGTGCGACGGTGGTCCGTTTGCCGGAAGCGGCGGCTGCGATCCGCTTGCTGGGCGGGGTGATCGCCATCCGCTTGCCGGATTTCTTCGTCGGCGCGCCCTTTTTCAGCGGCTTGGCCACCGCTTCCGCCGGGGCGGAATGAAGCACCACGGCTGTGGCAATTGCGGCGGAGAGGAATCGGATATGGCGGAATAAATGCATGAGGCCGGGAATTAAGACGAGCGATGGTAAGGTGGCGGTTCACATCGTCAAAGGATTTGTTTGGCTGCCGAAAATTATTCCCGCCGCGCATTCCGCGCACTAACGGTGCGGGCGTGAACCTCGAAACGCTGCTCGTGGAAACGGACGTGGTGCCGCTGCCCCGCGCACGGCAACTCGAGCGCTTTGGGATCGCGACGGTCGGTGCGCTGCTGCTGCACTTCCCGCGAAGGTATGAGGATCGCACGCAGTTCGACCATTTTCCCGCGGAGACCGCAGACAAGCCGGTGTGCGTGTGCGGCGTCGTGAAGAAAACGTCGTTGCGTCGGCTCCGCGGCGGGCAGCGGATGCTCGACGTGCTGATCGAGGAGGAGGACGCGGGCGCGTTCGGCGGGCGGCTCGTGTGCCGGTGGTTCAATTCGCACTGGGTGGAGAAAATGATCGCGCAGGGCCATACGCTCGTGGTGCATGGGAAGCCGAAGCTGAGCGCTGGCAATGTGGTGATCGCGCACCCGGAGTTTGAGGTCGTGGAGGATGACGCGGAGCAGAGCATCCACCTCAAGCGCATCGTGCCCATCCACGCGGCGACGGAGGGGCTCACGCCGCGCGTGCTTCGGCGGATCGTGTGGGACGTGCTGGAGCGGCTGGAGGATGACGTGGTTGCACAGCTCGTGCCGCCCGCGCTCGACCGGATGCCGCGCGCATGGGCGCTGCGGCAGATGCACTTTCCAAAGTCGTGGGACGATCTCGCAAAGGCGCGGAAGCATCTCGTGCTGGAGGAATTTCTCGCGATGCAGCTCGCAGTGAGCGCGAAGCGCGCGGAGCTGAAAGCCGAGCGCGGCGAGCCGCACTGCGGGCCGGGGGAGATCATGCGGCGTCTGCACGCGTCGTTGCCATTCCCGCTCACCGGCGCGCAGCAGCGGGCGATCGCGGAAATCCGCGATGACCTCGCGAGTGCGCGACCGATGAACCGCCTGCTGCACGGCGACGTCGGCTCCGGCAAGACGCTTGTGGCGATGAGCGCGATGCTGCTGTGTGTGGAGTCCGGCTTCCAGGCCGCGCTCATGGCTCCGACGCAGATCCTCGCCGAGCAGCATTTCCTGAATTTCCGCCGGCTGCTGGAGCCGCTCGGCGTCCGCGTCTCGCTGCGCACCGGCGCGCGAAAGGAGGACGCAGGGGAGATGCCGCTCTTCAGCGCGGCGAAGCCGCAAGTTTCGGGGAGCACAGGCGGCCCGCCTGTCCCGTCCGGCGATCCGCCGGGCGGATCGGGCGTCGTGCCATCGTCCGCATCCACAAGGTATGCGAGGAGAAACCTCCCGCACTTCGAGCGGCCTTGGGCAAAGTACATGATCACCTTTTCCACCCCTGACCGTGTGCGTCTAACGCCGGAAGCGCGCACGATGGTGCTCGACTCGATCCGATTTTGGAATGGCAAGCGTTACGATCTGTATGCCGCGTGCGTGATGCCGGATCATGTTCACTTCCTCATCGAGCCAAAGCCGAAGTCGAAGAACGAAGAGGGCGCGCCGGCGGAATTTTTTCCGCTCTCGGAAATCCTACATTCGCTGAAGAGCTACACGGCGCATGAGGTCAACAAACTGCTCAAGCGCACCGGCACGTTGTGGGAGGCCGAATGCTACGATCGCATGATTCGATCGCAGGAGGATTTGGAGGAGAAGTTTCACTACATTCTCGAAAACCCGTGGGGTGAAAAATTGGCGGCTGAGGATGAGGATTATCCGTGGGTGTGGTGGCCGGGGCGCTCGGAAAAGCGTGTGGAGGCCAATGTGCATTCTGACGATGGGGCAAGTCGTGCCATCGGTGGCGGTGATCCAAATCTGAACATCGCGGCGGGTCGCCGCGATGGACAGGCGAGCCGCCTGTGCTCCCCGACGCAGGATGCGTTCGCATCGGATGAGCCGCACATTTTCATCGGCACGCACGCGCTGCTGTACGAGGGCGCGGGGATTTCGCGGCTGGGGCTGGCGGTGATTGATGAGCAGCACAAGTTTGGCGTGATGCAGCGCGCGCGCCTTCAAGGAAAAAGCGGCGAGGGCGCGGTGCCGGACGTGCTGGTGATGACGGCGACGCCGATCCCGCGCACGCTCACGATGACGCTCTACGGCGACCTCGATGTGTCCACGCTCGACGAGATGCCCCCGGGCCGCGGGCGCATCGTCACGCTCGTGCGACCGCCGGAGAAACTGCCGGACGCGGTGAAATTCATCCGCGCGCAGCTCGACGAGGGGCGGCAGGCTTACATCGTCTATCCGCTCGTCGAGGAGAGCGAACGGCTGGAGGCGAAGGCGGCGACGGCGGAATTTGCGAAGTGGAGCGAGCTGCTCGCGCCGATGAAATGCGCGCTGCTTCACGGACGCGTGCCGTCGGAGGAAAAGGATGCGGTGATGACGGCATTCCGCAGCGGCGGGACGAAGGCGCTCATCGCCACGACGGTGATCGAGGTCGGCGTGGATGTGCCGAATGCGAATGTGATGCTGATCGAGAATGCGGAACGCTTCGGCCTCGCGCAGCTCCATCAGCTCCGCGGGCGCATCGGGCGGGGCGCGCACAAGAGCTGGTGCGTGCTGCTCACGACGGGCAACGACGCGGAGTCATTGGAAAAATTACGCATCCTCGAAAACACGGGCGACGGCTTCGAGATCGCCGAGGCGGATCTGAGATTGCGCGGGCCGGGCGATCTGCTCGGCACGGCGCAGAGCGGGCTCGCGCCGCTGCGGCTGGGCGATCTTTTCAAGGACGCAGATCTGATGAAGCTCGCACGCAACCACGCATTCCTGATCTTTGAGCGCGATCCGAAACTCGAACTGCCGGAGAACGCGGGCTGTCGGACATTGCTTGCCGAAAACCGCCGGGCCATCCTTTCGCAAGTCAGCTGACCATGATCCATCCGCGCCGCCTCCTCCTGCTCCTCGTCATCGGCATCCTCGCGGGATACGCATGGTGGCGGTATGAGCACCGCGACGTGCGGCGTGTGGCGGAAAAATTCACGCCGCTCGCGTCGCCGAAGCTCAGCCTCGACGATGTAAAGGTGCTCGCGGCGATCGATGCGGAATACACGCGGCTCGTGCAGTCCGTTGTGCCGAGCGTGGTGAGCATCACGAGTTCTCGTACCGTCACGCAGCTCGCGCCGCTCACGATCGAGGATCTGCTCACGGGCCGGCAACGGACGCAGCGCGCGAAGAGCACTTCGCTCGGCAGCGGCGTGATCGTCTCGAAGGAAGGCCACATTTTGACAAACCACCACGTGATCGCGGGCATGACGGAAGTCCGCGTGCAACTCACGGACGGGCGCAATCTCGCCGCTGCGCTCATCGGCAGCGATCCGGCGACGGACATCGCGGTGTTGCGGATTGATGCGCCGGGCATCGAGCCGCTGCCGCTCGGCGACAGCGACGTGCTCCGCGTGGGGCAGCAGGTCTTCGCCGTGGGAAATCCATACGGTCTCGAAGAGAGCGTGACGCGCGGCATCGTGAGCGCGAAGGGGCGGCAGATGTCGAGCGACAGCGCCATCGAGCACATCCAGCACGACGCGGCGGTGAACCAGGGCAATTCCGGCGGGCCGCTGCTGAATGTGCGCGGCGAGATCGTCGGCATCAATTCGCAGATTTTCAGCCGCACGGGCGGATGGCAGGGGATCAGTTTCGCGATTCCGTCGAACACCGCGCGGCGCGTGCTCGACGGAATCATTAAGCGCGGGCGTATGGTGCGCAGCTACCTCGGTGTGGTGATGCAGGAAATCACGCCGGTGCTCGCACGGAATTTCGGCCTCGCGGATGCGGAAGGTGCGATCATCACCGAGGTCACGCCGGATTCGCCCGCGGCGCAGTGCGGATTGCAGCCGGGGGATGTGGTGCGGGCGGTGAACGGCAAGCGCGTGAAGGGCATGCAGCAGTTGCGCCAGATCATCGCCAGCACGGAGGTCGGGCAGGAGCTGGAGATTGGCTTCATCCGCAGCGGCGCGGAGCAGAAGGCGAAGGCGAAGATCGTGGAGATGCCGGCGGAACTGAGCAGCCTGATCCCGGGGCGGTGACAAACGGCGCTTGACCGCACGATGCCTGCGGCACGAATGGCGGCGCGTAATTCCTCCCCATGAAAGCACTCGTCAAAGCGAAATCAGAACCGGGCCTCTGGCTGCAGGACGTTCCCGAGCCGATCATCGGAATCAACGACGTGCTGATCCGCGTCTTCAAGACGGGCATCTGCGGGACGGACCTGCACATTTTCAAATGGGACGCGTGGGCGCAGAAGACGATCCCGGTGCCGATGGTCGTGGGGCATGAGTTCGTCGGCGAGGTCGTGGACATCGGATCGAACGTGAATGATTTCCGCAAGGGCGACATCGTGAGCGCGGAGGGGCATGTCGTGTGCGGACGTTGCCGGAACTGCCTCGCGGGGCGGCGGCATCTTTGCGCGGACACGAAGGGCATCGGTGTGAACCGCACGGGGGCGTTCGCGGAATTCATCAGCGTGCCGATGACGAATGTCTGGCATCACCAGCCCGGCGTGGAACACGACGTGGCGGCGATTTTCGATCCGTTCGGAAATGCGGTACATACGGCGCTAACATTCGATGTCCTCGGCGAGGATGTGCTGATCACCGGCGCGGGGCCGATCGGCTGCATGGCGGCGGCGGTGGTGAAGCACGCGGGCGCGCGTTTCGTCGTGGTGACGGATGTGAACGATCACCGGCTCGGCCTCGCGAAAAAAATGGGCGCGGACGTGACCGTGAACGTGACGCGCGAGAGCATTGACGACGTGGAGAAGCGGCTCGGGATGCACGAGGGATTCGACGTGGGACTCGAAATGTCCGGCAGCGCGCGCGCCTTTCCCGACATGATCGATCACATGGCGCACGGCGGAAAAATCGCGGTGCTCGGCATCCCGTCGGAGCAAATCCTCATTGATTGGAACAAGGTGGTTTTCAACATGCTCACGATCAAAGGCATCTACGGGCGCGAGATGTATGAGACGTGGTACAAGATGACGGTGATGGTGCAGAGCGGCCTCGATATTTCGCCGATCATCACGCACCGCTTTCACTACACGGAGTTCGCGAAGGGCTTCGAGGTGATGCAGTCGGGCATGAGCGGGAAGGTGATCCTCGACTGGCAATCGTAGCAGTGATGTTCGGCGATTTTCAAAATCATGTGCAGCAGCAGCTCGACGCGATTCGCGCCGCGGGGACTTGGAAGGGCGAGCGCTTCATCGCGACACCGCAAGGGGTGCGCATCCGGCTCGCGGACGGACGCGAGGTGCTGAATCTCTGCGCGAACAATTACCTCGGGCTCGCGCAACATCCCGACGTTCGCGCAGCGGCGCACGCGGCGCTGGATACGTGGGGCTATGGGCTAGCGAGCGTGCGGTTCATCTGCGGCACGCAAGGCGTGCACAAGCAGCTTGAGAATGCGCTGAGCAAATTTCTCGGGACGGAGGACACGATTCTCTACGGCTCGTGCTTCGATGCGAATGGCGGGCTTTTCGAGACGCTGCTCGGTGCGGAGGATGCGATCATTTCCGACGAGCTGAATCACGCGTCCATCATTGACGGCATCCGGCTCTGCAAGGCGCAGCGCTTCCGTTACCGCAACAATGACATGGCCGACCTTGAAGCGAAGCTGCGCGAGGCGGAGGAGAAAAATGCGCGCCACAAGATGATCGCGACGGACGGGATTTTCTCGATGGACGGCTTCATCGCGAAGCTCGCCGAAATCTGCGACCTCGCGGAAAAATACAACGCGCTCGTGATGGTGGACGACTCGCACGCCGTCGGCTTCATGGGCGCGACGGGGCGAGGGACGCACGAGCATTGCGGCGTGATGTCGCGCGTGGACATCCTCACCGGCACGCTGGGCAAGGCGCTCGGCGGCGCGAGCGGCGGCTACACGAGCGGGCGGCGCGAAGTGGTCGAGCTGCTGCGGCAGCGTTCGCGTCCGTATCTTTTTTCCAACACTCTGTGCCCGAGCATCGCAGGAGCATCGCTGAAGGTGCTCGACATGCTCGGCGCCTCGACCGCGCTGCGCGACCGGCTCGCGGAGAACACGCGCTTTTTCCGCGAAGCGATGACGCGCGAGGGCTTCGATCTGCTGCCAGGAGAGCACCCGATCGTGCCGGTGATGCTGGGCGATGCGGCGCTCGCAACGCGCTTTGCCGATGCGATGCTCGCGCAGGGCGTGTATGTCGTCGGGTTCAGTTTCCCCGTCGTGCCGCAAGGGCGTGCGCGCATCCGTACTCAGATTTCCGCGGCTCACTCGCGCGAGGATTTGGAGTTCGCGGTCGCGGCGTTTGCGCGGGTGAAAAAGGATCTCGGGCTTTGATCGAAACGATGAACGCGCCGCGTCGGGACTGCGTGCGGGATGAAATCCATTGCGCTCGCAGCGCGCGGCTCCCTATCCTCGCCGGATGCTGCAGACCAGTGATCTTGCGAGCGTGAAACCGCAGACTGACACGCGGCGTGAACGCTACCTGGGAGCCTTCCGCTGGATGCTCCTCGCGCGTGTTTTCGAGGAGAAACTCGCGAGCCTTTACCGTGGCGGAAAGGTCATCGGCGGCGTGTTTCTCAGCAAAGGCCAGGAGGCTCTGAGCGCGGCGCTCGCCACCGCGCTTCGCAAGGGCGACATCTATGCGCCGCTCATCCGCGATGCCGCGGGGCGTTTCGCATTCGGCGAGACGCTGCTCGATGCCGCCCGCACAATTGTCGGCTCGCGTCTCGGGCCGATGCGGGGGCGCGAGGGCAACATTCATCGCGGCAAGCCGCGCGAGGGCTACTACGCGATGATCTCCCATCTCGGTGTGATGGTCTCGACGGTGGCTGGCGGGCTGGTCGCGCGGCGCTTCAAAGGCGTGAATGATGTCGTCGGCGCGACGTGCATCGGCGACGGCGGCACTTCGACAGGAAGTTTTCACGAGGGGCTGAACATGGCCGCCGTGGAGAAGCTCCCGCTCGTGGTCGTCGTTGCGAACAACCAGTACGCGTACTCCACGCCGACCTCGGAGCAGTATGCCTGCGGCGATCTCGTGGACCGCGCGATCGGCTACGGTGTGCGCGGGCACAAGATTGACGGCACGGATCCGCAGGCGTGTTTCGATGTCGTGGGCGAGGCGGTCGCGCGCGCCCGGGCGGGCGAAGGGCCGCAGATGGTCGTGGCGGATCTGCTCCGGCTTGTCGGTCACGGCGAGCACGACGATGCACACTACGTGAACCACGCGCTGAAAGTCTCGCCGATCGGGCGCGACTGTCTCGACGTCGCGCGCACGCAGATCGGTGCCGCGGGATGGATGACGCCCTCGCAGATTGACGCACTGCGCGAGCAGTTGCAGGCGGAGGTTGAGTCCGCATTTGCCACGGCGCTGCGCGAGCCGCTGCCCGATCCGAACCTCGACGACTGGCGTGCGCTTTCGACGACATCGCTCGCCGAGGGGCGCGCGTGAGAACTGAGTTTGCCGGATATTTTTCACCACGCTGATGGCCATCACTTATCTCGAAGCAATCCGTGAAGCGCAGGCAAAGCTCCTCGCCGACGATCCGCGCGTGTTCATCTACGGGCAGGACGTCGGGAATTTCGGTGGCGCATTCAAGGCCACGAAGGGACTCGCAAAGGAATTTCCCGGACGAGTACTCGACTCGCCGATCTCGGAGGATGCGCAGGTCGGCCTCGCCATCGGTGCCGCCATCGAGGGAATGCGCCCGATCGTCGAGATGCAGTTCGCGGATTTTTCGACGTGCGGGCTGAACCAGATCATCAATCATGCTGCGACGATGTTCTGGCGCACGAATGTGAAGTGCCCCATCACCGTTCGCCTGCCGAGCGGCGGCACCGCGGGCGCGGGGCCGTTTCACAGCCAGAGCATGGAGGCGCTCTACGCGCACTATCCCGGCCTCATCGTGCTGAATCCCGCGACCGTCGAGGACGCCTACTCGATGCTCATCGCCGCCGTCCACATTGATGACCCGGTTATCTTTTGCGAACACAAGTATCTCTACTACCACCTGAAGGCTGAGTCGCTGCCGACCGAGGCGCTGCCCATCGGAAAGGCCCGCGTCGCGCGTCCCGGCCGCGATGCGACGATCGTCACTTACTCGGCGATGCTGCACGAGGCGCTCGCGTGCGCCGAGGAACTCGCGCAGGACGGCTGGGAGATCGAGGTCGTGGATCTGCGCAGCGTGAAGCCGCTCGACACCGACACGATCCTCGGCAGCGTCGCGCGCACCGGGCGGCTGCTCGTCGTCGGCGAGGCATTCCCGTGGGGCGGCGTGACCGCGGAGGTTGTCGCGCGGGTCGCGACCGAGGGATTCGGCCTGCTCGATGCGCCGCCGATGCGGCTGAATGCAAAGGACACGCCCGTGCCGTATCACCCGAACCTCTGGGGCACGCACCGCCCGACTGCACGCGCCATCTGCGGCGCGATGCGTGAACTGCTCCATGCCTGATCCAGCATTCAGCATTTAAATTCATCATTCATAATTTCCGCCCATGCCCCGCATTCCCATCATCATGCCACAGCTCGGCGAATCCATCGCCGAGGCCACGATCGTCCGGCTGCCGTTCAGCGTCGGCGCGGAAGTCGCGGCGGACCAAGAAATCATCGAGGTCGAGACGAACAAGGCCACGATGGGAGTCACGACGCCGTGCCGCGGCACGCTGCTGGAACTCAAGGTCGAGATCGGCAAGACGTACGCCGTCGGCACCGTGCTCGGCTACGTCGAAGTCTCGGAGGAGGAGGCAAAGCGGCTTGGAGTCGGCGAGGCCACGGTGGAGAGCGGGCCGTTGAAAATGGATGCCGGGCCGAGCCCCACGTCGAGCGTCACGCCGGTCGTCCACGGCCTGCCCGTGCCCGCGCACGCCGCGGGCATCGCGTACATGAGCCCGCGCATGAAGGCGCGCATGAACGAACTCGGACTCCAGCAGGCGGACCTCGCAGGCATCGCGGGC
>Ga0194043_1000985_pt1 | contig 16018 bp, 14 predicted proteins | sample JunL4415m_MetaG_FD_161274 | JGI IMG/M metagenome (GOLD analysis project Ga0194043, IMG submission 161274) | Anoxic zone freshwater microbial communities from boreal shield lake in IISD Experimental Lakes Area, Ontario, Canada - Jun2016-L442-15m | ecosystem: Environmental > Aquatic > Freshwater >...
CCCCTGTTTCCTCTACGGCCCCGAGCGCAGCCTCCCCGACATCCGTCGGCACGCGTTCTCCACCCTCTCCCCTGACACTGGCCCGACTGCACCGCATCCGACAGCCGGCGCGTCGGCGGTCGGCGCTCGGCGCGTGCTGATCGCCTACAACGTGTGGATCGCCGGCCCGAGCGCTGGTGGCCCTGCGCCGGAAAGCCACATCGATGTGACCGAGGTGGCCCGGTCGCTTGCGGCACGCCTGCGGCGGCCCGGGCTGCGCACCCTGGGTCTGGCCGTCGACGGCGGGGCTCAGGTCAGCTGCAACGTGGTCGATCATCACCAGGTGACGCTCAGCGAGGTATTCGACGAAGTGGCCACCGGCTCGGCCGAGTTTGGCTGCTCGGTCACCAGGGGCGAACTCGTCGGCTTGGTGCCTCAGGTCTCCCTGTCTGCCGTCGACGAGTGTCGCTGGGTTGCGCTCGGACTGCGGGCCGAGGACACCATCGAGTTCCGTATGGGCACCCGACAGGACTGACCGACCGCCGGTCAATCCTGTCGGTGGTGCCGCACTGCCTGCAACCTGTGGCTAGGCCGTGATGGCCCGGCGCTGCATCGCACGCTGGCGACGGAGCCGTCGGCGCTCGCGCTCGGACAGCCCTCCCCAGATCCCGAACTTCTCACCGTTGGCCAACGCGTACTCGAGACAGTCCTCGCGTACTACGCAGCCACGGCACACTTCTTTCGCTTCACGGGTAGAAGCACCACGCTCAGGAAAGAAGAGGTCAGGGTCGACCCCCATGCAGTTCGCCTTGGTCTGCCAGGTCCGTTCTTGGGGCCCATTCATCAATGACACCATGTCCATCGTCAGACCTCCCTCCCACTCATCCATGCGGTTTCGCGTGAACCCGCACAGCACCGATGTAACTACATCGCTGTAATCTTCCCCTATAACCAGGGGAAACGCAAGAAAAATCTGAGGGGGTCGCGCGGCGGCTTCCTGGGTCCAGTCGGGGGGAACGGTTATCGAGCCCCTGCGGCCCTCACCGGACTACACCCCGGCTGCACTCGGACTGCACTCGGACCGCACTCCAACCGGGCTGAAACGTCAACTGCCCACGAGGGACGCTTCCCCCTGCGGCGGTGTCTGCGCCGGTGTCTGCGCCGGTGTCTGCGCCGGTGTCTGCCCCCGCAATATCGAGGGCCAGACCGGCCTCAGACAGCCCCGGGTTCGCCAGCTTGGTGACATGAGCGGTACCCAACATCGTGCCTTGTAACACCCATGACGGACAACCAACGGCATGACGGGGATGGCGCCGAGGAGTACCTGACCGGGGCCGTGGTGTTATCGCTCGACCTCACCCCGGCCCAGGGGTGCCTGCTCCGGTCCCACGTCGGTCACCTTCTCCGAGTCCACACATCGCCTGTTCAAGAAGGTTACCGCCGGTAAAGCCTCCATCCAGAAGGTCACCATCTCGCATGTCTGTGGGCGTTGCCAAGAATCGGCGCTGGAGCGGTATCTGATCCGATAACAGATTCGGCCAGTTTTTCAATCACCAGTGTGTCCACTGTCACCAGGCCAGTCCGGCCCCGAGGCCAAGCGACTGCTCGCGGCCAGAGAAGACCGAAATGCCCGCGGGCACTGCGGCACTGCGGCACTGCGGCACTGCGGCACTGGCCGGATACCCCAGTGGGGACGAAAAGGCAGAACCACGCAGCAGTCGCCCCCTGGCGGGGGCGACTGTCTAGGACGTGGACGGGATGCGGTCGCTCAGATGAGAGGCAAGTGATTGCATCCGGTTCGGAGGTCAGGTGTGCATGTGTCTTCCCAGGTAGATGTGTCTTCCCAGGTAGATCTATCTCACCAGGCTGGCGAACTTAGACAGCCCGGCGGCCCCGGGACCGGACGGTCGTCTTGTGGTTCAAGAAGTCCACGAGGACGTAGTCGCCGAGCTCACCTGGCGTGGTGGCGAAGGTGCGGCCCTTGTTGATCTTGGACAGCTGATCGACGAAGCCCCACAGACCCCGGTCGGGATCGAGGAGGAAGGTGTTGATGGTGATGTTGGCCTTGGTGCACCGCATCACCTCGGCCAGGGTCAGCTCGAGCGTCTCTTGTACCGGCGGGTAGCTGAAGAAGGGCTCGAACCCCAGCCCGCTGCGGTCCGGGACCAGGTGGGCCGTCGGCTCACCGTCCGTCACCAAGATGATCTGCTTGGTCCCCTGCTGATGGGCCAGCAACTTACGGCCCAGAATCAGGGCGTGCTGCAGGTTGGTGCCGTAGATGTAGTCCCAGCTGACCGTAGGCAGGTCCTCGGGCTCTATCTCCCGGGCCACCTCGCCGAAGCCGACCAGGCCGAGATAGTCACGAGGGAACCGGGTGGTGATCAACGAGTGCAGCGCCATGGCCATCTTCTTGGCCGGCACGAAGTTGCCCCGCATCGGCATCGACATCGACAGGTCGAGCAGGAGCACAGTGGCCGATCGAGTCAGGGCCTCGGTTTCGATGACCTCGAAGTCGTCGGGGTGGAGCTGCACCGGCACGCCGCTGCCAGCCCGGCGCACGGCGTTGTGCACGGTGCGGGACAGGTCGAGGTTGAACGGGTCCCCGTACTCGTAGGGCTTGGTCGTTTCCTCGCGGTCATGGCCAGAGCCGGTCCAGGTGGTGGCGTGGTTGCCCACCCGGTCCTTGGACAGTTGGGAGAACAGGTCGGACAGGGCTTGTTGGCCGATCCGGCGCATCCCCTTGGCCGTGAGCTCGAAGCGGCCCTCGCTCTGGTCGATGAGTCCAGCCTCTTCGAGTTGCTTGGCCAGCTTGGCCAGCCGGTCGAGCGACTTGGCGGCGTCTTCACCCATACTGCGGGCCACCTTGTCCAGGTCGACCTCGGACAGGGCAGCGGGTGAGGAGGCCGACCGCAGGAAGTCCTCGAGCTCGTCGAGGTCGCGCAACTTGCCGGCGGCATCGGTGGCCTGGCCCATGCCCATCGGGTCGTCGCCCCGGAACCCGTAGCTCTCTTCCCACCCAGCGTCGGGAAATGCCTTCTGCAGGTTGCCAGCCAGCCGGTCGATCTGCCACCGTAGGTCCATGTCTTCGAGCAGCGACTCGGCCAGGCCCTGCAGCTGCGAGCGCTGCTCGGGGGACATCGAGTTCCACATGGCCTGGGCCGCGGCCATTCGGGCCGCCAACTGCTCTAGTAGAGCGTCGAGATCTTTCGGATTGCCAGGAAAGAGATCGCCGAACTGCTCCATGAACGACTCGAAGGTCGGATCGATGGGCTCGCCTGCTTCGCGTTGTTCGACCATCCGGTTGAGCGCATCGAAGGCCTGGCGCATGTGCTCGAGCTGGGCCGGGTCGGGGTTGGACAGCGCCTCGGACATCTGGTCGAAGTAGGTCTTCGTCACCTCTTCGCGCAAGCGCTCCATCAACTCCTCGAAGTGCTCGCGGGCCTCGGAGGAGACGAACTCGTAGTGCTGCAGCCCCCGCACCTGGCCAGCGAGGTCGTTGGGGAGGAGGTCGAGCTGCATCCGGCGCTCGGTGGCCACCTGGTCAGTGACCTCTTGGCGACGCTGGTCGGCAGAGTCGCGGGCATCACCCTCGAGGCGTTCGATCCCCAATCGCTCCTCGCGGAGCACGTCTTGGAGCTCGGCGGCAATCTCGGAGTAGGCACCCCCGAGGTCGCCTTGTTCGAGCAGGTCCTCACGTTCCATCCGCAGCTGTTCGTACAGCTCGCGCAGACCCTGGATGCGCTCGCCGTCGGGGGTTTCCCACCCCCGGTTGAGCATGCGCTGGAGCGCCTCGTGCAGGTCACCGTTGGCCAGTAGGTCCTCGGTCAGCTCCTTCAAGATGGCGTCGGCGTCGTCGGCGAGCGACTCCTGGGAGCCGTCCCACTTGCGATAGTCGAACCGCCAGGTCATCCCCGGCCCCGATACGTCGCCCGGGGTCCGGCGGCCTCCTTGTTCAGCCGCTTGGTCAGGTGGAGCCCCTCCAGGATGAACTCGGTGGCACTGGCCACCATGGCCGGGTCCTCGGACCCACCGGTGAGCGCCAGCACGGGGGCCGACAGCGCCGGCACCTGCGCAAGGGTTTCAGCGTAGGCCGCCGAGGGCAGATCGTCACCGGCGTGGACGATGGTCTCCTCGGTAAAGGCGCCGACCACCACCTGTGGCTCGGCCATGTGCACTCGTCGTCGGAATACCAGCAGTACCGCGGCGTTGATCAGTTGGCCCAGGATGACCGACTCACGGCCCTCCTCGAGTGACTCGATCTCTACCTTCCCCTGGGTCGAGGAGATCAGGGACTGCAGGTCCGAGACGCGGGGCACGGCTTCGGACTCGCCATTGCGCAGCGCCCGCCGGGTGGCGTTGGCCACCAAGGTCTCGTAGTTGGCGATGGTGAGGCGCACCGAGACACCGGAGCGCTGGTTGAGGTGGGGGCTCTGGCGGGCCAGTTGGCTGAGCTCGGCCACCACCTCGGCCATAAACTCCGGCACCTCGACTCGGGGGGCGCCCACGCTGCCGGCTCCATCGTCCCCGGTGCGACCAGGCAGGTCGGCCTCGAGTTCGGCGATGCGGAGTTCGATCTCGGCGTTGGGCGGGTAGTGGGTGCGGATCTGCGAGCCGAACCGGTCCTTCAGGGGGGTGATGATACGGCCGCGATTGGTGTAGTCCTCGGGGTTGGCCGTGGCTACCAGCACGATGTCGAGCGGGAGCCGGACCCGATGGCCCCGGATCTGGACGTCGCGCTCCTCGAGCACGTTGAGCAGGCCGACCTGGATGCGCTCGGCCAGGTCCGGAAGTTCGTTGACGGCGAAGATGCCGCGGTTGAGCCGGGGAACGAGTCCGTAGTGGATGGTCAACTCGTCGGACAGGTAACGCCCCTCGGCCACTCGGATGGGGTCGACCTCGCCGATCAGGTCGGCGATGGAGGTGTCGGGGGTGGCCAGCTTCTCTCCGTAACGCTCACTGCGGTGCACCCAGGAGACCGGCAGGTCCTCACCGGCTTCGGCCAGCAGGTCCTTGGCGAACCGGGAGATGGGGTGGAACGGGTCGTCGTTGATCTCGGAGTGGGCCACGATCGGAAGCCACTCGTCGAGCAGGCCCACCATGGATCGAATGATCCGGGTCTTGGCCTGGCCGCGCTCACCCAGCAAGATGATGTCGTGTCCGGCCAGCACAGCGTTCTCCATCTGCGGGAGCACGGTGTCCTCGAATCCGAGCACGCCAGTCACCAGGGGCTGGCCGGCGGCGATACGGGCCGAGGCATTGCGGCGGATCTCGTCGGCCACTGACAACGGCGTCCATCCGGCCTGGCGCAGTGCGGCCAGGGTGGTGATGTCCGGCGGAGGGGTCAGGCGGACGGCGAGGTCGACGGGCGCGTCGACGACAGCGGGGCGGCGGGATGGCTCCGAGGTGGTCATGGCGACGAGCCTACGCGGGGTGTAGGCGGCGTGGTACGGCCACTCGGCTGTGGGCATTTCATGGTCCAGTCAGGGGGCTTCTGAGAGCCCCCAGAGGTGCCCCTGCGTTGCGAGGTTTCGCACCACAGCCCCAGGAATGGAAAGATAACCGTCTGTGACGTCGCCGGCTCCTTGGGCCTGCGTGCGTCGGGGCACCATCCGTCCCACGAACGATGGTCGGAGACGACCGAATAACTTGGCCTACACGGCCTGATGAGGGAGAAGAGCATTGACGACGTTGGAGGACGCATCAGTTACCCCGGCAAGTTCGCCGGCAGTAACCCCGGTCGTACTCGGTGGGGCCCGCGGCGGCCCCGACGTGGCCACACTCCGGACTGACCGCTACTGGGTCCAGCCCGTGGTGACCTTCGTGGTCCTGACCTCGTTCGTGGCCTACGCCAGTTGGGCCGCCTTCGTGAACCAGAACTACTTCGTCGGCGAATCCATGCACCGCACGCTGATCTCGCCGTTCTACTCGCCGTGCCTGGCAGCCAGTTGTGTGCCGGGTAGCCACCCGTCCACGGTCATCTCGTGGTGGACGATCTCGCCCGCCCTGTTGATCCTGATCTTCCCGTTGGGCTTCCGGATGACCTGCTACTACTACCGCAAGGCGTACTACCGGGCCTTCTGGTTGGCCCCGCCAGCGTGTGCGGTGTCCGACGGCCACGGGTCCTACTCGGGTGAGTCCCGGTTCCCCCTGCTCCTCCAGAACGCCCACCGCTACTTCTTCTACTTCGGTCTGGTGTTCAACGTCATCTTGACCATCGACGCCATCTACGCGTTCCGTCAGCCTGGCTTCGGACTCGGCATCAGCGTCGGTACTGCCGTGCTCATCATCAACGCCACCCTGCTTTGGCTCTACTCATTGAGCTGCCACGCCTGTCGCCACCTGTGCGGCGGCGGGGTCAAGCAGTTCTCCAAGGCGCCCATCCGCCACAAGATCTGGAAGGTGCTCACCCCGCTGAACGGCAGGCACATGCTGTTCGCCTGGCTCAGCCTGGTCTTCGTGGCCTTCACCGACTTCTACGTGCGGATGGTAGCCAGCGGCGCCATCCAAGACTACGGCTTCCACTTCTAAAGGGACCTGAACATGACTGAATACGAAAGCTACGAGTTCGACGTCGTCATCATCGGTGCTGGTGGCGCCGGTCTGAGGGCCGCCGTCGAAGCCCAGGCCATGGGCCTGAAGACCGCGGTGGTGTGCAAGTCGCTGCTCGGCAAGGCCCACACCGTCATGGCCGAAGGCGGTATCGCCGCGGCCATGGGCAACGTGTACGCAGAGGACAACTGGAAGGTTCACTTTCGCGACACCATGCGCGGCGGCAAGATGCTGAACAACTACCGCATGGCCGAGTTGCATGCCAAGGAAGCCCCCGAGAGAGTCCAAGAGCTCGAGGCGTGGGGGGCGCTGTTCGACCGCACCAAGGACGGCCTCATCTTGCAGCGCGACTTCGGCGGCCACCGCTACGCTCGCCTTGCCCACGTCGGCGACCGAACCGGGCTCGAGCTCATCCGCACCATGCAGCAAAAGGCCGTGTCCGATGGCATGGAGGTCTTCATGGAGCTGAAGGTGCTCCGCCTCTTGCACGATGCCGACGGCACCGTCTCCGGACTGGTCGGCTACTGGCGTCCCACCGGCAAGTTCGTGGTCATCAAGGCCAAGGCCGTGGTCATGGCCACCGGTGGCGTCGGCAAGAGCTGGATGTACACCTCCAACTCGTGGGAGGGGACCGGTGACGGTCATGCCATGGCCCTGTGGGCCGGTGCCGACCTCATCGACATGGAGTGCGTTCAGTTCCACCCGACCGGGATGGTCTGGCCACTGTCGGTCCGGGGCATCCTGGTGACCGAGGGCGTCCGAGGCGACGGCGGCGTGCTGCGCAACTCGGAAGGAACCCGGTTCATGTTCGACTACGTGCCCGACATGTTCCGGGACGAGACGGCCGACTCCGAGGATGAGGCGGACAAGTGGTACGACGACCACACCGCAGGCCGCCGGCCCCCGGAACTGCTTCCTCGCGATGAAGTCGCCCGATCGATCAACTCCGAAGTGAAGGCCGGCCGGGGCAGCCCCCACGGCGGCGTCTTCCTCGATATCGCCACGCGGCGTTCCGCCGAGGACATTCGCCGGCGCCTTCCCTCCATGTACCACCAGTTCAAGGAGTTGGCCGGCGTGGACATCACCGCTGAAGCCATGGAAGTCGGTCCGACTTGCCACTACATCATGGGTGGCGTCCGGGTCGAAGCTGACTCAACGGCCGCTACGGTCCCGGGGCTCTTTGCTGCCGGCGAGGTGGCTGGTGGCATGCACGGCGCCAACCGCCTCGGTGGCAACTCGCTCTCCGACCTTCTGGTGTTCGGCCGCCGGGCCGGCATCGGGGCGGCCGAGTTCGCCTCGACTCGCTCAGGAGAGATCACCCTCGATGAAGCCCAAATCCAGGCCACCATCGACGCCGCTGTCGCTCCGTTCGAGCGCGAGGACGGCGAGAATCCGTACGAAATCCATCAGGACCTGCAGGAGACCATGCAGAGCCTGGTGGGCATCATCCGCACTGGTACCGAACTCGAAGAGGCACTCGTCAAGCTCGATGCGCTCGAAGAGCGGGCGTCCAACATCGCCCTGACGGGCGGAGTCAAGTACAACCCGGGATGGAACCTCACCACGGACCTACCAGCCATGCTGACCGTATCTCGGTGCACCACCATGGGAGCGCTCAATCGCAAGGAGAGCCGCGGCGGCCAGACTCGGGACGACTTCCCGAAAGCCGACCCAGAGATGGGCAAGGTCAACTTCATCGAGCGCATCACGGATCCGTCGAACGCCCCCTTGGGTGTCGGCGGCACCCCGTCACTGCGCTCGATCACCAGCCAGCCTGAGGCCGTACCGGTCATGCCGGACGATCTGCGGGCCCTACTTGAGGAGGCGCTCTGATGGCCGGCGAGATCATTCGACACAACCAGAGTGGTGAGGTCACCATGCGCCTGTGGCGCGGGGACGAGACAGGCGGCGAGTTCGTCGACTACGTCATGCCCGCCCAGGAGAACGAGGTTGTCCTCGACGTCATCCACCGGGTGCAGGCCACCCAGGCACCTGACCTGGCGTGCCGCTGGAACTGCAAGGCCGGCAAGTGCGGGTCGTGCTCGGCCGAAATCAACGGCCGGCCGTCCCTGATGTGCATGACCCGCATGGACACGCTCCCCGAAGGCGAGGCGGTCACCGTCGCCCCCATGCGGGCGTTCCCCATCTTGCGCGACCTGGTCACCGACGTCTCCTACAACTACGAGGTGGCCAAGCGGATCCCGCCGCTCAGTCCCCGACCCATGACAGCCGACGAGAAAGCAAACGGCGGCTACCGCATGGCTCAGATCGATGTCGAGCGGAGCCAGGAGTTCCGCAAGTGCATCGAGTGCTTCCTGTGCCAAGACGTGTGCCACGTGGTGCGCGACCACGAGGAGAACAAGACGGCCTATGCCGGTCCTCGGTTCTTCATCCGTTCCGCCGAGCTCGAAATGCACCCGCTCGACACCAACGACCGTCGCCAGCTCCTCCAAGAGGAGCAGGGTCTCAGCAAGTGCAACATCACCAAGTGCTGCACCGAGGTCTGCCCCGAGCACATCAAGATCACCGACAACGCCATCATCCCGCTGAAAGAGCGGGTAGTCGACGCCAAGTACGACCCGGTGGCCTGGCTCGGACGCAAGATCCGGAACCGGTCCAAGCGCACGGCCGAAGAGGCAGCCGCCGAGGCTCCGTCCTCGGGGCCAGCCGCCATCCTGCCCCCGAGTGGCGTCCATGGCATCCCCCAGCCCCGACCCGAGGGTGAGCCCGTGCTGGCCACCGCATCGGTCGGAGCCGGACAGAGCGATGCATACAGCGACGCGCAGGGCGAGCCGACGACCGAAGCGGGCACGGACGGTCTCTCGTCCGACGACACCACGGCGTGATCCTGCCGGTGGGGAGCCGCACGTGCCCCGCTTCTTGACCCCCGAGTGGGTCGCGTCGTTCAACGCCGCGCTACACGGTGTGGTGCTGCCTGGCCCGGGTGCTGACGCCGGGCTGGCCGCGGCTGACGGGAACTTCTCGGTGGCCCAAGAGGTCCGTGGTGGCCCCGAGGGCGATGTGCGGCTGGTGCTGTCCGTGGCCGATGGCCACCTGGTACTCGATCTCGGCCCTCTCGGCGACCCTGACACATCGGACGAGCCGGTCGGGCGCCCTGCCGACGTCACCATCGCCCTCGGGTACGACGATGCGGTCGCCCTGGCGACCGGCGTGCTCTCCTCCGCCGAAGCGCTCAACGCAGGCCGCATCCGGGTGCGCGGCGACCTCTCGGTGCTGGCCGCCGGACAGGAACAACTGCGGGCCGCCCGCCAGCACACGGCGGCACTCGACGCCGACACGACCTACTAGGTCGCCCCCACCCGCCTCCACTCGCCGCACACCTCGGCGCACGCCTCAGCACGGCATGGCCGATGCCTCAGGTGTAGACAAGGGTCATCGCTCGAACGGAGGTACACCGTGGACATCCTCAGCAGCCGGACCCTCCTCCACCCGGCCGACCTGGACCGGACCCTCGCCTTCTACCGTGACGGCCTGGGCCTAGCCATCGCTCGCGAGTTCGGCGAGGGTCAACACCGGGGTGTCGTCTTCTTTGCCGGTGGCGGCCTGGTCGAGGTGGTCGGTAGCGGGCCAGCATCGAAGCGCCCCGGGGTGGGGCTGTGGCTGCAGGTCCGCTCGATGTCCGATGCCATCGCCGAGTTGGCGGACCGAGGGGTGGCACTCGTCCGCCAGGCCGTACTTGAGCCGTGGGGACTGCTCGAGGCATGGGTGGAGGATCCGGACGGTGTGCGCATCCACTTGGTCGAGGTCCCGGTCGACCATCCGCTCCGTCGCGATACCCGGGGCGCACCTAGATTGCCGAAGTAGGTTCGCACTCGTGACCAACTCCTACTGGGTGGAACGTATCGACCACGTGCAGCTGGCCATGCCGCCGGGTGGCGAGGAGCAGGGCGTCGCCTTCTACGAGGGCCTCCTCGGTATCCCTCAGGTCCCCAAACCGCCAGAGCTGGCCACACGGGGCGGGTGCTGGTTCGAACACCCGGGTCTGCGGATCCACCTCGGTGCCGAAGAAGGGTTCCAACCGGCCCGCAAGGCCCACCCGGCCCTCGTCGTCACCGGGATCGAGCCACTGTGCACCGCCCTAGAGGCGGCAGGCCATCCGGTGCAACGCCGGACAGACGTGCCGGAGATGCCCCAGTGGTTCGTGCACGACCCTTTCGGCAACCGCATCGAGCTGGTCCCTTCGACAGACTGAGCGCCGGCTTGGGGCCGCTCGGCTATCCCACAAGGCTCGGTGCGGCACCCTAGGACAGGTAGGATTCCCACTATGCGATCCGCAAGCCACAGCGATCTGATTTCTGCGGCGGACTGAATCACAGCCCGTGCGCCCGACTCGACCCACTGGTCGCCTGGCCACCATCACCTCTGTGTTTCGGACGGCATTCGCCAACCATGATCTCCGGGGCACCCTGCTGGGCTACGGCGCATTCATCGCCATGGAGTTCGGCGTATGGATCGTGTTCCTCGTCTACGGCTTCGACCACGGTGGGGCTACCGGGGGAATGACCATCGCACTGGTGCAGCTCGTGCCGGCTATTGCTCTGGCCCCGTTGCTCGGGGCCCTGGCCGATCGGGGTCATCCCGGACGCTTCTTGTTCATTGGAAACGGTGTTCAGGTCGCCTCCATCGCCGGAGCCGCAGTGGCTGTGGGTACAGACGCTCCACTGGCCGTGGTCTACCTCTTGGCCGCCATGACCTCGGTTGCGCTCACCGCCACTCGCCCCACCCAGTCCGCCATCCTTCCCTCACTGGTGCGGACGGCCGAGGAGCTCACGGCATCGCGGGTCATGGCCGGGTGGTCTGAGGGTGCAGCCAGCCTGCTGGGTCCGGCCCTGGCCGGCCTGGTGATGGCCTGGCACGGGCTGGGTGCAGCACTCGGGGTGCTGGCCACGATGGGGGCGGTATCAATGCTGTTCGGGGCTCGGCTGCTCCGTGTGGAGTTCGGTGTTTCCACGACGACGATGGTCGTGGAACCCGAGGCCCAGCAAGCCGAGTCGCAGCCAGGTCTATCCGTCTGGGCTGATATCAGAGCGAGCATCAGGGGCACACTGTTCGACCGTCGGATTCGGGTCCTACTGGTGCTGACGACATTCTTCTACGTCCTGGTCGGAGCGTTCGACCTTCTCTATGTCGTGCTCGCCATCGGACTCCTCCACATGGGTCAGTCCGGAGCGGGCTACCTCAACTCTGCATTCGGGGCAGGCTGGCTCATGGCCGGCTTCTTCACGGCGTTTCTGGTCGGACGTCATCCGCTGGCCCGGACCCTCGGACTCGCCCTCTTGGCGTGTGTTGCCGCCCTAGCCCTCATCGATGCTGTGCCCTACGTCGTGCCAGCCATTGTCCTCCTGGCCGCCTGCGGTCTGGCTGGAGCCGTGTTCGATACGACGGCCAAGACACTCCTGCAGCGGGCCGCTCCACCCGATGCACTGGCGGGGGCGTTCGCCGTTCTGGAGTCGCTACAGAGCTTGGGACTGGCCATTGGGGCCGTCCTGACCTGGGCTGGCGTCCGTGTTGCGGGCGTGCAGGGGGCGCTCCTGGCGCCCGGGATCGTGGCTGTCGTCCTCTTGATCGTGCTGTGGCGCCGCCTGCGCCAGGTCGATGACGCGGCGACTATTCCACAGGTGGAGATCCGACTGCTCCGCTCCATCTCGATCTTCGCCGCCCTTCCGGCCCCGGCGATAGAAGCGGTCGCCCGAGAGCTGGTGCAGTCATCTGTGGCCGCGGGAGCCATAGTCATCCACGAAGGGGACCCCGGCGACCGGTACTACGCCGTTGCCGACGGGGAGCTCGAGGTCGTCCAAAGGGGGACGGTACTCCGCCGGATCGGCCGCGGCGACGGATTCGGCGAGATCGCCCTCATCCGTCGGATCCCACGCACGGCCACCGTGCGGGCTACGTCCGACTGCCTGTTGTACAGCCTGGACGGCGACCTGTTCGTGGAGACAGTGACCGGGAACCCGTCAGCCACCCGGGTGGCGGGTTCTGTGGTCGACGGTCATCTGGGCGGACGGACCGACGGCACCGGGGCTGCCTGACCCTCGAGCCGACGCTCCAACTGAAGCGGCCATCAGCGTTGGGATCAGCCTTCAGCACCGACCCGCTCAGCAACCGCCAGCCCCGACAGGAACGCCCCTTCCACCCGGGGTCCACCGAATGCGTCACCGGCCAGATAGAGCCCGGGGGCGACCTCGCAGAACCGCTCCGGGTATGGTTCGACCGGGGTCGCATACAGCCACCGGTGGAGGCGCGCATCGAGCACCGCAGCACCGCCGGTCCACGGGACGGCCAGAGCCACCAACTCGGCCATGAGCTGTTCATCGTCGTCGTCCCAGTGGGCCGAGGCGAACTCAGCCGTGGTGTGCAGGGTCAGCGCAGGGAGCGACGACGTCCCTTTGGCCACGTTGTCGCCTACCCACGACCACACCGGGTCGCCACTGAGCTGCACGCCGCCAGGGGCAGGTACCGACGCCGGTGCCGAGAGCGCCAGCGTCAACGAGATGGTGGCGTCGTAGGTGAGGTCGGGAACCGCGGCTATTCCATCGAAGAGGGCCGCGGCCTGAGGTACGGGGGTGGTGACCACCACGGCATCGGCGCCCAGAGCGCCTGCTGGGTTTCCGTGGGCCTCGGGCCACGTCAACTGCCACCCCTGCCCGATCGGGCGCACCGCGGCCACATGTACCGCCTGGCGTACGTCGAGCCCTTCGGTCAGATGCTCCATGAGGCGAGCCATGCCGCCCGACGTCGCATACCGAGGATGACCGTCAGAGCGGGTAAATCCCGAACACCATTGGTGCACAAGTCCGACATCCGTCCAGCGTCCTACCGCCTCGGTCATCTCGGGGCTGCGGGCGGTGAAGAACTGTGCACCCTTGTCGGCCCGGGCTCCCCCGACCATCTCCGTGGTGGCCATCCGACCGCCCGGGAGACGTCCCTTGTCCACCACCACCACGGAGTGTCCGTGCTCAGACAGCGTCCGAGCCGCCGTCAGACCAGCCATGCCCGAGCCGACGATAGCGATGCGCATCGAACGTCCCCTCAGGAGGCGTCTCGTTCCAACTCGTCTCTCATGGCAGCCAGCGTGGCTTCCATCCCCTTGCGGTTGGTCTTGCCCCGGGCCCAGCCGAGCAGGGCCCAGTAGATCTTCATGGCCGCGGAGTCGGCCAGGTGGAACGACTCGGTGACGTCGGATCCACCGTCGGCCGGCTCGATCCGATAGGCCCAGGTGTTCATGGTCTTGTCACCCTGGACCACATCGAAGCCGAACTCGGCGCCGGGTACGCAGGTAGTCACTACGCAGTTGGACCAGTAGGTCGGGCCCTTGCCGTTGCGCTTGACGTGGCCCCGGAACTTTGCCCCCACGGCCGGTCCACTAGCGCCTTCGAGCCACTCGGCCTCGAAGGTCTCGGGGCTGTAGGCCCCGATGCGGGTCACATCACTCACCAGCGCCCAGACCTGGTCGGGGGAGGCATTCATATGAAGCGTTACGGAGTCGTGCATGGGGCCAGCCTAGGGGCTTCGGCCAGGGGGCCGAGGCAACGGGGCTGCCGCGTCAGTCGAGCCGATCCATCCACGAGCTGATCAGGGCAGCAGGCCAGCTACGTCGTTGCGCTCGCCCTCGAGCTCCTCGGTGGTGATCCGGATCCGATCGGCGGCGAACTCGTCGCGGGTGAGGCCCTCCACCACGGTCCAGCCACCGGAGCCGTTGGTGCGAACCGGGAACCCGAACTGCAGGCCCTGAGGCACGCCGTACTCGCCGTTGGAGACGACGGCCAGGGAGGTCCAGTCATCGCCCACGGTGCCGTTGTGGACGGCAGCCACCGAGTCGATGGCAGCGTTGGCAGCCGATGCCGCCGAGGACAGGCCGCGGGCCTCGATGATGGCCGCGCCACGCTTCTGGACGGTCGAGATGAAGTCACCCTGCAGCCACTCCTGGTCAGCGATGACCTCGGTGGCCGGCCGTCCGTCGATGCGGGCGTTGGCGAAGTCGGGGAACTGCGTGGCCGAGTGGTTGCCCCAGATGGCCAGGTTGGTGACCGAGGCCACCGGGACGCCAGCTTTTTGGGCCAGCTGGCTCTTGGCCCGGTTCTCATCGAGGCGGGTCATGGCGAACCAGCGGTCAGCTGGGACCTCGGGGGCGTTCGAACGGGCGATCAGGCAGTTGGTGTTGCACGGGTTGCCCACCACCAGCACGCGGACGTCCGAGGCGGCGTTGTTGGCGATGGCCTGGCCCTGGGGGCCGAAGATGCCGCCGTTGACCGTGAGCAGGTCGCCCCGCTCCATACCGGCCTTGCGGGGGATGGAGCCCACCAGGAGGGCCCAGGAGGTGCCGTCGAAGGCGGTGTCGAGGTTGGTGGTGGTCACGATGTCGCTGACCAGTGGGAAGGCGCAGTCGTCGAGCTCCATGACCACGCCCTCGAGCGCCTTCATGCCGGGCTCGATCTCGAGGAGGCGGAGCACCACCGGCTGGTCGGGTCCGAAGAGGGCGCCCGAAGCGATGCGGAAGAGGAGGGCGTAGCCGATCTGGCCGGCGGCGCCCGTGACGGTGACGTGGATGGGATTCTTGGCTGCCATATCGGGCAGGCTAATCGGCAGTGGGCCGGGCGGTCGAAACGGGGCGTTGGAACCGCGCGTTGGCCACGCTGCCACTGAGGACCAACGAGGACCCTTCACTGATCGCTATCGAGAACTACCGAGATACCAGGAGCCTGATGTCCCCTCAACCAGGCATACAACCCACTTCGCTGGTATGATTCAGCATAGGAAGCGATTACGTATCTAAGAGTTAAAGGGCGGCTTCGAAAATGAATACTGATGGCAGCGAGGACGAGGTATCGAAGCCAGGGAGGGGCCTGTCTCGAAGAAAGATGATCGCCGCCGCCGCCAGTGTGTTGGTGGGTGCAGTAGCGGTCGACGCGTTGAAGCCTTCCGAGGCCGATGCAGCTACGGGGTCGCCACTACTTCTAGGGCAGTCCAATACAGCGGGCACCACAACTGGTCTGTCTGGACCTAGCGGCATTCCCGCGCTGAGTGTCGCCAATCCGGGATTGTCAGGCGGTGTTATTGGAGCTGCAAATGCCGGGATTATCGGTTCGGTTGGGCCAGGCGCTGCGCTTACTGGCGCTCCGATTGCCGCCGGTGTAGTGGGTTGGAGCAGTCTGAATCCGGGGACGTATGGAGCGCTGGGCACTGGCCTTACTGGCGCATTCAAATCACAATCCTATGGAGTCGTGGGCTACAACAACCTCGCGGCGGTCACAGGGGCATCCTCCACAGGGGCTGGCATCATCGGTGTCGTCGGGTTCGCCAACAGCGGAGGACTCGGTCTGACCACAACCAACCTTCCCTTGCCTGCCGGCGTACAGGGTTATGGCACGACACCAGGATCGGTTGGGGTGTCAGCCATCAACAACCAGAACGGCCTCGCGCTCCAGGTGCAAGGGGCGGCTGAATTCTCGACCTCCGGTAGTGGGTC
>Ga0194043_1000986_pt1 | contig 16016 bp, 14 predicted proteins | sample JunL4415m_MetaG_FD_161274 | JGI IMG/M metagenome (GOLD analysis project Ga0194043, IMG submission 161274) | Anoxic zone freshwater microbial communities from boreal shield lake in IISD Experimental Lakes Area, Ontario, Canada - Jun2016-L442-15m | ecosystem: Environmental > Aquatic > Freshwater >...
CTGCTGGTGGCGTCCATCTCCTGCGCTTGGTAGAGGCAAGCGATGGTAGGGCTCTTGTTCTCTGCACGTCACGCGCCAACGTTGATCATTTTGCATCGCTAATTCGTGATTCAAAATTGGATGTAACTGTTCTTGCTCAGGGAGATGCAGCGCCAGCTGAGTTGACACGCAGGTTTATCGAGGATGAGCGCTCGATTCTTGTAGGCACTCGCACATTCTGGGCAGGAATTGATGCTCCAGGTACAGCGTGTGTATTGGTGGTGATCGATCGGATACCTTTCCCAGTCCCCTCTGAACCTCTACATGCAGCGCGACGCGAATTCGCGGAGTCCGAGGGCGAGGATGCTTTCGCCACTGTCGATATACCAGCAGCAGCTTTAACTCTTGCGCAGGGAGCCGGTCGACTCCTGCGCCGCAGATCTGATCGCGGTGTTGTCGCGGTCCTTGACCCGAGACTCGCTACACGGAGTTACCGACGGGCACTCTTAAAAGCCGTCCCTCCATTTAGACGCACTACCGATATCGAAGATGCATGTGTTGCTTTGAAATCGGCCGCAGAGGGTGAAGCAAAGTAGCAACCTAGTTTCGAGGTACGTCCTTGAAGGGGAGCACCTTGTCCGGGCGATTCTCGCTAGGAAGTCCTAGAACCCGCTCACCAAGAACATTGCGTTGAATCTGCTCTGTGCCGCCACCTATGCGAACGGACCACTGGTTTAGAAAATAGGACTGCCACATTCCATCGAATGGAGCATCTTCGAGCTTGAGCATTCCACCAGCACCCTGCAGAGCCATGACGAGATCACCATCAGCCGCCATCTTCTGGCTGGCCAACAATTTAAGAACACTTGCCTCTGGTCCGAGATGATCCCCTCGCGAGGCCCGGGCACGCGCCCTGCCTGCCAACCAGGAGACAAGGTGGAAGCGCGTATACGAATGAGCGAGCTCTTGACGTACGAGCGGGTCATCACCACGGTCAAGCGAATGCGCGAGTTCGAGGATCGATTGGAAGGAGATGCCTGAGCCACTTCCGATCATGCTCCGCTCATTCGAGAGGGTTGTATTTGCAACACGCCAACCATTACCTGGTTGATCAACGAGGTTAGAGGCCGGCACTTTGACGTCAGTAAGAAAAACTTCGTTGAAATGAGCGAACCCTGTTATCTGCACCAAAGGTCGTACCTCGATGCCAGGAGAGCGCATGTCTACCAAGAAATAGGAGATCCCTCTGTGCTTAGGCACATCCCAATCGGTTCGAGCAATCATCATCGCCCAATCGGCGACATGTGCACTAGAGGTCCAGACCTTCTGACCATTAACCAGATACTCATCGCCATCTAGTTCGGCACGCGTTGTTAGCCCGGCTAAATCCGATCCGGCACCTGGCTCGGAGAAGAGCTGACACCAGAGCGCTTCACCACGCAGCATCTCGGGTAGAAACTTCAGCTTCTGCTCCTCGGAGGCATGCTCTAAGAGTGTCGGGCCAACCATTTGAAGACCAATGCTCAAGGCCCCTGTATTGACTTCGTAGCGGAGCTCTTCCTCGGCAAAAATCTTGGCCTGCTCCCGCGTGCCACCGCGCCCACCGTAGATTTTGGGCCATGTAATCCCCGCCCATCCGTGATCAAACAAGGTTCTCTGCCAAGCCCTTGCAGCCGCAATATGCGCAAGTTCAGCCTCTCGTGAGGCATCCGTGGATAGCAGTGTCGTGCGGTCGGTGCCCTTTCGGAGAGCAGCGTGAGCGCTTAGAAATTCTCTTGCTTCGGCTCTGAACTCAGCATCTTCTCCGGAGTCGAGATTCTTCGGGTCATCCATATAGGCAGCCTGCCACGCCCGGAGTTGCCCAAGCACACCGGCAGGCGTCCAATCCGGTAAAGATGATTAGAAATGTTGCGGCATTCCCGCTCACCGCCTTGAGGAGAGAAATTGAACCCTATTGGACCGCTCACAGGGGCCGACGAATCGTTCGGCCACCAGATCACTGATACGCAGGTCGTCATAGGTACCTCCGATCTTGCATGGACGGAGAAGGTCTGCGCTATGGCAGCAGCCAAAGACGGCTCGATCCAGATTGGTTTCGGATTCGGGAAATACACGAATCGAGATGTCATGGATGGATATGCGGGTGTATCGCGCGGATGCGAGCAGTTAACCGTGCGAGCAAGTCGTCGCCTCTCTCCGAATTTCGACGAAACCTCCATCGGTCCAATTCGATATGAAATCATCGAGCCGCTTACTGCTGTGCGATTCTCGCTCGAGCCAAATGATGTATTGCCTTTAGCCTTCGATCTTCGTTTCGATGGAGTTATTCCTTGCCAGCTTGAGGAGCGTACGCACCAGCGCAACTCCCCCGCCTCGAGAATTAGCGCTGACCTCGTTAGATACCACCAAGTAGGTGTTCCTACCGGATGGCTTGAACTTGATGGAGTTCGCACCGAGATCCATAGCGATAGCTGGATTGCGACACGTGACCACTCGTGGGGTGTGCGTTACGACGTAGGTCAGCCAATTATTGATGTTGAGAAGATTGACCCATTGGAGGGGCTTTCATTCTCAATGATCTGGAGCCCAATTTTGTTTGAACGTGCTGATGGCTCGAGATACGCAGTCTTCTTACACACTGTTCAAGTCGAAGGCTTCGGGCAGACACTTCATAAGACGGTAACCGGAGCGATAGAGCATGAAGACGGAACGGTGATTCCTCTCGTTGATATCGATTTAAGCGGCCTTAGATTTGACCCGAATAATCGCAGACTCCTCGGTGGAGTCATCGTTACTCGAACCACTGCAGGCGAACTACGAACCTTTACCCTGGAGGTCCCGACGGATACTGGTTTTCATCTCGGGGCAGGTCTCTATTTTGGCTGGCAAGGCCATCACCATGGAGAGTTCCGAGGGCCCCTAAATGTCGAGGGGGAGCGCATCGCAGACTGCAGAGAGCCTGAGATAGCAAGAGAACTTCATCAGATTCGAGACACGTTTGTGATCGTCGATGATCCAGTAGGTGGCGGACGCGGCTTCGGGAACTGTCAACCGATTGTTGCGGGCCCTTTCGAACGCTGGGGCTTAGATGCCAAGACTTCGTTTTGGTAGGTCAGCCGCGCTTCACGCGACTCTTGAGCGCCAGTAGCGAGAGAGTCATGCTCAAGATTCCTACTAGTGCAATTGCGAAGAAGGCGGTCCCGATAGTTCCCCACTCCCAGCCTCCGCTCAAAATAGCTCGCAGCCCGGCGAGCATGTAGGTAACAGGATTCCATTCTGCGATCGTTGCTAGCCAACCTGTCAGCGCCTCTTTAGGCAAGAAGCTCGTCGTTAAGAATGCAAACGGGAAGAAGAGAATGAACGATGAGTTCACCGCCGCAGGACTACCAGTCTTTAAGGCAATGGCATAGGTAAAACCATTAAAGGCGACGCCCCAGCAACCTGCCATGAATAGGAATGCGAGCAGTCCCGGTAGGCCAGTTGCGAAATGAACACCGAGAATCGTTCCAAGGATCAAGACGGGGATGCAGAGACCGACAATCAAAGCGAAATCTGCTGCTAGTAATCCGAGTAGCAGAGTGGGGCGTTTTACAGGCGTCATTAGAAGCCGGTCGAAATAGCCATCCTGGATGTCGTACACGAGAGCGGAGGCTCTCGACACACCGGTGGATGCAAAGAGGATTGCTACTGGAAGTTGGAATGCCTTGAAGTTTCCAACGGCCCCAGTTGACTCCGCAATATTTTGCAGAGACCCCACATTGACGACAAAGAAGAAGAGTGGGACGAGCATCGCAGGTATGAACTGCTCTGGGTCACGCGGAATTGCGCGTATGGCTCGACCTGATATTGAAATCAGATCGGAGAGGCTCCCAGCGCTGCGAGCCCTGATCACCGTTGGATGAATTTGCTGTGTCGAATTTGGTAGTGAATCTGTCATTTCGACTCCTTTACTTTGGCCTCTGCCTCGATATGGCTGCCTGTCATTTGTAGGAATACGTCGTCAAGCGTTGGTGTCCGTAGCGTCAGGCTCTTTACGGATACTCCGACCTCTGCGAGGGCGACCGCTACAGGGCTGAGGAGCGCTGAACCGTTCTCAGTTCGCACCGTAATCTCTCCAGCATGTGCCTCAACTGAGTCGATGGCGCCGATAGATGAGAGCGAGGATACGGCTAAGTCGCCTTGTGTCGGATCGACCTCGGCAACAATGACATCGTTTCCGACACCTCGCTTCAATGCATCTGGAGTTCCCTCGGCGACAATTTTGCCAGCATCGATAATTCCAACACGGTGGGCAAGTTCGTCGGCCTCCTCTAGATACTGAGTAGTCAGGAATATTGTCATCCCCAGCTCTTCATTGAGCCTGCGAACCTCTCCCCAGACCACGGCGCGACTGACCGGGTCGAGCCCCGTTGTTGGTTCGTCTAGAAACAGAACATCTGGGTTGTGCACGAGTGCCGCCGCGAGATCCAACCTGCGTTTCATTCCACCTGAGTAGGTTCCGACCCTGCGATCGAGGGCCTCGCCCAAATCAATCAAACCAGAGAGAACTTTCAGTCTCGACTCAGTCTCATTCTTATTCAGACCATATAAACGCGCCTGCAATTTCAGTATCTCTAAACCGGTCTGCTTAGAGTCGAGCGAGGCGTCCTGCAGAGCTACTCCGATACGAAGGCGAACAGAGTCCGGGTCGGAGACAACATTGAACCCGGCAACCTCCGCTAGACCCTCTGTGGGGAGCAGGAGGGTTACGAGCATCCGCATGAGAGTGCTCTTGCCGGCACCGTTCGGTCCGAGGAAGCCGTAGATCTCTCCATTAGGCACGGCAATGTCAACGCCATCTACCGCAGTTGTCTCGCCAAATCGACGAACTAGCCCTTCTGTACGAATAGCGAACGATGTCATTGCACTCTCCCCGTCTCTCGAAAATTAGACACAAATTCATTAGCCTGTACTCGGTTCTCTGCACTCATTGCAATCATGGGCATCTGCCTATTGGTTCTAAGCAGAAATCTCAGTGAAGCTATAAATACCAGGACTGCTCCAACAATATGCAGAGAGACTATGAGCGCTGGAACTCCAGTGAAATACTGCACATACCCGATCCCCATTTGAATGACAACAGCGCTCAAGAGCAGGGTCAAATCTTTTCGTCTACGAGAGCTCACGCCAGTTCTTGCTGAGAGGAAGAGGATTGCTGCAAGGGTGACGAGAAGCATTATGGCGGCGATACTGTGAATTCTCACAATGTCGGTAAGCACAATATTGAAACGTCGCGCCGATCGGTCTCCAGCATGAGGCCCCGAGTTAGTAGCCACGGTCCCTGCAATTACAACAATGCTTGCGAATATGAATTGGAGCAAAGGTAATTTCTGTTCCCATTTGAGTTCAGGCTTGTAACTGCGGCGATCGTCTGGATAACCAGCGCGCTCCACCAGTATTACGGCGTCAGCTAGAAGTGCCATCGAGAGTAGAAAATGACTCATCACTGCCGCGGGGTGAAGGTCTGTTAATACAGTTATACCGCCGAGAACAATCTGCGCTACAACGCCGGCTACCAAGCCTAAAGAGAGCCAAATTAGGTCTCGACGACGTGGGCTCCTAAAGAATGAGCCGAGTACCGCTGCAATGACGGCGATGGAGACCGCTCCAGTAAAAGTGCGGTTAATGAACTCAATCATGGCGTGATAGGACGTAGCGCTTCGCGGGGTTAATTGACCTGGCGAGCAGTTTGGCCATGAACTACATCCAAGACCAGAGCCCGTGAGCCTTACCGCAGCTCCCGTCACAATGATGACGGCTACCATCGCACAAGCAGCAACGGTGACTCTGCGATAGACCTCTGGGGATATCTTCATCGCTAGAGATGCTACGAGAAATTCCTTAACTTGGCTGAGTTGGGAGGCTAGGTTTTAAGTGATGGAACACGATTATGACGAGTTCAGCCTTCTACATGAAAATGCCTCAGAGGTTGAGCTTGCGCTTGAAGTTCTCCCGCCCGTTAAACGAGTCTTCGTTGAGGTTGACGGCGGTCGCAGGCTTGGCGTAATTGTGTGGGGAGAATCAGATCCGGAGATTGTATTCATCCACGGAGGAGCGCAGAATGCACATACTTGGGACACAGTTGCGCTAGCCCTTGGGCGCAGCGCCATCGCAGTCGACCTGCCCGGGCATGGGCACTCAGATTGGCGTGAAGATCGGTCGTATTGGCCGGCGCAGAATGCATCCGATATCGGTGGCGTCGTCGAGAAGTTGGCTCCAAATGCTCGCATCGTCGTTGGAATGTCGTTGGGAGGGTTGACCGCGTTGGAGCTCTGTGCGAGTCACCCACATACCGTTCGCGAGCTTGTGCTCGTTGACATCACTCCCGGGGTCAATAAAGAGAAAGCCTCAGCTATTACCGCCTTTATTGCCGGACCCGAGTCCTTCAATTCTTTTGATGAATTGCTAGAGCGCACCATTCTTTACAATCCAACACGCTCAGAGTCATCGCTTAGGCGTGGAGTTCTCCACAATGCTGCACCTCAGGGCGATGGCACCTGGGCATGGCGATATGACCGTAACCACCTTCCAGAGGGATCAGAGTTACCTGAATTCAAAGACCTCTGGGATGCAGTAGATGCCGTCGGCGTGCGTCTCTCGCTCTTTCGCGGTTCAGACTCCCCTGTCGTGGATGACGCAGATGTAGCGGAATTACTCCGGAGACAACCCAACGCAAAGGTCGTAGTAGTGGAGGGCGCGGGACACTCGATACAGGGCGATCAACCCATTGAGCTAGCGCGACTACTAGAGGAACTACTCACAGACTAAAAGTGAATCGGTCTCTACGAGAACATCAACTTGGAATTGTGAAGTCTCGGTTTGGGTTTTTCGGAGGTGGGCTAAAGCCGTCACCGGGGCGCCAACCGCTCTCTGTTAGATCCTCTATGACATGGGCCATGTTCAGAGAGTCTTCCTGATACCTGAATAATCCATCTCCGGCATAGACGAGCCTTGACCAGCCAGTCTGGACGTAAGACGACCCCTCCGAACGTGTACCTGGGAGTATCTGCAGCCATTTAACAGCACAATCATCCCCAGAGACTGCTGTGAACTCAACCGGAAACTGCCAACCTTCAAGACCGGTCATCGACTCGACCATGAATGCCCTTATTGACTCGCGTCCTTCGACGCGACCCCAGGCAGGGTCTATGTAGACACAGTCCTCCGTATAGAAGTCACACAAATCCGTCCAAGCGTTGTGCCCTAAATCGATCTCTGATCGCAGGTCGACGTACCTGCTGAGAGTCTCTTCGATCTCACTTCTTTCAAACATCTTGACCCAGCATTCTTTGCTCCATACTGTGAAAATTGGGGTGAAAGAGTGCCGAAAGGCACTGCACCGTTGACCCCACGAGTGGGAGAATAACCCTATGCCGCCCTCAGGTTCAATTGATCGTTATCGGTCCCGCAGTCTCTGGCTCGACGGACTCACCGAATCGCTCTCTCCGCGTGACGCTCTCAACACAAACACCGCTGTAGATGTTGCGATTATCGGCGGAGGGTTCACAGGCCTCTGGACCGCGTATTCGCTATTACTCAACCATCCTGAGATGCGCGTGGCGATCATCGAGAAGGAGATCGTGGGCTTCGGCGCTTCAGGGAGAAACGGTGGTTGGGCCTCAGCACTATTTGCAGGTAGTCGTGAAGCAATGGCCAAGACCCATGGAGTCGATGGTGTTCGGAGAATGCATCAGGCCATGATCGATTCAATCGATGATATTGAGCGCACCTGTATAGATGAAGGGATCTACGCCAGTTTCCTGAGGGGCGGAACGCTTACGGTGTCTCGTTCGTCTAGCCAAGACGCTCGCACCATTGCATCTGTTGGAGATGATCGATTCTGGGGGCTCGGGGAACAACATTCGAGGCTGCTCACCAAAGCCCAATGTGACGAAATGATCAAGGTTGCCGGCACTAGGGAGGGAGCCTTTACCCCCAATTGTGCGCGCATTAATCCAGCGGCGCTAGCTCGTGGCCTCGCAATAGCTGTAGAGAAGCTTGGAGGAAGGGTATTCGAGCAGACAAATGCGCTGTCATTGAGACCCGGTTCCGTGATTACCTCCGGAGGTAAAATCTCCGCTGAAACAATAGTGATCGCTAACGAAGCTTGGAGCTCGCAGATACCAAAGCGCAAGCGATCGATCGTGCCTATCTATTCTCTAATGATTGCCACTGAACCTCTAAGCAAAGATTTCTGGAATGAGATCGGCTGGCGAAATGGCGAGACGCTTACTGACGCACGGAGAATGATTATCTACGCTCAGCGAACTGCCGATGACCGCATCGCGTTCGGCGGACGCGGCGCTCCTTATCACTTTGGTTCGCGCATCAAAGATAGCTACGACTCCGATTCCAGGACATTCAGACTGCTGGAGAAGGCATTGATTGAGATGTTTCCGTCCGCTTCGGATGCGGTCATCACGCACCGTTGGGGTGGTCCCTTAGGCGTACCGCGCGACTGGGAGAGCAGCGTAGGGATTAACGAGAATCGAAGTTTGGCTTGGGCCGGCGGTTACATCGGTGATGGTGTCACGACCAGTAACTTGGCCGGGCGCACCCTTGCAGACCTAATAACAGGGAACAAATCTCCACTCACAGCGCTGCCGTGGGTCGGGCATAAATCCAAGAAGTGGGAGGTGGAGCCTCTTCGCTGGCTCGGCATCCGCTCAATTGGTGGTGTTACAAGGAGCATCGACTCAACCGAGGCTAGGACTAAGCGTCCCGCTCGTTTGCGTAATCGGATGCTTGATTCATTTACGGGGCATTAATCCTGAGATCAAGTAATAAGTCTCTCTAGCTTGTAGATGCTCAGCGTTACTAGGTTGCTTCGATCTCTACTGGCACCGAGCGATGAGAGACAACGACTCCGCCTACTGCAGATAACACCACAAATGCAGCGAACAATTGTGTTGGCAGGAGGGCTTGGCTAAAGAAGATCCAGGCGCCAATAGCAGAGACGATTGGAGATCCGAGCATCACAATTGAGAGGAGCGAAGCAGTTGCGTGCCGCTGCGCCCAAGTCATCAGACCGTGCCCGAGCACACCGGGAACGACCACGATGAATAGGACCCAAACTAAATCAACGCCGAGAATCGGCTTAGGTATCCCCTCCGCTAACAAGACGTATGGAGTGGTCACCAAGGCTGCTACAAACATAATGCCAGCTAGAAGCGGGAGCGTGTCGATGTCATCACGCCCCGAACGCAGGCGTTTTGTAATAACGAAATACGAAACCCAGATAATCAAGCCCGCAACCGCGAACAGATCACCCTTTCGAGAGGCGCCTGATGTCTCGCTAGCTGAAACGATGAACGCGAGGACTCCTATAAGTGCAACTGCGCCTAGAACAAAATCGCGTTTACGAACCGTCTCGCCGAATACCTTGCTCGCAATAAGCAGTACTAATACCGGCTGAAGCGAAGGGATTATGGTCGCATTCGCTACCGAGGTTGATCGGATTGCTCCCCACCCGGCGATTAATGATCCTGCGAAGAGAACTCCGGGCACAATACTTAGCTTGAGTGTCGTCCGATTGAACCCGCCTGCAGAGCGAGCAAGCAAGAACATCAATGGCACCGCAATCCAGAGCCGCCAGAATGCCGTTACAGCCACCGGTGCATCGATGGCACGAACCGCTAACGGCCCAACACCCCAGGCAAACGCAGCTCCAGCTGCGGCGAACATCGCCAGATGAGCACCACGCTCCCCCTGGGTCTCCCCAGTCATTGCGACTTGAGTAAGTACTCGCTCATGGTGATCGAACGTATGCGATCTAGATCCAGAAACGCCATGACGCTACCGAGCATCTCGCTCAGGTTTGCTTTCATCAAGGTTGCATCGTCTCCGGCGCAGTAGAAAAGCATTGGGTCGGTGATGTGCTCTGGGGTTGGCCAGCACTCTTCAACAATGCCTCTATACGGTGGTGCGCCTGGAGTGATTGCACGAACGACTGTGTTGCGAACATAACGAATTCGTGGCTGCATTGCCTCTGAGACCGGAGACTGAACGGTATGCCAGTGAGTGAGCCACTCATCTTCGGTAAGTCGATCTGGTTTCTCCATCAGAGTCACCATCGTTACACCTGGAGAGCGCTCGCCATCAGGCCACGACCGCTTCTCACTATGACGGTTACCGCCGTAATCTGTATACATGGATTCGAGGACCAAGTATCCAGCGATACGGGTGGAGTAGGCATTCATAGCCTCCTCGAAGGGCGATCTGTCGTCGTAGCGGTCTAGCCAAATCGAGATAACAGCGATGGGAGCCTGCTCGCCCTCTGGAATCGGGAGCGGCACCGGGACATCGGCAAATTGATCATCCACTTGTATCCACAAAGACCGTGGATTCAGAGCTAGAAGCTTGACTGAAAGCTCCTTGCGAATCTTCGCGTAGTTATCCGACGGCGTTGCTCCAGCCTCGGACCAGAGCAGATAAACCAATTTCTCCATGAACGTGCTCCCTTAAGCCTGTTGGTCCACGACTGCGCCTCGGGAACGTAAATCGCCTTAGTAATAACCAATAAAGGTTGTATTTAGAATTCCTCTGCGGGGCAGAGCGCTTTCCAAGCGCCGGCTCCAAGTAGTCCCCCAACTATTGGGAACACAATGAAGACCCAGAGTTGATCAATAGCCCAACCTCTTTGGAACACCGCAGTAGCGATAGATCTAGCGGGGTTCACTGAAGTGTTATCAATCGGGATCGAAATTAGGTGAATCAAAGTTAGAGCGAGTCCGACTACGACACCAGTAAATCCTGGGCTCATACTCTTGCGGCTAGTGCTCGCAATGATGAATACGAATACAGCAGTAAAGACGATTTCAGCAATAATGGCGGCACCTAAACCAAAGCCTCCGGGCGAATGATCGCCAAACCCATTAGAGGCAAACCCAGTTGAGTTTGCAGTCCATGCCGTGGTTGATGAACGTGCAATTATGAAAATAATGAAGCCACCAACGAGACCGCCCAGAAGCTGACCAACTAAATAGAACGGTACGTCGCCTCCCTTGGTTTTCTTGATAGCCCAGAGGCCGAGAGTAACGGCGGGATTAATGTGGCAGCCGCTGATCGAACCGATTGCATAGGCCGCAACGAGCAAAGAAAGCCCGAAAGCGAGAGCCACACCCAGCAGAGTGACTGAGTTTCTAAAGCCACCAAAGTACCCAGTAGCGAGGATCGCTGTACCCGGCCCTCCGACTACCAGAATCATTGTTCCGATCGCTTCCGCTACGAGGATCCTTGTCTTCGTATTCATAAGGGCTCTCCAAATCTGTCGCCGTTTAAGTCGAGCGCTATTTTACGGATTTGCAGGGATACTTAGAGGGATACCCCGGGCCAAGGCGGTGAAAGCCGTCGTAGTACCGCTACAGGCCCTGCTCTAGCACTGGATTCAGCGCTGAGCACTCTTGGCGAATCTTGGACGAGATGTAGTTAGAGAACCATCCCTCGTATGCACTCTGGAGCTCGGGGCGCCTCCAATCGGCACCGGTGATGAGTCCTCGACATCCATTCTCGCCACATTCGCAGATGAATTCGTCGTAATCATCTGCATCTGACATCGCGTAGTCAAAACTGAGCTCTTCGCCCTCTTGGATTTCACGCATCGCTACTAGGAGGATATTTCCTCCGATGCCGCAGTTAGGAGTACAGGAATGGTTGAAAAGGTCCGCAGGCTCATCCTCATCGGGGCAGAGCAGAAAAAGGTCCTCGTCTATTTGAAGAGAGTGCGTCCGACGATATTCGGGGAGTATGGAGAACTCGTCCCGATGGGTAATACTGCCGCCAAAGGCCGCAACTGTAGTGCCGGCGGGTATTACAGAGGTAGCAAAAATACCTCTCCCTTTTCTTCCGGCCGAGTTGACCTTCGCACTAGATGTAATAAAGGAGATCGGCACGGCTGCCTCCCAACTGTTGAGCTGACGGGGAACCGAAAGATTAGCAAGAAGAGATTCGCAATTTCATAAACTGAGCACAGGAATTTCCCCTGCGACGGCGTAATGAATGAAACAGTCAGTCGTGGTTAGCCGGCCCCGACGAAATAGCCAACTACGTCTACTACCAGGTCAGGGCAGCCGCCATTAGTAATGAAGGCGTCTGATGCGAATGCACCAACTTTCACCAGCGCTCCGTTGGGCACTACCTGCCGAGCATTGAAGTTAACCGTCGAAGCAGTAGGCGGATCCACACCGGCAGGGTATGCGGTTATATACCCCGGAACGGAGCCCCCAATCGCAGTTACATTCAACGCAACAGCGCCCGCATTGAGCGGAACATCTGGAGCGGCTGATGAACCCGCTACTTGTTGGCTTAGCGACTTGTTTAAGCAGGAAGCGCCAAAACTTGAACGTGAATCCACCAACCGGGCTGGAGTGATTCCTACGAATCCACCGAGTGTTGCAATCCCCGGCGCGAACCATCCAACTACATCAACTACTACGTGGGGGCAACCTGCATTGGCAAAGACTCTGATCTGCCCTGCGTTGCCAATTTTTAACAGGGTGCCGTTAGGAACGATCTGCCCCGCAGTGAAGTTCAAAGTTGAGACCACTGGTCTAGCAATACCCTCGGGGTAGACCGTTAAGTATCCAGCTGCCCCAGGTGTGACCACAGTGACGTTGAGAGCGGCAGCAACTGCGTCGGAAGGAATTCCTGTCACTCCACCTGTTACCTGGAAAGAACGAGACCCGGCAACACATGTTGCGCCACCGTCAGTGCGGGTATCGCCTATTCGAACGGGAGTAATACCAGTGAAGCCTCCCGCAGAGGGATCCCCGGAACTAAATGACCCAACGAGATCTACAACGACATCGGGGCACCCTGCACTGGCATAGATATTTACTGCCCCATCCGGACCAGTCTTTACATTTACATTATTTGCCACGACCTGGCCCGACGAGTAATTCAAATTCGATGCAAGAGGGAGTGCGGCATCAGAGGGATAGACCGTCAGGAAACCTGCAGCTCGGGGACCAACTACGGTGAAATTCAATGCAACTGCGGCAGCATTCGATGGAACCCCGCTGCCCTCCACTCCAGCTACTTGAAGACTGCGGACGCTGGAAATACATGCCCCTCCGCCAACAGCACGGGAATCGAGCAATCGGAATGGAGTTATACCGGTAAACCCGCCCGCAATTGTCGTGAAGCCGAGAACGCTGACTGGCACCGATCGGTCAAGGTTTAACCCGTCTCCGATTTCACCAAAACCACCTGCACCCCAGCAGCGTAGGGTGTTGTTTGCTAGTCGTGCACATGTGTGAGAGTCCCCAGCTACGGGGAGCACTGCAGTCGTCATGGAGAGCACGGCCACTGGCGTTATCGAGTTGTTTGTAGTGCCATCCCCAAGTTTCCCATTGAAGTTATCTCCCCAACACTTCATCGCACCTGAAGAGAGAGCTGCACACGAGTGCTTTGCCCCCCCTGCAACATTGATCGCGCCGGTTATGCCTGAAACCTCGATCGGCGTTTTAACGTTCGGCGGGGTATCAACGCCTATTTGCTTGTTTGCGTTCTCGCCCCAACAGGAGACGAGACCATTGCTGCGCACCGCACATGTGTGACTGGTCCCGCTCGCAATTCCAACTGCATCGGATATTCCGGTGACTGTAGTCGCAGCTGAGGATTGGGCAGTAGTGCCATCGCCTAGCTGTCCTTGCCCGTTACCTCCCCAACAATGAACAGAGTTGTCTGAGATGACTGCGCATGCGAAGGAGTTACCCGCTGATATTGAGATGGCATTTGAGATTCCGAGAACCTCGATCGAAGTACTTCTCTGGTTCAGCGTGCCATCGCCGAGTTGGCCCTGATTGTTGGCGCCCCAGCATCGAACCTTTCCTGTTGACAGGAGAGCACATGTATGGCCACTGCCCGCCGTTACTCGAACCGCATTGGAGATACCCGTCACTGGGGTAGGTACCTTTCTCTGGGTATTGGTCCCATCTCCGATTTGCCCGCTGTTGTTACCACCCCAGCAGTAGACCGCGCCCGAGTTAGTTGTCGCACATGAATGCCCTGATCCAGCAGCGACGCTCACTGCCCCAACCAAATTCTTGGCAGTGACTGGAGCGTTGCGTGATTGAGTTGTCGAGTCCCCTAATTCACCATTTACGTTGCGTCCCCAGCATGCGACAAGTCCCCCAGAGACAGTCGCGCAACTATGACTGCCTCCAGCGGCGAGGGTTGGGGGTGCCGGTGTCGCCACTAATGCTGACGCTGGATTCGAGTTAGCGACCAGGCCGAGCAGGCTTGCAATAAGCGCTAGGTAAACCAGATGCTTCGAGGCCCGACTAAATGACAACGTTCGCTCCCATGATTGCTGACACAGATTCCATTGCGATTTCGGGATAGAACCCCGAGACCGGGTAATCCTACCGCGATATTCACGGAATAAAACCTCGCCAAAATTGAGTAAAAGGCAAGCTCACGCTGCCCTTTAGAGATTGCAGTATCCGCCAAGAGTTCCCCAAATTGTCTTGTGATCTCTGGCGTTTGGACAGCAGGCACGGTTGGTAAAAGCGTAAGAGGGTGTCGCGCCCTAGATCTCGAGTTGACGGGCTAACAGCCCAGACGCGACGTCGTAGACAAAGCCGGCTACTGGGGTACGGGCAGGGATCAAAGAGCAATTCCTAACCAAAGCCACGTCAGCTCTGAGAGTGTCAAGTTGATTCTCAATTGACAGAAAATCCATCGCTGCAGCATCGGGAGTGTTCCCTAAAGCCTCGCGGATCTCCTCGTCGCTCGTATCAGCCATGCGGCACTGAGTGTGCGCAACTATGCAGATTCGGTCCACCCCTAGAAGGTTGGTTGCCAAAACCAACGAGCGAAGGACGTCGTCAGATACACGAGCACCTGCATTGCGAAGAATTTTCGCGTCTCCTGGAACAAGACCCAGCATTGCTAATGGTTCGATCCGGGAGTCGATACATGTAACAACTCCTAGGCCTCTGGCAGCGGTTGGATCTAAACCTCCAAGTTTGAAACTTGAGGCGTATCGAATATTTGCTTCGAGAATGTCGTCAAACATGAAAGTTACTTTACTTAACCGTTAACGCGAGAACGTAGTGGGGCGTCGTCTCCCGAGAAATACGAAAATTACGCCAAATATTGAGGTGCAAATACCTACAGCCCAAAACAAATTGTCGAGACCGGTATTCGCTAGAGCACCAACCTCTGGAGCATTTACTGGAACTGAGGTTGTAGTGACGGCAATAGCGGCCGCCGCATTCGCTGCCGCGATATAGGGCTCTGCCTCCGCAGGCTTACCTGTGAGAATTCCATCGACACCAAGGGCCATCAATCGAACCCAGGTGGCTGGCACATCATCTTCGTCACCGTTGAACCAGACCCAGACGCCCAGCCCATTTGCATGTGCATCGTCTACAAACTTCTGCGTTACAACTTCGATCTCGCCAAAGAATGGCGGGACTTGCAGAACTTTTTGGCCTGGGAGTGCGCCTCTTGTGCCAAACCACGAGGTGATTAGATCTAGCCCCGGGCTCGTAAATACATCTGGGGCAAGTTCTTTGAAATGATCAAGAATCGCATCGTCGAACGAAGCAACTACATAGCGATCTGAGGGGCCGTGGGAATTGATGAATGCAGCTAGCGCTTCTGCACCGGCCATTCCTGTGGGGCCATCCTTAATCTCGATGTTCAGCCGTTGCCCTGGGAATGTATTGACTACATCTAGGAGCGTTGCGACGCCAAAATCGTTTGGCGTGTAACCCTCTGGCGGCGCTACACCACCGGTGCGCACACCGCGCAGTGCGTAGTCTTCAATCGGTTGGCTATGGCATGACCAGCAGTGTGGGAAGAACCAATAAGCGTTATCCATTGCCTGAAGTTGAAGCGCCGTGAAGGAACTAACCGGCCCGGTATCCCCCGTAGTTCTATCGACCGTATCGTCATGTTGGATCATGAGCACGTTGTCGCTACTTAAGCGGACATCCATCTCTAAGACATTTGCGCCTGCTGCTAGCGCTCTTTTCATCGCGTAGATCGTG
>Ga0194043_1000987_pt1 | contig 15998 bp, 17 predicted proteins | sample JunL4415m_MetaG_FD_161274 | JGI IMG/M metagenome (GOLD analysis project Ga0194043, IMG submission 161274) | Anoxic zone freshwater microbial communities from boreal shield lake in IISD Experimental Lakes Area, Ontario, Canada - Jun2016-L442-15m | ecosystem: Environmental > Aquatic > Freshwater >...
GAGGGCGGGCGGTGAGCAGATCGGTGGCGACCTGGTCGAGCTCGTAGATCGAGAATGTGTAGGGATTGGTCGTCACGACCGCATCTGGCTGGAGTCCATGGATGACGTCATAGGCGGCCACATGTGCGGCAAGGAGTGTGTCGAAGGAGGTGAACAGCCCGGCGCCGTCGAGCATGTGGCCCGGAGGGAAGATCCCGGTGAAGAAGCTGTTGACACTCAAGATGTTCGGCTCATTGATGGTCACCCAGTTCGAGCAGTGCTCACCGAGCGCTGCGACCGCCCGTTCCATCCAGCCAACAAGCCGGGAGGCATTGCTCGGATCCCGCCAGGGCTGGTCGCCGAGCCATTGCGGATGCGTGAAGTGCTGCAGCGTGACGACGGGCTCCATCCCGGCGGCTTCGATGGCGGCGAGGATTCGGCCGTAACCGGCAAGTGCCTCGGCATCGATGTTGCCCGGAGTGGGCTCGACACGGCTCCACTCCACCGAGAGGCGGAACGACGACAGCCCCACTGAAGCGGCCAACTCGATCTGTTCGAGGTAGTTGATCCAGAAGTTGTTCGCCGCTCCCGATCGCTCGATTCGACCCTCTCGCTCCCAGGCGGCCCAGTTATTGGTGGGCTCGCCCGGTCCATTGAAGCCCCCCTCGATCTGGAAGCCAGCAGTGGCCACACCGAACAGGAAGCCATCAGGAAGGAGCGAGGTCGTCGTCACAGCGAGAAGTGTGCCACGCCCTGCACTTGACCGCCCGATGGCTGGAGGGCGACGATGCAGGCGCCGCCGAGATCGGTGGTCGAGCAGGGAGGGCATCGTGGCAGGACCATTGAGCGGAATCAAGATCATCGAGTTGGCGGGCATTGGACCTTCGCCCTATGCCTGCATGCTGCTGGCCGATGCCGGCGCCGACATCCTGCGCTTCGAGCGCACGAGCGGAGCGATGGTCCCCGAAGGCATGCCGAACTGGGACCTGCTCAACCGATCCCGGCGCAGCGTAGGCATCGACCTCAAGAACCCAGACGCCGTTTCGCTGCTCCTCGAGCTCGTCGCCGAGGCGGACGTTGTCATCGAGGGTTTCCGCCCCGGAGTCGCCGAGCGGCTCGGTGTGGGCCCCGAGGCGTGCCTCGCAGCGAACCCGGCCATCGTCTACGGCCGGATGACGGGCTGGGGCCAAGATGGCGTTCTGGCAGACCGAGCCGGCCATGACATCAACTACATCGCCATCTCTGGTGCCCTGTGGCCCATGGGTCGATCGGGAGACATCCCAGTGCCGCCCCTCAACCTCGTCGGCGACTTCGGCGGCGGCGGCATGATGCTGGCGTTTGGAGTGACCTCGGCATTGCTGTCGGCCCGGACGACAGGCGTGGGCCAGGTGGTCGACGCAGCCATGACCGACGGCTCGGCCTCGCTGATGACCATGGTGCACGCGTTCAAGACGGCTGGGCTCTGGGAGGAGGAGCGCGGAGCGAACATGCTCGACACCGGTGCGCACTTCTATGAGGTCTACGAGACCAAGGATGCCAAGTTCATGTCGGTCGGCGCCATCGAGCGAAAGTTCTACGCCGAGCTCATGGCAGGACTCGGACTCGACCCGACCGACTTCCCCGATCAGATGGATCGATCGGGCTGGGCCGATATGAAGCGGGTCTTCGCCGAGCGATTCGCGACCAAGACCCGCGACGAGTGGACGGCCATCTTCGAGGGCGTCGATGCCTGCACCCTGCCCGTCCTGTCTCCCTTCGAGGCTCCGGACCACCCCCACAACGTCGCCCGGGGCACCTTCGTCGAGGTCGCCGGAGTAGTCCAGCCCGGTCCCGCGCCGCGCTTTAGTGTCACGCCGTCGGAGATCTCCAAGCCGCCGTCGAATGCTGGGGCCGATACCGACGAGGCGCTGGCATCTTGGGGCGTACCCGCCGACCGGATCGCCGAGCTGCGCGCTGCGGGGGCGGTGGGTTAGAGGTTCACGATCGGACAGGTCACCGTTCTGGTGATCCCGCCGATCGTCTGGATCTTGCCGACTACCAGCCGGCCAAGCTCATCGATGCTCTTGGCGGTGGCCTGGACGATCACGTCGTAGGGTCCGGTGACGTCATGTGCCTGGTCAACGCCGTCAATGGAGCGGATCGCCTTGGTGATGCCGAACGTCGCGCCGACCTCGGTCTGGATCAGGATGTAGGCGCTGACGGCCATGACGACCTCCTTGGGTCCCGAGAGACTACCGGGGAGGGGCCGACCTTCTGCTCAGTTGCGAGGTCCCATGAGGCCTGAGACGAGGAAGGACGTGATCTCACGGGCAGCCACCTCAGCGGACACCAGGGCCCCGGCTGCCGAACGCACCGCCAAGGCCCCGTAGATCTGCTGGCCGATCAGCACGGCCGCAGCGGCAGGGTCAGGGACCGACCAGGCGCCTGATGCGGTGCCGGCCTCGAGAAGTCTCACGATCCTGGCGCTGACCTCATCGCCGATGCCGCCAATCTGGGCAGTGATGGCTGCACCGGCTGCTCCAGGGGCGCTCTGGATGGCCATCGCGAGTCGGAAGAAGATCGGATCCTCATCGATGGTGATCAGCAGAGCGGCGATCAGGTGTTCGAGGTCGCGTGCGGGGGAGATCTCCGGCACCTCGGCCAGCGACGCGGTCATCTGGCTGTACATGGCGGCGATGCAGCCAACCAAGAGAGATGTCCTGTTGGGGAAGTACACGTAGAGCGTGGACCGCACGACGCCGGAGCCGGCAGCGATCTCGTCCATGGAGACCTCGAGCGACCCCCGAAGGCCGAAGAGCCGCCGGGCAACCTCGATGATCTCGCTCCGTCGTCGGTCGGTGCGCTGCACCGAGGCGACTTCGGTCGCCGGGGCGACCACCTAGCTGGCGACCTTGGGTCCAGGCGTGAACGACACGGGAAGGTGCTTGATGCCTGAGATGAACGGACTGCGCAGCCGTTGTGTGGGTCCCGTCTGGGTCATGTCGGGCATCCTGTCGAGCAGGTGCTCGAACATGACCTTGATCTCCATGCGGGCCAGGTTGGCGCCGAGGCAGAAGTGGGGGCCACCACCACCGAAGGCCATGTGGGGGTTGGGGTTCCGACCGACGTCGAAGACATCGGGGTTCTCGAAGATCTTCTCGTCACGGTTGGCGGAGATGTGGAAGAACAGCACCTTGTCGCCGGTCTTGATCTGTGCTCCCTCGAGGGTGACGTCGGTCATGGCGGTGCGACGGAAGTTCATCACTGGCGTCACGTAGCGGAGCATCTCCTCGACGGCGGTGTCCATGAGCGAACGGTCCTCGCGCAGGCGAACCCACTGGTCGGGATTCTGGAAGAAGGTGTTCATGGCGCCGGCGATCAGATTCCGTGTTGTCTCATTTCCGGCCACGGCGAGCAGCAGGAAGAACAGCTCGAGCTCAAGGTCACTGAGGCTCTCGTTCTCGACCTCGACCTGGGTGAGCACGCTCATGAGGTCCTGGTGCGGGTTGGAGCGCTTCGAGGCGAACAGCTGCGAGGCATAGGAGTAGAGCTCCATCGCTGCCTCTGCGGCCACCTCAGGGGTGACGTTGTATTCGGGGTCCTGGCTCCCGATCATCTTGTTTGACCAGTCGAACATCTTGTGACGGTCCTCGAAGGGCACACCCATGAGTTCGGCGATCACGATGAGGGGGAGCTCGGCGGCGATGTCCACGACGAAGTCGGCCTCGCCCTTCTCGATCACGTGGTCGATGAGCTCGTCGGTCACCGTGTGGAGGCGAGCCTCGAGGTCACGGACCATCCGGGGGGTGAAGCCCTTGTTGACCAAGCGGCGGTAGCGGGTGTGGAGCGGCGGATCCATGTTCAGCATCATCAGCTGCTGCTGGACGATCTCCTCCTCGGGCACATCGAAGGGCAGGGAGGTCATGGCCGAACTCGAGTACTCCTCCCACTCCCGGTTCACCCGCACGCAGGCGTCATACGATGTCACTGCCCAGTAGGGGATCACGTCGGGCTCTTCGCGCCACGAGACCGGACTGGTTGATCGCAGGTGGGCGAAGAACTCGTGGGGGACCGCGTCGACATAGGTGCCGGGGTCGGAGAGGATCAGGTCGTTCGGTGCCATGGCTGGTGCTCCCTCAAGCTGATCGGACACCTGTCCGATCCATGGCCGAACGTTAGCAGGGCCACTGCCGTCCGGAGGCTGGCCTCAGTCCCGGAAGGGCTTGCCCATGTGCCAGCCGTTGCAGAACTCGCAGGAATAGACGTTGAGCTCAACCCGATCCTCGACCCAGCGGAGCTGGGCGGCGTCCTGGGCGTCGCGCTCAGAGGGGTAGCGGGTCTTCGCTGCACCGTCGGTCCGCCAGTGGGTGCCGCCGAGCGACAGTGGTCGTGGCGACGATCGGGCGGGGCGACGACGACGAGCCATGAGTCCAAGTCTGGCCCATGGCGCTGCGGTGTCGCGGGGACTCGGTAGGTTGGGTCCATGACCGACATCGCTCCGGTGATCGAGCCGACCACCACTGACCCCATCGCCGACGAGGGCGACCATGAGCGCTTCACACACATCGTCCTCGAGGGCTACACCCCCAAGGGCACCGAGGACCTGGTCCCGATCGGGAACTCGGTGGTGGAAGGGATGATCAACGGCACCGCGGTCACCGCCTTGTGCGGAAAGGTTTGGGTGCCCGGTCGCGATCCGGGTCGCTACCCGGTCTGCAAGACCTGCGTCGAGGTGGCGAAGTCCATGGGGTGGAAGATCCCAGGGACCTGACCTACGGACCTGGACAGTCCCACTCCATGGCATCGATCGGAAAGGTGGCGGGAAGAGTGGTGCGAAGTGTCGAGCGGAGCGCTGAGAGACTTATCTGGCGAGGCAGGGTCACGGTCCCGGTCGGCAAGCGCAGCCGAAGCGTCCCGCTGTGGAGTCCGTCGAAATTGTCCGTGACTGACGCCTCGTTGGTTGCCGGGTCGAGCCGATAGATCGCCGATATGCACGAGGAACTGCGGTTGAACGACGAGTAGATGATCAGGTGCGAACGAGCGGCAAGATTCCACCGTTTGGCTTGGGCATCAATCTCGAATGCCAGCACTTGCGCGGAGGTTGCTTGGCCGAGTGAGTTGACGTCACCGCGCAGCACGGTATCGATCGTGGTGGCCTTGGGGCCTGACCAGGTCACGAGGGAGACCTGCGTGGCCGTGGAGGCGAGGGCAGCGAGCGCAACGAGGTTCCCTGCAGTCGGCGTCGAGGTGGCCGTCGGCGTCGGGCGATGCGTGGCGGTGGTGGGCGCCGAGCAGGCGGTCAGAGCAATGCTGAACACTAGGGCCAGTGAACCGGCGATCGCTTTTCGGCCATGTCGCGTTGATGGACCTAGGGAGTGAGCCCGAGGCGCTCGGCGAAGAATGCCAGCACCTGCTCGAGAGCGAGGCGCGTGGGCGAGCCCTCGACGTCGGAGTAGGCCTCGGTGAGCACCGAGTGTGCAGCCTTCGGATAGCCCCAGGGGTTTGTCTCGCTCGAGTCGATCTCGACGCCGACGAACCCGTCACCGAGTTCCTCGCGCAGCCGGGCGAAGCGTTCGGCCGGGACCGCCCGGTCACAGGTGAAGCGCAGACCGATGACCGGCGTGCCGCTCGCCACACGCTCCTTGATCACCGCAAGATCCGAATCAGAGACCCCGAGCGATCGCTTGCGTGCGGCACCGAGTGGAAAGGGCAGCGACGGCTGGCTGAGCACCGGTGCGACGACGACGGGATCGACCATCATGGCGAGGGCGAAGCCACCGGTCAGGCACATGCCGACGGCACCGACCCCGGGACCTCCGCAGCGGTCGTGCCACTCCCGACTGAGAGCCCGGAGCCAGCCGATGACCGGGCTGGTGCGATGCATGGCCAGGACGGTGAACTCACGTGAGATGCAGGCCGAGGCCATCGAGGATGCGAGGTAGCTCCCGGAGGGAGGGCGACCCGGTGTGCCGAAGAGGTCCGGCAGCACCGCCGTCATCCCTGCTGCTGCCACCTTGCGGCCGAACTCGGCGACGAGCGGGGTGATCCCGGGGATCTCGTGGATCACGATGACGGCAGGGCCTTCGCCGAGCGAATAGATCGTGCGGGTCTCACCCTCGTGCTCGAAGGTGGAGGTGGTGAAATCAGCGAGCACCGATGCAGCGTCATGGTCCATACGCAGAACCCTACGGCTGAGTCCCCGTTTCGTCCATCGGCTGCACCCGTCGGGTCGGCCAACCTCCCTAGGATGAGGCCAACGAGGCGGCTGACGAGAGGGAACGATGGAGCGACGTACGACCTGGATGGGTTCGGTGGCCATGACCCGACGGGAGCTCCTCGCAGCGGGTGCGGTGGGTGCCGCGTCATCCATGGTGGTCACCCGGCCCGCAGGGGCAGTCTCGCTCCCCGTTTCGCTGACGCGCCCGGCGGCGGCGGCCCCCTTCCCTCACCACAAGGTGGGTAAGCCGGTGCCGGCCTACGACAAGATCGAGCACATCATCATCGTGATGATGGAGAACCACTCGTACGACAACATCCTCGGCTCATGCGGCCGAGGCGACGGCCTGACCTTCGCCGGCGGTGACCCGACCACGCGGGCGCTGAACACCAACCCCAATCGTCCCGACGACCTCAACTTCGCCACCAACCCGATGATTCGGGCCTTCGAGATGCCCACGCCGGCCCAGATGGTGGATAAGCCGTCTCAGGCCTGGGGAGCGTCATGGACGCAGTTCTACGGCACGAGCAACCCGACGCCGGAGTACCTCGACCCCGGTCCGTTTCCCGCCGAGCGCAACTCAGGCTTCGTGATCTCCGACTCGGGCCCAGTGGCCATGGGGTACTACACCGAGGAACACATCCCATTCATCCGCTCGATGGCGGCGAGGTTCCCGATCGCCGACCGCTGGTTCGGCTCGTGCATGGCGCAGACCTACCCGAACCGCCGGTTCATGATGGCGGGCACGGCGCTCGGCCAGACCTGGAACGACCTCTCGATGATGGAGCTGCCGACCAACGGGACCATCCTCCAGGCGATGTCCGAGCACAACATCAGTTGGAAGAACTACTTCGTGAGCCTGCCGAGCACGTTGATCTGGCCGGGCCAAGGCAAAGACGTCACCTTCTTCGACCATCTCAGAAACATCTCGAACTATTTCGACGATGCCAAGAACGGGACGCTCCCAAGCGTGAGCATTGTCGATCCGAACTTCGATCGGGCTTCGGGAGAGAATGCCGAGGACGTCCAGCACCACGATGCCTTCCTCCAGAAGGTCGTCACCGCGGCAGTGAAGGGAAAGAATTGGGATCGCACCCTGCTGCTGTTCACCTATGACGAGCACGGTGGCTACTACGACCATGTCGTTCCACCAACTGCTGCGGTTCCTGATCACTCGGCGCCGCAGGTGGTGGTGAAGCCTGGCGACATCTGGGGTGGTGGCTCGTCCTATGTGGGGTTCGGCCGCCTGGGATTCCGGGTTCCAGCCATCGTGGTCAGCCCCTATGCCAAGACTGACTATGTCTCGCACACCGTCTTTGACCACACCGCGGTGATGAAGCTGATCGAGATGAAGTGGAACCTTCCGTCTTTCACGAAGCGCGACGCCAAGTCGAACGACCCGTGGGAGATGGTCGACCTCACCCACGCCCCGGCATTCCGGAACCCCAATAGTGCCGGTCTCGCTGGTCCGACCATCGAGTTCGATGGCACTCGACCGGTGTCGCCGGCCATCGGCTCGTACTGGCCCACTCGCGAGGAAACCTCCATATATCCCGACGGTGGGCCGAAGGAGCCAGGCAAGGGCGTGCCTCGCCGCAAGCAGTACTGGGAGAAGAAGAACGGGACTCCTCTGCCGGACAAGGGAGAGACGCCCTTCTACGCAGCGCTTCGTCAGGCGTGGGAAGCGACCTGATGGCGCTCGTCGACCCACCGTGGTTCGTCAAGCGGCGACTTGGGTGGGGGCTTTCACCGGGAACGAGGCAGGGGTGGATCGTCACGGCAGTGTTTGCGATGGTCTCCGTGGGATCGGCCATCGGGCTCGCCCGACGACCGATGGCGTTCGCCGTCGCCGTGCTGCTCATTTCGGTCGCCTTCGTGGTCGTGGCGGTGATGACCGGAGAGGCTCCCGGGCATCAATCCCGGCGCCGCTGAGCGAGGTGGAGGTCCTGCTTCTCACGGAGCCGAAGCACCCGCCTCGCTCGGGGCCACCCTCCGCTCGCTACGAGACCGGCCGCGGCAATCTGCTCGCTGAGGCGCTCCTGTCTGCCGGCCACCAGCCGGTGATGTGGTGGGACCACCCAGTCGGTCCTCGGGTCACGTCGGAGCCTGATCTCGTCCTCCTGCGATCGGGAAGACCGATCCAACTCCGTCGGGCCGAAGACCTCTCGGCGGACGGACTCGCTGTCCTGAATGACCCACATGCGCATCGCCGGGCCAGCGACAAGCTGCACCAAGCGGCGATCTTCGCTTCGGCCGGAGTGCCGCACCCGGCGACCTACGGGATCGGCCTCGGCCTCGGTGGGAGCAGCGAACTGCTGGTGGCCAAGCCTCGCTCGGGCTCATCAGGCAGAGGTGTTCGGCTCCTTGGCCCCGAGGACCTTGCCGAGGCGCTTGCGGTGGGTGACGTGGTCCAAGAGCAGGTCGTCGGCGCACCTGAGTATCGGGTCCTGGTCGTCGGCGGGATCGACGTGGACTGGGCGAGGAAGTATCCGGCGGTGGGTGACTTTCGGGCCAATCTGGACCAGGGAGGGACCATGCATCGGGCAGAGCGACCGAGCGAACAAGCTGCTCAGATAGCAGTTCAGGCCATGGAGGCGTTGGGCCTCGACATCGGCGGAGTGGACCTGATGGTCGGCAGGTCCGGACCGGTGGTCCTCGAAGTGAATGCCGCTACGACCCTGCACGGATCGGATCCTGCGGCGACTGAGGAGATTCTCCGAGCAGTGCTCGGTCTCTGCGTCACTACGGTGACGCAGCGCTGACGTGCGAATTTGAGATCACTCCATCCAGCCGACCCGACCACCCTGAAGGGCAGTCAGGCCGGCTGGCGGAGCTGAGGATCAGATGGCGCGAACGGCCTTGGCCTCTTCGCCCTTGCGACCCTCGCCGACCTCGAACTCGACGGCCATACCCTCTTCAAGGGAGCGGTAGCCGTCACCCTCGATGTTGGAGTAGTGGACGAAGACGTCCTCGCCGTCGGGACGCGAGATGAAGCCGTAGCCCTTCTCGTTGTTGAAAAACTTCACGGTGCCGGTAGGCATGACTGCATTCCTTCTTTCTTTGGATTCCCGCATGGTGCGGTGTTGTGCAGGCCACCCCGTCGCAATGGTGCGAGGAGGTTGGCGAGCGAGGGTGGAGAGGGGAGAGGTGGTCGATGGACCGATCTTTGCGTCGCTGTCTTCCAGGCGACGATTGCTGTTCTTTCTCAACCGTAGCCCCATCGGAGCCTCTGTGCGCAATATTTTACCTCGGACCCTAGAAATTCCTCGCCCGGACACTGGCTCCCTAGGTGTCTCTCCGGAGGGGACGTAGCTCGATTCACACGCCCCTGTGCGTGAAGGAGGCCCGGTACGCAGGGGAGCGGAGCGTCTCATTGTCCCTCGCTCACCCGACGGTTCGCGGGAGATTCAGAGATCTGCTCCATGCATGATCACTATGGTGACGGCCGATCAGGGGTCCTGGCCACTTGGTCTCGAGCGGGGCTGATCAGAGCTCATTGACACTCGGAGGCTGCTGCTCCGGCCGCAACGGCCGAACGATCGTCTCGGTCGTGCTGATGGCTCTGTTCGGTCGTCGGATCAAAAAGAAGGGGGCGGTCAGTCGTCGATGCGAACCTGGCGAAGGCGCTTGGTCTCGGACCGGCGAGCCTTCTCTTCGAGTCGTTTCCGGGTCGCGGAACGTTTGGGCTTGGTGGCGACCCGACGTGTTGCCGGTGCTGCTGCGGCGTCGAGGGCGGCCATGGCTCGAGCCTGAGCAAGCTGACGGTTGCGCCATTGGCTGCGACTCTCCTCACAGGTGACCGTCAGGTGGTCGCCGAAGGACCGCTCGAGGCGAGAGCGAATCGCCTCGGGCATCTCGCACGACGCCAGGTCGATGCTGAGGTGCACCTTGGAGCTCGCCGTGTTGACGTGCTGTCCGCCGGGCCCACCGGATCGAGCGAACCGGACAGAGATGGCGGCATCGGGCACGATGATGCCCCGAGCGGTGCGCAGTGGTTCCACCACATAAGTCTTGCCCACGAAGGGGCCCCCATCGCGCCGGCGGATGAGGGGTGGGAGGCTTGGTGCGTCACGAGCTCGAGTCCATTGAGGGAGTCCACCATGTCAGCAAGAGAACACGACGGGCCGGCCCTGGGCGGCGAGCGGCGCTACTGCGTGGCGGATGTCTTCTCGTCTGATCCCTTCGGGGGGAACCCGGTGGCCGTCGTCGTCGATGCCGAGGGCCTCGACGACGAGATGATGGCGACGATCACGCGGTGGACCAACCTCTCCGAGACGACGTTCCTTCTTCCGGCCACTGACGCCGCTGCCGACTATCGCCTCAGGATCTTCACGCCGTCGACCGAGCTTGGCTTCGCTGGGCACCCCACCCTCGGGTCATGTCGAGCCTGGCTGGCGGCTGGAGGGGTACCCCGAGTCCCCGGCGTGGTGGTGCAGGAGTGCGGCGTCGGCCTCATCGAGGTCCGGGTGGGCGACGGGGACACCCTCTCCTTTGCCGCCCCACCACTGCTCCGATCAGGGTCCCTTGACCCTGCGCTGCTCGATGAGATCGTGGGCGTCCTCGGGATTCATCGCTCGGCAGTGGTGTCGGCAGCACATGTCGACAATGGTCCCGGGTGGGTGGGAGTCCTGCTCTCCTCGGCGGCCGAAGTCCTCGCCGTCGAGCCGGCCGACTCGGTCCACGCCATCGGTGTGATCGGTGCGCATGCGCAGGGGTCTGATGCCGCCTATGAGGTGCGGGCATTCTTTCCTGAGGGTCGGCGCTCGATCGAGGATCCGGTGACCGGGAGCCTGAATGCCTCGCTGGCACAGTGGTTGCTCGCCGAGGGACGGGTGACGGCCCCGTTTCGAGTCACCCAAGGTGGGCGCCTCTCGCGCACCGGCAGCATCGAGATCGATGCCGACGGCTCCGGGCAGGTCTGGGTAGGCGGTGTCACCACCGTGCGGGTCTCGGGAACGATCGACGACTCGCGCTGAGCGTGGATTACTGCTGCGACATGAGGCGGGTCATCTCTGCCTCAGGGTTGATGATCAGTTCACCGGTGATGTCCACCACGACCTTGTCGAGTTCACCCGTGAAGGTGAACGGTGCCTCGTAGATCGCAGGGTCGATCGTGTCGAAGAATGCTTCTCCGCAACTGGCCCCGGTGGTGGAGAAGGTCACAGGAACCGTGTGGGGGAGGGAGCCGAATCCGACCACCTCGCCGTCGAAGTACAAGCGCACCTCGGCCGGCGTTCCCTTGCCCTCGAGGAAGGAGGGTGGGCCGGTCGGAGCGAACTCCATTCGCAGCTCCACTGCCCCACCACGAGGGACCGGTGTGTCCGAGACGATCGTGTAGCGATCGAGGGTGAGGTAGTTGTAGACGAACTTGAGTCGATCATCGTGCACAATCAGGGCGTAGCCGCCGTGACGGCTGCCCAGGGAGAACAAGACACCCTCGGCACCGTCGTCGGGAATCGCGACGTGGGCGACGATGGCATGGGCTCGGTTCGGCACCCGAGGTGCGGCCGTGAACGGTGTGGGCGAGCCACCGGGGTAGAACTCGAAGATCCGTCGGCTGTGGCCGACGGTGGGACGCTTGGCGAGCAGCCTAGAGATCCCGCTCGCTGCAAGGGGCAGGACGCCGTGTCGTTCGGCCTCGGACCACCACAGCGCTCGTAGCTCTTCGACTTTGTCCGGTCGATCGGCGGCCAGGTTGTGGCACTCGGCGGGGTCGTTGGTGAGGTCGTAGACCTCCCAGCAGTTGGCGTCGAGGTCGTCGAGGATGGCTTCGCTGAGCTCGGTGCCGAAGGGTCGCCCGAGTTCGGCTCCCTCGGCGAGGCTGGGGCCAGGGTAGGGACAGACACCGCGCCAACCCTCGTGGTAGATCGATCTGTGGCCGAACATCTCGAAGTACTGGGTGGTGTGGACGTCGGGAGCATCAGGATCGCCGAGAGCGGCGGCGAAGCTGATGCCGGCCATTGGCGATTGTGGGACCCCAGCCACGGTCGCCGGTGGTTCGATACCGAGCACCTCGAGGATGGTCGGTGCCACGTCGATGGCGTGGAGGTACTGGTTGCGCACCCCACCGGGTCCCGAGATGCCTGCCGGCCAGGACACGACGCATGGATCGGTCACCCCGCCGCGATAGGTCTCGCGCTTCCAGCGACGGAACGGAGTGTCACCGGCCCAGGTCCAACCCCATGAGTAGTGGTTGAAGGTGTCTTCGCTCCCCCAGATATCAATGACCTCGAGGTTGTCCTCGAGGCGCTCAGGCGCGAGGTTGAAGAACAGCGCCTCGTTGCGGGTGCCGTGCTCACCACCCTCGGCGCTGGCTCCATTGTCGGAGACACAGATCACGATGGTGTTGTCGAGTTCACCGAGGCGATCGATGAAGTCGATGACCCGTCCAATGTGGTGGTCGGTCTGGGTCATGAAGCCGGCGAAGACCTCAAACTGGTGTGCGTAGACGCCCTTGGCCTCGTCGGTCAGCTCTTCCCAAGGCTCGACGTCGGGATCGCGTTCGGAAAGCTCAGTGCCGGCCGGCATGAGGCCAAGCTCGAGCTGACGGGCGAAGACTGTCTTGCGGTATTCATCCCAGCCGTCGTCGAAGCGGCCCTTGTAGGGGGTGACCCACTCGGGCTCGACCTGGTGGGGGGCATGGCCGGCACCGGTGGCGAACCACAAGAAGAACGGCTTGTTGGGGGCTGCGACGTGGGCGTCTTGGATGAAGCTGATGGCATGGTCGGCGAGGTCGGCGTTGAGGTGGTAGCCCTCCGCCGGTGTCTTGGGCTGGCGCACCGAGTGGTTGTCCGAGATCAGGTCAGGGTGGAACTGGTCGGTGTCGCCTCCGAGGAAGCCATAGAAGCGCTCGAAGCCCCGTCCGAGCGGCCATCGGTTGAAGGGTCCGGCGGGAGTTGTCTCCTGAGGCGGCGTCAGGTGCCACTTGCCGACACAGAAGGTGTTGTAGCCGTTCTCGACCAGGATTTCGGGAAGCATGGCGTGCTCGAAGCCCATGGTGGCGTTGAGCGAGGGAAAGCCGAGGGACATCTCGGTGATGGCGGCCAGACCGGTGGTGTGGTGGTTGCGACCAGTCAGGAGGCAGGCTCGGGTCGGCGAGCACAGCGCGGTGGTGTGGAAGTTCGAGAACTTGAGCCCTCGCTCTGCGAGTCGGTCGAGGGTGGGCATGTCGATCATCCCGCCGAAGGGAGAGAGCTGCCCGTAGCCAACGTCATCGAGGACCACGACCACGACGTTGGGTGCACCCTCCGGTGGAGTGGGCCGTGCCGGCCAGGCCGGGATCGAGGACTCAACGGTGCGGCCGATCGTGCCGGGAAAGGGCTCGTCGGGGCGGTAGGTGGTGAAGGGCTCTGCCATGGTCACAACCTAGGTCGGCCGAGGAATCGTCACAACCGCAGACAGAACATGGGCCACCGGCGGCACCTGAATGCAGGGGTCGGGGGCCTGCCGTCGGCTCTCGTCAGACGGGAATCTCACCGATGATGCTGGCTCGTTCCATGATCCGGCGCTGCGGCCAATAGTCGCTGAGCGCGAGGTGCTGAACGGCTCGATTGTCCCAGAACGCCACAGAATCCTGCTTCCATTGGAACCGGCACTGATACTCCGCCGTCTCCGCCTGCCGGCAGAGCAGGTCCATCAACTCGTCGCTCTCGGCCTCGGACATCCCAAGGATCCTGAGGGTGAAGAAGCGGTTCACATAGAGGAGGCGTCGACCGGTCTCGCCGTGGGTACGGACCACTGGGTGCTCGACCGTGGGGAACTTCACCTGCATCTCGGCGCGGGCATCGTCATCGAGGGAGAGACCGAAGACCCGAGAGAAATCATGGACCGCCACAAGATTCTCGATGCGCTCCTTGACCGAGGTTGGGAGGCCGTCATAGGCGGCATACATGTCGCTGAACGAGGTATCGCCGCCGATATCCGGCACCTCAACGGCGTGCAGGACAGCGGCTGCTGAGGGGACCGCTCGCCAGGAGACGTCAGAGTGCCAACCATTCTCGAAACCACCGATCGTCGCCTCCTTCTCGAAGCGGACGAGTTCGGGCTGCGAGGTGTTGGACGGAATGAAAGGGTGCACCTCAAGATCGCCGAAGCGACGGGCGAAGGCGACGTGGCGCTCGGCGGTCAGCGGCTGGTCACGGAAGAAAATCACCTTGAAGTCAAGGAGGCAGCGACGGAGCTCGGCGATGGTTGCATCGGGGAGGTCGCTCGTGATGTCCACGCCATCGATGACCCCACCGATGGTGGCGCCAAGTTGGCTCACTGAGAAGCCCTCGTAGTGCAGGCCGGCCAGCCGCTCCCGCTCCTCAGCGAGTTGGGTCATCGGTCCGACGACGGTGCCTCGAGACCCAAAGCGGATCCGCTTTGGCATGACCCCGGTCAATGGTTCACTCATATCGGCGGTTCCTCTCGTCACTGTGCTCGTCACGCTCAAGTCTCGCCGACGCTCCATTGACGTGCGACTCGCCAGCCTCAAGCGCTGTCACCCTATCTGCCAGTAGTCTGACCAGCGTTGACAACTGAGAGGTGGACACCATGGGAACCCCGAGCGCGGAGCGACTGATCACTGATCACCGAGGGACCCGCTATGGCGAGGTGCTCGCCGTGTTTGCCGAGGGGAACGAATTGAATGCCCACGTCTACGGCACCCAGTTGCTCAACGATTGTCCGGCTGAATTGTGGGACTCGCTCGATGCGGCCACCATCGCCGAGGACCTCGGAGCCCTGATGGTCAAGCTCAATGGCCCCCGTCACTGGATGCTCGACGGCCTTGGCACGAAGGGCGAGCCCCTCGAGCCTGTGCTCCGTGAGTTCAACGGCCTGTTGATGCGACGGATCGCCGTACTGAAGCTCGGGACGAACCCGGCACAAGTGCCCTACATCTGCCGCCAGGTGGATCGTCAAGCAGTGTTCTTCTTCGATGCAGGCAAGGAGATTCACGAGTTGGTCGACGCCGACGGCACCGCCTATGTCATGCAGGCGTATTGCGTCGGCGTGGATGCCACGCTCAACGAGTCCAACCTTGCGGGACTGGCGGACCGGCTCGATCTTCCGGAGGGCTGGTCCTTTCGGACCAGGGTTCTGACTGAGGAATTGGTCGTCGACACGTCAGCGACAATCGCTACGGTGATCCAAGACGAGCTCGAGAACAGCTACACCCTGCCGGTCTGACAAGCCGGAGTGGCCGGGGAGCACGATGGGTTCATTGGTGGTGGCCGGGTGGTGGGCCTCGTGAGTTGCGCCGGGGGTTTTGTCGGTGCGAGGTTGAACACCCCAGCATTGCTGAGCACGTTCGGCAAGGTCGGAGCATCGATCCTCAGGCGTTCTTCGACCTGATGTCCACCGAGGTCTTCACTTCGGTGTTGCCAGCGGAGCGAGGTCGATGTCAGGTCTCGCCCCAGCGATGTAGTCCTGTACCGTGGGCCCACCGCCGATGAGGAGCAACCGTGCCCGAGAACTCACCTGTCCGTTTCATCGCCCACTTCACCATTGATGACCCAGAGCGCTATCGGGTCTATGAACAGGGGTTCTTTCCAATCCTCAAGGCGCACGGCGGTCGGTTCTTGACCTACGACGACAACCCAATCATCCTTGAGGGGTCACGGCCTGATGGTCGGACCGTGTTGATCGAGTTCGACTCGTCTGAGGCGCTCATGGGCTGGTGGGAGTCGCCCGAATACCGGGAGCTCGCCGCTCACCGCCACGCTGGGACGACCACACATGCCGTCTTTGTTGTCGAGAGCCCCCCAGGTCGGTAGCCGCCTCCAAAGCGACGAACGACTGGGTCGGGGCGATTGGCCGTCGAGGACCCGGTGTGAGCCTG
>Ga0194043_1000990_pt1 | contig 15986 bp, 13 predicted proteins | sample JunL4415m_MetaG_FD_161274 | JGI IMG/M metagenome (GOLD analysis project Ga0194043, IMG submission 161274) | Anoxic zone freshwater microbial communities from boreal shield lake in IISD Experimental Lakes Area, Ontario, Canada - Jun2016-L442-15m | ecosystem: Environmental > Aquatic > Freshwater >...
ACAGCCGCCGCCTATCGCGAGGTGAAGGCGCGGATCCTCGACTCACTGAGCCCTCAGGGCTGTCTGATCGCCACCTCAGATGATCCCCGGGTTGCTCAGCTGATCGACCGATGGCTGGCGGTCGATGGCCACGGTCGCGTCATCACGACCGGCCTCAAGGGCCCCGCCGATGTCACCGCCTCACCCGTTGAACGAACCCTGCTGGGCCAGACGGTTCTCCTCCGCGCTGGTGGCCATGCAATGCCGGTGGCAGTCTCCACGCCAGTGCCGTCGTTCATTCGCGATCTGCTGTTAGCTGCCGCCATTGGCCTGCGCTATCAGGTGCCACTCGAGCGAATTGTGCGGGGCATCGAGGCGGCCGGCAGCGTGTCGGGACGCATGGAGCCGATCGACCGTGGGCAGGACCACGCGGCCTTCATCGATCATCCCACCAGCGGCCACGCGCTGGCGGCCACGCTTGGCGGGCTCCGCCGGCTAACCCGCGGCCGGTTTGTCGTGCTGGCGGAGGCAGCCTGTGCCGCCCGGCTTATGAGCGAAGGATGTGGTTCAGATGCGCAGCTGAGTGATGACGAATATCAGGAGGCCGGCGCATTTCGCAGGCGGATCATGCGGTGGGCCGACGACTGCTTGGTTGTCCCCAACACGCTCATGGACGATGCCGGCAATACCGCGGACCTGCTGGCCTACGCCCGCATCGATAGGCTCCTGTCGTCACTCGACGGCGACGACTGCCTGATTATCCTCGGCGATGTCAGCGGCCGCAGCCTGGGTCCGACGGAGCCTGACGGCGATCCGCTCTCGTTAGCGGCCATCGTGGACGGCTGGCTGCAACTGGCCCATGTGCCTGAGCCATTTGTATCGGGCCGTTACGCAGCGTAACACCGCCCTGGTGGTCCCGATTGGACGCCGGCCCGCTGGCTGAGGCAGAATACTGGTCATGGGTCCGATCTGGGACAAGAATGAAAACGATCGACATGACATTAGGTGCTATCGATGAAGTCGCGTCAGAATGGGAAGGCCGTGGATACTCAGCCGACGGATGCTCTCCTCGGTGGCGCAGTCGCCGACGGCTTGTTTGACGATCTGGGACTGGCGGTCGCCTGCCGCGAACCGCTCTCCCACCACACATGGCTTGGAATCGGCGGTGAGTCGGCCTATTTCTGTGAGCCGGTGGATGTCGATGCGCTCTCGCGACTGGTCGTCCGCTGCCACGAACGGAGTCTCCCGCTCCACGTGATTGGCGGCGGCTCCAATATTCTCGTTCCCTCGACCGGTTTTCCGGGCATGGTCGTGCGACTGTCAGCGCCCGCCTTCTGCGGCATCGATGTCGAGCGGCCGATGCTCCGCGTCGGGGCCGGTGCGAAACTCGTGCACGTCGTCTCTGCGGCGGTGCAGGCGGGCCTCTCCGGCCTCGAGACGCTCGTAGGCATTCCGGGCACGGTCGGTGGCGCTTTGGTCGGTAATGCCGGTGGCCACGGTGGCGACATCGGCGAATGCGTGCGCGAGGTCACTGTGATGTTGCCCGACGGCAAGACCGAAACCCGCACTGGCGGCCAACTGGCCTTCGAATCACGCTGGAGTAACCTCGACGACTGCATCATCATCGGCTGCCGGCTCGAACTCGACGCAGAGGATCCCGAGCGGCTCACCAAGCGGATGCAAAAGCAGTGGATCGTGGAGCGGGCCGCCCAGCCCTCTGGCAAGCGGACCGTCGCGATGATGTTTAAGGATCCTCACGGCACCACTGCCGAGTCGCTGGTCGTACAGGCCGGCGGCCGTGAACTGCGGGTCGGCGAGGCAGCGGTTCATACGCCCCATGCCAACTATGTTGTGGCGTCACCCAATTGCCCGAGCGACGACGTGCGGGCGCTGATTGAATTGGTGCGGGCGAAAGTCCGTGAGCGGTTGGGAGTAGAGCTTGCGCCGCTGATTGAAGTCTGGTGAAAGGAACCCGGTAAAACATGGGTGCCCCGCCCCGCCGTGGTCGACCGCTGCCTATTGAAGTGCCGAATGAGGGCGGCATTGCCCCGTTTTTCGCCGAGCATCGGGCGGGGATCGGGTCGGTCGCTATCCTCGTTGCGGCCGCCGTTGCCGGCTGGTCTCTCTGGTCGCGAGTGGCCGATTCAGCCCGGAACCATCCCGACGCGGTGCTGACCCAAGAAGCGGTGACTCTGCGGGGCTTGGCCCCCTGGGTGCGATGCGACCTCAAGGCGGAGGCGCTCCGCAACGCGAGCCTCGATGGCGGCCTGCCGCTGGATGATCCGGAACTGCCCCGCCGGCTGGCCCGGGCCTTCGACATGCACCCCTGGGTGAAGCAGGTCGTGGATGTCAGCCTGGTGCATCCCGCCGCTGCCACGGTCGAGATCCTCTGCCGCGAACCGGTGGCCATGGTGGGTGTGAAGGGTGGCCTCCTGGCGGTCGATGCCGACGGCGTGGTACTGCCGAGCGCCGATTTCACCGCCGATTCCGCCGCCCTTTATCCGCGCATCTCTGGCGTAGACTCAAGCCCGCAGGGACCCGAGGGCTCGCCGTGGGGCGATGGAATCGTGGAGGAAGGGGCGGCGCTTGCCCTGGCGATCGGCCCCGAATGGAAGCCGCTGGGGCTGACCGAATGTCGGCCACAGGGAAAGTTTGGGCTGCGTCGCTGGGAGCTGGTTGGGTCACCTTTGGGAACGATCCTCTTTGGATCGGCGCCGGGCCGGGAGACGCCGGGAGAGCCGTCAGCGGCGGCAAAGATTGCCAGGCTGCGGTCGCTGAAAGCAGACCCTGATGAGCCCGCTGCCACTGATGGCGGAATCGATCTGACAGTCGCGGCGGAGGAAGCCGAACGAGCTGAACCACGCCCTGTCGCGCAGCCGCGACAGTCGATTCCGTTACCGTGAGACGGCGGGCGTCTTGAAAGCGGCGATTGGGGTAAGCACGAGTTTGCGGACGGCTTGAAACTGTGGATGCTCGGCGGTGCGGCACCATTCGAAGATCACAGCCTCAGTGGTCGTGAGAATCGCCCCCGAGGACTCCAACCGCCGCAGCGCGATCTCGTGGTCGAGACCGTGCCTCGCGGTCACCGCATCGACGGCGATCATGACGACAAGTCCGCGGGCCAGCAGATCGAGCGCTGTCTGCGCGATGCAGACATGGGTCTCGACGCCGCAGAGCACGACCGATTCGATGTCGGCCGGCAGGGCCTGCGTAAAGGTTTCACTGCCGCAGCAACTGAAGGCCAGCTTTGAGATCGCTGGTGGTAACTTTGCGGCAAGGGCCGGCGGCGTGGAGCCGAGCCCCTGCGGATACTGCTCCGTGAGCACGGCCCTCACGCCTAGTAGCCCGGCCGCAGCGGCGAGGCGGTCGGTGCTGGCGACTATCCGATCGCCGTCAGCCATCGCAGCGAGTAGGCGTTCCTGAAGGTCGACGACGCAGAGCAGGGAGGTGGGGACGAAGAGTCGCACGGTAGGCTCCTGGGTGGATTACGGATCATACGTTTTTCGTCTTCCCGTGTGAAACAAGCCGACCTTTGTTCGGCGAATCCGCGCTGTTACAAGTTGGAAATCCTGAAGCCTCCGCGCGGCGTGAACGTAAACGTGCGGCTGGTTTCAGAATCGATCGTGATCGTGATCTCGAGCCGATCAGCGGGGAGCGCTGGGGTGATCCGCTGCGGCCACTCGACGAAGACCCAAGCCGCTCCTGCGGTGGCGTCGTCCCAGCCGATCTCGGCAAGGTCGCCTGCACCCCAGAGCCGATAGAGATCGGCATGCACCAGTCGCTCCGGCCCGCCAGCCCGTGGCGGTATGTCGTGCACATGGATCAGGCCAAAGGTTGGGCTCACCACCTCGACTGGGTCGATACCTATCGCAGCGGCCACCGCCTTCACGAACGTTGTCTTACCCGCACCGAGGTCACCCTCCAGCGTCACAAACCCGCTGGAGGGTAGGGCTTCCACGAGCCGCCGCGCAAGTGGTGTGAGGGCCATTTCGTCGGGCAGCACGACAGTTACGGCCGGCGAACGGTCGTCCTCAGCAGTCGAAGGCATGAACGTATCCTTGTGGCGCAAGCGGCTGCCGCGTGCCGTCGGCAGCGATCGCCACGAGGCCCTGCTTGGCGGTCAATTCGCCAATGATCGTCATTGGCAGGTCGAGCGGTGGCTGGCCTGCCGCCGCGACGAGGGCTTGGGCCGCGTCTGGCGGCATCACCAGCACCAGTTCAAAATCCTCGCCATCGCAGAGGGCATGGTCGAGCGGAGTGCGACCGTCGCCCGGCAACTGGCTCATGCGGACCGCGTCGGCATGGATTGGCACGGCATCGAGTCGCACGACCGCGCCCGTGCCGCTGGCCTCCAGCAGCCGCGAGAGGTCGAGCGAGAGACCGTCGCTGACATCAATCGCGGCATGCACTTCAAACCGCTCGGCAATGAAAATCGCCTCGCGGCAGCGGGGCTGCACGGCAAGGTGCCGGCCCAGCAGGCTGCCGCCATAGCTCCCGGTGACGACGACGAGATCCCCGGGGCGGCCGCCGTCCCGCCGCCAGGCCTGCCCGGGAGGCACGCTGCCGATGGCCGTCACGCTCACGACCAGCGGACCGTCCCAAGAATTGGTATCGCCGCCGGCGAGTGTGCAGTTGTGCTCGGCCGTGATCGCCTGAATGCCTTCAAGCAGTCCGTGGGCAATCGCATCGCCACCCGCGCGGGGCAGACAGACCGCCACGAAGATCGCCTCAGGCCGAGAGCCCATCGCTGCGAGATCGCTCAGGCTGACAGCCACCGCCTTGTGGCCAACCATCCATGGCAGGCAGTGGGGCCCGAGGATGAAATCAACGCCCTCGGTGAGCATGTCGACCGTGACAACGGTCCGCCGCCTGGCCGGCGGCCGTAGCACGGCAGCATCATCGCCAGGGGGCACCTCCAGCCGCGGATCGGCAGGAATGCGGTCGAGCAGCCAGTGAACGAAGTCGGTTTCCACACCCAGATTGTAACTGTTTTGGAAATCGGGGGTCTTCTGTCTTTCCTGGGATACGTCTTCCAACTTGTCCGCTTTTCGTTCTTCGGCAAGCTTTAAAAACTCGCCTCCACGGGGGAGCCGAAGACGCGAGAGCAGCCCGATCCTCTGAGATCAACTACCGGCGAATCGTCTCAGAGACGAGATGGCCAAAGAGCGTTTCCCGGCCGCGAAGCACGTAAAACTTGATCGGGTTTAAGTGCTCATCCTCCGCCTTATCGAGGATGTAGGCGATGTTGTCGGGAAGAATCGTCTCCCAGACATGCAGGCCCACGAGGATGTCGCCCGCCCGAATTCCCTGTTCGGTTGCGGATCCTCCCTGACGGACCTCGCTGACGAGCAGGCCGCCGCGATACCGCGACTGGAGCCGCTGCACCTTCGCTGCAGGCATCGCTTCGAGTCGTAAGCCAAGCTCCCGCCAGCAGCGTTCATCCACAGAGAGCACGTCGCGGCGGAGGGCCGCCAACGATAGGTCGATCTTCTCTTCACCGTCGCCCCGCATCACCGTCAACGACACGCTCTCTCCCGCCCGGTGGCCGAGCAGTCCCCGCTCGATGTCGAGTGGCCGGGCCACTGGGAGTCCACCGATCCGGGTGATCACGTCGCCCGCCCTCACGCCCACGCTTTCGGCAGGGCTCTGGCGATGCACTGCCTCGACGATCACGCCTCGCGGGCCGTCGATCCGTGTCACAATCCCATGCCACGTGTGATCCACGCGTTCGACTGAGAGTAGTTCGGCCACTACTTCAAGGACACGGTCGACTGGAATGGCGAAGCCGATCCCCTGAGCCCCCGCCCGCACCGCCACGTTAATGCCGATCATCTCGCCGTCGACGTTGAGGAGCGGGCCGCCGGAGTTGCCCGGGTTAATACTGGCGTCGGTCTGGATGAGATCGTCGTAACGCTGCGTACGGCTGACCTCCACATCGCGGTGGAGAGCCGAGATAATGCCGCGGGTCACGGTGTGTTCGTAGCCGAAGGCATTGCCAAGTGCCAGCACCGTTTCACCGATCATGAGATCGGAAGAGGTGCCGATCGTGATCACGGGGAGCGGTGCGTCGTTCTCGATCTTGATGACGGCGAGGTCAGTCCGAGGATCGTGAGAGACAAGCGTGGCTGAGGTTGTCTTGCCCGAGGCGAGCGTGACCTCAATCCGCCGCACGCCCTCGACGACGTGGTAGTTGGTGATGACATAGCCGCGGGCATCCACAACGACACCGGTCCCCATGCCGTTGACTCGCTTCAGTTCGGCGGTCGTCTCGTCGTCTGGATTCGGCACGAGCTTTTGCCCGTGGATATTGACGACGCTGTCACGCTGCGATTCGATCGCCCGCACGATGGCGGTGCGGCGGCCTTCGGCTGCTTGGCTTGGCCGCGGGCTTGCGGTTGCTCCCAGCAATGCCACGACCGAAAAAACAGCCCACTGACAGCGCATGAACAATCAGCTCCCCAGACTCCCCACTTCTGTGCGGTCCGCGAACGGAGCGACACAGCCTGCAATATGCAGATTGCATCGACCACCCGCGCCCCGCGCTCTACCACCCTCGACGCGGGCCGGCACAGCTTTCCCAGATGGTGGCGGGTGGCGGGTGGCCGCCGTTTCGCCGCCCTAGAGTAACGGCCTGGTAAAAATTATTCACGCCGCGGCCGGTCACCGTCGGCCTCTTCGGAGGGGCCGGTTTTCACGGTGCCAATCAGCAGCGGCAGGACCTGCATGAGCAGAAAAAGTCCCATCACCAAGAGCACGACCTGGGGCCAGATGCCGGCGATCCGTTCCCCCCATTCCCAGCGGGCTGCGCGGGCGATGCCGCCGACGAGCGTTGCTAGTACGAGGAGCATCAGCGCCGCCAGGACGAGTCCGCAGCCGAGCGAGGCCATGGTGCCGCGGAATGTACTGAGTTCGGAAAACTCCTCCTGATGGAGGTCGATGGCCCGGCCTTTCGCCAGACTGCGTGGCACGGTCTCGGCCAGTTCGATGGCCCGGGCCGCGTCAGACCAGGTGGCGGCGGGCACGCCATCGGCCTGCGGCACGCCATGCAGCAGGTCGAGCATGATGGCACCACGGTCAAAGCTGGCTGTTTCGGTATGGTCGCCCGACCAGGTCCACGGGATTCCCGGCCCATCCGGAATATCAACGGCGGTGAAGCCTTCCGCATGAACGAGTTTGATGGAAAGCCCAGCCTGATCGCCACGGACCACCTGCCAGCGCAAGGGCACCTGTGCCGGCCCGCTCAAGCCCACCGAAAGCGTAGCCCAAGCCGAGTCGGCGTCGGCAGCGCCGAGTGTGGAGAGTCGGGACGGGTCGCCCGCCAGCACCCGCACGAGGTCGGCATCGACCGCGAGGGCCCGCAGCACCGCATCCTTCGAGCGGTCAACCAGCCGCCGTTCCATTGTGATCGTCTCGACGGGGCCCGGCGGGCCAACGCGGGCGAGGCCCATCTCAATACTCTCTTGCAGGCGGCGGATAAAAGGGTGCAGCCGATCGGGAAGAAAGGGGATCAGCCGGGCCCCGGAATCACCGCGGATCATGTCGAGCTCGTATGCCCAGAGCATCGAGAGCACCAGCGGATGGGAAAGCAGGAGCGGTCGGCCGGCCTGCACGAGCGCCCGCACGCCGCTGGCCCGGGCGTCGGTCCAGCCATCGCCGCCAACGAGCACGGCATCGCAGACCCGAGAGTCGAGGAGGTTTTCCCAGGAGGTTTCTCGGGGCACGTCAACGCTGACGGCCGCGGCAAGTGCCTCGCTGGCGGGTAGATCGCAGGCGATTACGATCGAGTCGCCGCGCGGGCCGGCAGCCGCAACGGCCTGCGCGATCCAAGAGTCGATGCCAAGGAGTCCGAGTTTCATCATGCCATTGTTTGCCGGAGGCCCGCATTCGGCCAGCCCGGGCTGGTCGGGCGGGGGTGAAGCGGGGTAAAAACAGGGTATGCACGCAGAAGTAATTGCGATTGGTGACGAACTCACCACCGGGCAGCGGCTCGACACCAACAGCCAGTGGCTCGCCACGGAGCTTGGGCTGATGGGCATTCCGGTCCATTTCCATACCACCGTCTGCGATACGTTTGCAGACGGGATTGAGGCCTTTCGCATTGCCGCCGCCCGGGCTGATATTGTCGTAGCCACCGGCGGACTCGGGCCTACGGCCGACGATCTCACGCGGGACGTCTTGGCGGCGGTCGCCGGCGTACCGCTAAAACTCTCTGCCGCGGCCCTCCACGTGGTCGAGTCGCGGTTTTCGCGGCGGGGCGTGACGATGCCGGCGAGCAATCGACGGCAGGCGGAGTTTCCCGAGGGCAGCCGGATGATTCCGAATCCCGACGGTACCGCTCCCGGGATCGATCTCGATCTCAAGCGGCCCGACGGGGGCAGAAGCCGGGTCTTCACGCTGCCGGGCGTGCCTGGCGAAATGAAGACGATGTGGAAGGCCACGGTGGCTGGCGACCTGCTCGCCATGCTGCCGGAGGCGGGTGTCTTTGTGTATCGCCGGATCAAATGTTTTGGGGCGGGTGAGAGCGCCGTTGAGGGCATGCTGCCCGACTTGATTCGCCGCGGCCGTGACCCGCTCGTCGGCATCACGGCGCACGAGGCGACGATCACGCTGCGAATCGTCGCCCGTGGTCGCGACGAAGCAGAGTGCCTGGCGAAGATCGCCCCGACGGAGCAGACGATTCGGGAGTGCCTCGGAGCCATCATCTATGGCACAGACGACGACGAAGTGGAGGATGCCGCAGTGCGGGCTCTGGCTCACGCCGGGCAGACGCTCGGCACGGTTGAGATCGGCACTGAGGGCCGCGTGGCAGCGCTCCTTGCGCAGGCGGAGTCGCGGCGACAGGCAGAAAATGCAGCGGAAAACCTGTTTCGCGGGGGTACAGTGCTGACTCGTAACACCGCGGCCATCGCGGCCGAAATCGACGCCTTGGCCGAACGGGCCCGGACCGATTTCGGGGCCATGATCGGCCTCGCGATCGGAGCGGCCCGCCTCGGGCCCGAGGGCCGCAGCGTGGTCGATATTGCTCTGGCCGACGGGCAGCACATCCAGCGGATCGAGCACATGCTGGGAGGTGGCCCCCTGCTCGCCCTGTCGCGGGCGGCAAAGACCGCCATGGAACTGGTGCGGCAGCGGCTCGAACCCCGGACGCTTTCACCATGAGTTTTATTGTCGAGCCAGCCGCGGCGGGGCAGGGGTCTGGCCGCCGCACGCTTGTTTTGTTTGCGGGGCTCGTGACACTTGTCGGACTGATCGTCTGGCCGTCACTTGCCGGCCGCATCCAGTATGCCAAGACGCGGGCCGAACTGGCGGCGATCCGCGATGCGGCGGCCGGCGCTGAGTTGAGGTCGGTTGGCAAACTCTTCACGACCCTGGCGCGGGTCATTGGGCCGGCGGTTGTGAACGTGACGTCGAAGAAGCGGCTGCAGTCGCTCGCCGATGAGATCGGGGCGCTCCGTGGCGAGACGCCGACTGGAATCACCGACGAATCGGTCGGCTCGGGCGTGATCGTCGAAGCCGACGGCGTGATCATCACCAACTATCACGTCGTCGCGCAGAGTGACGAGATCGATGTGCTCTTATCAGACGGCCGCCGCTTCCAGGCCGATCTCGTGGGAGCCGACGCCGCCACTGATCTGGCTGTTCTGCGGATCAAAGCCCAAAATCTCCCGAAGGCCGAGTGGGCCAACAGCGACGAAGTCGAAGTGGGCGAGATGGCATGGGCGATTGGCAATCCCTTCGGGCTCGACCGCACGATCACCTACGGCATCGTCAGCGCCGTGGGCCGGCGGGGCGTAGTGGGCAACCCGTTTCAGGAGTTTCTGCAGACCGACGCCTCGATCAATCCGGGCAATTCTGGTGGGCCGCTGGTCGATGTGCACGGCCATGTGATGGGGATCACAACGGCGATTATCGGCAAGGGCTTTCGCGGGATCGGCTTTGCGATTCCGAGCAACACGGCCCGGCGGGTCTGCGAGGAGATTTGTACGACGGGGCATGTTGAACGCGGCTACCTCGGCATGGCGCTTCGGGAACTGCCAGTGGGTTTCGCGGGCCGGCCGGGCGCCGCCGTGGCGGCGGTTGAGCCAAAATCGCCTGCCGCAGAGGCTGGCGTCAAGGCTGGCGACATCGTGCTCAGGTTTGACGGGGAAGATATCACCGAACCAACAACGCTCGTATTGCTACTCACGCGGTCTCCGATTGGTGCCGAGCTACCGCTTGAGATCCTTCGCGACGGTGAGCCCACGACGATCACTGTGAAAGTCGGCCGCCGGCCCCACGACCGGTAGGAATTGGCAAGCTTTAAAAGCTCACCTCCAGGGGGAACCCCTGCACCCTCTCCCAGGTGGACAGCGAATGGGACTCGACTATGGCTGCGGATCGGCCGGAGGTGCGTCCTCGGCGGACGGCTCGTCGAGAAGCTTAGCGAAGTTGAAGTCGTCGTCGCCAAAGCCTCCTTTCAACGCAAAACCGAAGTTGTCGCCAGCCCCGCCCACAGTCGGCTGGACCGCGGCCGCCGTGGGCCGGTCTGACGGCGTGCCCTGTGGCCGTGCCCTCATCGTGGCCGACACGCTCGCGAGCCACTCAGCCGTTGGGAAGGCATACGGTCGAAACTTTTCCAGCGTGCCGGTCTCCTCGTGGATGAAGAGCGCTCGCTGCGGGCCGAGCTTCACGGCGGCGGGGCTATCGACCAATTGGCTTGAGTCAGAGCCGCTCATCTGGAAGAGCACCCGCAGTTCAAACTCCTTGAGCGTGCCACGTTCAAACGTCCGCTGCAGATTCGTGAGCGAGTCGCACCAAATCAGCAGGTGGACGCCGACTGGCGGTCCATCCTTGAGAAGCGTGCCTAGGTTTTGCGCGGGCGTAGCCTTCTGCTCGCCGCCCGGCGACGAATAGCCAAAGTCGTTTTCGTTGCGCCGCAGTTCGCGGAAGCGGGCCAGATCACGGATGATCACGTAGACCGCTTCGCCGTCGAGCACCTGCTCATCGATTCGCCGCCGGACCTCGTCGGCTAGCCGCTGCATCGCGTCGCCCACGGCGAGCCGGCCCACCATCTCGATCTCATGCGGGAAAGACGGCACGAGTTTTGAGAGCAGGAGGTCGGGCTTCTCCTCGGCGATCGCCGGCTCGAAGACGACGAGCCGGGCCGCTCGCCCGAGTGCACCGCCATGAAAGGGATCGTGCGAGGCGGCGAGGCTGACCATCGACATCGCCAGCAGACTCACGGCCAGATCCTCGCGCTGGCCGACGATGAGGAGGTTTGCACCGCCCTGACGGCGGAAGATCGCGGCGGTCGGATCCTTGATGGCGATCGCGTCACCCAGCCACGCCAGGGGTGGTGTCTGTGACTTTCCGCCCACGGTGCCGGCCCGAAGCAGTTCGGCCAGCAGCGGATTCCCCGCCGGATCAGCCGCCTCGTTGCCGTCGAACACCATCCGGGGCAGGGTGGGGATATCGGTCCGCCGGTCGGCCAGCCTGCGGAGTGCGCCGAGGTAGCGCTCCCGCCGCTCGTCGTTTAAAAACACGACCTGAAACGGATTGTTGCCCGCGACCATGCCGTTGGCGTCATTGTAAATGGCCTCGCCGGGCCGCGTCAGTAGGCGGGCGGCGGTGTTGTCTTCGCTGAGGATGAGGCTGGAGTCGGCCTCGTTGCACTGCAGCGCCACGCGGACCGCCATCTGCCCCATCGTGGCGCGGGGCAGGCTATACGAGCCGCCGAGCGTCTGGGAGCCGAGAATGACATGCATGCCAAAGGCTCGGCCCTGGCGGACGAGCCGGTCGAGAATCAAGGTCGCATCCTGGGCGATCTTGTCGTCCTCGACAAAGATCTCCTGAAACTCGTCGATGATCAGCAGGATGCGGGGCATCGGCTCCGACTTGCTGGCATTGCGGAACCCGGCCACATCCTGAACCGCAAATTCACGAAACACGTCGCCACGTCGCTTCAGTTCGCGGTCGAGCTGCTCGAGCACCGACAGACCAAACTCTCGTTCGCTCTCGATGGCGATCACGCGGGCATGCGGCAGTTTGTAGTGATCGTAGAGCTTGAATTCCACCCCCTTTTTAAAGTCAATGAGATAAAACTGGATCTCGTTGGGGCTGTAGTTGAGGGCGAGGCTCGTGATCAGCGCGTGCATGAGCGTAGATTTTCCAGAGCCCGTTTTGCCGGCGATGAGCGCGTGTTGGCTCGTGCCCTTGCCGAGCTTCATATACTGCGTCTTCTTAGCCCCGGCGGGGCCTAGCGGCGCAAGCACCTCGCTCGCCGTGCTGCCCGTCCACCAGTCTTCTTCCTTAGGCGCCACGCGATCGAACGGCACTTCCACTCGCTTGGCCGCCTTGGCCGCCTTGCCGACCCGCTGGATGATCTGCGTAAACAGCTCATCCGATGGCGCCTGTTCCACCGTCAGCGGCCATTTGCCAAACTCAGGGTCGTTCCAGGTATAGACGCCATCCTTGAGCGTGAGCGCCGTGGCATACTTCTCGATGTCGTTTGCGCTAAAATTCGACGGCATGTGCTGCGACGTGTCGATCGAGACGATCGTGTAGACGCCGCAGCGGGCACCTGAGGCGGCAATGCTCGCCAGCCGACGGGCGCTGGTCTCAGTGAAGTTGGCGGGGAAATTCGCCACCACGACAAAGCGATACGGCTCTGGCACCTCGGCGATGGCGTTGTAGTCGCCGATTGAGTGGTATTCGTTCCGCAGGTATTTCTGGATCACGAGTTCGATCTGCTCGGTGATGTCTGCCAAGCACTGCTCAATCTGCGGTGGCTCCGTCCAGATCCGGCTCGTGACGAGCAGTTCGTCGTAATCGGCCAGATGCATGAAGCCGGCAAACTGCTTGCCGAGATCGAGCGGGTCGATGATCGTGAAGCGGCTCTGACCCGCCGGAATGCCAGTGGCGATCCGCAGCATGAGCGCCTGCATCATGTCGGAGGCAGTCTCCTTCTGATCGCCAGTCGTCTTAATAAGCAGTGACGCTCCCACGGGGAAGGGCATCAACGCGGGCTGTGTCCAGGCAGTCGGGCCGAAGGCGTTGAGCGCCGGTCGCGATGACACACCTCCTGGCATTTTCTCCAGGCTGAGACTGAGCTGCCCAAACCGCAGCCCCGGCGGCGACGCGGTCGGCAGTGGCACTTCGTCGCGAGCCAATTCATTCCAAGGGAGGAAGGCCGCGGCGTCGATCAGGTTGGCTTCGTCGTAGCTGGCGGCGGTCTCCGTGCGGGCGGTCTGCCAGGCCTCTGTCATTTCCCGCCAACGGTCGTCACGGTTGCGTTCGGCGCTGACTAGCCTTTCGTCACGGGTCCGCGTGAGCTGTTCCAGGTGTTCGGTGCGATCGGCGGCCAACTTCTCCAGCCGCGCAGGGTATTTCTGTGCGGCCGCCTCGAGTGTGGTGGCTTTCTTTTTCTCGATCTTCGCGACGGCGTCGTTGTATTTTGTTTCGAGATCCGCGTTTTGCTGATCGCGTTTTCCAACGCCCGCAGTGATGTCTGCCGCGTCCTTGCTTTTGCGTTGCTGCGTCTCCTCGACAAACGTGGCGTCGAGCTTCACGAGTTGGGCGTCGTGCCGCTTTTTCACATAAACAGTGGTGGCGGCAAGGCACTGCCGCGTCTGGTCGATCGAGCGTGCGAGTTCGGTCCGCAGAGCCGTGGCCTGTTCACGGGCGGCCCGTCGCAACCGGCCGATCTGCCAAAGCCCAAGCCCCATGCCGATTCCCGCGATCGTGACCAGCCCCGCGCCGGCGGCTACCGCCTTGGTGGACAGAGCCTCAGGGAGCGTGCCTGGCGTGAAGAAGAAGGCCGCCGCCGCGGCGATGAGCCCCAGCAAGAGTGGCAGCAGAATCGCAGCGGCCCGGGTGCTGCTGGAGAATGCTCTGGCCACTGTCTTGAGGCCGACGAGCGCGGCGAGTTTTTCAGCCACGGCCTTCCGGAGCTGTTCGAGCGTCGTGAGCAGCGCCGACCCCGTAGGCAGTGGCTCGGCGGCGGTCGCGGGCTCTATGGACGGGGCTGACTTGATGCCGCAGGCGGTCAAAACACTCAGGCTGCGGGCATCAGCCTCGTCGAGCTGGTTGCCCGTGTCGGCGAGTTCTTTTTCAGCCCGCCGGAGAATCTTTGCCGGTTCCTTCCGCTTCTCCTTGAAGACCTCTTTCGACGAATTCTCTTCATACTGGGCATCTTCCTTGAGCTGCTGGGCCTGTTTCTCCCAGGCGCGGGCGATCGTCGCGGCCAGACCCTTCCGCTGGGTGCTGAGCTTAACGAGATCGGCGGCCGCCTCGCTGGTGGCCTTGTCGATCACCGCGGCCTGTTCACGGCGGGTCGCATCACTCTCCCGGACGTACTTCTCCTCCACCGACGTTATAGAGGCAGCGGCCTGCGCTTGCGCGGCTGCGGTCTCCGTCTCGTGTTCCAAGGTGATGTCGCGCTCAAGTTGGCTGCGGACGGAGGCGGCTTGGCGGAGGCGGTTTACCTGCTCACGAAGCAGTTGGAGGTCGTAGGCGTTGTGGCTCACAGCGGCGGATCCAAAGGGACTAAGGAACGGGAGGGATGGAAATATCTGCTTCGGAGGTGACTGCCCAGGGCATCCTTGCGACGCAGTCTGCCGTCTTTCGTGGGATAAGTTTCCAACTTGTCCGCTTCGTCTTCGTCTTTTTCGGCACGTTGGGAAACTCGTCTCCACGGGGGTCTGCTGAACGGTGGCGTCAGCAGGGCGGGAAAATCGATCGGGGTGTCAATCATCGACGTCGTTAACATCTCGGCTGGCTCGGGCGAGCACCTCGGCCAGCCGCCCGATTGCCTCAAGCGTTTCCTTGACCCGCGGAGTCAGGGGCTCGATGTGCTCCTTGTGAAAGGCCCTGCTGGTGGAATCGTCCCAAGTGTCACGGGCCGCCTCCCACTTCAAGTGGAGTGTCTTCAGGGCGAGTGCCAGTTTCGCCGCACCGCCGGAGAGATCGCCCCTCATGCCCGGCCTCTGGCTCGATCGGCCGGTGGGGCTTGCGGCGCGGCAGCAGGCAACGCGTGGCCACCCACAATCTCATCCACAGGTCGGGCGACCGACGCTTCCGTGCCGCTTCCAGCACCGGTGCCGGCACCGCCAGCCGGCGACGCTGTATGAGTGTAATGGTCGAGCGCGCGAAGCATTCGCTCTAGACGTGCTAGCGCCTTGGGGCAGTCGATGTCGATCACCTCGCGAAAGCGGGTGAGCCGCACGCCTGTTTCCTGCGTCTGCTGTCGTACGACCGGCGTCCACTTCCGCACCGCCTCCGCCTTCCGCTCGGCGCGGGCCAGCCGGTGCTTGGCCTTTTCCAAAACCTTCTTTTCCTCGTTGCAGGCCGGCGTAGTGTCGCCCACCTTCTTATAGGTGCGGCAGTGCTGCAGGTCTTTCATCGCCTGATTGACTGCCTCAGCCGCCCGCCGGACCTCCGTCTTCCAGTAGGCGGCCTGATCGATGCAGATCCAGTCGGATATTCGCTGCGACTGCATCTCGACCTCGCCGAGAGCCTGGCCGCTCTCATGGGCAAACGCAGCGAGCGCCGCCTTGACAAAGGCGAGCGTATCGATCGATTTGACTTCAGCCTGCGTTGACATGAAATAAATTCCTGGATTTGCTGGCGTCAACGCTGCTGTTGGTATTCTTCGACCCGCTCTGCCTTGCGGATGAGGTAGGGAACATAATCTTCGGTGGCTTCGACGAAGCGAGCGAAGGTACTGAGTTGCTGCTCAAACTCCTCCGTAAACTTCTGCTGTTCTTGGTCGCGCCAGGTGGAGCTCAGGGCCGCCAGTTGCCGCTGCACACCCTGCATCTGGGCCATGACTTCGGTGCTGAAAAAACGCAGTCGCGACGCAAACCGCCGTAGCTCCTGCGGATCGACGATGACCTGTCCCATGTTGTGGATCCTCTCTTCGGGGCGGCCGCTCCCGCCGCGATTGAACGTGTTGGTCTGAATCCGCCGGGGGGGAACCGTTTCACACCCTCCCTTCATCGTATCGATTTCAAGCCAAAAACGCACCGGCG
>Ga0194043_1000991_pt1 | contig 15976 bp, 19 predicted proteins | sample JunL4415m_MetaG_FD_161274 | JGI IMG/M metagenome (GOLD analysis project Ga0194043, IMG submission 161274) | Anoxic zone freshwater microbial communities from boreal shield lake in IISD Experimental Lakes Area, Ontario, Canada - Jun2016-L442-15m | ecosystem: Environmental > Aquatic > Freshwater >...
GCCCGCCGCCTGGACCACGGTGGAGTGCCCGCTTGAGGCGCCGGCGGCCGTGCGCGAGCAGGCCGGCGCCGGAGCGCGCACCGGCGCCGGGGCGAAGGCCGGCATCGCCGCCTCCGGCGGCCCGGCCGACCCTCCCGTCTTCCTCCTCGACTGCGTCACCTTCTGGGTCACTAATCTGCTGTTCGCGGGCGGTGCCTTCGGCGGCAGCGCGCCGCCGGATGAGGGCTTCAACTACGCCAGGGACCTGCTGCCGGCGGACGAGGAGCGCGCCGCCTCGGCGCGCGTCTCCGCCGGCGTCGCCGATCTTCTCGCGGCGCTCGCCGAGACCGGCGCCGTGCTCGTGGCCGTCACCAACGAAGTCGGGCTCGGGGTCGTGCCCGAGTATCCGCTTGCCCGCCTGTACCGCGACCAGCTCGGCTGGGCCAATCAGCGCCTCGCCGCCGCCGCCGACCGTGTCTACTTCCTGGTCGCCGGCTTCCCCCTCGACGTCTCGGCTCTCGCCGCGTCCCCGCTCACCCAGTTCCCCGTGAAGGAGTCCGACCAGTGACCACCGACCTGCTCACCCGCACCATCGCCGCCATCACGCCTCTCGACGCCGACGCCATGCGCGCCGCCGAGGCGCGGCAGATGCAGCTCACCAAGCCTCCCAAGGCTCTCGGCCGTCTGGAGACGCTGTCCATCCAGCTCGCCGGCATCCAGGGCAAGGCGCAGCCCGTCATCGAGACCAAGGCCATCGCCGTGATGGCCGCCGACCACGGCGTGACCGCCGAGGGCGTCAGCGCCTTCCCCGCCGAGGTCACGCCGGGCATGGTGTTCAACTTCGCCGCCGGCGGTGCCGCGATCAACGTCATCGGCCGTCACGTCGGGGCGCGCGTGCTGGTCACCGACGTCGGCGTCAACGCCGATCTCAGCGCCGCCGAGGGCGTGCGTCAGAAGAAGATCCGCACGGGCACCGCCAACATGGCGCAGGGTCCGGCCATGACGCGCGACGAAGCCGTGCGCGCCATCGAGATCGGCATCGAGCTGGTCGAGGAGGAGCTGGGCAAGGGCCTCGACATCATCGCCACCGGCGAGATGGGCATCGGCAACACCACGGCCGCGTCGGCCGTGATCGCGGCGCTCACCGGCGAACCCGCCGCGACGGTCACGGGGCGTGGCACCGGCATCAGCGCCGAAGCGCTTCCGGCCAAGGTCGCGGTCATCGAGAAGGCGCTGGCCGTGAACCAGCCGGACGCCGCCGACCCGATCGACGTGCTCGCCAAGGTCGGCGGCCTCGAGATCGCCGCCATGACCGGCGTGTTTCTCGGCGGCGCGGCGCACCGCATCCCAGTCGTGATGGACGGCTTCATCAGCGCCGCCGCTGCGCTCGCCGCCGTGCGCCTCTGCCACGAGTGCGTGGACTACATCCTGCCCAGCCACGTGAGCATCGAGATCGGTCACCAGGTGGTGCTCGACGAGCTTGGCCTGGTACCCCTCTTCGACCTGCAGATGCGGCTCGGCGAGGGTACGGGGGCGGCCCTGTCGATGAGCATCATCGAGGCCTCCGCCCGCATCCTCAGCGAGATGGCGACCTTCGAGAGCGCCGGCGTGGCCGGCGACCCCAACGCGGCCGACGCGGAGCTGACGCGTTGACGGAGGACCGCCGCAAGGTCGGGGCCGTCGCTCGCGGCGGACCGGGGAGATGACGCGCCGATGATCCGGCAGCTCACTTTGGCCGTGACGTTCCTGACCGGCATCCCGCTGCCGGTGAACGGCGACGTGAGCCCGGCCGACCTGTGGCGCAGCATGGGCTGGTACCCGCTGGTCGGCTTCGCCCTCGGCGCAGCGGCGTGGGGCGTGTACGCGGGCCTCCTCGAGCTGCTCCCGAGCCTGGTCGCCGCGGTGCTCGTCGTGCTGCTGCTCGAGGCCGTCACTCGTGGGCTGCACATGGACGGCCTTATGGACACCGCCGACGGCATCCTCAGCGGAGCGCCCCGGGAGCGCGCCCTCGAGATCATGAAAGACAGCAACGTCGGCGCCATGGGCGTGGTCGCGGCTGTGCTGATCATCGCGCTGAAAGCCGCGGCCCTGGGCGCGCTGGCGCGCGCCGATGCCGCCGCGCCCCTGCTCGCCGGCTGGTGCGCGGCGCGCGCCCTGCCGGCGCTCGACGTGTACGCGTGGCCGTATGCGCGCGCCGCGGGCACCGGCGAGGCGTTCACGCGCGAGCGTACGCCCGGCCCGGTGGTCATGGCGGGCGCGCTCCTGGCGGCCGGCGTGGTGGCCACGGTGTTCGTCACCGTCGTGGTTGACGGCGCGGGGGGCTGGTACTCGGGCCTCGTCGTCGCGGTGCTCGCGATGGGCGTGGCGCTGGTCGTGCAGGCCGCCGTGGCGAAGCGTCTCGGCGGCCTCACCGGCGACGTGTACGGTTTGGGCATCGAGCTGGCTGAAGCGGTGGCGTTGGTCGTCGGCTGCTCCCTCGTCCGGCTGGCGGGGTGAGGCCGTGAGGCTCTACCTCGTGCGCCACGGCCAGTCCACGGGTAACGTGGGCGGCACCCTCATGGGCCAGAGCGACCACTCGCTCACCGCGCTCGGCGAGGAGCAGGCGCGAGCGGCGGCTGCGCGCCTCGCGCCCTTCGGCCCCATGCCCGTCCACTGCAGCGACCTTCCGCGCGCCGTGGCCACCGCCGCGCACATCGTCGATGCCTGGGCGGATCACCCCGACCCGGACGCGGCGCTCGACGCCGCCCTTCTCGCCCGGCCGCGCGTTCTCCCCGACCCGCGCCTCCGCGAGATCGATCTCGGCGACTACGAGGGCCGCTCCTGGGAGGAGTTCGAGGCCGACGAGGAGCTCACGGCCGCCTTCGCCGCCGACCCCTACGGTACGGCGCTGCCGGGCGGCGAATCCCTGGCGCACCTCGAAGCACGGGTGATGGCCGCCTTGCGCGACGTGCTTGACGCGCACGGTGTCGGCCCCGACGGTGGTCTGAGCACGGACGCCGTGGCGACCTCGGATGCCAGCGCCCTGGCCACCGGCTTCCACACCACCGAGCCGGGCGAGAACGCCTGCGTCGTCGCCCACGACGGACCCATCCGCGCGATCCTCAATCACTATCTCGGGGTGCCGCCGGAGAAGTGGTGGACGCTGTCCACCACCCACGGCGGCGTCTCGCTGCTCGAGTTTGCCCACGGCTGGGTCAACGTGCGCTACGTCAATGCGACCAGTCATCTGGCAGGGCTCGGCGACGGGGCGGTCTTCGCACCGTCCGACAACGGCTGACAGCGCAGCGCCGGTCGCACCGTGTTCTTCCTTCCCCATGACTGGCGCTTGGCGCTGGCCACTGTGCTCCTCGCCGGACTCTTCGACGTCACGATCGGCGAGCCGCCGAACGCCCTGCACCCCGTCGTCTGGATGGGCCGGCTGATCGCCGCCCTCATGGGGCGCCGTCCGTACGGCCGCCCACGGGCGGAGCTCGCCTACGGCGTTCTCATCGTGCTGATCACGGCCGGCGCGGCTGCGGCCGCCGGCCTGCTGCTGACGGTGGGCCTCAGCTATCTGCCCTGGTGGGCGGCGCTGCCCCTCGGCGCCTGGGTGTTGAAAACGACCTTCTCGCTGCGCGGCCTCGTGCGCGCCGGCCGCGACGTGCAGCGCGCGCTCGGCAGCGACACCGCCGCGGCGCGCGCCCGGCTCGCGGCCCTGGTCAGCCGCTCGCCCGACCTGGAGCCGCCGCTGATCGTCTCGGCGACGGTGGAATCGCTTGCCGAGAACCTCACCGACAGCGTCGTGTCTCCGCTCCTCTACTTCGTTCTGTTCGGCCTGCCCGGCGCGCTCGCCTACCGGGCGATCAACACGATGGACGCGATGATGGGCTACCGCGATGAGCGTGAGTACGTGGGCAAGGCCGCCGCGCACACCGACGACGTCGCCAACTGGGCGCCGACGCGGATCGCGGCCCTGCTCATCGTGGCGGTCGCGGGCCTGAGGCGGAGGGCCCGCGCCGCCTGGGAAGCGCTGCGCACGCAGCACCGCCCCGAGTACGGGCCCAACAAGACGCTGGTCATCGCCACCATGGCCGGCGCCCTGGGCGTGCAACTCGAGAAGCCGGGCGCCTACGCGTTGGGCACGGCCGAGCGGCCACTCACCTCCGGCGTGATCGGCGACGCCATCTCGTATGTATGGGTCGCCGGCGGCGCGACCATCGCCGGCGCCGGCGGCCTCGCGGCGCTCCTCGCCTGGGGGCTGTGGGCATGAGCGCGCCGTTCTTCGGTCGGGGTCGCCTCGTCGCTCTGAGCGGCTCGCGGGCAGCGGCTGCGCACGGGTGACATTCCCCGTCACCCATTGAATTCCAGGCACTGTCCTTCACACTGGGACCACCCGTGGAGGAGCCGCCCGTGTCCGAGCTGATGAACCAGATGAGAGCTGCCCTGCGATCGCGTCACTACAGCCGGCGCACCGAGCAGGCCTACTGCCTGTGGGTCCACCGCTTCATCCGCTTCCATGGAATCCGCCACCCCGCCAACATGGCCGAACCCGAGATCAACGCCTTCCTCACTCATCTGGCCGTCGATAGGCACGTGAGCGCGTCGACGCAGACCCAGGCGCTCTCGGCGCTCCTGTTCCTCTACCGTCACGTCATCGGCCGCGAGGTCGGGGAGCTCACCGATCTTGTCCGTGCCCGCACGTCCCGGCGTCTGCCCGTGGTGCTCACGCGCGACGAGGTGAGAACCGTCCTCGCCGAGCTCGATGGCGACAGGTGGCTGATGGCGTCGCTCATGTACGGCGCCGGCCTTCGCCTCATGGAGTGCCTGCGCCTTCGCGTCCTCGACCTCGAGTTCACCCGTGGCGAGATCGTCGTGCGCGATGGCAAGGGCGGCAAGGACCGCGTCACGATGCTGCCGCGAACGCTGACGCCAGCCCTCGAGTCGCAGCTGGCTGCGGCGCGAGCCATCCACCGCCGCGACCTCGCCGACGGATGGGGCCGGGTGGAGCTGCCTGGCGCGCTCGCGCGCAAATACCCGAACGCGCCGGCCGACTGGCGCTGGCAGTGGGTCTTCCCGCAGCGACGTCGCTGGAGCGACCCGCAGCTCGGTGAGCAGGGCCGCCATCACGTCCACGAGACCATCATCCAGCGCGCGATGAAGGAGGCCGTGAGCCGCGCCGGCATCGCCAAGCACGCCACCTGCCACACCCTGCGCCATTCGTTCGCGACCCACCTTCTCGAGGCCGGCTACGACATCCGCACCATCCAGGAGCTTCTGGGGCACAGGGATGTCAGTACGACCATGATCTACACTCACGTTCTCAACCGCGGCGGCCGGGGCGTGCGGAGCCCGATCGATGGTCTTTGAGCCTGCTCTCGCAGACTGCCTATCTCCTTCGCCCAGTCATGGTGGTATGGTCATACGCAGAAGCTGGCAGCTGTGTCGAACGTCATACACAGACTGCATAATCCTTGTTCGACAGACGGATCGGGAGCACTGTGGTCGCACGATCCGGTGACCCGTGAGAGCGGTAGTGTGCACGACCTACGGACCACCAGGTATCCTCAACTCAGGGAAAGAGGAGGCGTCGTGAGTAGGAATGCGAAATCCGCAGGTCCTTTGCGGGATGTGACGGTAGATGTGAAGGCGAAGCTCTCTGCACTGTGGGTGGCCCTGATGTTCTTCTACATATACGCGGATATTCTGCTGTTCTACAGGCAGGGGCATGTAGCGGGGTTGCTGGCGGGCAAAGCTGGGGGCATGGAAATCACTCCGGCATTCGTTCTGGCAAGTGCAGTGGTGATGGCGATTCCGAGTCTCATGGTCTTCCTCTCCCTGGCGTTGAAGGCCACGGTGAATCGCTGGGCAAACATCGGCGTAGGTATTGTCTATGCCGCTGTACTCGTGGCCACCCTCTTCGCGGGGAAGATCACCGCTGACTCCTTGCTCTATGCGGTCGTCGAAGCGCTGCTTGTCGCACTGATCGTTTGGCATGCGTGGAAATGGCCAAGAGAGGAAGGCGCTGACGTCACAACGTAGGTAGCCGAATCCCGCAGCGTGACAACTCTCGGAGTGAGCGGCTCGGCCGCTGTCGAACAAGCGGATCAACACAGACAGCGCGCCGGGTGAGGCAAGCTCGGGTTCCAGCCGTGCGAGGCGCGCTGCTGGTTATCCGCAACAACGTTGGACCGACGGAGGACCTCCCGTCACGGAAGGCCGGGATCCGAGGCTCGCTCGCCGCTGAAGGCTGTCGGCGGCGAGAAAGGGGAACATGGGCAGGGAGCCTGCCGGCAGCAGCGAGGAGGGCGCGAGGAACAAGCGCTCGTCCTCGGGGCGCACTATCCTCGAGTACGCAATCCTCGCGGTAATCGCGGTCGCGGTCGCCTTGCTCATCCAGGCGTTCCTCGTCAAGCCGTACCGCATCCCGTCGCCTTCAATGGAAGACACCTTGCTGGTCGGCGACCGCGTGCTCGTGGACCGTATCTCCTGGCGCTTCTCGGAGCCGGCGCGGGGCGACATCGTCGTCTTCCACTCGCCGGTGCCCGGTCCCGTGCTCATCAAGCGCATCGTGGGCATGCCCGGCGACACACTGTCGCTCCGTGACGGGGCCGTGTACGTGAACGGACGGCGGCTCGACGAGCCCTACGTGCGGCGCGTGGACGGCCGCCCCGCGCTCACGGAGCCGTTCGACACGGGGCTTCCGTGGTCGCTGCAGCAACCGTACAGGGTGCCGGCCGGCAGCTACTTCCTGATGGGCGACAACCGCATCGACAGCAAGGACGGCCGTGACTTCGGCCCTGTGGCCCGTGACCAGCTGGTAGGCCGGGCCTTCGCTCGCTACTGGCCGCCAGGACGCATCGGCGGCCTGGGCCAGTGACCACGCCACGGCTTCACGAGGCTCATGCCCTCACCTGGCCCTGTCTCGCGGTGGGGCAGGTGGCTCAGTTGCCGCGGTCCAACAAGCGCATCAACCTGACGCGCCCAACGGTTTCCGTAGTAACCTGTGACCGGAGTCCGCGCAGGTTATGCGCGAAGCGGTTGGCCGGGGTCGGGAGGGGGATGCAATGAGCTCGGTGACGACGAGAGTATCCGCGATCGCGCTCACCCTGCTGATCGCCGCGGCGGTCGGCGGATGCGGTCGAATGCCGCCGGAGGAAGCGACGAGCGCGCGTTTTACTGCGCTGCATCCCGGTGGCACTCCCGTGACTTGGGAGGCGTCTGAGGCCGACTTGCAGCGCTTCAATGAGGCCTACGCGAATGCGACGCCTCTGAGCGAGGACTATGGAACCACTGCGCCAGCGCGCATCGACGCCGTGCTCGAGTCGGGGCAATCGATGGTTGTCTGGGGCGGTAGCCAGCATTTCCAGACGGTCTCGATGCGCGGCCAGCAGTTCAACGTGGACGGCGAAGAGTTGCACCGTTTGCTCGAGGAGATAGCCGCACGCGTCGAGCCGTAGTTGCAGCGGCGACCCGCTGCGACCCGCCCAACAAGCGCTTCCAGCGGACGGCCGATATGCTTGAGCAATGAAGGAGGCGCTGCGGCCCGCCGCCGCTGAAGCGCCACGCGTTAGCCGCACGAGCCGGCGACGCTGGCGTGGGTGCATCGGTGGTACAATGAACGCTAGCGAAGGAGGTACCTCTGATGAGTGCAATCCCCAACATCGTCCCGATCAGCGAACTGCGTCAGGATGCTTCGGCCATTTTGAAACGGGCGTCAGCTTCCGGTGAACCAGTGTTCATCACGCAGCACGGGCGCGCCTCTGCGGTCCTGGTCAGCGCGGGCGCCTACGAGCGTGCCCAGCACGACTTCGAGATCCTGCGCCTGCTGGCGCGCGGCGAGGCCGACATCGAGGCCGGCGTGGGCTACGACCTGGAGACCGTGATGGCAGAGGCCGAAGCGCTGCTCGGCGAGTCGTGACGCTGAAGGTCCAATTCACGCCGCCCGCCCGCGCCCAGTTCCTGGCGGCTCTCGCCTACATCCGCGCGGACAGACCGCCTGCCGCCCGGGCATTCCAGCACAGAGTGAATGCCGTGCTTGCCCGGCTCGGGGACTTCCCCGACTCGGGTCGCGTGGTTCCGGAGTTCCCGGATCTCCAGTTCCGCGAAGTCATTGTCGACCCGTACCGCTTCTTCTACCGCGTGAAGGGCGGGACTGTCTGGGTGGTTGCGGCATGGCATGGGGCGCAGATTCCGGACGTCCCAGCCGAGGTCATCGGCGGCTAACAAGCAGTTCGAGCAGACCGGCCTGAAAGCTACGATGAGGGACCAAGCGCAGCGGGCCGGCAGCTCAACTGCAACACGTTAGCCCGAACCGATTGTGTTCACACACCCGCAGGGAGACTTTTCGCAGTGGACATTCCGCGGATATTCAACATCACTGAGAGTGCTCACCGCATTCACAACCCAATCACACCCGATAAGCTTGCCACTCTCGGCGCGGCGCTGCGTCTGGAATCGGGGGTGCGAGTGCTCGACCTCGGCAGCGGTTCGGGGGAGATGCTGTGCACCTGGGCGCGCGATCACGGCGTCATCGGCACCGGCATCGACATGAGCCAGTTGTTCATCGAGCAAGCGAGACTCCGTGCTGAAGAACTCGGAGTTGCCGATCAAGTCAAGTTCATCCATGGCGATGCTGCCGGCTATGTCTCTGACGAGAAGACCGATGTGGCAGCCTGTGTCGGTGCCACTTGGATCGCTGGGGGAGTTGCCGGCACTCTCGAGCTTCTGGCGCGGAGCCTGCGCACCGGAGGGATCATCCTCATCGGCGAGCCCTGCTGGCGGCAGCTACCGCCGACGGAAGATGTTGCCGCGGGGTGTCTTGCCAATTCAATCTCCGACTTTCTCATGCTTCCAGAACTTCTCGCTTCTTTCGGCCACCTTGGCTACGACGTTGTTGAAATGGTTCTCGCTGACCAAGACGGCTGGGACAGATACGAGGCGGCCAAGTGGCTCACCATGCGCCGATGGCTTGAAGCCAATCCCGACGACGAGCTCGCGAAAGTTGTTCGAGCCAAACTGACTTCGGAACCCGAGCGCTACGCCGCCTACACGCGTGAATACCTGGGCTGGGGTGTGTTCGCGCTGATGCCGCGGTGATGCGTTGGCGCATCCGGCGGATCGTCAACGCCGAAGGTCATTGGGGGTTGCTGTGGGCCCAGATTGGCTACACGCGGTCGGGCAAACAAAGGCATCAACCTGACGGCCAGAAGGTAGACTGACCCGAAGGCGCCTGCGCCGCCGGTTATGCCTAACACGTTGGGCCTACTGAAGCATCCGCCAGGGGAATCATCACGTTGTCGATGAGCCTATGGGTCGGGAGTGTGAGCAATGGCGGACAAGGTGACCAAGAAGCCCGGAGAGGCAGCGGAACCGGGCCTCCTCTCAGGCGGCAATCCCCAGATCGCGAAGGCCGACGGCGACGCTCCCGTACAGGCCTATATCGCGGCCATGCCTGGCTGGAAGAGCGACGTCGGACGTCGCCTGGACTCGATCGTCGTGCGCACTGTCCCGGACGTGCGGAAGGCGGTGCGCTGGAATTCGCCCTTCTACGGCATGGAGGGGCAGGGCTGGTTTCTCAACTTCCATTGCTTCGCGAAGTACGTGAAGGTGGCCTTCTTCAACGGTACGTCTCTGGATCCTCTCCCGCCGGGCGAGTCCAAGGACGAGAAAGTGCGCTATCTCAGCATCTACGAGGACGACCAGTTCGACGAGGAGCAGTTCGCCGCATGGGTGAAGCAAGCCAGTCAGTTGCCCGGCTGGGGCACGTCGTGACGAGGCATCGCACAGTTTCGCGGTGACGCCTAACAAGCGCTGCGAGCAGAACGCCAAACGGTAGACTGACCTGAGAGCGCATCGGCGTCTGCTCCAGCGTGACACGTTGGGCTGATCGCGGGCGTCATCGACAACTGGAGACGAATGAGTTATGCAGATTCACTACCTCGAAATCGTGACCAGGGAGGTCGACGCGGTGTGCGCCGCGTACGACGTAGCGAACGGCGTGCAGTTCGGCGAGCCGGACGCCGGGCTCGGCAACGCACGGACGGCGGCGATGCCTGGAGGCGGGCTGGTGGGGGTGCGGGCGCCCATGCGCGAGTCAGAGGAGCCGGTGGTGCGGCCCTACTGGCTGGTGGACGACATCGAAGCGGCTCTCGCCGCCGCGGTCGCGGCCGGCGGCGAGGTCGCCCACCCGCCAATGGAGATCCCTGGCCACGGCACGTTTGCCATCTACGTCCAGGGCGGCATCCAGCACGGGTTCTGGCAGATGTAGGCTCGTGACGGCCCGTGAAGGCGCCAGCCTGACAAGCACATCGAGCCCCCAGCTTGATGCTGAGAGGAGACTTCAATGGCCAAGCTTATCTTCTCGGTGATCGAATCACTTGATGGCTACGTGGCAGACTCTTCCGGCGGGTTCGACTGGGCTGAGCCTGACGAGTCGCTACACACCTTCGTCAATGACCTCGAGCGATCTGTCGGCGCCTATCTGTACGGCCGTCGGATGTATGAGGTGATGGCGCCTGGGAGACTCTGGGCAGTCTGGGCGACCAGCCGCCATTCGTCGAGGACTACGCGAGGATTTGGCGGGCGGCGAGCAAGATCGTCTACTCCACGACGCTCGACGCGGTGTCCCGCGAGCGAACGCGGATCGAGCGGGCGTTTGACCCGGAGGCGATCCAGCGGTTGAAGGCGGACGCCGTAGCCGACATCTCGGTGGGTGGCCCCGGTCTTGCCGCCCAGGCGATGGCAGCCGGGTTGGTCGACGAGTATCACTTCTTCCTCGCGCCGGTTGTTGTGGGCGGCGGCACTCGGTCCCTCCCGGACGGGGCTCGGCTCGATCTCGAACTGATGGATGAGCGTCGGTTCGGCAATGGCGTGGTGTATCTGAGGTATCGTTCAGTGAGGCAAGGGAGCCATCCAGCGGTCCGTCGGCGCGCCGGCTGACAAGCGCCTCAACCAGACTCGCCCACGTGGCGCGCTTCGCCTTGGCCGCGTCCGCTCATGCGCTGTGCGTTAGGCGTAGCAGTGCCTTCCGATTGGAGCGTTCTGTGCGAATCGTTGAAGCCTCCGCCGCTGATCTCGAGGACGTGCTGTCCGTCGAGCGCCAGGCGTTCGGCGAAGATGACGTGGCGGAGCTCGTCCGGGACCTGGTCGACGATCCCAGCGCCCGGCCGCTGCTCTCACTGCTCGCCTGGGATGGCGGCCGTCCCGTGGGGCACATCATGTTCACTGCCGCGCGGCTGGAAGGGGCGCCTCGTGACGTCTCCGTTTCGATTCTCGCTCCTCTGGCAGTCGTGCCCGACGCTCAACGTGGGGGGATCGGCGGGCGTCTCATCGAACACGGCATCCAGCGCCTCAGCGAGTGGAGCGTCGAGCTCATATTCGTGCTCGGTCACCCGGAGTACTATCCGCGCCACGGATTTGAGCCGGCGAGCCGTCTAGGGCTCGCGGCCCCGTACCCGATCTCACCGGAGGAAGCTTGGATGGTTCGGGCGCTGCGTCCAGGTGTCATCGAATGCGTACGAGGGACCATCGCGTGTGCGGAAGCGATGAACAGGCCGGAGCACTGGAGAGAGTAGTCGGGATGGGCGCGCCGCAATGCCGGGCACGCCTGACAAGCGCATCGAGCAGAACGCCAGAAGGTCCGCCGCGCAACGGCAGGCCGGCCGCGTCTGCTCAGGCGCGGCGCGGTTAGCCCATCTAGACCGCGAGAATCGGGATTGGCCGCTCAGTCCTGCACGGCAATCGCACGAAGCCCCGTGATCGCAGCGTCGGCAGTCGTTTCCAGGTCAAGAGCATCCAGAGCGCATCCGTCAACGACGGCCATCGCCAAGGCGGCGAGGACGACGCGCCGTTCGGGCCGCACGTCGGCGATGGCTGCCGCGACCCAGTCTTGGAAGGCTGTCGCGATCGTGCTGATCTGCGACCGATGGGCGACCTCACCCCCGGTCGACGCGGCGCCCAGCTTGATCCACACGCGGAAGAACGGCCGGAATTCCGGTTCGCGCAGCAGGGCGGCGAGTCGCGGCATGAGCTCGGCGAAGGGCTGCGGCTCAGGCGCGGCGTCGCGCAGCACGACGAGCAGGCGACTGGCCACTTGTTCGAGGGCGGCAGCTACCAGCTCCTCCTTGTCGGAGAAGTAGTGCAACAGCAATGCGGTCTGCACACTGCTATCCGTGTTGAACGACAAGCCCGCTGACGCGCAGGCCCATCGGGTATCCCGAAACCGCAAGGCGCGCAGGCCATGCGCACGACCAGCCCCTCCTTTGGGGAGTGTTCATTCTTGCATGCCATACGTCTTTGACGTATACTTCTGCAATGTACACGTTCTCGGAAACTCCCACGTTCAGCGCTGACGCCGACAAGTTGTGGTCCGAGGAAGAGCGGCTGGAATTCTTCACTTGGCCGTCATCCAATCCCGAAGCGGGCGACGTCACTCCCGAGAGCGGCGGTTGTCGCAAGGTTCGTTGGTCTCGCGCCGGCACGGGCAAGCGAGGCGGGGTTCGGGTTGTCTACTTCAATCGCTTGCCTTCGGGCGAGATCTGGTTGCTTCTCATCTATGCCAAGTCGCTGCGACACAACATTCCCGGCCACCTGCTCAAAGCAGTGAGAAAGGAAATCGAAAATGGCTAGCGACACTCCTATCGAGCACGTCTCCTCAGGCGAGGCTCTGGGTCTCAAGCTTCTACGATCAGTGCGCGAAATGAACGCTGGGCGTGCAGCTCGCATCACGAAGTTCGAACCCAACGAAGTCGTTCAAGCCAGGCAAGGCACTGGGTTGTCTCAAGCGCAATTCGCCGAGGCATTGAGCATCTCAAAGCGCACTCTGCAAGAGTGGGAGCAAGGTCGCCGCTCTCCGTCTGGCGCTGCTCAAGCACTCATTCGCATCGCCAGGGACCATCCCGAAGTCGTCCGCGAAGCTCTTGCGTAGAGCACCTGGCCGAAGGCGGTAGACAATGCGAGGGTACTACTCCGCGAAGCTGTCGGGCGAGCGCCTGCAGCAGTGCTATGAGCTCGCCTCCGCTCGCGTGAAGCAGTACCTGGAGGCGGAGATCGAATTCGTTCTGAGCCGACTACGGCCGACCGATTCCGTGCTGGAGCTCGGCTGCGGGTACGGGCGCGTGGCGCTTCGCCTGGCCGACGTCGCGGCGCGTGTCGTCGGCATCGACACTTCGCCCGAGAGCCTCGCCTTGGCCCGTCGCCTCGCCGGTCCCGGATCGCGCTGTGACTTCGAGCAAATGGACGCGTCGGCGCCGACGTTTCCAGACGGCGCGTTCGACGCGGTCGCGTGCGTGCAGAACGGCGTCTGCGCGTTCGCCGTCGATCCGCGGCGGCTCGCGCGCGAGGCGCTGCGCGTGACCCGGCCCGGTGGGAAGGCTCTGTTCTCATCGTATTCCGAAGCGTTCTGGCCGGAACGGCTCGGGTGGTTCGAAGCCCAGGCCGCGGCCGGGTTGGTGGGCGCTATCGACCACGATCGTTCGGGAAACGGAACGATAGTGTGCAAGGACGGCTTCCGCGCCGGCACGTGCAGCGCCGAGGCGTTCCGCGTGCTCTGCCGCGGGCTCGGCGTGGAGCCTGTGATCACGACGGTCGACGACTCCAGCGTGTTCTGCGAGGTCACTGCGCCTGGCCTGCCTTGACGGCTGCGGGGAGCAGCTGGCGCTCCGCGCCCTGACGCTCCGGCGGCGTCAGCCCGCCGGCCGCATCCGCAGGTACTCACGCAGGTCGGCGCCCAGGACCGCGCGCAGCTCGGAGAGGTCGTCGGACGGTACCTCGACGAAGGTGAAGGCGAACACCGGATAGCGGTTGAAGTCGGTCGGGCGCAGCTCCAGCACCCTGCTGAAGCGCGCCGCGAAGCGCTGGTGGTCGACCGACTCGATGGCCGCGAGGTCGACGGAGCTGGGGAGGTCGGCGACGATGAGCGCCGTGGTGCGTCCGGCCGTCTCGGCGGCGATGCGCGCCCAGTCCGGACGTTCGCCGAGTAGATAGCAACGGTACGGGTTCACGCCATAGGCGAAGTCCGCGAGGTCGGCGGCGCACCATCCGCCGAAGCGCATGGGGTTGACCTCGATGGGCGCGACGCGGCCGGAGCCATCGATGCGCAGCTCCACGTGGACCGGGAAGTCGGCGAGGCCGGCGCGCCGCCCGACTTCAGCGAGGAACTCCAGCGACGGCGCGGTCAGGCGCGCGACCGTCTCGGCGCTGGTGAAGTACACGCGGTCGCTGACGTCGCCGGCGGAGCCGAAGAGGTGCGCGTAGATGTCGACGATCACCGGGGCGCCATCGGCAGCGAAGTACGCGTCGATGGCGTACTCCTCGCCCTCGATGACCTCCTCGACGACGAAGCGCTCGAGGCCCAGCACCTTAGGCGGATACATGGCGGCGAGCGCCTGGACTTCGCCCTCGACCTCGGCGACCACGGCCGGCCACGCCGCGGCGGCCTCCACCACGTGGACGCCCAAGCTGAAGAAGCCCACGGCCGGCTTGACGATGAAGGGCGCGCGCAGGCGCGAGGGGTCGAAGGCGCGCAGCTCGCGCAGGGGCAGCCCGAAGTAGCGGTAGTCCGGATAGAGGTCGGCCACCAGGTCGCGGAAGGCGACCTTGTCCTTGAACAGCGCGATCCTCTCCGGCAACGCTGAATCCGCAAGGCGCCCGGCGATCCAGCCGATGGCGTTCTCCGAGTTCGAGTAGAGCAGCGCGCCCGGTCGCGAGGCCGCGGCGGCAAACGCGTCGTCAGACAACAGGGGCACGGCCGGCGGTCCGCGCAGCCGCCGCCTCGCCATCGGCGTGTCGAGGACGGGCAGCCCCAGCTCGGCGACGGTGGCCGCGAGCAGGTCGGACACATACGGCTCTTCGAGGATGAACACGTCAGGCTCCAGGGTCGCGGGCAGGCGGTGGGCGTGGCACAGGATAACGCCCGCGGCGCCGTCGTGCAGGGTAGAGTGATGCCGAAGCGGAGAAGGGACACGGAACCATGAAGAAGTCAGATCGCAACGCCCTGGTCGTTTTTCCCCTCGTCGTCCTGGTCGGCGCCGCGGTCGCCGTGGCCGGCGGCCAGGGCGGGGCTACCGCGGCCGGCATCCCGGTCTTCGCCCTGTGCGTCGCCCTGGCCTTCGTCATCCAGTGGCTGGCCTTCATCCCGGCCTACCTGCTGCAGAACGAGGGCTGGTTCGACCTCACCGGCAGCGTCACGTACATCACCGTGACGGTCGTCGCGGTGGCGCTCGGGCCGACGCCCGACGCCCGGTCGCTCCTGCTGCTTGCGCTCGTTGTGATCTGGGCGGCGCGCCTGGGCAGCTACCTGTTCCGCCGCATCCGCAAGGCCGGCAAGGACGCGCGCTTCGACGCCATCAAGCCGTCCTTCATCCGCTTCCTCAACACCTGGACTCTGCAGGGGCTCTGGGTGAGCCTGACGCTGGCCGCCGCGCTGGCCGCGATCACGACCGACCAGCGCAAGCGCCTGGGTGTGGTCGCGATCGTCGGGCTCCTGGTCTGGGCGGCCGGATTCGCCATCGAGGCGACGGCCGACTTCCAGAAGAGCCGCTTCCGCGCGGATCCGGCGAACAGGGGCGCATTCATCCACAGCGGACTGTGGGCCTGGTCCCGTCATCCCAACTACTTCGGGGAGATCGTGCTGTGGATCGGCGTGGCGGTCATCGCCGTGCCAGTCCTGCAGGGCTGGCAGTACGTCACGCTGATCTCCCCGCTGTTCGTCATCCTGCTGCTCACCCGCGTCAGCGGGGTGCCGCTGCTGGAGAAGAGGGCCGACGAGAAGTGGGGCGGCCAGGACGAGTATGAGGCTTACAAGAAGCGCACATCGGTGCTGGTCCCGCTGCCTCCTTTGGACTCCTCCAGAAGGCGAGGCCGGACATGAGCGTCGCCCGTGCCGGGAGTTCATCGCCCACAGGGAAGGCCTGTGCATCGCCGGTTCCGCGGGATACGCGCCCCGCGAACGCAGCGTGCCTGCCCGCCAGCTCGAAGGAGGCTGATCGTGGCCAACAAACGTCGGATAGATGCGGAGAAA
>Ga0194043_1000992_pt1 | contig 15973 bp, 18 predicted proteins | sample JunL4415m_MetaG_FD_161274 | JGI IMG/M metagenome (GOLD analysis project Ga0194043, IMG submission 161274) | Anoxic zone freshwater microbial communities from boreal shield lake in IISD Experimental Lakes Area, Ontario, Canada - Jun2016-L442-15m | ecosystem: Environmental > Aquatic > Freshwater >...
TCTGTTGGTCGTATCTGTTGGTCGTATCTGTTGGTCGTATCTGTTGGTCGTATCTGTTGGTCGTACCGGTAGGTCGTATCTGTTGGTGGTACCTGTTGGTCGTATCTGTTTAGGAACTCGGGCAGACTTCTCGGGTGACCACCCCTACTCCGGCCGGTGCCGTGCTGGCTAGATCCTGTCGAGCCGCATCCTGCCGGGCTAGATCCTGTTGGGCTATATCGTTTTGGATCAATTCTTGTTGGGCTAGATCTTGTTGGGCTAGATCGTGTTGAGCCAGATTGGTGGCGTCGATTGGTGGGTGGTGATTCTGACCTTCTTGGTTGGCGTTGGTGCGGGGGTTCTCTCGGCGCTGCTCGGAGTTGGCGGCGCCGTGGTTACTACCCCAGCCATTCGAGTTCTCGGAGCCACTCCGATTCTGGCTGTCGGGTCGACCGTGCCGGCCATCCTGCCAGCAGCCATCTCAGGAACTTGGCGCTATGCCAAAGCCGGCCTAGTTGATTGGCGGGCTGCACTCGGCCTAGGCATCTCGGGCGCAGTCTTTGCTATCGCCGGAGCCATGACCTCGAGCCTGATCGATGGCCGCGTGCTGATGTTGCTGACAGCTTTTTTAATGTTCTGGTCGGGAATCTCGGTTGTGCGTGGGGGGCGAGGCTCCGCCGACCCCAGCGCCGACACCAGCCCTGCATCTGAGTCCAGCCCTGCATCTGAGGACAGCCCCGACCCGGCGCTCCCTGCATCTGACGCCAGCCTTGCATCTGAGGCAAGCCCCGACCCGGCGCTCCCTGCATCTGAGGCCAGCCCGGAACCTGCCCTTGCCCCAAAGCATTCGCTGCCGGTCATCGGCTCGCTTGGCGCAGCCTCTGGATTTGTGGCCGGACTCCTCGGCCTTGGCGGCGGCATCATCATGGTGCCGGTGCTCACGGGGCCTCTCAAGATCCCAATGAAGTCGGCAGTGGCTTCCAGCTTGGTTGCCGTGGCCATTTTCAGCATTCCAGCGTTAATCACTCACATCATTCTGGGTCATGTCGACTGGGCGTTCGCCCTGCCGCTCATGCTTGGAGTGATCCCGGGTGCGCAAATCGGCGCTCGAATCACGATTGGCTCGTCGGATCGCAAAATCCGCTTGCTCTTTGGTGCCCTCATCATCGTGCTAGCCGTGGTGTACGGAACCGCTGAAGCACTCGCATTCTTCTGAGAGTTCCGCTTTACCGCCTTACGGGAGGTGCCTCGGTGCCTGCAGGGGCGGTTAGCACTCGGAGGCCATGAGTGCTAAATTCCGCTGGCACTCTTTGCTACGGAGTGCCAAGAACGCAGTTCCTACGGAGGACCCCCATGGCCAAGAACATCTCATTTGACGATTCAGCCCGCCGCAAACTCGAAGCTGGAATGAACCAGCTCGCTGACGCAGTGCGCGTCACGCTCGGCCCAAAGGGTCGCAACGTAGTACTCGACAAAAAGTGGGGCGCACCCACCATCACCAATGATGGTGTCTCCATTGCTAAAGAGATCGAACTCGAAGACCCGTATGAAAATATCGGGGCCAGTCTGGTGAAAGAAGTCGCAAAAAAGACTGACGATGTCGCCGGTGACGGCACAACAACAGCCACGGTTCTGGCCTGGTCGATGGTGCGTGAGGGGCTACGCAACCTTGCAGCCGGAGCAAACCCCATGGGCATCAAGAAGGGCATCGAAAAGGCCACCGCCTGCGCAACCGAAAAGATCCATGAGCTAGCAATCGAGGTTGATTCAAAAGAGCAGATTGCTCAAGTAGCTGGCGTTTCCTCAGCTGATCCTGCGATCGGCGCAACCATTGCCGATGCCATCGACAAGGTCGGCAAAGACGGAGTGATCACCGTTGAAGAGTCCAATACCTTTGGAATTGAGCTCGAGTTTGCCGAGGGCATGCGCTTTGACAAAGGCTACATCTCGCCCTACTTCGTAACCGATGTTGATCGTCAAGAAGCAGTCCTTGAAAGCCCCTACCTGCTACTAGTCGGATCCAAAATCTCGAACATCCGCGACTTGGTGCCAGTGCTCGAAAAGGTCATGCAGACCAATAAGTCGCTCGTCATTGTTGCCGAAGATGTTGACGGCGAAGCACTCGCAACGCTGGTCGTAAACAAGATCCGCGGCACCTTTACCTCGGTTGCCGTCAAGGCCCCTGGTTTCGGCGAGCGCCGCAAGGCGATGCTTGCTGACATCGCCGTGCTCACTGGGGCACAGGTGATTCTTGAAGAGGTCGGCCTGAAGCTTGACTCGATCGACCTCGATGTACTCGGCCAAGCCGATCGTGTTGTCATCACCAAAGATGAGACAACCATCATCAACGGTGCAGGATCCAAGGACGAGATCGAGGGCCGGATCGCTCAGATCAAAGCCGAGATCGACAACACCGATTCCGACTACGACACCGAGAAGCTGCAAGAGCGTCTTGCCAAGCTTTCGGGTGGCGTTGCAGTGCTCAAGGTTGGAGCGGCCACCGAAGTTGAACTCAAAGAAAAGAAGCACCGCATCGAGGACGCAGTGTCCACCACCAAGGCAGCCATCGAAGAGGGCGTAGTCGCAGGCGGCGGAGTGACCTTGTTGCGTGCGCAGCAGGCCGTTCAGGAACTTGCCGAGACGTTGGTCGGCGATGAAGCAACCGGTGCACGGATTGTCGCAAAGGCACTCGAAGCTCCGCTCACCCAGATTGCCGAAAACGCCGGCCTTGAGGGCGGCGTGATCGTGTCCAAGGTTCGCGCTCTGAAAAACCCGAACGAGGGTTTGAACGCTGCCACCAACGAGTATGAGGACTTGGTGGCCGCTGGCATCATCGATGCAGCCAAAGTCACCCGCTCGGCGCTCCAGAACGCCGCCTCAATCGCAGCGCTGTTCTTGACTACAGAGGCCGTCATTACTGACGCACCCGTCTCCAGCACCATGTCGGCACCAGATATGGGAGGCATGGACTACTAGTCCATGCTTCTAGTCGTGTTGGCGCTCGTTTCGCTGACGCTTCACATGACAGACTGAGTTCATGACCCTGCCTGCAACCCCTTCGGTCGGCCTAGCCGTGATGCACTTGTTCTTTCATGTGAGTTCGCGCACCGACCGAGAAGGTGTCCTTAAAGCTATTTCTGCTGCGCAGGAACAGGGCGATCAAGTTGTCACTGCAGCCATGCTTGGCCACAAGTCCGATGTTGCTGTGCTTGCTCTATCAACCGATCAGTGGCGCCTTCGACGCCTGCAAACAGATTTGGTGATCGCTGGTTTGGATCTCACCGAGTCATACGTGTCGTTGACGGAACTGTCTGAGTATGCAGCGGGGGTTCCTGAAGAGATGCAACAGGCTCGGCTCTACCCAGTCCTGCCTCCTGAGGGAAAGCCGGCATTTTGTTTCTACCCCATGTCAAAAACCCGCAACGTCGGAGCCAACTGGTACGAACTAAGCTTTGAGCGGCGTAAAGAACTGATGTACGAACATGGCGCGTCGGGCAGAAAGTTTGCCGGTCGACTCGTGCAACTCATTACGGGTTCAACTGGTCTCGATGAATATGAGTGGGGTGTAACGCTTTTCGGCGATACGCCCGACACGATCAAAGAGGTGGTCTACACGATGCGCTACGACCAGGCCTCGACTCAGTACGGCGAGTTCGGACCCTTTTATGTGGGCATGGTGGAGTCTCCCGAGGTAGTCCTCGACGAGGTCGGTGTGTGAGCACAGTCCATGGCTAAGCAATCCAAGGCCAAGACTGCCCGGAAGATGCTGATGGGGTTGGCCCTGCTGGTACTCGTGGTCGCGATCTGCGTTGAAATCGGTGGTCGGGTTGTTACGCAGCGCATCGCTGAGGATCAACTCCGCTCTGCTGGGGTAGCTGGCGGGGTCGAGGTCACCGTTGGAGAATCTTGGTGGCGGCCGACGGTGCTGCCAGCGATCTTCACGGGTCAAGTCGATCGAATCGCTATCCGGCTGAACAAAGCAAAGCTGTACTCGTTACCCGTTACCCAGGCCGATTACATCCTCAATGACTTACAGATTGACCTGTCGCTACGCACCGCCAAAGTCGTGGCCTCCTCGCTCGGGTCTGGATCGGTTCGAGTACTCATTGACCCAAGCGAGATTGGTGCACTCGTGGGTGTCCCCGCAGAGATTCGTGATGGGGCGCTCCTGCTTGGATCGCCGCTTGAACCGGCACAACTCTCGTTGCAGGGACAGAATCTGGTTATCGATTCTCCTCAGTTACGCTCTGCTGGTCAGGTAACTTCGCTGCAAATTGCCGACCCGGAACTTCTGCCCTGTAATCCTCAAGTTCGCATTCTGGGAGCGATGGTTGAGTTGGCCTGCACGGGGAATTCACTTCCTGGGGTGCTGCGCAATTCGATCGGTGTTGGAACTCCATCGATTCCCGTTGATTCGCAGCCAACCCAGCTTGAGCCGCCAGTAACCCTCGATAAGCCTAGGGCTTCTCCAATCACCACTCCGGCTGGTGGCAACGATGGTGGCTGAAAATTCACAAGTTCCTCCGCCAGAGGAGCAGATGTTTGCGGATTACTCCGCTGCCTTGGCCACGGCAATAGACGGAGTCCTCGTTGAGTGGGTAGTGAACTCGGTGACCAAGCGGGCTTCCGCTGCTGCTGTTCAACTTGATGAGGCCCAGCTTGCAGCGGCTGTCGATGCAGGTGAGCTCTGCCGTGCAGATGTGAGTGCCAAGATGTGGGCGCTGCTTCAGAGTGACCTTGATGTGCAACAGAGCACCCCGCTTGCGCTGCTGCGATCCTCAACGAGTTATGCCACGCAGGTGTTGATGTCGGCGGGGGTGCCACAGGTGCAGCGCGATGAGTTCGAGCAGCGAGCCTTTCCTGAAGATGTGTACGGCCTAGCTCCCGCAGCGTTGAGCGATGTGAACCAGCTACTGCTTGAGCCGGGCTTGGAATGGGGAGCGGCGAAAGCTCACCTGCACTTGCTGCGCCGGCGAGCGGCCGGACAGCGATGAGGATTGTTGCGCTCATCCCAGACCTGATGGACAGGTCGCGTCTTGGACAGCATCAGATCGAGTTTGTGGGTGCTGCTGCGTTGCTTCCGATTGTGGCCGCTGGAGCGGATTTGGTGTTCGTTGACTTGTCTCGGCCTGGGGTGTCAGAGGTGCTTGGGGTTGTGGTGGAATCCTGTGATCGCGTGGTTGGCTTTGCGCCCCATGTCGAAAACGAAATCATGGCCTGGGCAGTTTCTCTCGGGGCCGAAGTGCTGCCAAGAAGTAAGTTCTTCCGTCGGGCAGAGGAGTTGCTCTCAGCGACCGAGGCTGACGAGATAGAGGACTGATTAGCTTGGGGGCGGGGGCGACCAACTGCTGTCGATCGGCCGAGGCTCAAAGAACAGGCAGTCCTCGGGGCAGTCAAAGGGCATCTCGGATGCGGCACCGAGTCTGCAGCGTTGAACGAGTTCCGTGGGGGTCACTGATCGACTCGAATAGTGACGACATTCATGTCGAACGGCCATGGGACAGGACTGTAGAGCCATGCAAGCTGCAGCAGTAATTCTTTCGCAACTCGCCCTTTTCTACCGTAACCCACTGGCTTACTGAACGAAACATCCCCGAAACACGGTCCCCGTACTGTTTGCAAGCGAGTAATCCAATCGCAGTGCCGGTGCGAGCCATTACCCTGTGGGTCAGATCGGCTGTCCATGCATAATCCCGACAACTTGTCGGGGGTGTCACCATGATCGAAGGATTATCCTCTTCGGTTTTATGAGAAAGGAAGTCTCTCAATGAAGTTGGTCACTGCAGTAATTAAGCCATTCAAACTTGACGATGTGAAAAATGGTCTGAAGGCAGCGGGGGTTGTGGGTATGACTGTGACCGAGGTTCGCGGCTTCGGTCGTCAGGGCGGCCATACCGAGACCTATCGCGGTACCGAATACCAAGTGGACTTCTTGCCGAAGGTCAAGATTGAGGTCATCGTGGATGACGCAGAAGCCGCTGCAGTCGTGGAGGTCATTGCAACTTCAGCCAAAACCGACAAGATCGGCGACGGCAAGATTTGGGTAACAAGCGTTGAGGATCTTGTCCGAATCCGCACTGGCGAGCACGGAGTCGATGCAGTCTGATTGCTCGGCAGTCTGATCACTCGGCAGTCTGATTGCTCGGGCGACCTACTCCTCGCTCTGGGTGACTCCGGCCAAAGCTCAGGGTCACGCTGGTCATCAGTGCGTTCAGTAGATTAAGGAACAGATGTCCTACGCTCTGCAACGCAGCGACTTTTTAGATAACCGGCAACTCAAAGGCCGAGAGTTTTGCGCCGCCTATACCGAGTTGATTGAGTCTTGGCTAGTAGAGATTTTTCACTCACGTGACGCTGTGATCACCGGTGTAGCCCTTGTTGCAGTAGGTGGTCAGGGGCGATCCGAGCTTGCCCCGCAATCCGATCTAGATCTACTACTCCTGCATGATCGCTCGGCTTCTGCACAGCAGGTTGCCGAAGTTGCTGAGGTTTTGTGGTACCCGATCTGGGACGCCGGGCTCAAGCTTGGTCATGCAGTAAGGAGCATAAAAGACACCCTCGCATTAGCGAATGAAGACCTTGTGACAGCAACAGCGTTGCTCTCGGCGCGGCATATCGCTGGCGATCGAGCGTTGACTGCTGAACTGGCAGAGAAGGCCAAGGTGAATTGGCGAAAGCGCGGTAAGCGATGGTTGGCCGAATTGAGCAGTTCAGTTGAGGCGCGCCATAGCAACTCAGGTGAACTTGCCTTTGATCTGGAGCCCGATTTGAAAGAGGGCCGTGGCGGCCTTCGTGATGTTCATGCCATGAGCTGGGCTCGTGCAGCAGGTGCCGATATCGACGAGTCGGTGCTGCTCTCTCTGACCCCAGCCTATGACGAGATATTGGCAGTACGAGTTGAACTTCACCGCTGCACCGCTCGTGCTGGAGATCAATTACTGCTGCAGGAGCAAGACGCAGTGGCTGCGGCAGTTGGTGACGCTGATGCCGATGTTTTGATGGCACGCGTGGCGGCGGCTGGCCGCAAAATTTCTTGGGTCAGCGATGAGTGCTTTCATGAGATCAAACTGTCGCTTGGTGGGCCATTCAGAGATCGCTTTCGTCGGGAACGTCAACTCGACAACGGACTCATTTTGCGAAATGCCAGGGTATGTCTAGCTGAGGATGCCATACCGGTCACCGACCCGCTAACAGTGCTGCAAGTCGGACTAGCTGCAGCGCAAGGATCGGCGCGCATAGAGGCCCGCACTCTTGCGGCGCTTGCTCAGGCACCAGCACTAGAGGTTCCGTGGCCACCACAGGCGCGTGGGCTGTTTATTGACCTGCTGCGCCACGGCTCCACCTCGATTCCCGTTATTGAAACCCTCGATCAGTTCGGGTTATGGACCCCTCTGATTCCGGAGTGGGAGCCATGCCGCAGCATGCCGCAGCGCAATGTGTTTCATCACTTCACGGTTGATCGTCACCTGTTGGAATGCAGTGCTGAGGCAGCTTCGTTAGCGCACCGAACACCACGACCCGACCTCTTGATGGTTGCGGCGCTCTTGCACGATATTGGTAAGGGCTACCCCGGTGATCACAGCGAAGTTGGCGAGCAACTCGCCACTGAGATTGCTTCCCGATTAGGTTTCGACGCAGAAGATGTCTCAACCATTGCGTTTCTAGTTCGCTATCACCTGTTGTTGTCAGAGGTCGCAACTCGTCGAGACCTTGATGATCCCGCCACCATTGAGGGGACGGCAAAAATAGTTGAGACTGCCGATCGGCTGGCATTGCTTCGGGCATTATCTGAGGCTGACGGCATATCCACCGGTGCAACTTCTTGGGGACCTTGGAAGGCACAGCTTGTCGAGCAACTCTCGACTCGGGTGGCCAATTTGATCAATGGGGAAGAGCAGCTTTCTGAGCGTGCGAGCTTTCCGAATGATGACCAACGCTCACTCATGCAGAACCCCGGGATTCATATTTCGGTTGAGGGTGAGCGGATTACGGTGGTGTGCCCTGATCGACTTGGTGTGTTCTTTCGGGTTGCGGGCGCGTTGGCGCTTCACGACCTTGATGTGATCGGGGCGAATGTCTACTCCGAGAACGGAGTGGCACTTGATGAGTTCCACGTGACGGTTGGCGGATCGGGGGTGCTGCCCTGGGATGACGTGCGCACAGATATTTTGAAATCACTCGAGGGTCGTTTGGCAGTTCAAGCTCGCCTCGAGGATCGGATTCGGCGAACACGGCGCCCTTTGCGTCGGGGGCCAAGTCAATTCCCCTCTCGAGTGCGTTTCGATAACGACGCAACAGCCGGCGCAACTGTGCTCGAGGCAGTAGGGCCAGACCGCATCGGCCTGCTGTATGGACTTACCCGCGCTCTTGCAGACCTTGACTTGAATGTCTCATCGGCAAAGATCCACACCATAGGCGATGATGTGATTGACACGTTCTACCTCACACTTTCTGAGGGCGGCCAAGTTCAAGACCCAGATCACCAGGCAGAGATCCGACGTGCGCTCATGCATGTGCTTGAGCCGTCGGTCTAAGCGCTGCTGATGTTTGTTCTGATCCTCTCCTTCGCCTGTGTGGCTGCGCTGATTCCAGTGCTGGCTTCGCGACTAGGCAGGCGAGTTTTTTATGTTGCGTCACTTGTTCCGGCTGGCGCATTCATCTGGGGTGTGAGGGCGTACTCTCAGATTTCAGCGACCAGTCCACTCACCGAGCAGGCAGCTTGGGTGCCACAACTCGGCCTGAGGATCGGGCTTCGCTTTGACGGATTCGCGTTCCTCATGCTCTCGCTCGTGGTCGGGATTGGGTTCTTCGTCTTTGTCTACGCGGGTTCGTACTTCCACGCAGAGCCAATCATCGGCAGATTCGCCGCAACCCTGTTGTTGTTCTCTGGGTCGATGCTGGGTTTAGTGCTTGCAGACAATTTGCTGGCGCTGTTCATGTTCTGGGAACTCACTTCTATCACCTCGTATTTGTTGATCAGCATTGAAGACAACAAGGCCGCTGCTCGATCAGGAGCGATGCAGGCGTTGCTCATTACTGGGATGGGCGGCCTTGCCATGTTGGGCGGGTTTGTTCTGCTTGGCGAAGCTGCGGGTACCTACTCGATGGCCGAACTCTTAGCGCGGCCGCCCTCCGGTTCGGTGGTCAACGTAGCGCTGGTACTGGTTTTGATTGGCGCGTTCACAAAGTCGGCCCAAGTTCCCTTTCATACTTGGCTACCGCGTGCGATGAATGCGCCCACCCCGGTGAGTTCGTACCTTCACTCCGCCACGATGGTGACTGCTGGGGTGTACCTAGTCGCCCGCTTCTCGCCGGCTTTTGCTGAGTACAGCCTGTGGCGGCCGCTCGTGATTACCTTTGGTTTAGCCACGATGTTGATCGGGGCATATCGATCCTTGCGGCAACATGATCTGAAATTGCTGCTGGCATACGGAACCATCAGTCAACTCGGGCTGATGATGCTGCTGTTCGGCGTGGGTACCTCTGAGTCGATCTTTGCTGGATGCACCCTCCTGATCGCTCATGGCATTTTCAAAGCTGCGCTGTTCATGTTGGTTGGCATCATCGACCATCAGAGCAAGACCCGAGACCTGCGAGTGCTTGGTGGCCTAGGTGCACAGTGGCCTGTTGTGGCAGTCACTGCAGGAATCGTTGCTGCATCGATGGCAGGCATCCCGCCATTGTTTGGGTTCTTGGCAAAAGAGGAAGCGCTAGCCGCACTAGGTGAAACTGGTTTCTCTTGGGGAGCTTTCGTTCTTCTTGGAGTGGTGATCGGCTCGAGTTTGACGGTTGCCTATAGCGCTCGTTTTGTTTGGGGTGCGTTTGGGCCACCTCAGGCGAGCATGATTCGAGATCTCGATCCTGCAGGTCATGAATCTGCAGGAGAGCAGGCTCCGAAACCCTCAAAGATGTTTATGGCTCCCGTTGTTGCACTTGCTTCGTTGACCCTGTTATTTGGTCTACTGCCATCACTGATCGACCCAATGATTGCGAAGGCATATGAGTCACTTGTTGGGCTAACAACTGATCACCATCTGGCACTGTGGCATGGATTCACTCAGGCTCTCGCGCTCTCGGTCGTGGCCATCGGTGCCGGTTTTGTATTGTTCTGTTGGCGGCAACGGGTCGAGAAACTTCAAGAATCAATTCCTCGGGTGCCAAGTGCTCAGCGTGGGTATGACCGCACAGTCAAGGGGCTTGTAGAAGGTGCAGACGCAGTAACAGGCTTTGTACAGCACGGGTCGTTGCCAATCTATTTAGGCGTCATCTTGGTAACCATGATTGTGTTGCCCGGTGTTCCGCTCTTGAGTGACTCGGTGATGCCGCATCTGTGGTTTGCCGACTCGCCGATGCAGGTAGTGGTTGGGTTCATCATGATTGTCTGCGCGTGCGCCGCGGCTGTTGCGCGGCGCCGATTCGCTGCAGTACTGCTTGTTGGCGCAGTTGGTTATGGAATGGCAGCGCTCTTTGTTATCCAAGGCGCACCCGACCTAGCGATCACTCAACTCCTGATTGAAACCTTGGGTGTCGCAGTGTTTGTTCTTGTCTTCCGGCACCTACCGGCAAACTTCGTTCGAAACAATTTGCCAGGCAGACAAGGTGGCCAGATTGTCATAGCGCTGTTCGCTGGCGTCTTTATCTTTCTCTTCACACTGTTTGCAATCGGCGCAAGAACACAGCGAAGCATCTCGGGTGAGTACCTCAAAAAAGCCTATTCCGAGGCCGGTGGCCACAATGTGGTGAACGTGATCGTGGTGGACTTCCGCGGCTTTGATACCATGGGAGAAATCGTGGTTCTGGCCGTAGCTGCGCTGGGGGTGGCAGCAATCGTTCGCGCCAAAAAGGCGCCTGCCGAATTGAAAGATGAGCCCGCTGCTGCCGAGGTGGAATCATGACCCAGCGGCGGTCGGTCATCCTTGACCTCTGTGTACAAGCCGAGTTTCACACCTTGTTATTGCTCTCGCTGTACTTGTTGTTCGCTGGTCATAATCAGCCCGGCGGAGGGTTCGCAGGCGGCCTCATTGCCTCTTGCGCGTTCGGCCTGCGATTTGTTGCGGGTGGCAGCTCAGCACTGTCGCGAAGCATCTCAATACCTGCCACAACCTTCTTGGGAGTCGGCATGTTGTTTGCCATCCTGACGGGCTGCGTCTCTCTGCTCACGGGTCATGAGTTTTTAGAAAGCGCCATCTTCTCTGCCGAGTTCATGTTTATTGGCAAAGTCAAAGCCTCTTCGGTGCTGTTCTTCGATATTGGCGTCTACCTAGTTGTGCTGGGAATGTCGCTGTTGTTACTCGAACAGCTCGGCGATGCCGATGGAACAAACCCAGACGAGGTCCAGCCATGAGTTTCTTTTCTGCGCTGATCGTTGCGGTGTTGTTCGCAGTCGGTGTCTACCTGCTGTTACAGCGCACGCTGTCTCGGATTATTTTGGGCTTGGCACTCATGGGTCATTCAGCCAACCTGCTGCTCATGGTGGTTGGCGGCCGGGCCGGAAAATCCGCCATCATCGGCACAATCGGCTCACAAGACACTGTTGCTGATCCGCTTCCACAGGCACTCGCACTGACGGCCATTGTTATTAGCTTTGGCATCATTGCGTTTCTGTTGGCGCTTGCTTATCGCAGTTGGGTACTTACCGAAGACGATGAGGTTGAAGACGACCTTGAGGACGCAAGAATCGCTCAGCTTGGCGAGGCAGAGATGCGCCGATGGTGGAGTAGACCAAAGTGAGCGTTCTCCTAGTTCTGCCGATCGTTCTTCCCCTGCTTGCTGCGGCCCTAGCGATCATTGCTTATAACCAAAGGAACATTCAGCGAATCATTGCTCTCGGTGCGCTGATCGCCGTAGTCATCGACGCAGCCTTTTTACTTGTGGCAGTTGAGCGGAACGGCGTGCAGTCAATTCAGATGGGCGCATGGGCCGCACCCATCGGAATCACGTTGGTAGTTGATATGTTCAGCGCGCTGATGTTGATCATCAGCATGGTGACCGTACTCAGCGTATTGGTCTACGCCATCGGTCAACCTGGCGCCGACCAAGACCAGCCAGTGTTTCATCCGGTGTACCTCGTGATGACTGCGGGAGTTGCGCTGTCATTTACTACCGGTGACTTGTTCAACCTGTTCGTTGCGTACGAGATCACTCTTGCAGCAAGTTACGTGCTGATCACATTGGGCGGTCGGCGTGAACAAATCCGTTCAGGCATGACCTACGTCATCATCAACTTGTTGGCATCAACGTTATTTGTGGTTGGTATTGCTTGGGTCTACGCAGCCACGGGCACCGTCAACATGGCTGACTTGTCAGGCAAAATTGCGCAACTGCCGGGCGGTACCCAAACAGCTCTTTCGATGTTTTTATTGGTGGTCTTTGGAATTAAGGCAGCGATATTTCCACTGTTCTTCTGGCTACCAGACTCCTACCCAACTGCGCGTATGCCGGTCACCGCAGTATTCGCCGGCCTGCTGACCAAGGTTGGAGTGTACTCCATTATCAGAACCCAAACTCTGCTTTTTCCTCAACATAAGCCGTCAACAATTCTGCTGATCTGCGCAGGCTTCACCATGGTGATTGGGGTGCTTGGTGCCATAGCGCAGAACGATATGAAGAGGATCCTGAGCTTTCATATCGTGAGTCAGATCGGGTACATGATTCTTGGTCTCGGGCTTTTCAGTGTTGCCGGAGTTGCCGGGACAGTCTTCTTTATTTTCCATCAAATTCCTGTCAAGACAGCGCTGTTCTTAACTACCGGCTTGGTTGAAGAGAGCACGGGGTCAACTGCGCTGAGCAAGGTAGGGGGGATGATTCGCAGAACCCCACTCGTAGCTGCATTGTTCTTACTCGCTGCGCTCAGCTTGGCTGGGATACCTCCCCTGTCGGGGTTTGTGGGCAAGTTGGGAATCATCCAAGCCGGGTTGAGTGCAGGCGAGTACGCAATTATTGGTGTGAGTTTGGTTGTGAGCCTGCTCACTTTGTTCTCGATGATCAAGATTTGGAACGGCGTGTTCCTTGGGACAGCAGAGGACCCGACCCTGCGTCTTGCTGCTTCAGAGGGTGAGACTCGCCTAGCTACCCCGCTCCTGATGCGTGGCGCCACCGTTGCATTAGTGGGAGTCACCCTTGCTGTGGCTCTCTTTGCTGGCCCTATCTTTGACTTATCTGAGCGAGCAGCGCAGGGACTCTTGGACCCAAGTGCCTACATCGAGAAGGTGCTCGGATGATGACTCGGGTACTGATGGTTGTTTGGCTTAGTTCGGTCTGGATCCTCTTGTGGGGGGACCTCAGTCCGGGTAACGCTCTTGCGGGGATAGTACTTGCGACAGCACTTGTGGTGCTGTTTCCGCCCGGACCCACGCAGAATGGTGGAGCGCATCCTGTGTCGGTGATTCGCCTTGGCCTGTGGTTCGTGAAGGCTCTTGTCATTGCAAATCTGAGCGTTGCGAGAGCGGTGGTGCGGCCGCGAATCCAGGTGGATCAGGGAATTGTTGCTGTTCCACTTCGGGCCTGCTCGCCACTCGTCACTGCGTTTGTCGCCAATGCCATTACCCTGACGCCGGGAACGTTGACGGTAGATGTTCGCCCACAAGCTTTTGGCAAGATCGGTACCGAACCCGCTGCTGGTCACCTGCAGATCCGCAACGGAGTACAGGTCCCACCAGTGCTTTATGTTCATTGTCTCCGGACTGGTGACCCCGCGCAGGTCAGGGCAGATGGCCTTGAACTCGAGGAGTATGTGGTGAAAGCATTCGGTTCGCCAGAGGATCGCCGAGCGATTCTGCAGCCCGCGCCCGTTTGGCCGCGAGAAGCGAATCCCACAGGCGCAGAGGGCTCCCCAACATGATTCTTGCTACAAATCTGGGGTTTATTCTGCTCTCACTAGGTGCCCTTCTCACTCTTGCACGCCTCATTCAGGGCCCCTCGTTGGCTGATCGAGTTGTAGCAACCGACCTACTGCTGACTCTCTTGGTGATGGGAATCGCAGTTCTCTCTGCTCGCACAGGCGAGAGTACCTATTTGATCGTGATGGTCATTGTGGCCATGGTGGGATTCTTTGGTACGGCCATGGTGGCGCGATTCATTGAGCGGCGCGGCGCATGAGCGTGACCGAAGTGATAGCCGCTGTGCTCATCGTTGCGGGCTGCGCGCTCGGATTGCTCGGTGGGCTCGGCATCTACCGCCTTCCCGACGTGTTCGGCCGCATGCATGCAGCTACCAAACCGCCCACCTTGGGGCTTGTGCTCGTAGCCATCGGCGCCATTCTGAGAGTGAATGCACTCTCCGGGGCCACGTTATTAGTACTCGTGATTCTGTTGCAGTTTCTGACCGCGCCAGTTGGTGCACATATGGTTGCACGAAGTGCCTATGAGTCAGGCGATCAACTTGATGATCAGACCGTCATTGATGAACTCAGCCAAGCTGATCCGCCAGAGATGTATCCCTAGGCCCGAGCTACTGTTCCCGCAGGAACCGCTCAACCTCTTCTACTAAGTCATCCGCAGATTGAATGGAGCCAGCGTTGTGATCATGCTGCTGCTCAAGATGCCGGACGTAGTCACTGGTGGTTTCATCCTCGGACACCAGAGTGGTGATCTCTTGTTCATATGCGGCTGCAGCGGTAACGAGGCCATCTGCATCAAGGGTGAGTTCGGTGACCTCCGCGATTCGGCGGACCAGAGCGAGCGCGGCCTTCGGCGAGGTGGCTGATGGAACATAAGCAGGAACTGCCGCCCACAACGAGGCGGAATCAATCTGAGCAGCCACACACTCGGTGTGCAGTACCCCCACGATTCCAGTTGGTCCCTCATAGTGGGCTTGGTCAAGCTCAAAGCGGTCAATCACGGACTGCTGATAGGCGTTTCCAAACACGGGGGTTGGCCGAGTGTGGGCAACGTCGGCGAGTAGCGACCCCAGCGTCATCACCATGCTGCACTCCAACTGCGTGGCGACCTGCAGAATCTGACTACAAAAGCTGCGCCACTTGAGTTGTGGTTCCACCCCGCGCATCAAGATCACCCCACCGGGTGCATCCGGAGGAGTTGCCCAAAAGAAGCTATTTTTTGGCCAGTCGATCGTCCTGCGAAGCCCACCGAGGCTGCGCACGTGGGGTCGGGTGGCGGTGAAGTCGTAGAACTCTTCAGGATCAATCTGGGCAAACTCGCGACCTTGCCACTGGTCAGTCAGAAACTGCACAGCAGAGGTGGCGGTGTCTGCAGCATCATTCCAGCCCTCGAACGCAACGATCATTACCGGTCGATCTCCCGCCGGGCGATCCGTCCACAACAGATGACTCATCGAGTTCACGGTATCGGTCTCATCTGGATACTCCACCGGGCCTATCATTCAGGCATGGTTCACGTTGAGGAGTGCACAGTGGTCACCACCGAGTTGGTTGAGGCTCTTGCGCACCTGATCCCTCAGTTGTCAGCATCATCCGCGGTTCCGACTGCAGCTGAACTAGAAGAAATGCTGGGAGCAGGAGCGAGTCACTTGCTTGTGGCTCGCTATGATTCTGGTCCGATTCTTGGCTGCATGACGCTGGTGGTATTCCGGATCCCAACAGGGGTGCGCGCGTGGATAGAAGATGTCGTGGTGGATTCTTCCGCTCGTGGCAAAGGTGTGGGCGAGGCGCTCAATGCTGCAGCGCTCGAACTTGCGGCGGGCCTTGGAGCGAGAACGGTTGACCTCACTTCTCGACCATCTCGTGAAGCTGCAAATCGTCTGTATCGCAGGCTCGGATTCGTCGAACGCGAGACCAACGTGTACCGCTGGTCACCCAAGGCTGAACTCGGCTAGCCGCCTCGCCCACGCCTACTTGCTGCGAGGGACTGTGCTGCGAGGGACTGTGCTGCGAGGGACTGTGCTGCGAGGGATTTCGCGGCGTTCCATTTTTGGGATTCCCGGCGTGGTGTCGTTCACTGCCCAACTGATGATCACCTCGGGCGTTATGCGAAACCGTGGGGCACCGTTGACCTGCTCGATTTCGGCTGTCCCGGTG
>Ga0194043_1000993_pt1 | contig 15969 bp, 16 predicted proteins | sample JunL4415m_MetaG_FD_161274 | JGI IMG/M metagenome (GOLD analysis project Ga0194043, IMG submission 161274) | Anoxic zone freshwater microbial communities from boreal shield lake in IISD Experimental Lakes Area, Ontario, Canada - Jun2016-L442-15m | ecosystem: Environmental > Aquatic > Freshwater >...
AGATTTACCGCTCAGATCACTTGCGCCAGTTCGTCGACCGCTGCGGCAAGGTTCAGTCCGGGAATCGCGTCGACTCCGAGTTCGTAGTGGCCTTGCCGCAGGTTCTGGATGAAGGCATGTCCCCGAATGACCACGCTGGCTGTTCTGTCCCGTTTGAGACTCCGCATTGGTCGGAGCCTGGTGTTGCCGCGCCCGTGGTCGGCCTCGACACGGTTGTTGGCGTATTGGGTGGTGTCGTGTAGTGCCTCCGCCAAGAGCTCCGAAACGACTCGGACCAGGGCGTGGGCCCGATCGGTGACCTGCCCCTCTTGGTCAACAGCCCGATAGACGTATCGCCGGGACCCGGACTCCTTACGTTACGTCTCGTCAACGAACCAGTTCCTGCCCACGTGGTGCAGGTACCAGCACACCGCCAACAGGATGACCTCGGGCGAGAACCAGAACCCAGCAACAGCCGAGTTGGGCTACTAGAGGAATAGGCAGGGACGGCGTCGCTTCATCCTGGATGCCTCGCCCAACCTGGATCTGTACACGAATCCGGCACCGGCTTGAGAGGGTCGCCCTCAATGCAACAGTGCCTTGTGGCGGCCTAGCGGATCCCTGGGGGCGGCTGGTAGCCGCACTACCCCAGCAGTACCCCGGCGCTACTCTGCACCAGAGCCCGAGCCATATCTTGGCGACGAGCGACACCGTCCGGGGGAGGGCACTTGCACGCCGTGGATCACGCCATCAGAAACAATGCGGCGCGCTGGTGGGTCGTCCTCGTCCTCCTCGCCGGGACCTTGGCTGCCTGTGGGGGAACCGGTACGTCCTCACCCACGACTACTGCGGCTCAACTGACGGGCTGGCGGGCACCGGCGCTGTTCTCGGCACCACCGAGTACCGGAACCATCATCGAACCCATATCCGCCAACCCCAACGGACTGGCCGCCCATGGGTACGTAGAGCAGGAGTACTTCGCCTCGGGCACTGCGTACTCGTTCACCGGTCGCGCTACACCCGCCAACGGACGGTGGACCATCGCTGTCGGGGGATCGGCGCCGTATGCCACCCGCATGATCGTGCGCCGTCCCCGTGACCCGTCCACGTTCGACGGGAACGTCATCGTGGAGTGGATGAACGTGTCAGCTGGTGAGTCCGCCCCGGACTGGGACTACCTGAATCCGGCCTTGATGGATACCGGTGCTGCCTACGTGGCGGTATCCACACAGGCCCTGGCCGTCAACGGTGGCACCTCGCTACTCGGTTCGGGCTCGATGCCCGGCCTTCGAGGAGCCGATCCGGCCCGCTATGGCGACCTGCATCACCCCGGTGACCGGTACTCGATGGACATGTTCGCTCAGATCGGTCAGGCGCTACGAGCCCCTGCTCCCTCGGTCCTCGGCGGCCTCCACCCATCGCATGTGGTGGCGATCGGCGAGTCTCAGTCGGCGTTCTACCTCACTACCTATGCCAATGCGATCCAGCCTCTTGATCCTGCCTACCAAGGCATCTTCATCCACTCTCGTGGAGGTGGCAGCGCACCGTTTGCAGGCCACAGCGTCACCGCAGCGATAGACGGCAACGTCCGCATCCGCACTGATCTCTCCATTCCTGTCTTCATGTTCGAGACCCAGTCCGACCTGATCGAACTTGGTTACGCCGCCGCCCAGCAACCGAATACATCGAAGATCCGGACATGGGAGGTGGCCGGTACGTCGCACGCTGACGCCTTCGAACTCGGCGTGGGGGCCGCCTTCCTCGGCTGCACGACCCCGGTCAACTCGGGACCCCAGCACGAGGTGGCCCAGGCCGCATTGGTGGCCTTCCTGCGCTGGGTGGACGATGGGAAACGGCCGCCTTCACCAGCACCGTTCACCTTTTCCTCGACAAAGCCACCTGGGTTGGCCGTAGACACCCACGGAAACGTGGTGGGTGGGGTTCGCACCCCTGCGGTGGATGTACCAGTGTCGACACTGAGCGGTGCGCCACCCCAAGGCAGCAGCGTGCTCTGTGGTCTATTTGGATCGACCGTCCCCTTCGACGCGCAATCACTGTCGGCGCTGTATGGGTCGACGGCCGGATACGTCGCCGCCTACACCACTGATCTCGACCGGGCCATTGCCGGCGGTTATGTGCTGCGCGCTGACCGTGCGTCACTCCTCGCCCAGGCAGCCCAGACGTCGATCCCCTCCTGATCGGAGATCGCCAGCCAGCGGAGTGGACCTCCCGACCTCCCGACCTCCCGACCTCCCGACCTCCCTAGTGTCGGCTAGATGACAGTTCCACCGTCGCCTAGGCGGCGGAAGCGGATCGCCCGAAGGCGCAAGATGACTGCAGTCCAGATCGGACGCATGAATCACCCTGGAGGAATCCGATGAACCACTCACGCATTGCCGCTGCCATCACCGCCGCTGTCGCTGTCGCTGGCCTGTCCCTCGGCGGTGCAGTTGCCGCCCAACCGGCCGGGGCCGTGTCGATGAGCTTCTTCTCCCCGGCGCTCTACTGCTCCACACATCCCACCAAGGCGACACTCATCCAGTCCAGTGGAGGAGTGGACCTGAACGGGCGCGCCATCACAAACCTGAGCATCACCGGCAGTTGCTTCTCGTTTAACTCGTGGGCCTCCTATCAGTTCATCGATATCAAGTACAAGAACCTCCTCTCCTCTACGGTGGGCACGGTCATGACCAGGTCCGACGGATCTTTTTCGCAGACGATGTCGATCGTTTTTCCGGTGGCCAACAGTGGCATTTGTGCGGTCTTCACCGATGGTGCGACCAGGGCGGTTGTCTCGACCTGCTGAACGATGCCGCACTCCTCGTGAGGATGAACAGGGAATGGAGAACGGAGGGTGCCTGCCAGGCGCCCTCCGTTGGCGTCCGGCGAACCGCAGGGGCTCCTTCTACGTCCACCCCTGCCGCCCTACTGCTTGCGTCCCTGCTGCAGGGCAGCCACAGCCGCTTTGGCCTCGCGGTCAGTGGCCCAGTCGAATGCCGGCGCGGCGGCCTGGTGGCGCTCCGAAGCTTCAACAATCATTGCCCTGCGGACCTGGACGAGGGACCGCACGGCGGTCTGCGGGTTATCGAGGATTTGGCGGGCCAGCGCTTCGGCAACCTGCATGTGCTCGCCGTCTTCGGCGAGTCGGGTTAGTGCGCCGCCTGCCATGGCCTCCTCAGCCGTGAACATGCGCCCGGTCATAGCCACGTCGTAGGCGAATACCGTCGTGCCCAGCTGAGGAATCAGACCTGGCATGGCCAGTCCGATCTTGGTCTCGGTGACCTGGAACTTGGCGCCACGAGCAGCAACGACATGGTCACAAAGCAGTGCTGTGGCCAGCGCATGGCCGAGGCAGTACCCGTGCACCGCCGCGATCATCGGCTTCCAGTGCTCGCACTCCAGAATGGCCGCGCGCTCTGTCGTCCGACCCGCGGTCGATCCTTCATCCATGGAGCGCTGCAGGCGGTCAGTGACGTCACCCCCACTCGAAAACGAACTCCCTTGGCCGAAGAGAATGGCTAGGTCCGCGTCGGTGTCGCCGTCCAATCGCCGAATAGCTTCGCTCAGCGCATGGAGGTCTTCGTCGCGAAATGCATTGTGCTTTTCTCGACGTTCGAAGCTGATGTAGGCGATTCGATCCCTCACGTCATACCCGATGCTCATGGGACAACCCTTCCCGAGATCATTTTCGACGTCAACAGGCTCGAGTGGAAGGTCCGTGTGAGTTCCTCCGACATCTGGGCGTGCGAGATCGAGGGGAACACCGAGCCAGCCTGTAGACCGCTGGTACCTGGACCCGCTGTCTCACTGCACACCCACGGGGCCAAACTAGGGGGATGACGCACCGCTGGTTGGCCGCCATGACCATTACCGTGCTTGCGCTCGCTGTCGCAGCATGTGGCTCCGGCACTTCCACCGCCCCTGCGAAGCCACCGCTGAGTGCGACTGCCTCCGCACAGCTCGCCGGCTTGCGAGACCAGTGCGTCGGCATGGACGGAGTCTTCCTGGTCGATCGCTCACCGGCGGCATCCCACCAGACGCCGTATGGCTGTCGCTACATCGGTCTCGACGGCAGGACTTCCGTGAATTTCGTCGGGACCGAGGACGGCAACTACGGCTACGTCGACACCATGCCTACGACATCGGCAGTGCCTGCACTACGAGCCATCAACCAAGCCGGCGCCGCCTGCACCGCCGCAAAAGGGACGTTCGCCTCGGTCGGCGACTCCAGTAACTCGTCGTATGGATGCACGACGGCGTCCGGCAATGTGGACCTGCTGGTCATTGCCACTGATGCCAGCTGGTCGTGGCAGACCCCGCTAGGGCCCTGAGACCTGACGGCAGAAGTCTCTCTACGAGTCGTCGAACCGCTGCTTTCCGACCCTCAGACTCCTCCTGAGAAACTCGGTCGGTCCCCAAGATCCACTACTCGAGACGTCCAACACCGAGTTCCGTCGGTGGAGTGACTGGACCTCGGAGCGCAAAGAGTTCAACTCGTCTTCCATCAAATCACGATCGGGACTCTCCGCCATGAGTGGAACCGACATGGCCAACAGCGCATCGCGGGTCTCTTTAGCGGTCTGGATCTCTTCTTTGAGTGCGAGGAGTTCCCGACGGAGTTCCGCTCGCTCGCGTCGCAATCCAGGGATCTGGTCCCCGAGCTCCAATACCTCCACGCCAAGCCGGTCGCGCTCCGTGGCCAGTGCGGACTCCGACTCCAGACGCCGAAGCACCTCGCCAGCACCTGCCCGCTCTGCTCCGTGTCTGCATGCCTCGCTCGGGCCACTGAGTGGAAGCTCAGGCACTGGCACTGGCAACGGACGCAGACGGGCGTCACTGTGGAGGAGGACGGTGGGAAAGGGGAGGTCGAGGTGCCAATCGGAGGGGGCTGTTACGTCCGTCATTGGCACCTCCCTTCTCATTCCCACAAGTAATGCTCACTGCACCTAGGACTCTACGATTGTTCCTGGAATGGATGGCTGACCTGCATTGACCTGCTGCAATGGCGGCACTTCCAGGACTTACCAGGGTTTGCTTATCTAGAGGAGAGCGACTGATCCATGACCACCCCTGTCTACTCTCCTGACAGCTCGACCGTTACCGGTCGAACAGGAGTCTGTAGTGAACAGGGCTGATCCAGCCGCATCTACCCGGCGATCCCACCTGTTTTCGTCCTCCCTAGCGCCCGTATCCCACGGCCACTACCCTGGACCGCAGTCGGGAACCGTCGAACGAGGAGTAGCCATGACCAACGAGCCGCAGGCCCCCTTTGCGTTGCGTGGGATCAACCACCTCGCCCTGGTGTGCAGCGATATGGCCCGAACGGTCGACTTCTACTCGGGGGTACTCGGGATGCCCCTGATCAAGACCATCGAGCTCCCCGCCGGCATGGGCCAGCACTTCTTCTTCGACTGTGGGGGCACCGACACCTTGGCGTTCTTCTGGTTCCCCGATGCCCCCGAGGGCATCCCTGGCGTCTCGTCGCCGGCCACCCGTCCTGACGAAGGCACGCTCACCAGCGCCATCGGCTCCATGAATCATGTGGCCTTCGACGTCGAGGCCGACAAGATCGAGGAGTACGCCGAGCGCCTACGGGCTGCAGGCGTGCCGTGCTCGGACATCATGAACCACGACGACAGCGAGTGGGGCATCTCCCCCGACAACCACTCTGGGGTACTCCTGCGCTCCGTCTACTTCACCGACCCCGATGGCATCATCTTGGAGTTTGCCGCCTGGACTCGCGTCATGGGACCCGAAGATGTGCGCCACATCCCGGCTCGGGCTGTCGACCTGGCTCAGGCCTGAGACGCCATGCCCCGCCTTCGCCAGGTCTCCCGAGCGGACACCGACGACGCCCTGACCATCACCATGTACGACCTGCTATTCGGCGACCGGGATCCGGTGGCGGAACCCGGCACCTCGGACGGGACCCCCGGGGACTGGTGGACGGTCTTCTCCCTCGTGCCTGACGTGCTCGAGCACGCTGTCCAGGGGATCCTCCTCTACCAGAGCCCGAAACGCCTGCTCGACCCGCTGCTGCGCGAGTTGGCCCAGGCCCGCGTCGGCTGGGTCTCCGGTAGCCAGTTCGTGTTCTCCCAGCACTGCAAGTCGTTGCGAGCCATGGAAGTGAGCGAGGAGATGATCGAGGCCGTTCCCCATTGGGCCGCCGCCGACTGCTTCGACGAACCCCAGCGGCTAGTCATGGCCTACACCGACTGTCTCGCCTTGGACCTCGGGCGGGTACCCGACGGACTCTTCGAGGCACTGCATCGGCACCTGTCCGACGAGCAGATACTGGAACTCACCTACATCACGGCGATGTACTTGCAGATGGCCGTGATGTCTCGGGCCCTCCACACCGAGTGGGATGCCGCCCCCGAGCCGGTGGTAGAGGTCTGGGTCGAGGGTGCGGACAATGCCGCCGAGCGTCGCCCCGGAATCCGTCCGCACCGTTGAACTGACCGGCCCCGCCAAGGGTTTCTGTCCCGCTCGTCGACGTAGTGCTCATGAACCTCGATCTGAGCGGATGCGATGCCCTCCCCTTCCGTTGCCCTAGTGACCGTCCAAGGAATATTCCGTGCCCTCTGACCAGACCTTTCGCATCGATCGCATCATCTCCCTCTGGCCGCTCGACATAGGTGCTGGGCTCGAGATCGGTCCGTTGGACTCTCCCCTCGCCCGCAAGAGCAGTTGCAACGTGCGCTACGTGGACGTGGTCGACACCCAGGGTCTTCGTGACCACTACCTCGGTGACCCCAACGTCGGACAGGAGGACATCGTCGACGTCGACTACTCACTCCACGACTCCGACGGAATCATCCACTCACTAGCCGAAGTGGTCGCACCCGGAGCCCCGTTCGACTGGGTGTTGGCCTCTCATGTCGTCGAACATGTTCCGGACCTCATCGGGTGGCTGGCCGATATCGCCCAGGTGGTCACCGACGATGGCCGACTGCTGCTGGCCATACCCGACCGGCGGTACACCTTCGACGTCCGCCGTCCCCAGACGTCGGTCGGCCAGATCCTCCAGGCCCACACCGACAGAGACATGGTTCCTTCTGAGCGGGCGGTGTACGACTACTTCCGTTCCGTAGTCACCGTGAGCGCCGTAGATCTTTGGGCCGATGTCCCGGTGGCTGATCTCCCACGGTGCTACACGTTCGACCAAGCCCTCGACTTCCGTCGGCGCGGGCTCGATACCGCCGAGTACCTCGACAGCCATGTCTGGATGTTCACGCCCCGTGATTTCGTCGAGCAGATCACTGATCTCGGGCGTCTCGATCTGTGCGACTTCGTGGTCGACAAGGTCATCGACACTGCCGTCAATGAACTCGAGTTCTACGTCTCGTTGCGACGGATCCCACGTGGACTCGACCCCCTCCAGACCGAACAGTTCCGCGCACTTGGCATGCAGGAGTTCGTCGAGGAGATCAACCCGAAGGCTGAAACAACTCCCGATCAGGTTCCCCGGGTCTCCCCTCCCAACGAGGAGGCTGGCGGACAGTCGCCCGGCTCCGAAGCCCACCTCCTCGGCGGGTCTGCCCTCAGTGACCTCGAACTCCGATTGATCAACGGCAAACGGCGGGCTATGGCTGTCGTGCGCCAAATCTTCCGGTAGCCGCTGCACCTGAGGGCCGGCCACAGGGCATCCGCTGAAGCCATGCCGTAAGACTGCAGACTCTCGGTCATGATCGGTCTAGTGATACTCGCAGGGGTGGTGTTCGCCTATGCCATCGTGGCCGGGCTGTTCGACCGGCTGTCGATTACTGGGCCGTTGGTACTCATGGTTGCCGGGCTGATTGTCGGACCCGGCGGATTGGACCTCTTCACCGGATCGGTCGGATCCGAGTCAGTAAAGACGCTCACTGAGCTCGCCTTGGCGGTGATCCTCTTCTCCGATGCCTCATCGGTCTCGATCGACTCGGCCCGCACCGAGGCAGGGGTCTCGGTCCGGCTCCTCGGAATCGGACTCCCCTTGACCATCGCCCTCGGAGCCGTTGCCTGTCATCTCTTGTTTCCCTCGGCCAGCTGGGCGATCTGCGGCCTGGTCGGCTCGCTGCTGGCGCCTACCGATGCCGCTCTGGGCCTGGCTGTGGTCACCAACCAGGCAGTTCCGGCCAGCATCCGCAGCGCCATCAACATCGAGAGCGGCCTCAATGACGGCCTCGCTACCCCGTTCGTCTACTTCTTCCTGGCCCTCGCTCTCTCGAACAGCACCACTGGACACTGGGTCCGCTCGCTGGACCAGGTGCTGGCTGCCATCGTCATTGGTCTGGTCGTGGGCCTGGCCTTGGGCTGGTTGGCTGCCTGGGCCGTGGCCCGAGGTTTGACCAGCGCCCGGTCGCGGCAGTTGAGCGTACTGATCGCTGGGCTCTTCTGTTACGGCCTGGGCATCGAGCTCGGTGCCAACGGGTTCGTGGCCGCCTACGTGGCTGGGTTTGCATTCACCATCGGATCCAAGGGGTCGTTGGCCCCGGATGCAGAACTGTGCGAAGAGACCGGGCTCTACACCTCATTCGCCGTATGGGTGTTGTTCGGTGCATTTCTTCTTGGTCCGATACTGCGCAGCGGAGTGTCCTGGCAGGCGGTGCTGTATGCCGTGCTCAGCCTCACTGTCATCCGGATGGTCCCGGTCGCCCTGTCGCTGATCGGCACCGGATTCCACCTCCGCACCCTGGCCTTCATCGGATGGTTCGGACCTCGGGGGCTGGCCTCGGTGGTCTTCACCATCGTGGCCATCGACAGTCTGCCCCACGATCTCCATCTCCAAACCGTGGTGGACGCGGCCACATTGACCATCGCGCTGTCCGTGCTGCTCCACGGCCTGACCTCCCGCCCGCTGGCCCTCCGCTATGGACGGTCGATCACCGCAGACGATCCAGAGCGCATCGCTGGTGCGGAGGGGAAGCTGCAGAAACCTCCCCCGGGGCGATCTCTTCCATGAATGGCGCTGTCCGTGACTGGCGCTGTCCGTGAATGGCGCTGTCCGTGACTAGTGCATCCCAAAGCGCCAGACCGAGGTGGCAGACCATGAGACGCAAGGCGCTCAGGAGCTTCGCTGTGGCGGCCGGCATGGTCGCCTTGGGCTCGGTGATCACCGGGTGCGGTGCCAACGTCTCGTCCTCGGGCAACTTCACCCCGGCACATGCCGGCGTACTGACGGTCGCCACCGACGACATCCCCGTTCCCGGCCTATGGGTAGGAACCCCCCTCCATCCGACGGGCGGGTTCGAGTACGGGCTGGCCCGTGCCATAGCTGCCCGGATGGGGCTTGGCCGGGTCCAGGTCGTCATCGTCCCCTTCGACCAGATCCTGACCGGCGATCTGTTGGGGGCCGACCTGGCCCTGTCGGATCTGACCTCTACCGCGGAGCGCAAGAAGAACTTGCAGTTCTCCGGGGTCTACCTCTCGGCCACGCCCGCCGTGCTGTGCCGCGCCGGTCAATCCGTGGACGACCTCAATACGGCCCAGGGTCTCCATTGGGCTGTCCAACGCAACACCACGCTGTCCGCTTTCTTGGAGAACACCGTCCAGCCCAACTTGGCTACCACCTACACCGCGTCCAGCCCGGAGACCATCCAACAGGTGGCAGATGGCACTACCGACGCTGGTCTGCTCGACCTACCGGTAGCGGCGGCGGCGGCCCGGTCCTCTGCTGGCCGGCTCGTCGTCACCAGCCAGTTCCCCACCAACGACAGCCTGTCGGCCGCCTTGGCCAAGACCTCGTCGAACCTCGATGCTGTCGACTCGGCCATCCATGCGCTAATCGCCGACGGCACGGTCACCCAACTGGCGCACCGTTGGCTCGGACTCGACCTCAGAGGTACCTCGGCCAACGACATCCTCGCCATCCCCATCATCCCTTAGGAGACCGGCAGTTCATGATCCACGTCCATATCCCCGACTCACCGGACTTCACCTTCTTGGTGGTCTTCGCCGTGATCCTGGTCGGCCCGTTGGTCATCCGGCGGTTCAAGGTGCCCGGGATCATCGGCATGCTGATCGGTGGACTGCTGATCGGACCTCACGTCTTCGGGTTCCTCGGAAGTGGGGAAACCACCATCCCCAACCTGGGGAACTTCGGGCTGCTCTACCTGATGTTCATGGCCGGGCTCGAGCTCGACCTCAAGCTGGTCATGGCCCACCGACGCGACACGCTGCTGTACGCCGCCTTCACCTTTACCCTGCCGATGGGGCTCGGCATGCTGGTCGCTCGGGCTCTGGGATTCGGTTGGATGGCCTCGGTGCTGCTCGGCTCGTTGCTGGCCTCCCACACCTTGATCGTCTACCCGACCATCAAAGAGATGGGCCGGGGTGACAACCGGGCGGTGACCACCGGCGTCGGGGCCACCGTGGTGACCGATACGTTGACGCTGATTGTGCTGGCCGTCGTCCAGGGCCTGACCACGGCGAGCCACCAGAGCACCGGGGTCATCGTGCTTCAGATCGTGGTGGGCATGGCTGTGCTGGGCGTCGGCGCCTTCGTAGTGCTGCCGCTGTTGGCTCGGTTCTTCTTGGGCCGCTACGGCACGGCGCGTCCGACCCGGTACGTGTTCGCTCTGGTGGCCATGTTGGGAATCGCCAGCCTCGGCGATGCGTTCGGGATCGACGGCATCATCGGCGCCTTCTTCGCCGGCCTCGCCCTCAACCAGGTCGTCCCCAACGAAGGTGATCTGATGGAGCGCCTGGACTTCTTCGGTGGGGCGTTCTTCGTCCCGGTCTTCCTGGTGTCCGTAGGACTGAGGATCATCCCGTCGGTGATGATCCAGCCCCAGACCTTGCAGATGGCTGCCTGGTTCATCGTGGCGTGTTTCGCTGGAAAAGGGTTGGCCAGCCTGCTCACCCGGCCGCTCCTCCGCTACGGCTGGCCCGAAGTCGGCATCTTGTTCTCGTTGACCATCCCCCAGGCGGCGGCCACCTTGGCTGCGGCCCAGATCGGCTACGACATCGGACTGTTCTCCAACACCGTGCTCAACGCCATCCTGGTGCTGATCGCCGTCAGCCTGGTGCTCTCGGCGGTGATCACACCGATCTTCACCCGTCGCCTCGAAGCCCGTACGTCCGATGACTACCAGCCGGGGAAGCGGGTGCTTCTGGTGATCTCCCTGGACTCCCCGGTGCGCCGGCCCGTTGCCGAACTGGCCGTGCGCTTGGCCAAGTCCGACGGCGGGGTGGTGATCCCTGTAGTGCTCATGACCGATTCGGCCATGGGGCTGGCAGCCAGCCCACCGGTGGCCGAACCGTGGCTCATCGGTCTTGGTGTGGATCGTCCCATCGTCATGGTGATGGACGACAACCGGGCCGAGGCGGTCCGTCACTCGGTCCACTCGTTCCGTGCCACTTCCGTCATGATCGACGATGCCACTGGCATGCTGCACGACCTGCTCGGCTCGCTGGTGCTCACCCAGCCGGTCCTGTTCGTTGGTCAGGCCACCGGAGGGTTCAAGCACGCCGCCGTGCGGTCCACCTCAGGCACCGATGGTTTCTGGCTATCCGACACAGCCAAGCGTCTGGCCCGGGCCAGCGACGGCACGTCGGAAACGTGCGACCTCATGGTGCAGGCGGCTGGCAGCGCCGCACCCGAGTCCGATGGCCGGGCGGTCACCGTGGTGCGGATGCTGGGACCGGCCTGACGCGGCACCGGCCTAATGCTGCACCGGCCTAATGCTGGGGCCGGCCTAATGCTGGGGCCGGCCTGACGCTGTGCCGGCCTAATGCTGGGGCCGGCCTGACGCGGCACCGGCCTGCTCGATGCCCTGGTGCATCCGATCGGCACTGCCAGTGACCGATCAATCGGTGCGCTGCACCTCGTCGAGCAGTCGGTCGAAGTCCAGGCCCCGGAACAACTCAACCGCACGTTCATACTTCTCGAGTCCCCACGTCCAGTAGTCGAAATCGATGGCGCTGGTGGCGTCTTGGATCGATGCCCACAGCGTCCACCCGTACATCGAGACCAGCCCGTGCAGGCGGGCACGTGCCATCTTGTTCCTCAACGGTCGTCCGTAGTACGAGGTGATCAGCAACGCCAACTGATCGTCACTCAGATGGCACTCGCTCCAGGTATTGCCGAGCTCGAAGCAGGCATCATTGTTGCCGGCGTACTCATAATCGATCACTCGGACCTGGTCTCCTTGATCGATGAAATTGGCAGCTAGGAGGTCGTTGTTGCAGGCCACAGTGGGCTCACGGCGAGTAACCATCGATCGGCGGATCTGCTCGATCTGGAACTCGAAATCGCCATAACCTGCGGGCAACCGGTACCCGTGCCTATCGATCAAAGCGAGGTACCCCCTCTGGATGTCGAACATGTCGAAATCATTGACGAACCGCGCTCCCTGGTGGAGCCGCCGACATGCCCCCGCCACCCGTTCGATGACCCCAGGCAGCGAGAAGTCCTCTTCGGTGAGTGTCCGGCCCTCGATGAAGCCGATGAGCATGATGTCGTCGTCTGGAAGTCGGGCGACCACCGGTGCACCGACTCCGTCCTCACCGGCAATGGACGTATTGGCGTATTCGTTGTCCCGATCGATGGCCAGCGCAACCGACGACGGGTCCGAGATGCGCAGTACGTAGGACCCCTCTGTGGTCGTCACCTTCAGGTTGCGGTTGGTGAGCCCACCATGGAGCTCGGCCACCTCACACGGTCGTCCTCGCAGCACGTCGAACCGGTCACGCAGCCCATCGGGGAGTACGGGATCCCCCCGTTGGCCCAACTCGTATCCCATGCCCGCATCCTCCTGGCCATCACCCGTAGCGCCCCTGGCCTGGCCTGGCCTGGCCTGGCCAAGTTGTCTCATCGCAGGTGGGAGTTTGACTCTGTCACGGTAGCCCGAGGTCGCATTCGACTGCCGTGGCCGACTTCGGTGGCCGACTTCGGGGACCGGTCCACTTCAGTCCCAGCCGACTTCAGTCCCGGCCCACTTCGGGGACCAATGGCGTATTGTCTACCTACTGGCACCTGGCCTGATGCAATGGTCGTGTCGGCAGCGGTCCTCACCACAGCCAATCGTTCTTCCCTGACCTCGCCGCCGCACGGTGCAGCAACGTTGCTGGGACGTTCACTAGGAAACGAGAGACACGATGACACTGCTCCTTACCGGATCCGACGAGACCGTCCACGGGATCCTGGGTGCCATGCGGTACGTCAGCACGGCCGGAACCACCCGCAGTTTCGGTGGGCCCTCTGCCGATCTGGTCAACGCCATGGCCAAGACCTTCGAGAGCGCACGCACGGGCCTCGCGATAGGTGGCCCCCTCCTGGAAGAAGGCGGCGTTTGGTCGACTAGCGATCAGGCCCTAGCGGAGCTGTGCACGCTATTGCCAGACCCGCGCTCTCGACATGAAGCCATCGTGGCCGCCTCGCTGTGCGTGTTGATGGCCGAGGACTTCGACATTGCTGGCGAGCAATCCCTGGTGTCACTGTCCGAGGCCTTCGGTGTCGACCAAGAGGCCGCCGCGCTGATCGGTTCTTTGACCCAGAAATCAGCAGAGGTGGCTGGCGGCGATATGTTCCGGCGGTTCCTGGCCGAACGGTCAGGGGAGTCCCTCGAGGTGATCACCACCCGGATGGACCGTCTCGAAGAGCCGCTCACCACCGAGCCCGAGGCGCTCGAGGCCTACACCGCGCTGCTTCACCAAGCCCCAGCCGGTTCGGTCGGGGCCGAGCTCATACGTTTTTACCGTCACACCGGCTACGACATACCAGGTACCCCGATGACACCCCCGCTGGAAGTGCTGGGCTCACACGACCTGCACCACATCCTCGCTGGCTACAGCACCTCGAGTAATGACGAAGTGAACATCGCCATGTTCACCGCCGCCAACTGTCCCGATGGCGGACTCACCTACCTTGCCGTCGTACTGCTGCAGTGGCACCACGACGTACAGATCACCCCGTTCGCTCCTACTTACTCCGTGCTGGACCCGACTGACCTGGCCGAGGCGGCCACCCGTGGCGCCACCACCACTTTCGACGTGAGCGATCTGTCGTGGGACTGGATGGGCATCATGCACGAGAACTTGGGAGAAGTCCGTCGTGAACTCGACGTCACACCGGGCGGCACGGTCCCCGATGGTGGAGCCTGGGATGCCCGAGGGCTCGGCGACGGCTGACCGGACCGCTGGTCTGGGCCGCTGACCGGATCGCTGGTCTGGGCTGCTGACCGGACCGCTGGTCTGGGCTGCTCCGCTTTGGCTGGTGCTGCCCCTGACCGTGAGTCACAGAAGGTGACGGATCGGTGTCAGCCGACGAGGCGCTCGAAGATGAACTCGTGGAGAAGGAAGTCCACATCTCGCTCGTGACCGGGCAGCGCACGATGCATCGCAGATGCCTGGATCAGGCGCCACCCATCACGTAGGGCGTCCACACCGGTGGCGTAGGGCGGTGTCGGGTCGGAAACCACCGGCGGTGTCGGACCATCGCCGGCTCCGTCGTAGCTCGACCACGCGATAACCGGTGTATCCATGGCACTGGTCGCCAGGTAGAGAAAGAGGACCTGCTGGCGGGTGCTCATCCAACCGTCCCGTCGATCCGCTCGCGGCCTCCGGTGCGGGTCAGATACCAGTCGGCATCAAAGGCCTGATCCCCGGTCAGGTAGCGCCACAGGCGCGCCCGGTTTACCGTCTCGAGCCGACTGGCCGCCGCCTCGAACCACGGCTCTGGCGTCCGGAACATGTTGGCCGCCGTGGCTGGATCGTAGGTAGCAAAAATGTGGTCGCTCGGCGTGCCGTGCACAGCGTCGTAGTCCTCGAGGTTCCATCGCCGGACCTGGGGGGTTGTCGGGTTGAGGCGTATCTTGTAAGCCCAACGTTCGTCGTCAGTGTGGTTGGCCCTTCCTCGATGCCACATGCCCTGATGGAAGACGACGAGCGAGCCGGCCGGTCCGACAAAGTCCTTCTGGCCGCAAAAGTTCTGGTAGCGGGCGATCTCGAACTCGTTGACCTTGCGCAGATGGGAACCGGGGATAAAGCCGGTTCCACCGCTATGGGTTTCCACCGCTCGCGGGTACCAAAACATCTGGATATCGAACGCCCGGGTGAGATCGATGATGGCGTCTTGATGGAGGTGCTGGTCGACGGTGTCGTGGGGCGCTCGCACGTGTACCCAGTCGTGGTCGTAGACGGCATCGAGTCCCACCAAGCTTTCGATGATCCCTTGCACCCTGGGGAGCCGGAGCATGGCGCCTATGGGCGAGGGATCCGGGTAGATCTGAGCGAGCGGGGCACCGCTGTCGGGCTTGGCCCGCAGCAGGTCGAACACACCAGTCGGCGCGAACTCGGCGATGGCCGCCTCGTTGATCTCCTCGGGAACCACCGATTCGAAGGAGAGGAACCCCTGGGCGACAAACTGCGCCATCTCCGCCGTGGTGAGCAGATCGGTGCCTTCGTATGCAAGGGGCATGTTCGGAATGGTAGCCAGTTCACCTGGCGGTGGCTCGGACGGTTGGTTGCCACGGGGCGACATGGCCTTGCCGGGTCGGGTGTTGGGACCTTGGACCCTGGACTCTGGACTCTGGGCTCTGGGCTCTGGGCAGTTCTGCTCACGTTCGCCAAGGTGGGCTGTGGCGTGTGCTCCGTCAGCACCCGATCGGGAGCACGTCGAGCATGAGGTAGATAGGACTAGACACACCACGTCGGCTCGGGTCGCCGCGACCAGTGCGCATGGCTGTGCTGGCAATCGCTGTGGTCCTGGGCCAAAGGTTCCTGAGCGCCTCGATGTCCATCTCCAGGACTGTGTCACACCCCCCTGGAATGATCTCTTCATGGCGCTGGCCGACTTTTCTGAATCACCTCCGAACATGTTCTCGGCTCTTGGCGGGCCAGTTGCTGCTTCGGCTGCTTCCCCTGCGTCGGTCGTCCCGCTCGCCCCTGTCGTCCCGGTCGTCAAAGACGGCCTGGCGGCCCGGGTGTCCTCGCTGATCGCGGCACTGGGCTCGTTGGTGGGCGAGCTCGATCCCGGGCTCCTGTCGGGCCGCGATGCGACGTTGCTCT